>Ga0208244_100008_pt1 | contig 373858 bp, 333 predicted proteins | sample SubbioCR12Aug_5A_FD_184828 | JGI IMG/M metagenome (GOLD analysis project Ga0208244, IMG submission 184828) | Serpentinite rock and fluid subsurface biosphere microbial communities from McLaughlin Reserve, California, USA - CR12Aug_5A (SPAdes) | ecosystem: Environmental > Terrestrial > Deep...
CCTCTATCGTAGGCGGCAACATTGTTAGCTGTTCTCTGTTTCCTCTCTTATATGCCAACTGTTCTTCTCCCTTCCTACTTGTACTACCGTCTATTATATCAACTTGCCAATTGTGACACAGCCTGTTCGCGAGGGTGACGGATTCTTCGCAATGACCTATTTTGAGATAGGTTATAGAGTCTTTGTAGAAACTAAGAATTGTTATTCCTTTAAAAGTAATTGACACGAAAAAACCCCTCTCCAGCTTTGAAACATTCTATGGTGTATCTCCATAAGTTGCCGTTTTGCCGACTTGAACCTGTTTCAGGTTCCCAAAAATCCTGATTAGATGAGATAGTTAAATAGTGTCTGTGTATAAACTAAGAATGCAGTTGTTCGTCATTCCCCGACTCGATCGGGGAATCCAGCCCTTCGACAAGCTCAGGGTGACAAAAATGTCATGGTGAGCCTGTCGAACCATGGATCCCCACGGTCAAGTTTACCCGCCTCGGGCGGCGCCGGAGGCGCCCAGGGCCGGAGGATGACAAAATAGGACTTTATACACAGACACTGAATAGATCCAGAGTGACACATATAAACGGGCAGCCTCAAATTATAACTTTAAGTTTAGATGATTCTACTGCGAAATGGAAATCAGGTCAAGGAAAACATGAGGGTTATTTGCTAATGATCTTCGCTGCTTCTTTAGCGAAATAGGTAAGGATTAAATCCGCTCCGGCTCTCTTTATCGATAAAAGAATCTCCATCATAACGCGCTTTTCATCAATCCATCCGAGTTTTCCGGCTGCCTTCACCAGGGAATATTCTCCGCTGACACTATATGCGGCAACAGGCACATCGAATGAATCCTTCACATCCGAGATAATGTCCAGATAGGAAAGTGCAGGTTTAACCATTACAATATCCGCGCCTTCCTCGATATCAAGAGCAACTTCCTTCAAGGCCTCCCTCCTGTTTGCGGGATCCATCTGATATGAACTCCTGTCCCCGAATTGAGGGGCAGACTCTGCGGCTTCCCTGAAGGGTCCATAGAATGCAGATTGATATTTGGCAGCATATGACATGATGGGAGTTTCATAAAATCCTTCATCGTCGAGCGCAAGCCGTATCGCCTCAACCCTTCCGTCCATCATATCCGAAGGCGCCACCATATCAGCTCCTGCTCTGGCATGCGAAACAGCCTCCTTCGCAAGGGCCTCAAGGGTAAGGTCGTTCCGGACCTCTCCGTCTTCTGTTATCCCGCAATGGCCGTGGCTGGTATATTCGCACATGCATACGTCAGTGATTACCAAAAGCCCGGGGATTTGATCCTTTATCGCCCTTACCGCTTTCTGGACAACACCATGATCGTCATATGCACCGGAGCCGTTTTCATCTTTGTGCTCGGGAATACCAAAAAGTATTACGGAAGGGATACCAAGCAGATAGACCTCTTTTGCATGCCTTACTATCTTATCGACTGACTCCTGATAGCATCCCGGCATCGATGATATATCTTTTCTCACACCTCTGCCGAACGTTACAAAGAGGGGATAGATAAAATTGTCAGGAGACAGTAAGGTTTCCCTCACCATTCTCCTGATCGTTTCGTTCTTTCTCAACCTTCTGGGTCTGTGTATTGGAAACATTTATATTGAAGGAGATGGGCTATCCGCAGGAACTGCAACCCGAACCGCCGGAACCGCACGCTGAAGAAGCGCCGGGGCTGCAGGATGAAACGCCTCCTGTAAAAATAAACCCTTCACCTTCTTCTCCGGCATAGTAGTCGAGCTCTTTGTCAGCCAGCGTCATGAGTGTATTTTTATCCACATATACCTTCAGGCCGTCTTTTTCAATAACCTCGTCTTCAGGCATCTTATCTTCCTGCAGATTGAGGCCGTATGATAGTCCGCAGCAGCTTTCACCTGCAACGTATATCCTTATGCCCCACTTTTCCTTGCCTTCACCGTTCAGTATGGCCTTCCCTTTTTCAGCAGCCTTATCTGTTATCGTCATTCCTCATTACCTCCAAATGTTTAATAACTTAGCATAGTAAATTGCCTGCGGAAAAATCAAATCCGTGAAGGATTGGATGGCCTAAGAAGTGCATTTTTGGAATAAACCTATAAAAGGCCTTTGAACTCAATAAGGTCCGAGAAATTATAAAGCGTTGACATGGCCTTTGATACAGCCGGGATGCCTGCTTCTTCAAGGGCTGCAACCGGGTTCAATCCTCCGACAATAACCATGCCTGCCTTATCAAGCCCCACAGGCATTTCAAGCAACGGCTGGTTAGGATTGCCTATCAACAGTATGCCCCTGATCCCGTGTCCCCTGAGTTTTTCGCTTAATTGCCTCACTTTATCTATGGTGACAACAGGTATTTCCCGAAAGCTCGCCAGCACCTTTCCTGCCTTATTATCCACAGCTCCGATAACATCCGTCATACCGCTCTTTATGAAAATCTCCAGCGGGTCGAGTGATGAACCATCATAGCTTATCAGTGCGGTAAACCTCTCGGGCTCGGATGACTCTATCTGCAGGACTCCGCCGAACCTCGATGCTACCGGGATTCCTGCCTTCAAAAATATACCGTTAATTGTAACGCTGCATACCGTACCCAGACCTATAAGGCCTTCGGGGACTACGGCATCACCAATTCTCTCCCCGCTTCGACAAAAGACAACCCTGTCCGACATTACATACGGGGATGAAAAGACCGGTTTCATCACCTGCAGGGCTTTCTTCAGCATGTCCTCAGGGAAATATGAGACATTAAGTATAATATCGCCTTCGTTCTTTTCAAGATCAAGATTTGTCAGATACGAGAATGTCTCTATTCTGCTTATTACAAAACCCACCTTCTCCGAGACATGCGCTTGTGACAGCTCTTCCCTGCCTTTCTGCGTTATCATTCTGCCCTCTTTTCCGAATACCTTTGTGAATCCCCTTTCATCAAGGATTCTCATATGATAGCGGACGGTCCTCTCGGTAAGATTCACTCCGTGCATCTTCAGCTGGCGCGAAATTTCACGTGAACCGCAGATCTCATCGGGATTCTTATCAAGAACCTTTAAAATCGCATGCATGGCCTTTGTCACAATAAAGACCTCCTCTTTCTGTTATATTCCGGCGGAGAAGCAAGTGCTGCCTCTCCGCCGCCTTCCGAAGCGATATTATTCAGAGATTAATAATCAATCGTGGTTAACAACCTGCAAAAATCCATAGATTAAGCAACTAACCCGCCAAAACAGCCTCAGATTCCTGAAGGCCCGATAATATCCTCTCGGCTTCTTCCATGTCCGATTCCATAACATATGGGATACCGGTTACCTCAGCCGCTTCCTTAGTCAGCGATACAAGGTCTGACCTGTCGAGATACTGGAGCGCAAATTTTCTCGCGCCGGCCATGAGCTGCTGCAGCCCAAGGCCGAGCCTGTCACAGAAGGTATACATACCTATCGCACCAAAAGGCATTTTCTTGAAGCTTTTGCCGTACTTTTCCTTCAGGGTCTCGGCTGAAACAAATATCTTTTCCGCTGAGTCGCCGTATTTTTTTATCTCTGCCGGAAGTTTGTCTTCCGCTATCCATCTCTGGATATTCTTCCCAACCATTGCAGGAATCATCGTCGCACGACCCATGCATACCGCCTTCACAAATGGCGCTCCCATGGCAATCGCCTTGAATACGTGATCCTCAAGTGAAAAACCTCCTGCTATGGCAAGGTCGGGAACGTACTTGCCTCTTGCCCTCAGATCTGCCGCAAATTTATATGCAAGCGCCTCAAGGTATATCGTCGGAATTCCCCATTCGTTCATCATCCTCCAGGGGCTCATGCCTGTTCCACCGCCGGCACCGTCAATGGTAAGTAAATCTATCTCGGCATCCGATGCAAATTTAATCGCCCTTGCAAGGTCGGCCACCCTGTATGCGCCGGTCTTAAGCGATACAAACTTGGCTCCGATCTTCCTCAGATACTCTGCGCTTTTCATAAAATTGTCGTAGTCAACCATGCCCAGTCTTGAATGCCTTTCAAATTCCTTGAATGCACCTTCCTTAAACGCCTTCTGAACAACAGGGTTTTCAGGGTCGGGGAGTACGATGTATCCCCTTTTTTTCAATTCCAGCGCTCTGTCGAGAGTTTTGAGCTTGACCTCGCCACCGATATTTTTCGCTCCCTGCCCCCATTTCAGTTCAAGACATTCAACCCCCAGTTTTTCAACCGCATATTCAGGTGAGCCAAGCCTCGAGTCCTCAACGTTCTGTTGCAGCACAATAGCACCATATCCGTCCGCCCATTCATTAAATGTCTTAACTCTTCTGGCGAGTTCCGGGGAATTAACCACTCTTCCCTTTTTTATCTCGGCCTCCGGGTCCATACCTACGATATTCTCTCCGATGACTACCATAATTCCGGAAATTGCACCGCCGATAGCCATTCCGTCCCAGTTATCACGCGCAATATTAGTTGAGCCCAACGCACCGGTAAAGATTGGTATCTTAAGGCTTACTTTATGCTTTCCTCCTATCTTCGTTTCAGTCGAAACACTTGTGAAGAGGGCCTTGTCGGAATCCGCTTCCATTCCAACCGCGCCCACACAAGTTCCCTGGATATTAATATGAGAATAATCAACAGGGTACTCCTTAGTCGCTCCTGCCGTCACTTTTCCGAAAGGCTGAGGATACAGCACCTCTCTTCCTCTGTATGAAGACTTCCCGATCTCACATATACCGGGACATCCGTCCAGACATACCGAACAGATTCCTGAATATGGAGCTTTATCCTGTACCCTGTTTTTGGTTCCCGTTGCTGCACTTGCATTTGGCGTACCGTAATTCATTTCAACCTCCTGGTTAAGCATTATTTAATACAATACAGACTGAATTTAAGTATTCGTTAACAGCATAAGCAAAAAAAATCAGAAGTGGCAATTCAGCAAATATTATCAGCCTTAATCGATATCTGATATTCAGGCCTGCATCAAAAGAATCTCTGCGCTATCACCTCCTTCGTTTTTCAATAAAGACAGCGCCTCCCGCTCAAGATAGACTGAGTCACCAGCTCTGAGTCTGCTGCCTTCAGCGTTAATCACCACAGACACATCTCCTTTCAATAAATAGAGCAACCTTTGCCCTTCAGAAGGGATAATCTGATTGCTGACTTTTGCATAGGGCTCCAAAAAAATTAAGGTGCCCGACATACCGTCACTATTCAGTACAGAAAACCCCCTCAGTCCGTTCTCTTTAATAATCTCCCGGGAAAAGACTTTCTCTTTTCTGATAAGCCATTGCGCTTCTTCGGGTTTTTTCTCCAACGTATCCGAAAGGCTTACACCAAGGGCATTGCATATCTGCATGAAGGAATGCAGGGAAGGAGTTATCTGGTTGCTCTCCATCTGAGATATGAAGCTCGGCGTCAGATTTACTCGTTCGGCAAGCTCCTTTTGGCTCATGCCGGCCTTTGCGCGCAGATGCTTTATCCTCGTACCGATATCAAAGTGGGCCTCTTTTCTGATAGAAGTGATGGAAATAGCCCCTTCACTTATCTCATATGCGTGGGGCTTGAAAGCCTCCCTGTTGGGCCGTCCCTCCAGCTTCAAAGCCTTAATCCACAACCTGTCCTTCCTCTTGAATAATTCCAGCACAACCTGTGTAATATGCCGCAGGTTGGCCTTGAACTTCTGACTGTGAGCGTCCTTTTCAAGCAGCCAGTAAGCTACAGTGCCGAGATCGTAAAGCCTCGGACATATGTAAGTAAAAAATTTATGCGTTCTGTTCTCATCTCCCCATAAGTCCTGCATTCCTGTCAGGCTGTCAAAAACATACCTTCCGCCGGACTGGAAACTGTCTTCAAGGGAGTTTAGAAGCGCTGTGAACTTTTCGATATTTGCCGGGTCATCTACCCTGACAACATTAAGGTCAGTGCCGTTATCATAAAATTTTGTGAATGCCCTGTCATTCTTTCCCTTGCCTGACGTGAAGCAGTCGAGCAGAACAAACTTGTCCCGCGACGGGACTCCTATTATTTGCTGCAGTATTGTATGGGGGGACTTGTTGAAGCTTACATAAATTACGTTACGGCCCTCAACAAAGGACTGCCTTATAAAACTGGACACAAATATTTCGGGAGAGGTACCGGCCTCAACCTCCCAGACCACATTGTCTCCCACATAAAGTGAGTCGGTTAAGTCGTCAAGATCATTTATTCCCGAAAAAATTCTGGTCATTTTCATTCGGCAAACGGTTACCTACTGTTAGTAATTTAAGTAATACTTAATTTGATTGTCAAGAGATTAAATAAAAGCGCTTTAACCCGGAAAATGCATTTGAAAAGTGAAGATGTTGCGAGAAAAATTATTTTTCGACACCTTAGTGCACCTTGAACCGATGGTTTCATGAATATTTTTATCCGGAGAGCGAAAAAAGATATTCTAATCAAATCATCGAGTTAAATAATTTTTTGAACAATGTCTGCACTTTTCGGGTTAACTGCATGAAAAGACCGGATTAATTTCTGCTCCTTGCGATTTCGACGCGTATTCTGTAGTAAAAAGGCGTGCACTAATATAATATTAACTTTATGCCCGATACACGCAGCTTCCTCTTAAACACTTTTTTATTCAATTCCTTTAATACCGGTGAAATTGATCTCCTCCATGCTTCAACCACAGTCAAGAGGGTTCATAAGGGGGAACATATTTTTTCAGAAGGCATTTATGCCACAGCTTTTTTTATTATTGTTTCGGGCAAGTTGAAGATTTACAAACTCTCCCCGGAAGGCAAAGAGCATACACTGCATATTCATGCAGAAGGCGACCTCGTGGCGGAAGCAGCAATATTCGATTCAATGGTTTACCCCGCCTCCTGCATTGCTCTGGAGGATTCGACCCTAATACGTATTTCAAAAGACGGCTTCACCGGTCTCGTAAAAACACACCCTGAACTCGCTCTCAAAATGATGAGCGGATATTCAAAAAGGCTCCGGCAGTTCGTGGCAAAGATCGAGGAGCTGTCTCTGAAAGATATAAAATCGAGACTTGCGGGTTATCTGCTCGAAAACAGCTCCGAGGAAAACGACATCAGAATATGCCGCCTGGTTTACTCCAAAAAGGAACTGGCATCCGTACTCGGCACTGTCCCCGAGACCTTATCAAGGGCGCTGGCATTCCTGAAGCGGAAAAAGCTTATTATCGAAAAAAACAAAACCCTTATCGTCCCGGACGCAGAAAAATTGAGGATGTTTGCCGAGTAGAATCATGAAATAATCAGCCCCAAATCCTGCGTTGGTGTAACCGAAAGAAAAAAAGGGCGAGAAATTTATACTCGCCCCTTATAAATCTATACTGCAATTTGACTTAATTTACTATGCCTCTTTGTCTCCTTAAAAAATAAACAGACCCAACTCCGGCCAGTGTGAGAAAAACAATAATGCCCAAATGGGTCATTGCAGGAATGGCAAGGGAAGATCCAAACTCATAAGCTCCTATGTCCACCACAGCATTCACAATTCTCGGGTAACCCCTCTGGTCCGTGCTGAGACCAAGCGTAGCCACAATAGCATTGTCCCCTGCATTGATTGCAGGACTGCCTTCGGGTAGCGCCCGTGTAAACGTAGGGCCGCCGTTGTTCTGAAGAGGTCCAAGCATAGGGTCAGCAGTGCTGTTGTTGCCTTGCGAATATAATGTAATGTCGGTAATTACCAGGTCTTCGCTGTTAGCGGTAATGAAATCAGAAGATGGACCAAGGATGTTATTGAACAGGTTTGTTTCATTCCCTGAATCAGTTTCCACATATAAGTCATCGCCGTCATTACCTCCTTCTCCGGCTGTATTGTCTCTTATTATATTGTTATATATGTTTGCAGTGCCTTCAGAAAGAATATATACCCCACCTCCGTAATTCGCCGCGGTATTTCCTGTAATTGTATTGTTAACGAGATAAAGTACGCCACTGCCCGGGGCTCTAACGTGCAGTCCTCCACCGTCCTCTGACGCAGAATTCGTGCCACCGATAGTATTATTTACAACAGTTATGGTCGTTCCGGACCCTCCATTTATATGCGCGCCTCCGCCTGTTGTGGAAGAAGTATTATTGCCGAAAATGGTATTGCCCGAAAAAGTGAGAGTTGAATCACTTGATGTATTTACATAAATACCACCACCCTGCGATGAGGTTGCCGTGTTGGTCCCGCTGATGGTATTACCGGATATTAACATCGTAGCGTTGCTTGCTGTATTGGCATAAATGCCGCCACCCCGGGTACCTGCTGTGTTGGTACCGCTTACTGTATTGCCGGAAATAATCAATGTTCCATCGCTAGATGTATTGGCATAAAGAGCTCCGCCAGAACCGTCAGCCGAATTGGTTCCAGTTATTGAATTGTTCAGTATATTAAGTGTCCCGCTTGTCGCGTTGGCATAAATAGCTCCACCGACATTCGTCGTTGTATTGGTTCCAGATATCGAATTGTTCAATATATTAAGCGTCCCGATAGTGGTATTTATATAGACTGCTCCCCCGCTGGCACCTGCGCTATTGATACCTCCTATGGTATTGTTTTCAAACTGGACAGTGCCTTCCTGTCTGGCATTAATTCTGACAGCAGCACCACTGCTCCCGGATGAATTTGTGCCGCTGACCGTATTATTTCTGAAAATTACCGTGCCATCGTCTTCAGTAGTTGCATAGAAACAGCCACCTGCACCGGTTGCAACGTTATCGGAGAAAATACAGTTTTCGACAGTAACAGTCGCATCCCCAACTTCCGTGTAAACTCCTCCACCGTCACCCGCTACGTTATTGCCGTTTTGAAAAGTTAATCCCCTTATCGCTATATTTGATCCAATACCACCGGCGGTTGTATCAACACTCATAATTGGAACGCTGTTACCTCCGTCAAGTATAGTAGTCGCAGCCGAGGCACCCTGAATTGTTAGTGTGCGTGCCTCAACCGGCTGGTATATAAGAGTGGCAACCACGTTGTATATACCTGCGCTAACGTTGATGGTATCGTTCTGCCCATTATTCTGAGCTTCAGTAAGACGCGCCTGGAAATCGGCCAGATTATTTACGTTCCATGTAGCAGAATAAGCTGGGTTAACTGATGCAATAAACAGAAACAGGCTAAGGATCAAGATAAAATTTTTCATATCATCAGTCCTTCCTTTATGAAATTTTTTTACGACCATAATTCTAGCAAATCATACAGAAAAACAATGGTTTTTGCAACAATAATACCTTAGGGAACATTTATGCGTACCTTGACTTAAGTCAAAGACACCAGCCCTGATTCAGGTTATCCTGATATCAAAACCGGAAAAGGAGGATTGCCATGAAAAGAAAGATAATCACCATTAAAGAAGAACTCTGCGACGGCTGTGGCAACTGTGTCAGCGCCTGTTCTGAGGGGGCATTGCAGATTATTGACGGGAAAGCGAAGCTCGTTAAGGAGGATTTCTGCGACGGGTTCGGGGATTGTATTGGCGGATGTCCGACCGGGGCACTGGTCATCGAAGACAGGGATTCAAAACCCTTCGATATTGAGGCTACAAAGGAGTATCTCCTCAAAACAAAAGGGAAGGAAGCTGTCTGGCGCATGGAAGAGTCGCAGAAAAAGCATGAATCAAAAGAAGATAAGCCACTGCCATGCGGATGTCCGGGGACTCTGGCTCAGGTGCTCACCTTATCAGAGAACGCTGCAAAATCTGAACACCGACTAATAGCGTCACAACTCACAAACTGGCCGGTCCAGATACACCTCCTTCCGATTAAGGCGGCGTATTATCAGGGGGCGGATCTGCTGGTGGCGGCTGATTGCTGTGCATACTCCCATGCGGGTTTCCACAGTGATTTTATCCGGGGCCGCACAGTGGCTATCGGATGCCCGAAACTGGACAACGCAGATGCATACAGGGAAAAACTGGCAACGATATTAAATGAGAACGATATTAAGACTGTAACCATTGCCTATATGGAAGTTCCTTGCTGTGCGGGTTTGGTAAAATTAGTTGAGGAAGCGATAAAGGATTCCGGGAAAAATATTCCGGTTAAGATGACAAAGATCGGTATTAAGGGCGGAATCATGTAACTCCTCAGTTATAGGGAGCACCGTCATTGCGAGGAGTCCTGCGAATCGCAGGACAACGTGGCAATCTCTTGAGCTTTCGAAAGATTGAGATTGCTTCACTTCGTTCGCAATGATGACATTTCTTGAAATTGTGATCTCTAAGTGATAGGTTATGATACAAAATTGTTTTCTGCTTGACAAATTTGTATCATACATTTTAGTGTATAATTAGACGGCAAACGGTTGCCGTCTAATCCATACTCAGAGGGATCAAACATGTGCAGACTGGCTGCAATAACTTCCAGGGAATACGTATCTCCAATGGAGAATATTATGGCACTCGAGACCATGAAGGAAGGCCATGACGGGTCAGGCCTCGGTCTGACGCTCAGGGATATCGGAGGGCATTTTGAGCACCTGAAGGGATACCCTATTCTTTCGGGCATATGCTCAAAAACCGGAGCAAAGATCCTCGACGACTTCATGGAAAAGGCGGGTTTTCAGCTAAAAGACATCTGGGCTCCTAAAATCAAGCCCGTAAGGGGAATCAGGCCCCGTGACCATTATTTCGCGCGGGCATACGATTATCCCTTTTCCTACAAATATAAGCCGAAGAAAGAGAAAGAGGACCTGCTCATGAATATCCGCCTGTCCCTGAGAAAAATCGGGGAGCAGGATGAGTCAATCTTCGTATTCTCGTTCTATCCTGACGTGCTGACCCTTAAGGAAGTAGGCGACCCTCTGCAGGTGGCGGAATTTTTCGGTCTCGACAGGGGTGGCCTCAAGGCAAAAATAATATTCGCCCAGGGACGTCAGAACACAAACTATGCAATCTATCTGTACGCATGCCATCCTTTTTTCATCCAGGGATATTGCACCATGACAAACGGGGAGAACACCGCTTTTATCCCTATCAGAGAGTTTCTGATGAGCAGGGGGTTCCCGGGGTATATCGGATACAACAGTGACAGCGAGGTCTTCACCCATATACTCCATTATACGGCAAGACAATTGGGATATCCCTTAACCTACTATAAAGATGTTATTACGCCCGTAAAGGATTCTGAAATCGAATCCAGGCAGGACAAAGAGGCATTGCGTCTCATAAAACAATCCTTAAGGCCGCTATGCATCGACGGCCCAAACATGGTTATCGGATTTACCCCGGAGGGCACCTGCTTCATGGCGCACGACGCAAAAAAACTGAGACCCGGGGTGGTTGGTGGAGTCAAAGGAAAATATGCATTAATGTCTGAGGAATGCGGACTTGACAGCGCAGTGCCGGACAGAGACAAATCAAGGGACATCTTTCCCATGAAATACGACATGGTAATCATTAATCCTCAGGCAGAGGAGGTCAGAGTATGGAACCAGCTGCAGCATTAGATCATAATCACCAGCTGTCGCTGAAGGAATTGCCCTACATAGTACGCTGGCGGGACGACCGGTGCAAGCGATGCGGCAGATGTACCGCAGCATGTCCTGTAAAGGCTATTGTTGCGGCAGTCAAGGTTCAGCGGGTAGTTCACTCTGAAGGCCCTGTACCGACACCTGCTGCAGTGCGAAGGATCGTACATGTAGTTGAACAGGTTACAGATATTGAGCGTTATTGCACAGGATGCGGCACCTGCACCCTTGTATGCCCCAATGATGCCATAGAGCCTGAATACAACCCGTCTAATAAATTCCTTCACTATAAAAATGCAGGAGGAGAAGCCTACAGGCGGGGGGGCAGAAGAAATGATCCTTCGGTATCTGCACTCGACAGGCTGAAGTTCACCAGGATATCAATGCTTACAGACCCTGCTCTTGATGCGGGAAGACACGAATTCAGGGTCAGAACCCTGCTGGGGAGAATCCTTCCTCCGGAAGAACTGCCCATTTTTGTAAATGACGGAACTCTCGGCGTCGAACAGTCCGCAGATAAGTTCATACCCCCGGTCCGTGAAATATTTCCGATAATGATCGGAAGCATGTCTGTAGGAGCGCTTTCTCCCCCCATGTGGGAGGGGCTTGCCATGGGAGTTGCCTATCTGAATGAAGTCGAAGGGCTGCCGGTGTTGATGTGCACCGGCGAAGGAGGGGTACCGCCAAGGCTTTTAAAATCAAGATTTCTTAAATATATGAGCATTCAGATAGCTTCGGGATATTTCGGATGGGACGAGATAATCCATTCGATACCCCATATGGTCGAGGACCCTGCTGCCATCGAGATCAAATACGGACAGGGCGCAAAGCCCGGTGACGGCGGGCTGCTGATGGCTCAGAAAGTCATGAGGCTTATAGCCAGCATCCGCGGGGTGCCGCAGTTTGTCGACCTTGCATCACCCCCGACACACCAGACAAAATACTCTATTGAAGAGGCTGTTGCGAAGATGATCCAGTCGATGTCAATGGCATGGGGCTTCCGTGTCCCTGTTTATCCGAAGATATCCGGAACAAAAACCGCACGCTCAGTCCTAAACAACCTTGCAAGGAATCCTTACGCTGCAGCACTGTCAATCGACGGTGAGGACGGCGGCACGGGCGCAGCATACAATGTCTCCATAGACAAGATGGGACATCCAATAGCATCCAATCTGCGCGAATGCTATCTTGACCTTGTAAAGCAGGGCAAACAGAATGAGCTGCCCCTGATCGCTGCAGGCGGTGTAGCCAAAAAAGGCAATCTGGCGGCTAATGCAGCAGCACTTATAATGCTGGGGGCCTCTGCAGTATCCATCGGTAAATATGTCATGCAGGCGGCTGCAAACTGCTTCGGTGATGAATATAACCGCTGTAATCTGTGCAATACGGGGAAATGTCCTAGGGGCATAACAACCCAGGATCCGAAACTATACAGAAGACTGGATTCCGATAAAGTTGCCGAACGGGTCGTCGAAATATTCAGGGCTGCCGATGTTGAACTGAAGAAAATATTCGCTCCCATGGGCAGGAGCACTGAGCTGCCAATCGGAATGTCGGACGGATTGAGCATAGATGATAAGGCAATGGCAGAAAGACTGGGGATAAGCTATGCGTGCTAAGAAAGTCAAAGGTCAGAAGTCAAAAAATACCCCCCTCTCCCATCCCTCCACCTCGAGGGAGAAGGGCAAGGGAGGGGGTGAGAGCTCTTCGCTCCAGCCGATAGCCATTCACGGAATTATCGACGGCAAACGGATTCCATCCCGTATTCTTGAAGAGCAGATACAGCAGGCGGTCAGAGACGGTGCACGGGATCTGCACATCCTGGCTGACGGACAGCACGGTATAGGCGGCAGAATCTGGCCGAAGGGAGAGAGAATAAGAATAGTGATCGACGGACCTGTCGGCCAGAGGCTCGGCAGCATGGGCATGTCAGGTACTGAGATTATAGTCAACGGGAGCGCTTCTGACGATACAGGATGGATTAACTGCGGCGCAAACATTACCGTTCTCGGGGACGTCACAAACGGCGCCTTCAATGCTGCGGCGCAGGGAATACTCTATGTACAGGGGAGCGGCGGCTCACGCTGCGACACAATGACCAAACACAATCCACGCTTTGATCCGCCACAGTCCTGGTATTTCAGGAATGTCGGCGATTCATTTGCAGAATTCAAGGCCGGCGGCGTAGCTGTTGTATGCGGCGTGGATTCAAGGAACCCGGACAACATTCTTGGTTACCGTCCGTGCGTCGGGATGGTCGGCGGCACAATCTATTTCAGAGGAAAAATTCAGGAATATAGTGAACGGGACGTAAAACTTCTTGATCTGACTCCGCAGGACTGGGAGTGGTTAAAAGTAAACCTAAAGCCTTATCTTGAAGCTATTGACAGGACAAGCTATTACAGGGAACTTTCACGTTCTCCGGGCGACTGGAAAAAATTTATTGCGTATACACCCCAGGAAAAACGTGCACGCAGATGGTTCAGGATGTCGACATCCGATTTCAGAAAAAATATATGGGAAAAAGAGACCGGAACGGGTGGTATATTTGCACCTTTCATTGATCACGAACTGACTATATTGCCTTATATAACAACAGGCAACGAGAGAAGGAACAAACCGGTCTGGGCCAACGAAAAATATCTGCCGCCCTGCGCGTACAATTGTCCGACGCAGATACCTTCGCACAAGAGGGCATCGCTGATCAGGCAGGGGAAACTCCACGAAGCGCTTGAACTCGTTCTCCAGTATAGTCCTCTGCCTGCAACTGTCTGCGGTCAGATATGCCCGAATCTCTGCATGCAGAGCTGCACGAGGGCGAAGCTCGATAAACCTTTAGGCATAGACCAGTTTGGCAGGCTTGCCCTGGATCTGCCCGCGCCAAAAAAAGCTGATTCTACCGGACATACCATAGCAGTCATAGGAGGGGGGCCTGCAGGGCTGAGCGCTGCCTGGCAGCTCGGGCTAAAAGGCCACACCGTTGACCTGTATGAGGCAACCGATAAACTCGGCGGAAAGCTTGAAATCTGCATTCCGAGAGAGCGGCTTCCGCAGGAGGTGCTCCGGAAAGAACTCTCAAGATTCAGAGAGATTGGGGTTTCCGTTCATATGAATGTCAAAACGGATCAGAGTAAATTTGAGGAGATATACAAGTCACACGAGGTTGTTGTTGTTGCCTGTGGCGCGCACAAGCCGAGGATTATTCAGTTCCCTGGTTCCGAGCATGTACTCTCGGCCTACGATTTTCTGAAGGGAATTAACTTTGGTGATATACCTAGCCTGAGCGGCAGGAAAGTGGTTATAATCGGAGCCGGCAATGTGGGTATGGACGTTGCCTCGCAGGCATTCAATTGTGGCGCAGAGTCCGTTATCGCTGTAGACATACAGAAGCCCGCTGCATTTGGCAAAGAGATGGATACGGCCCTTGCAAAGGGAACCCGGATCCTCTGGCCTAGATTCACTGACCATTATGACCACGAAGCAAGGAAACTTTTCTTTAAAGACGGCTCTTCTCTTGAGGCTGATCTAGTTGTCATGTCTGTCGGAGATGTTCCTATTCTCGATTTCCTGCCGCCGAACATCCATACGGAAAGGGGATGGATTGCGGTCAATGAAATTGGGCAGACATCGGATGTAAAAGTCTTTGCCATCGGAGATGCCGCGCGATTGGGACTTGTCACTCATGCCATCGGCCAGGGCAGGATTGCTGCTGAGACAATTCACTACCAGCTCATGCACGCGCCCCGCTCGCCCGAGGCCAGACAGGTGATTCCTTATGAGCGGATCAGAACCGAATATTACGATGTATGCCGGGGCGATTTCACTTCTCCCGAGCAGGAAGCCGGCAAATGCATGTCCTGCGCCACCTGCCGTGACTGCCATATGTGTGAGGCAACCTGTTACTGGGGCGCAATCAGCAGGGTTGAACATAAAGATGGAACCTATGAATATGTCGTTGATGATGAAAAGTGCATCGGCTGTGGTTTCTGTGCAGGCATCTGTCCTTGCGGTGTCTGGGAGATGGTGGAGAATGTATAGCGCTGCACAACTTCGGGAGATTAAACTTTCCCAGGGGATATTATGGTTCGACAAGCTCACCATGACATTTGTCATCCTGATCCTGTCGAAGGATAGTCCAGTCCCCGGCAAAATTTACCAATAAATTAAATGCCACAGTCATTAGCAAGAGAAAATCGCATCCTTTCGGCGCTACTTGAGGTAAGCAGGGTGCTTAATTCTTCCTTCGATCTTGAAAAAAACCTTTTCAAGACCATGCGGGTAATCAGCGATTTCCTGGAAATGGAGAGGGGCTCGGTCTTTCTCCTGGACCGGCTTTCGAAGGAGTTGAAGATCGTTGCTGCGCACGGTCTGACAAAAGAGCAGATCGCCCGGGGGAAATACAGGATAGGAGAAGGGATTGTTGGCAGGGTGCTGGAAAAAGCCACTCCGCTGGTCATACCCAACCTCGGGGAGGAGCCTCTGTTCCTGAACAAGACGGGGGCGAGAATAGAGAAGAGCGGGATTTCTTTCCTATGCGTACCTATCACTTTCAAAGGTGAGCCGATAGGTGTTTTGAGCGCCGACAAGCTGTTCAGGGACGACGATATAACCGTGGATGAAGACATCAGGGTACTGGAGATAGTCGCCTCCATTATCGGACAGTATGCAGTCCTCTGGAAGCATTTCAAGGATACCGAGCAGGAGAGGGAGCACCTGAAACTCCAGTTGAAGGGAAAATACAGCCTTCCGAACATCATCGGCAGATCGGACACGATGCAGGAAGTCTTTGAAGCAGTCTACCGTGTTTCGGATTCGAAGGCAACCGTCATTCTTTACGGCGAAAGCGGTACAGGAAAAGAGCTGATTGCCAAAGCCATCCATTATATGAGCCCGAGAGCAAAAGGTCCGTTCGTCAAATTCAACTGTGCTTCAATCCCGGAGGGTCTGCTCGAGTCCGAGTTGTTCGGGCATGAAAAAGGCGCTTTTACCGGCGCAATCCTGTCGCGGAAAGGACGCTTCGAACTTGCCGGAGGAGGAACAATCCTTCTCGATGAGGTAGGCGATCTGCCTGTGAACCTGCAGCCGAAGATTCTGCGGGTACTTCAGGAAAGGGAATTTGAGCGTGTCGGCGGAGAAAAAACCATAAAAGTTGACGTCAGGCTTATAGCCGCAACGAGCAGAAACCTTGAGGAACTCGTATCTAAAGGGAAATTCCGCGAAGACCTCTTCTACAGACTTAACGTCGTGCCGATATTCATGCCCGCCCTGAGGGAGCGCAAAGAAGATATCCCCCTGCTGGTTGAATTTTTCCTGGCACGATTCAATGAGGAGAACAGAAAAAACATGACCATATCTCCCGGGGCCCTCAGGGTACTGGTGGATTACAACTGGCCCGGCAATGTCAGGGAACTCGAAAACACCATAGAGAGGCTTGTTGTGATGTCGGGCACTGATATCATAAAACCGCAGGACCTTCCCATAAACCTTAAATTGCCTTCACCCGGAGAGATGCTGCAGAAAGAATCCCTTCAGGCAGGCATAGAAGACATAGAGAAATCGAGCATAATAGACGCCCTCGAAAGAACAGGCTGGATACAGGCAAAAGCAGCGCGGATCATCGGCCTCACTCCAAGGCAGATTGGCTACAAGATGAAAAAATACGGCCTCACCTCGCCGGCTGCATTGCGATAGGCATTCTCCATGCCTAATTCATTATTCCCCGCCCCCGGAACCGGCAGGACATAGTATTTGAGCGGATTTATTTTGCCGATAGTCGGACACAATGCATCCAATAATAAAGAGGCAAAATCCCTCGCAGGTCGAAGACCGAGAATGAGCGAAAATGCTATATCCTGCCGATATAATACACGGTTTGCGACTAATCCGGGTTAGTATACTTCAGTTTTTCATGCGACATCCTCGTCCTTAAATACGTCCCGCAACTTTGCATATCTGCTGCCGAACCGCTCCTGAAGCAGCCTGTCATACCTTTTAATAATCTTCATTATATACACATCGTGTCTGATGTAGTCTTCTGCAAGCGTCGCAAAGCTCTTATTCCTGCTCCATGCACCCTCGACCCTGCCGAATCTGAATATCGTTCCCATCAGGACCTCTTTCGAATCAGCAACAATGAGCAGCCCTTTTTCATTTTTTTCCTGATATACGGTGTCATCGATGGGGTGCTGATAAATTTGACCTGCCCTTGACCTTGTAGGTCCGAAATGAACAATGGCTGTCTGAACTTTTCTCTGCAATGCCTCCCTAACCTTCTCCTCTATGAGCTCAAACTCCTCTTTCCATACTGATATAAGCAGGGTTGCAGCAGCATTTTCTATCATGCGTTTCGCCTTATCCATAAGATATTCATAGTCATTTATCCTCCACATGGATGAACTCTCCTGTTCACCCCGGATACGCTGCAGCCGGTCCGCGAGTGAGGTGACTGTCATTTCGACCACACTCCGCTGCCTGTTCAGAAAATCAGCCGGCTCAATAGGAACGTATTTTCTTATTTTTCCAGAGTCGGCAACCGATACGATGTCCTTCTCAACAAGCTTCTGGAGGACCTCATAGATCTTTGAAGTAGGCACTCCCGAGGACTTCCCGACCTCATATGCAGTTAAAGGGCTCTCCCTCAAAAGAGAAAGATATGCCTTGGCTTCGTATCCTGAAAGTCCAAGCGCCATAAGCTGGGATATCGTAGATTTCATTATTGTCTACTTTTGTAGTTAATAATATAGCCTATTTTGTAATATGTCAACAGACCGCCAGTTAAGGATTAGCGCATTTTGATTTAAACCGAAAAATGCATTTCAATTGAATTCATGCAGGCATGTGGGCAGTAAAAGCTCTCCGGCAGCTCCTTTGCAGGCGGTTATTTATCCGGCGTCCCTGAACGTTTTCATTCCGGACGATTGGCTGTTATCGAACCCAAATCCTGTGTCGGAGAGGTTTTGCTGCACATAGGCCTGCATGACTGGGGTCAAATGCAGTTTTCGGGTTAAATATACAGAGTGATAATAGAAAGCACGGCCTGACCGCCGGGCAGTCCTGCCGTGCTCCATATAGTGGCATACTATTTTCTTGTTCAGTCCGGACAGACGCTATATAGCAGAATTCTTCTGAAGTACGATTGCAGGAAGGGATATTATAAAAGTTGTTCCGGGCCTGTCGGATTCCTCACTGGTTCTTGTCTCAAAGGATATCAGTCCACCGTGCTTCTTAATAATGGCGTAGGAAACCGTAAGCCCAAGTCCGGTGCCTTCTCCCACCTTTTTTGTTGTAAATAACGGATCGAATATTCTTTTCCTGTGCTCCGGACGTATGCCGTGCCCTGTATCCGATATCAGGAGTTCCACATTATGGCTATCTGCATCTACTCGAGTGGAGATCGCCAGGACACCACCAGCCTTCATAACGCACACGGCATTATTGATAACATTAAAAAATACCTGCTGCAATTCCCCGGCGTCTCCCTTGACCATAGGCAGGGATTCAGCCAGGTTCATTTTTACCGAAATATTGTTAAGCAGCAGCGTATTTGATTCGATAGCCAGTACCATTTCGATGCTCTTGTTTATATCCACGTCTTCGTCCCTGTGCTCCTTGAACCGGACGAAACTCAGAAGGTTCTCCACAATCCTTTTGGCATTCTCACCCTGCTTCTGAACGGTCATCAGCATATCCTGCATATCAGAACCGGCAGGAACCTTCTCCAGCAGCAAATCCGTGAAACCAAGTATAATCGCAAGCGGATTATTGATCTCATGCGCCACACCGGCGGCAAGCGTTCCTATGGAGGACAATTTGTCGGCCTGATACATCTTTTCTTCCAGTTTTTTTCTGTCGGTTACGTCAAGGAGAGATTCAACGCTCTTTCTTGACCCGGGGATCATGGCGACATTCACAAGAACGTTTCTTACGTTACCGCGTCTGTCAACAAATCTTGTTTCATAGTTCATAGGTGCGATATTAGGTGCAATTCGTCTCATATGGTGATACTCCGAAAGCCTTCCTATTTCAGGCTTTTCGAAAAAGCTCTTCCAGCTCATCTTTCCTTCAACCTCTTCCTTCGAATAGCCGGAGAACTCCTCAAATTTGGTATTAACCATGGATATTGTAGTATCTCCTTCAACTAACAATGTAGGGTTGCCCGTATGTTCGAAGACGGTCCTGTATTTCTGTTCGGATTTCCTCAGCGCCTCTTCAACTTTATTCCGTTCGGCGATCTCCTGAGAGAGCCTTTCATTTGTCAATACAAGCTCGGCAGTGCGTTCCTTAACCCTGTTTTCCAGTTCATCATAGGCCTTCTGTAATGCGGACTCCGCAACCTCGCGTTCGCCGATTTCACGGGAAATGCTCTCTATCATCGAGTTTGTTACAGACTTGAGCGATTCCAGAAGTTCTATTTCCGAGTCCCAGTGTATCCTCGCGCTGAGGATTCCCTGCGAAACCCTGTGCAGCACGTCGAAATGCTCTGCAAGCGCTATCGCAAACTCATGAGACTGGTTAACAATTTCACCGATCTCCTCGGCAGTGAGATTTACAAGATGCTTCAGTTTGCTGATCAACTCGATATTCGATATCTCGGCAACGCGAACGTCAGGATCGCCCGCTGAAATCTTTTTCAGCGCCTCAAATACCTCGGAAAGACCTATTGCCAGCTCCATGCTCATTTCTTCAAGTTCTTTATCCCGCTGTTCTACAATCGACCTGTATTCCTTAAGCTGGTTGCTTACGAGGCCGAACGAATCCCGCGCAGCGGAGATATCCAGATTCGCCGGGAAAACCTCGCAATCAAGGCACAGCTCTATCTTTTCCAGAAACTTACCCTGCACTTTTTGATGGCAATGGGTTCCGGAAAAAAGCCAGCACTTAAGGTTCTTCGACTTGTAAGCAGGACAGTCTTTTTCATTGCACTGAAAAACATCCCAGCATTTCACTTTTTTCATCTTTTTCCGATTATTTTTCGGTATATTTTCTTTCATTTTTGGTATAAGCCTTCACGTATTAATCAAGGGGTTCTGATAGCTTTCATATAGTATAATTTTAGTTTAAAATGAGAACAATATGTATAAAAATATTCAATCTGCACGCGAACTCTCAACAAACTTTAAACCGAAAAATGCATTTCAATTTAATTTATGCAGGCATGTGGGCAGCAAAAGCTCGCCAGCAGGTCCTTTGCAGGCGGTTATGTATCCGGCGTCCCTGCGCGTTTCCATTCCGGACGATTGGCTGCTATAAGACACAAATCCTGCGTTGGAGAGGTTCTGATGCGCATAGGCCTGCATGACCGGGGTCAAATGCAGTTTTCGGGTTAATGAATCGTTAATGCCACGCCTTTATTCTAAAAGGGAAACGGCAATTTTCTGTACTCTTTTAATCGATAAATTAAGTTAACCCGGAAAATGCATTTGAAAAGTGAAGATGTTGCGAGAAAAATTATTTTTCGACACCTTAGTGCACCTTGAACCGATGGTTTCATGAATATTTTTATCCGGAGAGCGAAAAAAGATATTCTAATCAAATCATCGAGTTAAATAATTTTTTGAACAATGTCTGCACTTTTCGGGTTAACATATATATAAAAATCTTTTTATAAATTCGACAAAGGAGAGCAATGTTCAAATTACCAAGGCTTTTCAGCAAGAGCAGGCCCGGCGAACGCTTATCGGCGGCAAAAAATATTTTTTATCAGAAATATTCATGTTTCAGAAGTATTCTGGCTTCAAATAACAGGGCGCTGGAAATAATTGCCGATATCGAGCAGACCGTCTATCAGGACAGACCTTTTGCCTTTGCTCCTGTCGCATCGGATGCTGAGCGTTTGATATGCGAAGTCAGCTCGATTATCGAGGACCTGAATGCATTATCAGGCTTCAGGTACCCGGAACTCTTCCCTGTTTCTGAAAAGATATTTGATTCGATTATTACAGAACTCAGGAGAGAGAAGAAGATAGGAGAAACTATCCTTGTCATACCCCTGGAGAGAATCAGTCTCGAGGACGTAGCCGATGTCGGCGGCAAGGCGGCAAATCTCGGAGAAGTATATAACAGGGCCAATCTTCCGGTCCCACCCGGTTTTTCAATTACGGCATACGCCTATCAGCATTTTATGGAACATAACCGTCTAACTGAACTGATAGAGGGCAGACTTCACGGGGTTGATGTGAATGACATCGAAGGGCTTGCCGCTGTCAGTCAAGAAATTCAGAAACACATCCTGAACGCTGAACTACCGGATGACCTGGAGAAATCCATTCTTTATGCCGCAGATCACCTTCTGAGCAAGATCGGAAAAGATGTCCGGTTTTCGGTACGCAGCAGCGCAAGCAGCGAGGACTCCGAGGCGAGCTTTGCAGGCCAGCATTCAACTGTCCTGAATGTAAGCCGCGACAATATCATCTCTGCTTACAGGGAGGTGGTCTTCAGCAATTTCAATTCAAGGGCGATTTTTTACCGCCGCAGCAGGGGATTTTTTGACCAGGATGTCAGCATGAGCGTGGCCTGCATTATGATGGTCGATGCAAAGGTAAGTGGCGTTTTGTACACTGTCGATCCTAACGACAGCCGACATTCGGTCATAATGATCAATGCTGTATGGGGTCTTGCGGTTACCGTTGTGGAAGGTTCGGCATCAACAGACTTCTATCAGGTTAACAAGATGACCCGTCAGGTCGAGGTTTCGGAGATTGCCGTAAAAGAAACCCTTCTTAAATTGGGCGATGTGGATGGCATCATGGAAGAATCCGTAAATCCGGGCCTCAGGGACAAAGCTTGCCTGGACCTTTCACAAATCAGCATGCTGGTGGACTACGCACTGATACTGGAAGAGCACTACGGCTTTGCACTTGATATAGAATGGGCTATTGATCAGAACAACAAGCTCTATATTCTCCAGTCGCGGCCTCTCAGACGCTCGCAGCAGTTCGGAGAAGAGCAGTTTTCGCAGAAGACCGGCTCTGAACCGTCACAACCCGTAACCTCTCATGAGGTGCTGCTCAGGGGAGGGGTGTCTGCCTCCGACGGAACAGCATCGGGAATGGCGTACGTTATTCAATCGGACCATACACTTCATCATGTCCCCAGCGGCTCCATTCTTATTGCGAGGCAAACATCTCCACGGTATGTTCCACTGATGGGCAGGATACAGGCCATAGTGACTGATGTGGGGAGTGTTACCGGGCACATGGCATCAGTTGCGAGGGAATTCCGGCTTCCTACACTCGTGGGAACCGGTAATGCAACGGATATAATCCCTCAGGGGGCCGAAATCACCGTCGATGCCGCGAACAGGACTATATATTCAGGCAGGGTGCAGGAGATACTGAAAGAAAAGAAGACCGCCAATCCCATGAAGGGAAGCCCTGTATACAGGACGGTCCAGGCCGCCCTTAAGAAAATCGCACCATTGAACCTTATAGATCCCAAGCAGGACAGCTTCAGACCGGAAGCCTGCCGGACAATCCACGATCTTATTCGTTTTTCCCATGAGATGGCCATGCAGGAGATGTTTCACTTGGGTGAAAACGTGGAACCCGAACAGGGCATGGCCATTCTGCTGAAAGCCGGGATCCCGATAAAAATTTATGTCATCGATCTTGGAAAGGGACTTTCTGTCGGGACCATGGCAAAAGAAGCGACTGTTGAAGATATACTTTCCGCGCCTTTCAGGTCTTTTATGAAGGGCATGAAGCACAAGGACATACTATGGTCGCCTCACTTCGGCATAAGTTTAAGGGGGATCGGATCTATTATAGCCGAGTCGGTATTCAGGGATCCTTTAAAGGAAGGCGGCATGGGCGGACCCAGTTACGCTATTATTGCTGACCGCTACCTCAATATGAGCTCAAGAATGGGCTATCATTTCGCCACACTTGATACTTTTTCAGGGCCAAAGATCAACGACAACTATATTAATTTTTATTTCAAGGGAGGGGCTGCAGATATTGCACGCCGGTCCCGCAGGGCCATTCTAATTGCCATGATCCTCAAAAGACTGGGGTTCAAGGTGGAACAGAAAGGCGATATGGTCCGGGCGGAAATGAAAAAATTTGAAGCCAGGGTTATCGAGAAAAAGCTCGATATGATTGGAAGGCTCCTTGCATCCGTTCGTCTACTGGACATGGTATTGTCTGACGACGGACAGGTCGAGTGGTACGCAGACCAGTTTATGAAAGGCAATTATAACTTTCAATCCAATGCTTCCTAAACGTTTTGTGGTTCTTTTCTGTCGCTTGCCTGCCTGCGTGCTCTTAACTTTTCAGGGGTAATCTGGTAATGTAAATTCAGTAATGAGGAATTTTATTAACCTTAAATTAATATTATTAGGCAAATGGGATGAGACCTTTTCTTTCTTTTAAGCGTTTATTCATATCTCTAATAGAAAAATACCATCCCTTCAATATAAGGTATTTCAAGTTATTGGTAGTTCTCGCGATAACCATCCTTTCCGGCATCGTCCTTATACTCGGATGGATGTCTGCAAAAAAGGTTAGAGAGGTCGTAACCGAGGACTTTAATCAGCAGCAACTCGCGCTTGCACGGCATGCCGCCGCACAGATAGAGAACAGCATCGATACGCTTAAAAGGGAAATTGTTCTGCTCAGTCTCTCACCGACCATACAATATGCCGAACCACCATACCCGGAATACAGGTTGAATATAGCTTTTTCGAGCGTAAGGGACTCCGGCGTTGTGGAGATAAGATTGCTTGATAAGATGACGCATAAAGCATATGTAGTTTCAGACGCAAAGCAGTACCATTCCCAGGAACTGAGTGAGGATGATATTGCTTATCTGGACTGGGGCCGTAAAGAGGAAAACAGGGGCCACGTCTATTTGACCGATGTTACCAGGGTCATTTCCGGGCAATCCAAGGCGCTGCTGATGAAAATGATTCTGCCGGTCTGGCAGATTTCATCAAGCCATGAACATAAAGTCCCAACAAATAATTTCTCCGGCGTTCTGATATTCACCTTTGATGTTAATCGCCTCATAAAAGACCTGATAAATGAGATCCGCTCCGGGAAAACAGGGTATGCCTGGGTTCTGGACGAAAACGGCATATTCATACATCACCGTGAAGAGAGTTTCATCGGCGAAAACGCCTTCGAAGTCCGAAAAGGCAAACAGCCACAGATTTCCTTTCATAAAATCAATGAGATTCAGAAAGACAAGATGCTGAAAGGCGAAGAGGGAACAAGCTGGTATATTTCAGGATGGCACGGAGGCATTGAAGGCCAGATCAAGAAAATGATCGCATATACCCCGATCAAGCTGAAGGACAAATATCAGCACCATCTCTGGTCTGTGGCTGTTGTTGCGCCGGTCAGCGAAATAGAGGGCGCCATCCACTCCATCCATCTCCAGCAGTTTGTCCTCCAGGCGCTTATTATTTTTATAATAATAGCCGGAGGGCTTATCATTAATTTTATGATGCTGACCTGGTCAAATATGCTGGAGCTTGAAGTCGCCAGGAAGACTATCGAATTAAAAAAATCCGAGCAGAGGTACAAATCACTCGTCGAAAACGCAGAGGATATTATTTTTACCGCGGATTACAAAGGAAGCATCCTGTCCATAAACGACTACGGCATCAGATTCTTTAACCTGAAGGCGGAGAAAATCATCGGGCATAATATTTCGGAAATATTTTCATTGCCCGCTGCAGAGTTGCTGCTGTTGATGATCCGGAAGGTTTTCGAAACCAAAGAGAGCAGGGAGATTACCCAACTGGTTGTCATTGGAGAAGACCAGTACTGGTTTAACACAAAACTCAGAAGACTATGGGACGAAGAGGGAAATATTTACGCTGTGCTCGGCATCTCAAGGGATATAACTGCCATGAAGGAAAAAGAAAAAGAGGAGCAACGGTATAATTTGGAAAAGCTGGCCTCAATGGGCACTCTGGCCGCCGGAGTTGCGCACGAGATTAACAACCCTCTTGGCATTATACTGGGATTCTCGGATATCCTTATTGAGAAAGCCCGGCCTGATTCCGAGGAACACGCGCACCTGAAAACAATCGAAAAACAGGCCCTGAATGCGAAGAAGGTCGTTGAAAATCTGCTGCGTTTTGCCCGCTATTCGGAACATAAAGAAGAGTTTTTGGATGTCAACAGCAGTATTGAGACAATCCTTTCGGTTGTGAAAAACACCCTATTCCTCAATAAGATAGATCTGGAACAGCGGCTGCAGAAAGATCTGCCCAACATCAAGGCGGACGCCGGGGAACTGGAACAGGTTTTCCTGAATATCATAAACAACGCGATCCAGGCCATGAACGAAGGAGGCACTCTAACCATTCAGACTATGATCCAAAACAGCAATGTGGAAATAAGGCTATCCGATACCGGTGAGGGAATTGCAAAAGAGCACAGGTCCAGAATATTCGACCCGCTGTTCACGACAAAAAAGGTTGGAGAAGGCACAGGTCTAGGCCTGTCGGTTTCATACGGCATTATTACAAAATATGGGGGAACAATAACCTTCGAAACAAAAACAAAGAACGAATCGGATAAGCCGGGCACCACTTTCATAATAAGCCTGCCGGCCAGCGCGCAGGTTTAGGGTGGACACTTTCTTGCGTTTTGCTTTAGACTATTTAGTGTCTGTGTATAAACGAAGATTGTAGTTGTTCGTCATTCTCGATCGGGGAATCCATGGTTCGACAGGCTCACCATGACATTCTTGTCACCCTGAGCTTGTCGAAGGGCTGGATTCCCCGGTCATCCGTCTTAAGTATCGACGGACGGAGAATGACAAACATAAGACTATAGTTATGAGTGGCTTTGAATAAGAGCTTAAATTAGCACCATTTTGGACAGACTCTGTTTAGGGAAACTATAATATAACGTCGTACTGAATTGGAGGGAAAATGCCGGAAAAGATACTTGTAGTTGATGATGAACCAGATATGCTGAAGCTTCTGAAAATAATCATCAGCGAAAAAACGCCTCATGAAGTCGTAACCACCAACAACCCGCTTGAAGCTCTTGAATTATCCAGGCAAGGCAGTTTTGACATAATCATTGCCGATTTGAAGATGCCCGGACTCGATGGACTGGGACTCCTTAAGGCAATCAGGGAGACAAATGAGGACATCCCGGTCATTATCATCACGGCGTTCGGAACTATCGAGTCTGCGGAAGAGGCGATGCACAGGGGCGCTTTTGACTTCATCACCAAGCCTTTCCGTAAAGAACAGATTCTCTTTACACTCGAAAAGGCTATTAAATGGTGCAAGCTCCAGAGGGAGAATAAAGAGCTGAAAGCAAAGTTGGGGGGCTAATCCCTAGGTACATGCTTCTTGATAAATTCTGCTATATAATGGTCGGTGATGCTGTCATTGAACATGACCATATCGAGCTGCTTTGTATAGACGGTAAGCTTGCCCAGCGCTTCTAATTTCTGTTCGATCTTGTCCGGCCTGTAACGTGCGACAGAAGCATCTACAACATCTTCAGTTATCCTGAAATCGAAATCGAGGCTTTTAAGTATCTGGGTTATGAGCCTTACCCTGCGCAGCCTTCTTTCAAGGGCTGCTCCGCCCCCCTTGAAAAAGAACCTTATGTAGTTATTGTTCAGGTCAGGTCCGGCATATGCCTCAACCGTCGACAGATGATATCCAAGCCTCAGGGTAAAATTCATGTACTCCCGGGAAATGAAGGAAAAACTCTTCTCGCCGGTTTTTTTCAACTCATATTCAGGGATGCTTGCTGTATGAGCCAGCATGCCCAGGAAGCCTTTTGCATCCACGGAAGGGCTTCCGTGCGGCCATTTCATGGACGAAAGACCACTGTAGAACGCCTTGAAAGGAGAACAGAGGACATGTTCGAGAGCAATGGTATGCGGAGGATTGACAGTCAATCCTCCGTCAAGGTCGATAATATATGCTACGAGAGGAATGCCTGATATCAGTCTTCTGGTATCACTGATCTCATCCACCGAAGCGCCCTGTATATGAAACATCTCGTTCATAGCCATTTCGTGACAGAACCTGGTAATATCATGGAAAGTCCCGCAATTTTCCGGTCTGAAATCATCGCTCTCCGGGTCGTGCAGATTAAGCGGCGAAACCCACTTCAGAACGTTTTTCAGAGTCTTGAATATCATGGTGTCCCTGAAGGGATCTTCCCTTTTCCCGGAAAGAGCAATCAGTTCATCTACTTTTCCTGAATAAACAGTACAATTGAAAGCATCCACAGTGATTTCCTGCCCTGCCTGCAGGGTTTTTGTTCCGGTTTCGGTATCAAGAATAGTAGGCACCTGAAATTCCCTGGCAAGTGACGCCATATGACCTGTCGATCCGCCGAAATCCGTAATAATAGCGCTCGCACGGTTCATGACCGTAACATACTTCGGTGATGTGTGTCTTGCCACAAGAACTGCATTATCCGGGAAATCCTTAAGGTCATCGTCCGTCAGGACTATATGCACTCTGCCTGCCCCTATTCCCTTACAGGCAACTACCCCTCTATCGATAAGCACATCGTAGCCGGGAACATGAGTGGGGATGGGTTTTTTTGCTTCTTTTTCCATTATTCTCAATGGTCTGGTCTGCAGTATGAAGATATTATCTTTCTCATCAACAGCCCATTCGATGTCCTGCGGCTGGCCGTAATGCTCTTCCATTGCAAGGGCATATCCGGCAAGTGCAAGAATCTGCGAGTCGGCAAGACATGGATTCATAGCAATGTCGGAAGATACAGGAATCTCTTCTACTCCGCCGTCGAGTCTGCAGAAGTACATGGTCTTCTGCTCGGGGATATGCTTTCCGGTCACGTTCAGTTCGGGATGCCTCGAGACAATATAAGTCTCAGGTGTTATTGTTCCGTCGACAACACACACGCCAAGGCCGTGAACCGCGCTGATCAGCATGTCATCGCTGCCCGGTTTATTGGGATCTCTTGAATACGCGACCCCCCCTGCCCTCGCATTCACCATCCTCAAAACTCCAACGGACATGACCATATCATAATCCTGAAACCCCTTTGACCGGAAATAGAATACCGCTCGTTCATTAAAGAGACTTGCGACAACTTCCTTATATTTCTCCGGTATGGCATCTTCCGATACATTCAGGAACGTGGAATACTGACCGGCAAAACTGAACTCGCCGTCTTCCTGAAGGGCGCTGCTCCTGACAGAGACTCTCAACATATCACCACCGCACTTCTCCCTGAGACGCGCCAGGCCTTTGCTGATCGCATCACTGAGATCATCCGGAATTTCGCCGCCGACCACCATTTCCCTGATGTTGCTGCTGACAGCATTCAGCTCTTCCATGTTGTTCATGGACAATTCAGAGAGCATCTCTTTTATTTTCTGCATAAAACCGTTATGCTCCATGAATCTTCTGAAGGCATACGCGCTCACTGCAAAACCTTCCGGCACAGGCATCTGAAGGCGGGTTTTCACCTCCCCGAGATGGGCATTCTTGCCTCCGAGCCTTTCAGTCATTTCCCTTCCGGCTTCATCAAGGGATATGACGTATGCGTCCTCCGGAATTTCTATCTTTCGGACAAGCTGGCCTTCTATCCCGGATTTAATAAGGGCAAATCTGTCATTCAGCAGGCCGTATTTATTGTCCGAAATCTCATTGATTCTCCGTATTATCTCTCCGACCCCTTCGGACATCGACGCGATATTCCTGTTTATATAGGGCATATCGAAAAGGAATTCTCCCGACAGCTTCTCCTCCATGTCGGCCATAACCTCAAGAACACTGTTATTGGCCGCAAGGAGCTTCTGAAAAGCAGCGTATTGCCTTCTGAATATTTCCCGTGCCTCTTCACTCATGGGGGATGCTTTTTTCTTTTTGAATTTTTCGGAAATACGGTTAAAAAATTTCATGTTCATTAATTATATATAAAAAAATAATTTTCTGTATGTTCCCGAAGAATTGTCTTCCCAAATCCAGCGGTAAGAATTGTCATTGCGAGTGAAGTTGCGAGGCAAAGCCGAAACAAACCCGGAGCGAGATTCCTCTCTTTGTTCGGAACAGGCTCCGCAATCCCGCCGTTACTGAGGAGATTGCCGCGCACCTCTCAGGTGCTCGCAATGACCTGTGCATCAAACGTTTGTGATGCTTATCGCTGGATCTGGAGGTCTTATTAATCCGGCAATTCACATAGCCATAATCATAATCATTGCCGTGAAAAACAAAGGCGAAGATTAACAATTATCATATTGTTATTACCAATTTGTTTTTTTTATTATAACATTATAAAAATTAATTTGACTTGGAAAATTCATTATGATAAATTTTATCACATCATAACAATGTTATTACAATTATGGAAACCTTGATCCAGAGAGAATATTCAAAAAAACTGTACATCCAGCTCGTCGAGATATTGAAGAAAAAGATAACCTCGGACGAATGGCCGGTCGGCACCCAGATACCGACGGAGGACGAGCTCTGCAAAATATATGATGTCAGCAGGTCAACAGTGCGGACAGCCATTATGGAGCTTGTCAGGCTCGGCTATCTGAAGCGGCATCAGGGACGGGGAACTTTTGTAAGCAGGAAGATAATATCGACCGGGCTCACTGTGCTGACAAATTTCAAAGAGCTGATGCTCGCAGAGGGGCTGAAATTTTCGACCAAGCTGCTCGTGAGAACAATGGTTATGCCGACGGACGGCATTGACAAAAAACTGGGGATTTCGATGGACAAACACGTCATTTATATTAAGAGGCTTCGGTCTGTAGACAGAGAGCCTCTCCTTATCAAGGAGACCTATGTGCCTTATCATCTGTGTCCCTCTCTCCTTGAGGAGGATGTAGAGAAGAATTCCATATTCGAACTGCTGGAATCGAGGTGCGGTATAAAGATTACAAAAGCAAAGGGCTATATCGAGATTATAAATCTTACCAAAGAAGAAAGCGCTCTCCTGAAATTGCCGAAAGGGTCTCCGGCCCTGTTGTTTACACAGCAGATCTACGCTGATGATACCATTGTCAAATACGTCCGGATAATCAAGAGGCCTGACAGATTCAGATACTTTATTGAGGTAGAAAAGAAACCTGAGTTTCTTTAAAAAGGAGGCATAGTATGGCTAAAGCAAAGTCCGTTAAAGAAGTGATGATCGATGTCTTTGAGTACCCCCATGTACCTTACTGGTTCACGATCGGACAGGCAATCGAGATAATCAGGAAGTCTCTCATGACAGGAGAAAAATGCTACCACCCCATGGCGGTCCTCGTATTCGACGAGAAATACAATCTCATGGGCACGGTAACCGTAAGGGACATCCTGAAGGGCCTGGAGCCGAAGCTGAAGGTTTCAACCTTTGCTGATGCGGAAATATCCTATGTTGATGAGGATGTCATGACGAGCTATGAGACGAGCCTGTTCGACTCGGAATCAAAAAAGAATGTCGAAAAGCCCGTCAGTGAGATCATGATCCCTGCCAAGACGTTTGTGGCGCCGGGCGACTCCGTAGTTAAGGCGGCGATTATGATGGTCCACAATAATGTATCGATGCTCCCCGTTCTGGAAGACAAAAAGAAACTGGTCGGTCTCGTAAAGATGGTCGAAGTATTCGACGAGATTGCCAACTCGATTCTCTAATTAACTGCTCATGTTATAACTGGAGGGAATACCATGGAAGACGGTTCAAAAGAACATCCAAAAGGCGGCCTGCCAACACCGCCAAAAGAGATTGAAGTTGCTTCGACTCCCCAGATCGATGAACACGGTCCGGAGGAGGAGCCGAAAAAATCCTCAAAATCTGTCATTATAAGCATGCTCCTTGCCTTTGGAGTCGGCCTGGGTATATATGCGCTGCCCACACCCACAGGCCTTTCCCCGGAAGGGCACAGATTTCTCGCGCTTCTAATCACAGTCATAATCCTGTGGGTCTCCGAAGCGGTCTCCATCGGAGTCACCGCGCTGATTGCAGGCGGCAGCCTTATTCTTTTTCATATCCAGAAGCCCGCTGCTGCATGGAACCCGTTTGCGAGTCCGGCTGTCATGTTTGTTCTAATGATAATGATGTTTGGCGTCATCCTGAATGAGGCAGGCGTTGCAAAAAGGCTGCTTAACCTTATTATAAGGGCTGCCGGGACGAATGTTAAGAAACTGAGCCTTACGATTTGCATTGCAGGGGCCTTTCTTTCCTCGATATTCCACGATGCCACGATAACCATTATCCTTATGTTCGCCATACTGCCGGTCTTCGCGGTCATGGGAATCACGCCGCAGAAGAGCAATAACCTGTCCAAATTCTTCATGATTCTTATACCCCTCGCCGCATCCGCGGGAGGCTTCGGCACCCTCCTCGGAGGGGGAAGAAACCCTGTCATGGTTGAGGCTCTCAAGAAGGTAACCGGTTATGAGATGGGGTTCATGGAGTTTGCCCTTAGGAATTTCCCTTTGGTTTTGCTCTCTGCCATAGTTACGTGGATTGTATGCTATCTCGTCTTCCGTCCAAAGGAAAAAGAACTTCCTGCAAGCATTGCCGCCGAAATACTACCTCCCATGAGCGGGCAGGAGAAGGGCGTCATAGGGTTTTTCTCTCTTGCGTTCGTTCTCTGGAGTCTCACTGATATAACAAAGGTACACTACAGTGTAGTGGCTGCCGGCGTCCTCTTTCTCATATTCAGCTTCAGGCTGGTCAGCTTCAAGGCGGTTGTTTCAAAGTTTCCGTGGGAATCATGGATCGTCTTCGGTGCAGGCGTATCAATGGGTACGGCAATGCTCGATACGGGCGCAGGCAAATGGCTGGCCGGCCAGGTGCTGCCATTGCTCGAAGGCCAGAGCTGGGTCGTCGTCTTCTTTGGCTCCGGACTTCTCGGTTCAATAATGTCGAGCTTCATGAGCAACTCTGCGGCAACAGCCCTTATACTGCCGATAACCATACCTATGGCGTCCAGCCTGGGTATTCCGGAGGCTGCGGTAGCGCTTTCAGCGCCCATCTCGACTTCGTTTATAATGCTCGTAATCGGATGCCCGCCGACTATTATTGCATACAGCACCGGGTACTTCAGCCAGATGGACTTTATTAAAGTAGCGATCCCGTGGGCAATTCTATGCCTTATTGCCGTCTCGATCGGAGCAGGAATTTACTGGCCATTGACCGCCTATCCTGATCTGCCGCTTCTCGGGATAAGATGATGAATAAATAACACGCTCAAACACCATGTAGTCATAAAAACAGAAGTAAAGGGAGGTTCGAGGATGACAGACAGGGGAAAAGAAATGAGACCGCCGGGAGGGCTGCCGCCGCCGCCTGAGGAGATTACCGTAGCTCCGGCTCCTGAACTCGATGAGCACGGACCGGCAGAAGAGCCGAAGAAATCAGTAAAATCGATATTCATAGGTGTGTTGCTTGCATTAGGCGTCGGAATTCTGATTTACTTTGTGCTTCCCAAACCGGAGGGACTTTCTCCGGAAGGCCATAAATTTCTGGCTCTGCTTGCTACAATAATCATCTTGTGGGTTTCTGAAGCGCTCCCCATCGGAACAACCGCGCTTCTTGCAGGCGGCGGGCTAATCCTGTTTAATATTCAGAAACCTGCGAATGCCTGGCAGCCGTTTGCGAGTCCGGCTGTCATGTTCGTTCTCATGATCATGATGTTCGGCGTCGTTCTCAATGAGGCCGGTGTTGCGAAGAGAATTCTCAACGTTATCGTACGGGCTGCGGGAACCAAGGTGAAAAAACTCAGCTTCGTCCTGGCGATTGCCGCTGCGTTTCTCTCGTCAATATTCCATGACGCTACCATCACGATCATCCTCCTGTTCAGTTTCCTGCCGGTATTCGCCGCCATGGGAATAACCCCTGCAAAGAGTACAAACCTCTCCAAATTCTTTATAATCCTGATCCCCCTTGCAGCCTCTGCAGGAGGTTTCGGCACCCTCCTTGGAGGCGGCAGAAACCCGATTATGGTAGAGGTGCTGAAGTCGATCACGGGCGCCGAGGTCGGGTTTGTGGACTATGCGCTCAGAGCTTTGCCGCTCGTCATTATCCCGGCGGTCATTTCCTGGGTTGTCTGCTATATCGTCTTCCGGCCGAAGGAAAAGGAACTGCCCGCATCCCTTGTGGAAAAGCTTCCCCCCATGAGCGGACAGGAAAAAGGTGTTCTCGCGTTCTTCTCTCTCGCTTTCATCCTCTGGTCACTCACGGATATCACAAAGGTCCATTACAGCGTTGTGGCCGCTGGCGTCCTCGGGCTGATTTTTGGCTTCAGGCTCGTCAGCTTCAAGACAGTCATCACAAAGTTTCCGTGGGAGTCATGGATAGTATTCGGCGCCGGAGTCTCCATGGGAGTTGCGATGCTCGATACCGGAGCAGGCAAATGGCTTGCGCTGCAAGTTCTCCCCCTGCTTGAGGGAAGGAGCTGGGTAGTTGTCTTTGCCGGCGCAGGCTTGCTCGGGTCGATCATGTCGAGCGTCATGAGCAACTCGGCGGCAACTGCGCTAATACTTCCGATAACCATTCCGATGGCAGCATCACTGGGTATTCCCGAGCCAGCGATCGCATTTTCCGCGCCTATCACAACATCCTTCATCATGCTGATAATCGGCTGCCCTCCGACTATCATTGCATACAGCACAGGCTATTTCAGCCAGGTTGACTTCATAAAAGTTGCGATCCCATGGGCGATTCTCTGTATCCTTGGAGTAACTCTCGGGGCTTCAGTATACTGGCCGCTGACCGCATATCCTGATCTGCCGCTGTTTGGGATTAAATGAAATGTTAATTATGATGAATGAATATGTTTCCCCCCTCCTTCCATCCCCCTGTTTAACAAGGGGGATGGGCTCTTTTTTGTATAATGATAAGGAGGCGGGACAATGAGATATATCATCACTTTTATCATTCTGTTTGCCCATTGGGTGATATGGTCCGGGATGCTGGACGCCTTTCACCTCTCGCTCGGCGTAATCTCGTGCGGCATCGTAACTGCAATGTCGCACGACTTTCTTTTCAGGCGTGAGAAATTTGCCCTGCAGGATATCGGCGAAACTTTCAGGCTGATATTCTATATCCCGTGGCTCATGTACCAGATCATCCTGTCAAATATTCATGTCGCCAAAATAGTCCTGAATCCCGATCTGCCCATAGACCCGAAATTTGTATGGTACAAGAGCAAACTGAAAAAAGACATTTCGCACGCAACATACTCCAATTCGATCACGCTGACTCCCGGGACAATTACCACTGATATAGTTGACGGGCAATATTTTGTCCACTGTCTGGACCAAAAGGTAGCGGACGATCTCCTTGCCGGAGATATGGAAAAAAAGGTAGCACACGTATTTCTGGAGGATTAGATGGAGAATTTCTTTATAGGCGCCGGGTTGGCGCTCGGTTTTCTGACACTGCTCTGCCTCTACCGAGCGATATACGGGCCGACCGTGCTCGACAGGATCATAAGCATCAGCGTTATCGGAACCAAGACGACGGTTATTCTCCTCCTAATGGGTTTTATTTACGGAAGGGCGGACATGTTTATCGATATCGCTCTCGCCTATGCGCTCCTTAACTTTCTTGCTACAATATCCGCGGCAAAATTTTTCCGCACCCGCAAGAGCCTGGTGCCGGGTCATAAATACTTCAAAGAGCGGGAGGTAAAGGAATGATAACGGCAATATCAATACTGCTTTTTTTGACAGGAGTCTTTTTCTTCTTCACTGCAACCATCGGTCTCCTTCGCATGCCCGACTTTTACTGCAGGATGCAGGCGACCGGAAAGGGAGACACTCTCGGGGCATTTCTCACTGTGACCGGTCTTGCCCTCTATAATTTGCATCACGGCTTTACGCTGGCCGCAGTGCTGGTCAGCCTGAAGATCATGTTCATCGCTATCTTTCTCTTTGTTGCTAATCCTACCGCGACCCATGCAATAGCAAAGGCCGGACTTGACTGCGAATTTGAACCATGGACCAAAGACGGAGGCTCCAAATGATCTGGCAACTGGACATCATATTCCTCATTCTTGTCGTGATAAGCGCTATTGCTGCCATTTCCGTCAGGGACCTCCTGAGTTCAGCCATTCTCCTCGGAGCTTACAGCTTTCTCATGTGCCTTCTCTGGACCGAGATGGGCGCAGTCGACGTCGCCTTTACTGAGGCCGCCGTGGGAGCAGGGATCAGCACAGCATTCTTCATAGGATTCATATTCCAGACGACAAGGAGGACAAAGGATTGAAATTTTTTGCTTTCATCGTTGTTCTCTTTACAGGCGCGCTGCTGATTTATGGAACAATAGACATGCCGGATTGGGGTGATCCCAATTCTCCTCCTAACCGGCATGTATCGCCGAGATACCTTGAAGAAGCCGTTGAAAAAACGGCTACGCCAAATGTGGTAACCGCCGTTCTTGCGGATTACAGAGGCTATGACACTCTCGGGGAGACCGCCGTGATCTTTACCGCAGGGGTCGTCTGTATCATTCTGCTGAGGAGGCCTAAATGAAAGAGAGATATCCGGACGTAACCATAGAAACAATTTGCCGGCTCCTCATCCCACCCATACAACTATTTGCGCTGTATGTCATAGCTCATGGCCACTACAGCCCGGGGGGCGGCTTCCAGGGAGGGTGCATCCTCGGCGCGAGTTTTATCATGATGTTTATCGCATTCGATATCGGAGAGGTTAAGAGAAGGATGCGCGAAAAGCTTAATACAATACTCTGCGCAACGGGGGTGTTGATATATGCAGGAATCGGCGTAATCTGCCTGATTCTCGGAGCAAACTATCTTGACTACGGCATACTTGACAGGATTCTCCCGGTCTATACCGCCAAAGCAAGAGCTCTCGGCTCGCTCGGCATCGAGATAGGTGTTGGAATCGCGGTCACGTCGGTCATGATATCGATTTTTCTGAACATAGCCACAGCAGGCGAACACGAAGGAGCGCCGGAATAATGGATACCATTCAATTCATCATTGGAAAATTCAATTACTGGGTCTATGTCGTACTTATGATGATAGGCTTCTATGCAATGATTGCGAAGAGGAACCTGGTTAAAAAGGTTGTCGGAATGAACATCTTCCAGACGGCCATTATTCTATTTTTTATCTCCACGTCGTCAAAAATGGGGGCAACCATTCCCATCATACAGAGCGGTCATGGGGATGCAGCGGATCATGCGGTAAATGTGGCACAGTATGCCAACCCGTTACCCCATGTCCTCATGCTTACTGCGATCGTAGTCATGGTCGGTACTTTCGGAGTAGCTCTGGCTTTGTTAATACGTATTTACAGAGAATACAGAACTTTTGAGGAAGACGAAATATATGAAACTCTCGAAGTGATGAGGTTGAAAAAATGATTGCTCAATCCCCTGCCCTCCTGGTTGTAGTCCCCCTGGTTGGAGCAGTACTGTGCCTTCTGTTGGGGCTTATCAGAAGAGAATTATGTTATCCGTTTGTTCTCGCCATACTGGGCTCATGTGTAATTCTCTCTTTCGACGTCATGGGTATCGTTCTGAGCGAAGGTGTGATCCGTTACCGTCTCGGCGGCTGGGAACCTCCCTGGGGCATCGAATACCTGATAGACCATCTGAACGCATTCATCGCGATAATTGTCTCATCCATAAGTTTTGTAGTTGCAATATTCTCCAGGAAGAGCATTGAACACGAGCTTGCAAAAGAAAAGATAATCTACTTCTATACAATTTTCCTGCTGCTCGTCACCGGGCTTCTGGGCATGACAGTAACGGGAGACGTTTTTAACATCTATGTATTCCTGGAAATCACATCATTGGCCGGCTACGCTCTTATCGCCATCGGAAAAGACCGGGCTGTTCTTGCAAGTTTCGAATACGTTGTTCTTGGAACGGTCGGAGCATGTTTTTATCTTCTGGGCGTCGGGTATCTTTATAGCGTAACCGGCTCCCTGAACATAATGGACCTGACCCTGCTTCTTCCGGAACTCTACACCTCTAAAGTCGTCCTTATCGCTTTTGCCTTTTTCATGGTGGGCCTTGCGCTCAAGATTGCGCTCTTCCCCCTCCACGTATGGCTGCCTGATGCATACACTTATGCCCCCTCTACCGTCAGCGCTCTGGTTGCCGCAACAATGACCAAGGTCGGAGCTTATGTCATGATGCGCATCATGTTCACACTCTTCGAGCCTTATTTCTCCATAGAATTCCTGCCCATGGCGGCCATTCTCGGCTGGGTAGCAGCCGGAGCAATGATCTTCGGGTGCATACAGGCCCTTGCCCAGACAGACTTCAAGAGGGTCCTTTGCTACATCCTTATTGCCGAGGTCGGATATATAGTACTGGGTATAAGTGTCGGAAACCGTGCAGGGTTTACAGGGGCTGTTCTTCACATTCTGAACGATGCAGTCATGATGGCATGTCTCTTCATGATAGCCGGAGCCATATACTATAAAACAGGCATGAGGCATATCTATGAGTTTGCACATCTGCATAAAAAGATGCCCGTCACAGTGACCTGTCTTATAATCGCTGCCATATCAGTCGTCGGCGTACCGCCGACCTGCGGCTTTTTCAGCAAATGGTATCTGGTTCTCGGCGCCATCGACGCACGGCAGTGGTTCTTTGCCTTCCTTCTTCTGGCGAGCAGCCTTATGGTAGCCATCGTATTCTTCAAAATGGTCCAGACGATATTCTTTGCACCGTCCCCGGCCGGGGAAGAATCCCATGACCACGGCAGCGCTTCACACTCCCATGAAGAACATAAGCACGCAAGAGATGAAGCCCCTGCGAGCATGATGGTTCCGGTTTTTATTATGGTCGCAGGTATATTGTTGCTCGGTATTTTCAGCGGTGAGATTGTTTCTACCGTAATCCAATATGCAGTCCCGAAAGGATTTTAACAGGAGAGCGTATGGAAGTTGTTAACTCAGTAAGACCGGTTTTGGCGATCGGCATATCTCTGCTTGCAGCCTGTCTCATCCTCCTCACCGGGGAGAGGTCGAGAAACCTCAGGGAGTTCTGGACAATTCTCGCCGCAGTCACTAAATTCAGTGTAGTGATGTCCATGGTCCCCTTCATACTCGGGGGAAAGGTTCTCGAATATACGGTCGTCTCGATTGCGCCGGGGCTTCTCATTCAGTTCAGGGTCGACGCTCTCGGTATATTCTTCGGTGTCGTTGCATCGTTCCTCTGGATCATCACGTCTTTCTATTCCATAGGGTATATGAGGTCCCTGAGCGAACATGCCCAGACAAGATACTTCGCATGCTTTGCAATCGCCCTGTCGGCAACTATGGGCGTTGCTTTCTCCGCCAATATGTTCACGACTTTTCTCTTTTATGAGATAATCACTGTCTGCACCTACCCGCTTGTGTCCCACAAGGAAACTCCGGAGGCTATAAAAGGCGCCCGTAAATACCTGACTTATCTGCTTGGAACGTCAATCGCCTTCCAGCTATTCGCCGTATTTCTGACTTACAATGTCGCGGGTACACTCGATTTTTCGAATCAGGGAGTCTTCGGGAAAGCTGTCGAGAGCGGTGTAAGCGATACAATTCTGATTGTCATCTTTATACTCTTCATGGCCGGGATTGCCAAGGCTGCGATGATGCCGTTTCATGCCTGGCTACCCGCCGCAATGGTTGCGCCTACTCCGGTCAGCGCCCTCTTGCACGCAGTGGCCGTCGTAAAAACAGGGGTATTCGTTGTCGTTAAGGTCGTGGTCCATATATTCGGCGTCGATCTGCTTTACCGCCTCGGACTCGGCACCGCACTGGCCTATTTTGCTTCTTTTACGATTATCACTGCCTCGGTCATTGCCCTTACCCAGGACAACCTGAAGTCGCGTCTTGCATATTCAACCATCAGCCAGCTTTCTTATGTAATGCTCGGAGTTGCGCTGCTGACTCCATCGGGCATTACGGGCAGCATCATGCACATTGTGCTGCATGCCTTCGGCAAGATTACCCTCTTCTTTACTGCAGGCGCAATATATGTCGCAGCCCACAAGACGAAGGTTAGCGAGCTCAACGGGATAGGCAGGCAGATGCCCTTTACAATGGCTGCCTTTACAGTCGGCGCATTCTCCATGATAGGCGTGCCTCCTTTCGGAGGTTTTCTCAGTAAATGGTATATAGCCATGGGTGCAATAGAGGCAAACCAGCTTCCGATACTTCTTGTTCTTGTGTCAAGCACGATACTCAATGCATGCTATTTCCTCCCCATCGTTTATGCCGCTTTTTTCAGGGAGCCCGACACAGCCGATCTTCATCATGATGAACATGCTCATGCACCGGCCTCCGGCGTTGCTCATGCCGGAAGTCATAATCCCTTTAAATTACATGAAGCGCCGGCAATGATGGTGGTTCCGCTGACACTAACCGCCATTGGCACGATCATGCTGTTTATGGCGCCGGATTTCTTTCTGAGCATCACAAGAATCGCCCTTAATTCTTTAACAGGAGGACCGTAATATGCAAAAAGACGGGGAAGAAATCCAGGAACTCAAACATGATGCCGTACCGGGAGGGAAGGCAGCTTTTTATATAGTAACAGCCATAGCTGTCATTTACCTCGTCATGATATTTCTGAACACCTTCTGAAAGGGGCGTTTAACAATACCTACAATCATGTATGAGAGGATATGAAAATGGGGAAGACGGTACATAGAGAAAACAAAGAGGATTTTTTTGACAAGCCGAAGAATATTAAAGGCCTTTTCCTGTTATTCTGTGCCATGCTTCTGCTCTCTATAGTGGCTGAGTTTTTCGTACATAAGCATGTGTTTTTCGAATGGGAGGAGTGGCCCGGCTTTTATGCAGCGTTAGGGTTTATGGCCTTTGTACTTCTCATACTTATAGCAAAATATATACTCCGTCCCATCGCGCAGAGGAAGGAGAACTACTATGATTAATCCCATTCCTCCGGCGGCAGTCTTCATAATAGGGGCTTTTCTCGTTCCTTTTTTAAAGGGCAGAGTAAAGAGCGCATATCTGCTGCTCTTACCCTTTATAGGATTCATAAATCTGCTTGCCATCCCCGAAGGCACGCACTGGGTCGTCAATTTCCTGGGCTATGAACTCGTATTCGGCAAGGTCGACAAGCTTAGCCTCTTTTTCGGCTATATTTATCACCTCATATCTGTGCTGGCATTCCTGTATGCTCTCCATGTTAAAGACGATTTTCAGCATATCGCCGCCCTCTTCTATTCAGCAGCGGCTCTCGGTGTAGTCTTCGCAGGTGATCTATTTTCACTTTTTATTTTCTGGGAAATCATGGCCATTTCCGCGACATGCCTGATATGGGCCAGCAGGACAAAAAATTCCTACGGAGCCGGTTTGCGATATCTTCTGGTTCATTTGTTTGGCGGACTTTGTCTATTTGCCGGAATTATAATCACTCTTGCAGAAACAGGTTCCATTGAGTTCGGCTACATCGGGTTAAAGGGGCTCGGATCTTTTCTGATTTTTATAGGTTTCGGAATCAACTGCGCCTGGCCCGGTCTCCACGCCTGGCTTACCGATGCCTATCCGGAAACAACTGCGACAGGCGGCGTTTTTATGTGGACCTTCACTACAAAAACCGCCATTTATGTGCTTGCAAGGGGGTTCCCCGGCACGGAAGCCCTTATATGGATAGGCGCGATTATGACATGCTTCCCGATATTCTTTGCAGTCATTGAGAACAATCTGAGAAGAGTACTTTCATACAGCCTTATCAATCAGCTTGGCTACATGGTTTGCGGCATAGGGATAGGCACACAACTGTCGCTCAATGGAACAATATCGCATGTGTTCTGCCACATTCTCTATAAAGCTCTCCTGGTCATGTCAATGGGCGCCGTCATTTACCGCACAGGGAAGATAAACTGTACGGACCTCGGCGGACTCTATAAAAGCATGCCGCTCACAACCGTATTCTGCATTATCGGGGCTGCATCGATTTCCGCTTTCCCCCTGTTCAGCGGCTTTGTCAGCAAATCCATGGTAGTCGAGGCTGCCGCATTCGGCGGGCTGCCCATAATCTGGTTTCTCCTTATGTTTGCATCGGTCGGCGTTCTCGAACATGCCGGCATTAAAGTGCCTTTCTATGCATTCTTCTCACACGATTCTGGGATAAGAACAAAAGAAGCGCCAACCCATATGCTGCTCTCGATGGGAATAACAGCGTTCCTCTGCGTCTTCATCGGGGTATTCCCGGGATTCCTCTACAGCCTTCTCCCGTATCCTGTTGACTTTAATCCCTACACAGCTTCTCATGTCGTGACATCAATGCAGTTGCTCCTTTATGGGGCATTCGCTTACATCCTGTTGGTGCTTTCCGGAGTCTTCCCGGGAGAAAGGAGAGCAACCATCCTTGACTTTGACTGGTTCTACAGGAAATTCGGGAAGGGATTTCTCTGGTTCTGCAATAAACCTCTTACCGGATTCAGGCTTGGGATTCAGAACTTTTCATCGAAGGCTATAAAATCTCTTGTGAAATTCGCCTCGGACCCGCTCCTCATTCCCGAAATTATCATCAGATACACTCTTCTCAATTTCTATCAGATATTGGCGGCAATATCTCCATCTCAGCGTTTGAAAGATAAACGCGCTGAACTGGAGTTTAAAGCGAGCCGATTGATGAAAATAACACAAAGCGGAAGGATTTACGGCGCTGACATGCCAAGAAGACCTATCGGGCTGGGTGTGCTACTTTCCTTTATATTTATATTTGTATACGCTCTTATATATTTGATGTTCGTCAAATGATGGTCATATTCCGCAGAGTGTCTTTCTGAGAATAGCGAACACTACTCTTTCACCATGTCCTTTGAAAGCGCATCGAATATATCTATCATCCTGACAAGTCCTACAAGCTTTTTCCCGTCCTCCAGAACCGGCAGTAAGAAGAGCTCATTATAGAGCAATACATATGCCGCTTTTTTTATCGAGTCTCCTGGCTCAACAAACTTGCTGACCGGAGTCATAATTTCACTGACAGGCCGTTCTGAACGTATTGCAGCCTCTTCGGAAAAAAGCATTTCCCAGTTTGGCTGAGGGAGATCCGGGACTTCATCAGTCTTCGCTGTGCCTCCTGGTCTCTCCAGCCCCGGCTCTAATCCCTTTAAAATCTCTTTGAGAGACAGTGACCCCAGAAGATTATACTTTTCATCAAAGACAAGTATCACGACCGGCTCGATGTATTTTCTGGTGCTGATAAAAGACACTCTTATTATCCTGATGGACTGGCTGATCGAGAACCAGTAAGGTATATGAGGATAATCAAAGATGCCGGTCATGATATCCTTCACTTTCTTTTCGGTCTGCATCGCACCTCCTCTTCCATTGACGGCGTGTCTGAACCTGCGGTTGACTGTGCTTCACCGGTGAAACTCCCGATAGGAATTCTAAAATATCTCCATGTTTTTTGCCATATAAATAGAGGGCTCTCACGCAGCCTGATCTCCCATACCTGCCATATTGACAAGGATTGACGGATTCGGGATAATGTACAAAATGGATAGACTGGTTGCCATATCAACAGTGGACGACATCTTTCCGGAGTACCGTAATACTCCCACAGGACTGCTTATGGAGTATCACAATCTTGATAAACCTTTCGCAAATTACGACCGTGCCCAACTTCTGATCGGGATGTGCATGGACAACCGAAAATTTTTGCGCATACCCGACAACTTTTCTTTCATCATCCGAACCGGCGGAGCAAATCTCAGATTTAACGAATTTCAGGTTTCGTATGCGGTTGCGATTGGGGGAGTCAGACACATAGCACTTATAGGTCACAACAATTGCGGAATGGTAAATTTATTTTCACGCAAAGACGAGTTTACACAGGGTCTGACGGATACAGCCGGATGGGACAGGGAGTCGGCTGAACAGCACTTTTTGCATTTTGCGCCGATGTTCGAGATCGGTAATGAAATAGATTTTTTGCTGAGTGAAGTTAAACGGCTGAGAACAAGATATCCGGGAATTACAATTGCTCCGGTCTTTTACCGCATAGAAGACAATCTGCTTTACCTGATCCGCGAATAATGTCTTCGTAGGCGCGTCTCCACACAGGGTTGCAACATACCTACATAATTGTCGCGTACTACATATTTGTAGCATTACGAAACACCAAATTCCTTTCAATATCAAACTGTTACATGTTGGCACGGTTTTGGATATATATAGCAATAAGCAAGATGGATTCCCTGACTGAAAGAGTTCGAGAGATCGAAAAAGAAGAGATAATCAACGCCATGATGGATTGTAACTGGGTCATGTCGAGGGCGGCCAAAAGGCTTGGCATAACCGAAAGAATGATCGGATACAAGATCAGGAAATACCATATCAGAAAAGAGGAGGTGGTCAAATACAGGGGGCAGCGATGAGTAATGAGTAATGAGTAATGAGTGAGCAGTTACACGTCATCAAATAAAAAATAGAGAAAAGAAAGGAAAAAAAATGAAAAGAGCAATAACATCAGGTCTGGCTTTGGTATTTACTTTTTTGGTAGCAATCGGCAGTGTCTGCGCAGAGGATATCAAGCCCTCAGGCTATGCGTCCGCAGACGTCATGAGCAATTATGTATGGAGAGGTCAGAAACTTAGCAACAGTTGGGTAATCCAGCCGTCTGTCGGAATTACATATGGTGTATTCGGCGTCAACATTTGGGCGAATTACGACTCCGATTCACAGATAGATGAAGGCAACGGTCACGGGGAATTCAATGAAACAGACATAACGCTCAGCTATACACGCTCCATGGACAAATGGACTTTCGGCACAGGTTACATCTATTATGCGCTAAACGGCGCAAATGATACTCAGGAATTATACCTGTCGGCTGAATACGATACACTGCTGAGCCCCTCGCTGACTTTATATTACGATTTTGACGAGGGCAACGGCGCATTTGTAGTGGCTGCTATCGGGCATTCCTTCGAGATTGCCAAGGATATAAACTGGAATCTCGGTGCGTCTGCAAGCTACAACATCAACAATAAGGTCATGGGCCTTGACAAGGACGGAGATGATTTCAGCAATTTCTACAATGCCGAACTTTCGACGTCGGTAGACATACCTGTATGGAAGGCTGTCTCGATAGCTCCGAAACTCGCTTATTCCTTCCCCCTGAGCAATGACGCAAAGGAAGCTATCAGGAACATAAGCGACGATGGCGATAAAGAGATATTCTACGGCGGCATTAATTTAACCTTAAGTTTTTAAGTTCAGGAATTATGGGGAGGTGCACCATGAAACGATTTACAGCAGTTATGCTTTTATTATTAACGCTATTCAGCGGGATAGCGTTTGCAGAAGAGGCGGTAACAAACCCTCCTACCGCTCCGGCAGCTGAGCTGGCAATGCCTGCTCAGCCCGCAGAAACAGCTCCCGCTGTGGCTGCGGAAGAGCCGAAGATGGATTCAGGAGACACAGCATGGATGATAGTTGCAACTGCACTCGTTATGCTGATGACCCTTCCCGGCCTGGCTCTCTTTTACGGAGGGCTCGCAAAAAGGAAGGATACTCTGAACACCATGGCCATGTCATTTGCAACATACTGTATTGTGAGTTTCCTTTGGATCGCCTACGGTTATACATTTGTCTTTGGCCCGGATATCAAAGGGTTCATCGGTAATCCGGATAAGCTGTTCCTCTCGGGGGTCGGTGTGAACAGCCTTACAATGACAATCCCAGAGTACATTTTCATTGTATTTCAGTTGACCTTTGCGGCAATCACTGTGGCACTCGCCAGCGGTGCGTTCATCGAGAGGATGAAATTCTCGGCATGGGTTTTCTTCACTGTACTCTGGATGACCTTCGTGTACCTTCCGGTTGCCCACTGGGTATGGGGCGGAGGCTTTCTGGCTGAATTGGGCGCGCTTGATTTTGCCGGAGGAACTGTAGTCCATATTAATGCAGGTATTGCCGCACTCGTAGGCGCCCTGGTTCTGGGGAAAAGGCGTGAAGCCGCCCTTAAACCAAGCAATTTAACACTGGTCGTAACAGGCGCAGGCCTCCTGTGGTTCGGGTGGTTCGGTTTCAATGCGGGGTCTGCCGTTGCAGCAAACGGGCTTGCCGGCGCAGCATTCATTAATACCAATACTGCAGCCGCAGTAGCAGCAGTGTCATGGATGTTTACCGAATGGATGCATACAAGAAAACCGACTGTTCTGGGACTTGCATCCGGTGCGGTAGCGGGTCTCGTTGCGATAACCCCTGCAGCCGGATTCGTAAATATAAGCGGGGCTGTCATAATCGGGATACTGGCAGGTATTCTACCCTACTTTACAGTTGCGACCATAAAGCCGAAACTCGGCTATGACGATTCGCTTGATGCCTTCGGCATACATGGGATGGCAGGGACTTTAGGGGCGATACTTACAGGTATATTCGCTGACCCTGCTATAAATGAAGCAGGCACGGGGCTTTTGTATGGTAACCCGAAACAGCTTCTGATACAGATAATTGCCGTACTTGTGACAGTTGCTTATACGGCTGTGATAACACTCATAATATTTATGATTGTTAAGGCGTTTGTCGGCATAAGGGTCGAGACCGAACACGAGATTACCGGACTCGACGAAAGCCAGCACGGCGAGAAGGCATACAGCATTTAAAAAATCAAGAGTAAATATAGTGTTGAGTGGAAGAGTTTACAGACAAGGATTACGGACACGGATCACGAATTAAGGATTAAAAGGAGGCAATATGAAAAAAGTTGAAGCGATAATCAAACCCTTTAAGCTGGATGAGGTAAAAGACGCCCTTAACTCAATCGGCATTCATGGAATGACTGTAACAGAGGTTAAGGGGTTTGGCAGGCAGAAGGGTCATGTAGAGGTTTACAGGGGAACTGAGTACGAGGTGACCTTTATACCTAAGATAAAGGTAGAGGTTGTTGTACCCGATTCCATTATTGAAAAGGTGATAAATACCATAACCGACAAGGCAAAAACCGGCAACATCGGAGACGGCAAGATCTTCATTTATTCACTGGAGGATGTGATAAGAATAAGGACCGGCGACAAGGGAGAAGCGGCAATATAAGAGTCTTCCGGATACACCATCATGGACATTATGGACAGCCAGTTAATACTGGCTGTCCATAATGTCAACATTTTAACACCCTCCCCAACCATTCAGTTGCAGGTATTGACGGACCTTCTGTCAAGGGCGGGGACAAGTTCCACTCTATTAACCCGAAAACTGCATTTAACCGGAATCATGCAGGCTTATGCGCATCAAAACCTCTCCAACGCAGGATTTGGGTCTGATAACAGCCAAGCGTCCGGAATGAGAACATGCAGGGACGCCGGATATATAACCGCCTGCAAAGGAGCTGCCGGAGAGCTTTTGCTGCCCACATGCCTGCATGAATTAAATTGAAATGCATTTTCCGTGTTAATAGGGGCAAGGGGTATGTTCATCTCTCCCCCGGCAGTGTTAGGGTTAGGGGGTTAATACGATTCATACTACAAAATTGTATTGGCTACAAATTTGTAGCTTTTTTATCAGTCACTGTAGTTTCGAGTTCCGTTTGATAAATAGTGTCTGTGTATAAACTAAGATTGTAGTTGTTCGTCATTCCCCGACTTGATCGGGGAATCCAGTCTTTTCAAGGAGTTATGGATCCCCCGGGTCATCCGTCTTAAGTATCGACGGACGGAGGATGACAAAATAAGACTTTATACACAGACACTAAATAAGGATAATTTGGTCTTTGAATACTTTAATTCTATTAAAAGTCATACAAATTTGTTTGAGTCAGGCCACAAAATATTATCCGTTTCATAAAAATCCTATTCTTTTCAATAAGTTGCATCCTGGCACACTTTTAGATAAAGAACAGACAAGCTTCAACGATATCCGGAGGGAAAGGAATATGGGAAAATATCATTTGGCAGGCGTTTTTTTGTTGGGCACGCCATTTTTTGCAGGTGTTGCATTTAGCGGAGAGCCGACTTCGCAGTTGGTTCAGACCACTTCTGCTGCAATGTCCGGGACCATCGACACAGGAGACACGGCCTGGATGCTGGTGTCAACAGCGCTTGTCATGCTGATGACACCCGGGCTTGCGCTCTTCTACGGCGGCATGGTAAGAGGCAAAAACGTCCTCGGCACTCTTATGCAGAGCTTCATAGCCATTGCAATCGTCAGTGTACAATGGATACTGATAGGATACAGCCTCGCTTTCGGTCCTGACATCAAAGGCATCATAGGCAGTTTCGAATGGGCGGGGTTGCAGGGAGTCGGCATCGAACCAAACCCCGATTATGCGCCGACCATACCCCATATACTGTTCATGCTTTACCAGGCCATGTTCGCCGTAATCACTCCTGCACTTATAACCGGCGCCTTTGCAGAGAGAATGAAATTTTCAGCCTTCTTTGTTTTCACTCTGATATGGTCTACAGTTGTCTACGATCCCGTTGCACACTGGGTATGGGGGAACGGCGGATGGCTGAAAAATCTCGGTGCCCTTGATTTTGCAGGTGGTATTGTCGTCCACCTGATTTCCGGAATTTCGGCTCTTGCCGCTGCACTCATAATAGGCAAACGGAAAGGCTATCTTCAGGAGGCCATGAACCCCCATAACCTTCCAATGACAGTTCTCGGAGCAGGTCTTCTGTGGTTCGGATGGTTCGGGTTCAATGCCGGAAGCGCACTTTCAGCTGGGACTCTCAGCACAATGGCGTTTGTAACAACACACACTTCGGCAGTGTCCGCCACTTTGATATGGGTAGTCATAGAATGGATGCACAGGGGCAAACCCACCATGTTCGGCGCAGCCACAGGGTCGATAGCGGGGCTCGCGACAATAACACCTGCAGCGGGCTTTGTGAGCCCCATGTCAGCGCTTGTAATCGGACTGGCAGCCGGAGCAGTATGCTATCTGAGCTTGAATATGAAGGGCAGGATCGGTTACGATGATTCGCTCGATGCATTCGGCGTACATGGAATAGGCGGAATCATCGGCACATTTGCGACAGGCCTCTTTGCACAAAAGCTCATTAACCCTGCTGCCGGAAACGGTCTGTTTTTCGGCGATCACAAAATGCTCATTTCACAGTCAATAGCAATATTGGTTACAGCGGCCTATTCATTCGTTATGACTGTAATAATTCTCAAGATTATCGATAAATTTATTGGTCTCAGGATCGACGAAGATTCAGAGTTACACGGCCTTGACATATCCCAGCACGGAGAAAGCGGATATTCTCTCTAAGATATTACAGGAGGTGAAGAATGAGCTAAGACGAAACGCAGGTTCCTGCAACCCATTTGTAAAATGGGAATATATTGAAAATATAATTAAACATTTAAAAGGAGGAAGCAGATGACACCAAAAGACGTAATGGATCTGGCAAAAAAGAACAAAACAGTAATGGTTGACCTGAAGTTCATGGATTTCCCGGGACTCTGGCAGCACTTTTCGGTTCCTATGAAGGAATTCAGTGAAGAGATTTTCGAGAACGGACTCGGGTTTGACGGCTCGTCCATCAGAGGATGGCAGGCTATTCACATGAGCGACATGCTGGTCATTCCTGACCCGTCAACTGCGGTAATGGACCCTTTCACTCAGCATCCGACGATCAGCCTGATCTGCAACGTGGTTGATCCTATCACAAAAGAGCCTTACTCAAGAGACCCGCGTTTTGTTGCCCAGAAGGCTGAAGCATATATGAAATCCCTTAAGGTTGCCGATACCGCTTACTTTGGTCCGGAGGCTGAATTTTTTATATTCGATGATGTGCGCTTTGACTATACCGCAAACAGCGGCTATCATTTCGTTGATTCCGAGGAGGGTATATGGAATTCAGGGAGGGATGAAGGACCCAACCTCGGTTATAAGCCCAGACATAAGGAAGGATATTTCCCGGTACCGCCCATGGACAAGCAGCAGGACATCCGCACGGAGATGGTTCTGGAGCTCGAAAAGGCCGGGATTACAATTGAGGCCCAGCACCATGAAGTTGCAACAGGCGGGCAGGCCGAGATAGACATGAAATTCTCCCCTCTGGTCAATATGGCGGATAAGCTGATGATGTATAAATATATCGTAAAGAATGTTGCGGCGCGCAACGGCAAGACCGTCACCATGATGCCCAAGCCCCTCTTCGGCGACAATGGTTCCGGCATGCATACACACCAGAGTCTCTGGAAAGCCGGCAAGCCGCTCTTTGCGGGCAACGGATATGCAGGACTGTCGGATATGGCCCTTTATTATATAGGCGGCATACTCAAACATGCTGCCTCCCTTGCGGCATTTGTCGCTCCGACAACAAACTCCTACAAGAGGCTCGTGCCCGGATATGAAGCGCCGATTAACCTTGCCTATTCCAGCAGAAACAGGTCTGCGGCAATCCGCATACCTATGTATTCTGCGAACCCGAAGGCAAAAAGAATCGAGGTAAGGTTCCCTGATCCGTCATGCAACCCGTACCTCGCTTTTTCAGCGATGCTGATGGCAGGACTTGACGGAATTGAGAACAAGATCGATCCCGGAGAACCGCTCGACAAGGATATCTATGATCTCGCTCCCGAAGAACTCGCAAAGGTACCGAGTCTTCCGGGTTCACTTGAAGACGCTCTCGACAGCCTTGAGAAGGACCACGCCTATCTGAAAAAGGGAGATGTCTTTACAGAAGATGTGATCCATATGTGGTTAAATTACAAGAGATCCAGAGAGGTGGACGCACTGAGACTCAGACCCCACCCCTACGAGTTCTTCCTCTATTTTGACATTTAGAACGTTTAGTTGAGAAAAGGGGGCCGGCTGATTGCCTGCCCCCTTTTTATTTAGTGTCTCTCCATAAACTCGCTCTTCGTCATCCTCCGTCCGTCGATACTTAAGACGGATGACCGGGGGATCCATAAGGCATTAAAAACAATAGATTACCGCCTTCGCGGGAATGACGACTATTTCGGAAAACAGTAATTTATGGACAGACTCTATTTACTTTTTGGAGAGTTTTTGTTGCGCATATGTCTGCATAACACATCTAAAATCCGGCTTTCGGACCGATAGCATTCCAGCATTGATACACTATTCCCCGCTGACAATTATCGCATCTATACTTGTAACCAGAATTTTGCCGTCTATGATTTCCAGCACCGATTTCTGATGTGTCGTGGTCCTCGTCTCTTTTTCATCCATAACAATAGTCTCGAGAATATCTGCTTCAGCAATTGCGCTGCGTCTATGCTCGCTGATTGTAATTGCAGCATTCTCAATTCTGTAATCGTGATAGGATCGTTTAGCAAAAAATTTCCTCAGTTCATCTTCATATTGATCCCTGGATATCTGCACCCTTTGTTGCATGAGGGTCGAATTATCCGAAGCCATCGTAATATTGATTACAACAAACGGCGCCATATGTTTTATAACGCCGTTCAGGTCCTTTGCGAGAGTTGCTTTTTCAACCTCATTCATCATTGACATGACATCGTTTTCTGCTATTTCCGCATAATGGCGCGATGACTCCTTACACCCGCTTATACCGGCAATAAATGCCAGGATTTGAAACAGACAGATCCAATGCTTCAAATAATGCATTTTCATGTAAGACCCTAAATTTTCTATTTACTACTCCGGTAACGGCATCTCTTCATAGGCCGATTCCCTGAATTCATCCAGCCCGGAAAGCGTTATCTTCACTTCACCGCTGTCCCTGTTTCGCTCCGTCACAAAAGTTACCGGGATAAGTTCTTTTGCTCCGCCACTGACTACCATTAGGTTAGCAGCGCAGATTCGCTTATCTGCAGCTTCATCAAAGCTCTGTTCCCTGATCTCTTCAAGGTCTATCACCATCCCGGCCCGGATTGTTCTCCATTCATCATCAGTCAGTTCCATACCCGGAGCGCCCATCCCCGCTACTGCTGCGAGATCCTTCTTAAAGTCCTCGCTCACGGTATTTATAACAGCCTTAACAGTCTTTCCATCATCACATTTTGGGACAGACTTCGAGCAGCCGGATACAAAGATCAGCAGAATTACGAATATTCCTGCGATCGCAAATTCACGCCTGTAAAATCTTTCTGACATCTGACCTTTAATATTCATAAAGCCTCCATCATGATTTCCTGCTTGATTAGAGCAGGAAAAAGTTTTCAACTTGCGCTTTCATCTTTTTCATTTGATCTGTTTCGAAACCTTTCCCTGAACCACCTGACGATATCATCGTATGACGGCGGGGTTATGAGGAACACCTCAATATCTGCCGGAAACTGCAGTCTGGCTCTGTCTTCGTCCTTCATGATAAGCAGGCCCGCCTCAGCTTCAGGAAGATTGCTGTCAATAATGGTCATTATATGCTGCAGCCTCTTCTCCCCAAACTCATTGTAGAACTCTAGCACCTTCGTAAAAACCTGTCGTGTGAAGACAACCCTCAGGCAGTTCCCCCAATCAGTATACTGTCCCAGAATCTCTTCATCTTCAAAAGGCACCAGTTCACCGCCATCTCTCATCTTCTTCTTTATGATTTCAGGAACCCGTTCGTTAATCTTCGCCCACATATCCAGAGACTCTTCACCCTTCTGTGAAACGATTTCACAGAATATCTTTTTTATTTTTCCGGCTGCCTCAACCTTATCTATCTGGCTAACTACCTCATCCCAGTATTTGCCCACAAGATTCCTGAAATCATCCGGTGCATCTTCAATGGCATATATATTTGCAACGCAATAAAGCTTCCTCCTGCCGGCAAACGATTCAATGTCCGGCCTTTCAATTTTTCCCAGTTCATTCATTTCATTGACTCCTGATTATTTATTTTTTCCCTGACAAAAGGCTGTCCAGCCTTCTTATGGCATGGGCGTTGCCGGGATCGATGGATAAAGCTTCCCTGTAATGCTCAACCGCTCTTTCAGGCATATTCAGTTTTTCATATATCTCGGCGGTTATTACACTTATCCTGCTATTTTCCGGAAATATCTCCTTCGCCTCTTTCATTATATCAAGAGCCTCGCTGTAACGGCCTTTCTTATTATAAAACGCGAAGGTTTCATAAAAAACCCTGACATTTTTCTGCTCTTCTTTTTTCAGGTAACGAATAGCCTCAAGATACTCTTTTTCAGCCATATGATCGTTTCCTGTCCTGTAAAGATAATCGGCAAAGAGGAGACGAGGTGCCGAGATCTCCGGCAGCGAATGAAGTATTTCCTCATCGCTTAAGCCGTTCAATACCATGACGGCAATATAATCTTTAGTCTTCGCGGGCTCAAGAGACACAGCCCTCTTAATGTATTCCATGCCGTCTTTTTTGCGGTCACAGGAAAAAAGCCATAGAGCGTATCTCTTGTATCTGGAGGGATTGCTGATATCATTGTTTATACCGGATCTTAGCAAATTTTCGGCCATATCGTAATTCCCGGCCTCCGACATTATCAGTCCCAGACGCTGGAGATACTCTCCATTAAGAGGTCTTAATTTAACTGCCTTTTTATAATGTTCCAGTGCATCAGCGTCATTCGAGAGCATCTTATCAATGTTCGCAACAGCATATTGGTATCGTCCATTGAGGGGGTCTAAAGAAGCTGCTATGTATGCTCTTTTTCTTGCCTGAAGAATATCGTCTTTTGATCCTGCTTCACTCAGCCTTATATTCTCGACAGATGAAAAATATATTTTTCCTGCAAGGTTGCCTGCGTTAACAATCAGGCACAAAAACAGTAGTACAAAGATCATGGCTGTTAATTTATTTATCGGCACTTTTCTCTCTTCCAGATAGGTATCGTTCAGCCCTTTTCGCAACCTTGTATTAGCTGCAGAAACAGCCAATCCTGCCAGGAAGAAGAAATAGAGGCCGTTTGCACCTGTCTGCAGGTTGAAATCGGTAAAACTGTGAAGCAGAAGTGCCGTCATACCTGAGATTCCTGCAATATATAAATTGATGGAGTACTGTTCACGCCTTTTCATAAAAATTCTGTACGACTTGAAAATGACGGTGAAAATAAAGAGGGCGCCAAGCAGGAATCCTGCAGCGCCTCCTGTCGATATGAGCTCCACATAATCGCTGTGGGCATGTTCGGCGAAGCCGTTTCCGGATATGGTACGGTATTTTGGATATATATCTGCAAAACTACCGAAACCTGAACCTGTTAACGGGAAATCCCTGAAAATATTACTGCTGTCCTGCCATATCTGGAATCTTAAATCCGATATATCTCCACGGGCATCCCTCACTCTCTCGAACCTCTCGAAAATCGGGTCCCAGCCGAACCATCCGACCGATAGTACTACAAGAACGCAGATTACGACGATAATGATCCCCCTCTTTCTGTTACCGCCCCTCGAAAGGAATATAAGTCCGAACGCTGTCATCGAAAGGCATAAACTTACAATACCGCTCCGCGAAAGGGTGAGGAAAACAGATGTGGCGGTAAGGACAGCAGAAAAACCGAGAATTATATATATGTTCGTATCTTTTCTATTGAATAATTCCGCTATTTGCGTCCTCGATCTCCGCAGAGGAGCTGCGGGTTTATAAAAGAGGAAGAGGCCCATTACCAGGGGGAAAAGCATTCCCATCAATCCTGCGTAATGATTTCTGTTCACATAAGGCCCGAAGGGAGTCCCCCCCTGTGTCAGATCTCTGAGCCAGAATATCCTGTTATTCCATAGTATGTGCTGCAGTATTGCAAAAAGGGATAGCAAGGCCGCAAAAATTACGATTATCGTGATCGTCTTTTTAAGCAATTCTTTTTTTGCAAGGAGTTGCACAGTAAGCATGAAAAATGCGACATATGATGAAAGGCGGAAGAACTCCAGTATTGTATCTTTTTTACTCACCGACAAAGTGATCCAGGGCATTGAGCCATCCGCAGCAGCCGTTATCTGATATATGCTGTATGTTTCCGGCGAGATGATCCTTACAAAACCCGGTGGCAGGGGGATGAACTGGATCATGATAAAAACCAGCAGGCAGACAAGAGGAATAATTCCCGGGATGTCATAAAAGGTTGTTTCCCCAAAACGGATTTTTTCAAGCAGAAACAGCAGAAGCGCAAGGATGCAGAGGGTTTCCATGATCATCAGCGACCATGGCTCAACAGTTCCAAAGGCAAGCGGGGAAAAGATCAGAATGAAAATGAAGAGGGCATAAACTACATCAGTTCTTTTCACACTAAATTGCAGTTTCCTCCGTTACCGCCCATACAACTCTTAGGGAGGCAAATACTTTATTTTAAGAGAAATTACTTCCTCTTATTTTCTGAAGCGGGCGGATAGTTGTTGTAGTACTGGTAATAATAGTGATCGCTCTTTTTTATATCGAACCCGTTGATAACTATCCCGATAATCCGGGATTCAAGGTCTGAATCAGGTCTTCCCTGGAGGGACTTTAACCCCCTGGCCACAATATCATAGGTAGTCTTGCCGGCCCTTGCAATTATTATGGTTCCGTCAAGGATTTTGCTCAAAATACGGGCGTCGGTGACTGACATCAGAGGCGGCGAGTCCCATATGATAATGTCGAATCTGGAATTCAGCATTTCAATAAGTCCTTTCATCCTGTTGGAGCCGAGAAGTTCAGACGGGTTAGGCGGGACCGGCCCTGAAGGAAGAATGCTGAGATTGGTCATAGGCCTTTTAAAGATAGTGTCGATGTCAGGAGATGAGCCTGCAAGATATGTGCTCAAACCGCTAAGGTTATTAAGCCTGAATACGTTGTGCACGCGCGGCTTTCTCAGGTCGCTGTCAATCAGCAGCACGGAATATCCGGAGCGTGCAACAGTCACTGCAAGGTTCACTGAAGTTATGGTCTTTCCTTCCTCCGGTCCCATACTCGTAATCAGCAGGTTTTTGGGGGGACTGTCTGCGTATGACAGCAGTATTGCAGTCCTGAGAGTTTTATAGCTTTCTGCAAAAACAGATTGCGGTTCCTTCAGTATAAGCTCCTCGAGCGCTTCCCCTTTTGATTCAACAAGCGGCACAACTCCCAGTACCGGCAATCCAAGCCTTGCTTCAGCGTCTTCCGGAGATTTAATGGTGTTGTCGAGATATTCGAAGAAGAACGCAAGGCCTATGCCTCCGAAAAGACCTATAATCAGTCCGAGCATTATATTCAGGGCTTTCCTGGGTTTTACAGGTGAAACCGGCGTTTCGGCTTTCTCGACAACCCATACACTTACCGTCTGGATCTCCTCGGTCACGCTCTGTTCCTTTATCCTTTTTATCAGCGCATCATAAAGCTGCCTGTTGGTATCAACAGCCCTCGACAGCACACCATACTGGATGAACTTTTCGTTGACGTCGAGAGCTTCTGCCTTGGTGGTGGTGAGCATACTTCTGAGGCTTCCCTCATTGGACTTTGCAAGATCATATTCGTTCTTTATGGAGTTCACGACCCGCTTGATCTCCTGGGCTCTCTTCTGCTGAAGCACATTAAGTTCTTCAGAGGCCTTGATCATTGCGGGATGTTTGCCTCCGTATTTTTTGGACATCTCTTCAAAATTCTGCTCTGCCTTCAGAATCTGGCTTCTCAAGGCCTGGATGGTCGGTTCAGACGCAATCGCAGGGATAGTCTCTGCTTCCTTAGGACTGGCAGAAACCCTTGTCACCTGATTATAAAGGGATTCCAGTTCCTTCCTCCTTGTCTCGGCTCTCAAAAGCTGCGTATTTAGTTCACTAAGCTTCTCGGGAGTAAGGCCTACTCTATCCTGAAGAGTAACAATATTGTTGGCTCTTATGTACTCCTGCAATTCCTTCTCCGACTTCTCAAGCTTAACCTTCTCCTCTTCAGCCTTTTTTGTCATCCATTCTATGGAATACCTGGAGGAGCTCATTCTCATATCAAGTATCTGTTCTATATACGCCTTGGCAACAGAATTGGCAACCAGCGACGCAAAATCCGGGTTGGTGGATACAAAACCTATATTTACGATCTTGCTGTTCTTGACGGGAGTAACCGAAATACCTCCGCTGATAATGTCGGCAATAATATCAGCCTTCGGTTTTGCGCCTGAAGCAGGGTTATCTTCACCCCTGAAATAAGAACCATATGTATTCTCGAGTGAAAGCATCTTAACAACTTTCCGGGCTACTGAAGTGCTCTTGATCAACTGGTATTGGGTCTCATAGAAATCCGGGTCGTAAGGGGCATAATAAGGGTACATCATTGTGAGATTCGCAGGTTCAACCTTCTCTATTAAAACCTTTGAGGAAGACATGTATACAGGCGTTGCAGAAAGCGTGCCTATAAGCACTACTATGAAGACAACGGCAAAAAAAGTATATACCGTATATCTCCTTTTATAGACAATCTTCAGGTAATCGCGTAAATGTATTTCCCTGTCTTCCATCTAAAAGAAACTCTCCGGCACAACAATTACATCATCCGGCAGGACGGGCTCATCCATCTTAACCTTCTCAATAACATCTTCCTTTCTTATTATCTTAACTCTACCTTTTGAAGCCTTATCGCTGAATCCTCCGCCCATTGTTATTGCCTTGATTACAGTAAGCCCCTCTTCATATCTGTAAGCATCAGGCTTTTTCACCTCTCCGGTCAGATAAAAAACTCCGGCTTTCATAATGTATATACTGTCACCATCTAGGATTGGTATGTCCAGCGAGGTGTCGCCCCGCTCGATGAGGTCCTTAAGATCAATAATTATGCCTTTATCATTTTCCGCTGAACCATTCGCTTTTCTCTTAATTATAGCCTTTTCCCCGGCATTACCAGTCAATCCTCCTGACTCCGAAAGAAGAACCAGCAAAGTCGTATGCCCGGGAAGGACGTAGAGACCGGGTTTTTTTACTTCTCCCATTATAAAGGCCTTTTTACTCCTGAACTCCTGAATGAATATATTGACCTGCGGGTTGATGACAAAGCCATCTGCAAGAAGAGAAGATATTTTCGAAGAAATCTCTGACAGGGTCAACCCTATAACCTCAACAGATCCGATCAGTGGGAATGTGATGACGCCTTCCCCGCTGACCCGGGCGGTTGTGGTCAGGTCTCCGTGGTCGTAAACCGTTATTTTCAGGACATCCCCCTCCCCCACTATATAGTCCCTCGCAAAGGACATACTGACCGGCAGAAGTAAAAAGATACATGTTATTATGCAGATATATACCCTCATTTTAGGCCTATCATAATAGTATAAATTATTAAAGAGATTAAATGCACTGCATGTTACGGAGAGAAAGCTGATTGAATTATAATGAGCCGATTATCCTGAAAAATACAATATTTGAGGTGTAATCAAAGTCGTTAATATTAGAGTTTCTCCTGTTATACAGATACCCGATGTTAGTCTCCAGCCATTCCCTGAATTTGTACTGCAGGGCAAACCCGCCCCGATAGTATCTGTTTCTAAGGCGTTCTTTTTCATCATCAATAAGAAAACCGCCCCTGTAATCGTCATCTTCATAAGCAAGCCTTATGTGAGCCGTAATCTTGCCGGTCAGCCTCTGGAGATATTCCAGTTCTATCCTGTTGGTCAGAATATAATCGCTCGCCGAAATATCTGTCTCATTAGTCTCCCTAGCGGCCTTCAGAATAAGGGTGGTCTTGGACGTTAATTTATAATCTATATTGGCTTCCATGTTAAAGTAGTTTTCATCCCCGAAATCGGAGGTAACAAAATCCTTTACGCCATAACCGGCCTTAACTGTCCCCTTTGTCTTTGCGGTAACATCCCACTGAAGGCCTCCGAAATAATGATGCTCCCTGCTGTCAAGGCCGGAAATACGTTTATCGTAATCAATGTTGACATAATCATATTCAACAAAGACGGAAGTTTTAGGCTTAAGCTTATAAAATGCATACAGGGCTATTCCGTTATCGACACGGTCCCTGAAATCATTTCTTGAGGCATCATAGTCAACCAAAAAGTTTGTATAATCTGCCTTGAACTTAAACCGCTCAGATGGTTCGTACGATGCCGTAAAATGGGCCAGATTTGACTTATATTTATCCACCTTGGTCGATATTCCGGACCCCCTGTCATCATGAGCAATCAGGAATTGATCAAGAAATGCCAGGGAAATACCGCTCCTGAGATTATACTGGAAAAGACCCTCAAGCTTATGGTTAACCGTATTTTCTGAGGAGTACCTTGAGAAGAAATCTATATCCGCATTATAGAGCAGGTAAGTCTGATAACGCATGACTGTTTCAGGCTCGTAATCTTTCAGACGAAATCCGCCGGGATTAACATTTGATGTCTCTATGTTCAGCAGTTTTTCGTTAACATGGGGCACTGTTAACCATACGCCGGGAGATAATATGGTAACGAAATCGCTTTTTTTCGATCTACGGCTGTAAAAGACGTTATCATTGTAGTACCCGGTGACTGCCAGAAAGGGATGAATAAAACCGCTTCTTCGTCCGAAAACCTCTTGAGAGGTCCTCTGTGTTGAAACACCCGAAGTCTCCACTGAAGGCGGGTTAACTGCAGGCGAAGCCTGTTGAGCATTACCCACAGAAGCTATCTCCATCTGCCTTTTTTGCGAATCAAGGGCGGATTTTTCTACAGATGCCAACAAACGATCGGGCGATGCCTGAATAGTTGCAGCAGATTCAGTAGTTAAAGGCAGGTCCTTTCCACCCGGTGCATAATTCATTAAAGGTTTAGCATCACCGGCTGAATATCTTGCATTCTCAAGGCTGGAAACAACGGGCAGAGCTTGATAGGATTCTTCACCCGCGGGTGCGGCCCTTTCTCCGAAGACGGTGTGGATTACGGCATTATCTTTTGAGCTTTCACTCCGGACAGCCACATTATAACCATTTTCCTTCAAATCACCCGCGTATTCTTCTGCATCAGCCAACTCCCTGAAAATTTTGTAAGAAGCCAGAGGCGCGTCCTTGTAAGGCATTGGACTAATATCTGACGATACCAGGGACCCTGTGGAACTCTTTGCCTGCAAAGATAAATCTTCTCTGTGATCCGGAACGTCCTGATACGCATAATACAGAGGTTCAATGGAAGCAGGTTCCGAAGGTTGCGGGTATTCATAGTCTCTGACAAACACCCTGTAAATCCTCTCGTTCTTAGTTGAGAAACCTTCCTTCAGAACCGTATCATATCCTTCATCTCTTAATTTTACGATAAATTTGTGAGCATTCTTTTCAACCTTGAACGCACCCATCTGTCGTAATTCGTCGGATTTATTTTCTGAAATAATATCTTTGCCAAGATTTTTTTCAACAGAACTGAAAATGGCTGGTTCGGATGAATAAATAATACCGGGATCAAGGAATGTGAATAATACTGCTATTGACAAGAAAATAAAATATACTCTGATCATAGATAAATTACTTTAACCAGTAGCTCCAAATTTATTATTTTACAATTTTATAAAGTAAAGAATAGAAAAATAACATAATAATGTCAAGTAAATTTTTAAGTCTTTAAGTTAACATTAAGTAACATAAAAGATTTTCAATAATCATGGGGACTATGGGAGAATTTTAGACAAGAATATTAATATATAAAAAATATTAAAAACCCTTAGGACTCAAAAAGCCTCCGCCTGTATCGCCTCCGGGCAACCCGATTTCTATAGGAGATAGTCCGACTGCTAAAGGAGCAGGGCCTGCTTCGATTATTCTTGCAACATCGACAGGATCAGCGCCAGCGATAACAGCGCATTTTGCACAGACATCCTTGGTTGTCCCAGCTTCAAGTGCACCATTGATTATCTCTTCAAGTAGGCCGTCAGCCTCAATAGCGCATCTGACGACAAGGCATGCATCATGGCCCATCAGTATGGCTGCCTTGGTAACCTCCTTTGTATCGAGACCGTTTTTGATGCTGTTTTTAACTACCACACAGATGTCCTTCTCAGTATTATATTGTTTAGCCAGAACATCTCTCACAGTCTCTTCAGCTGCCATAGCGCTGTTAAAAACCAGCAAAAAAATAATTACAGAACCTAATGCCAATATCCTTTTCATCATTTAATCTCCTGTCTGTCTTATATCAAATATAAACATATCATGTCAAGAAATACAAGCAAAAAACATTCCTGAGTCAAGAGGTTTGATTACCCTAACATATAGCTGAAATTTATTAATACGAAAAATGCAATCCAATTTAATTCATGCAGGCATATGGGCAGCAAAAGCTCTCCGGCAGTTCCTTTGCAGGCGGCTATATATCCGGCGTCCCTGAACGTTTTCATTCTTTACGATTAGATGTTATGAGACACAAATCCTGCGTTGGAGAGGTTTTGATGCGCATATGCCTGCGTGACTGGTGTCAAATGCAGTTTTCGGGTTAATCCCGGCGAGTGAAACGAATAAATCTAATCTTTTTACAATTACCATTCACAACATGAATTCACAAAACTTGTCACCCTGTTCCATTAAGTGTCATAATTTATCGGAATATTAGTGTAAAATAACACATTCTGTTTTCTATCCTGCGCCTCATCGCGCATTTTGAAAGGAGAAACAGCTGTGAAGCATCTGATATCATTTGTTCTGGCCTTTTTGTTGGCAGGCGTTGTTCCATCATACGCCGAAAAAATAAAAGTCATAGCGAGCATCGCGCCCCTTGCAGACTTTGCGAGACAGGTTGGGGGAGAGAAGGTTGATGTCAGGCTGCTGCTGCCTCCGGGTGCAAGTCCACATACGTATGAACCTACTCCCCGGGCTATTCAGGATATCTCGGATGCCCGGGCATTCATCAAGATCGGCGCGGGACTGGAGTTCTGGTCCGAAAAAATCATAAAGGCCGCGGCAAATAGAACCCTTATTATTGTCGATTCATCCGAGGGTGTTTCACTGTTAAGGGATCCCCATTCTCACGGACACAGAAGCGCCGACCCTCATATATGGCTTGATCCTGTTATTGCAGGAGACATAATCATAAAGATAGAGAATGCATTTATCAGGGCAGACCCCCGAAATGCGGAACATTACAGGCTTAACGCGTTGCAGTACAGAGAAAAGTTATCGGAACTCGACGCGGATATTTCCCGGAGGGTTAAAAAGTTAAAGACAAAGGAATATGTAACCTTTCATCCGGCGTGGAATTATTTTTCAAAAAGGTACGGCCTGCGGGTAGCGGCAGTAATCGAGGAGTCTCCGGGCAAAGAGCCGAGTGCGAAGCATATGCAGAAAATTATTAATAAAATTAATGCAATCGGGAAAAAAGTGGTCTTTGTCGAGCCCCAGTTCAACCCGAAGATCGCTGAAGTGATTGCCAAAGAGAGCGGTGCAAAAGTCGTCTATCTTGACCCTATCGGGGGCCAAAAAGGCAGGGAGACCTATCTGGATATGATGAAATATAATATTGCTGCAATAGCAAAAGCCATGGAATAGCCCGGCATGATAACCTTCCCATGAAAGCTGTCGAGATTAAGAATCTTACGGTCAGATTAAACGGCAGAGATGTGCTGAACAACCTGTTCCTTTCTCTCGACGAAGGCAGATTTCTGGGCGTTGTCGGTCCAAACGGCGGCGGCAAGACAACTCTTCTCAAGGCGATACTCGGCCTCATAAAACCCTCTTCAGGCGAGATACTCGTATTCGGAAAATCTCCCGAAGAGGTTCTGAAATCAGGCCGGTTTTTCGGTTATCTTCCGCAGGTATCAAAGGTTGCCCAGGATTTTCCGATCAGGGTGATTGATATAGTAATGATGGGCAGATACGGCAGGATAGGCATGCTCAGATGGCCGAAGGAAGAAGACAGGAGGAAAGCCCTCGAGTACCTGAACGTTATGGGCATTGAGGACCTTAAATACGCCCCTTTCAGTGAACTCTCGGGCGGACAGCAGCAGAGGGCGTCGATTGCAAGGGCACTGGCCGGAGAACCGAAGATACTCATGCTTGACGAGCCCAACACCGGTATTGATGTGATTGGACAGGGCGATTTTTATCATCTGCTGAAAGGTCTTCAAAAAAGGTTCGATATTACGATCCTTATGGCATCGCATGATATCGGAACCATTCCCGCATACGTAGACGAGATAGCATGCCTGAATTATACGTTCCATTATCAGGGTGACCCGGTAGGCGCATTGAATGAAAAAGTACTGAACGATCTTTTCGGAAAAGATGTCGACCTTCTCCACCATACGGATATCTGCGAGAAGTGCGAACGTTTAAGAAGGGCATAGAAGTAATTATGGCAGAGATCTTCAGTTCAATCTTCATGCAGAAGGCATTGCTCGTCGGCATAATAATCAGTCTGATATCCGGAATAGTATCGGTCTTCGTAGTACTCAGGAAAATGTCTTTCATAGGCGCCGGGATATCGCATGCAGCCTTCGGGGGGGTAGCCATCGGTTTCTTTACCGGGATAAACCCGGTTATTACCGCAATTTTTTATTCCGCTGCAACAGCTCTCGGCATAGAGATAGTAAGCAGAAAGGGCAAGGTCTCGGAGGATGCATCGATCGGCATATTCTTTGCGAGCTCCATGGCGCTCGGAATCGTTCTGATAAGCCTTTCCAGGGAATATACAGTCGACCTCTACGGGTATCTCTTCGGAAATATACTGGCTATCACCGCAGGGGAGGTACAACTATCCATTGCCGTGGCAGCGATAGTAATCGGCCTCATCCTCCTCTTCCTAAAGGAGATATACATGATTACTTATAATGAGGAGATCGCCCGTGTAAGCGGCATACCTGTCAGGGCAGTCAATACAATGTTTCTGATTATTCTTGCGGTATCGATCGTCATATCGATGAAGATAGTCGGGATAGTACTTGTTTCTGCACTGCTCGTTATTCCGGGTGCAACGGCAAAGCTGTTCGCAAAAAATCTGAACTTCATGATAGCGGTTTCATGCGGAGTCGCCGTGCTCTCGACGGTAGCGGGACTCTTAATCTCCTATGAGCTCGATATAGCCCCCGGCGGAAGCATAGTCCTAACTTCCACCGCCATATTCCTGACAGCGCTGTTACTTAAAAGGAAAAGATAGGCCACAATTCTAAGGAATGACCTTCTTCAGAGGATATTCTACGATTCCGGTTGCCCCGGCTTTCTTGAGTTTAGGTATCAGATCCCGCACAACCTTCTCGTTTATCATCACCTCAAGTGCATACCATCCCTGATCGGAGAGAGCAGAAATAGTAGGCGAATGCATTGCTGAGAGAAGACTCATTACCCTTTTCAGATATCTTGCAGATACATTCATCTTCAGGCCTACCTTCTCTTCGGCCGCAAGGGCGCCCTTGAGAAGCATAACGATATTTTCCATTTTCTGGCGTTTCCATTTATCGGACCACGCCTTTCTGTTGGAAATAAACCGGGTGCTTGATTCCAGGATCGTATCGATAATCCTGAGGTTATTTGCCTTCAGAGAAGTTCCGGTTTCGGTAAGTTCCACGATAGCATCAGCAAGGTGAGGTGGTTTAACCTCTGTAGCCCCCCATGAAAAATCGACATCTGCCTTCACCCTTTTCGACTTAAGATACCTTTTCGTGAAACCGACGAGTTCGGTTGCTATGCGTTTGCCGTTAAGATCCCTTACAGTTTTTATTTTTGAATCGAAAGGGACCGCTATCACCCATTTCACAGGTCTGAGCCCCTCCTTTGCATAAATGAGCTCAGCAACTTCCTGTACAGAGGCATTCTGCTCGAGAATCCAGTCTCTGCCTGTAAGTCCGCAATCAAGTATGCCCGCTTCGACATATCCGGCCATTTCCTGCGCCCTTATCAACATCGCCTCTATATCAGGGTCATCGACTGTCGGATAATACGAACGGCTCGAAATGGAAATATGGTATCCGGCCTTTCTGAAAAGTTTCAATGTAGACTCCTGAAGGCTGCCCTTGGGGAGTCCGAGTTTCAATACCTTATTCATGGTCTTACCTTCCGTTATTTTAAAGTTTGCATCCAAGCTTTTGATATAATGAAGGCATATACTTTATCATATTGGGCATGTTGTTACAACCGGGCTGTCAGATTTTGAATGCCGACTGATTTTACACTCTTACAAAAAGCCATCGCCCGTTCAGAAAACGAACCCCGCATTTACAATCTGACGGGTTCGTCGGCATCCCTCCTTTTTGCCATTTGTGAAGATCCGTTCATCGTTTTCGAGGCCAACGAAGAACTTGCTGAAGAACTTTTCAGGGATATAACTTTCTTCAGGAATTCCCTGAGCAAAAGAGGGATTCTTTTCCTTCCGGAATCAGACGGTCCGGCTCGCTCCGGGATCAGGGCTCAGGTTGCGGGATCGTTGGACGGAAGCAGGTCGCTTGTGACTTCTTTTAATAATATATCATCGCTCTTCCAGTCAGGCGCAGCAATGCATAAAAATATCGTGCATCTTGAAAAGGGGATTGAATTAAACCGTAACGATATAGAAAAAAAGCTTCACGACACAGGCTACAGGAATGTTTCTCTTGTTGCAGAAAGAGGAGAATACAGCCGCCGCGGATGGCTTCTCGACGTCTTTCCATCGACGTCTGAAACCCCTTTAAGAATAGAGTTCTTTGGAGACGTAATAGACAGCATAAGATTTTTTGATACCGACACGCAGAGATCCGGAGACGACATCGAAGAGTATTCCGTTTTTCCTGCAGAGGAACCCGGGTCAGGCAATACGCTGACAGAGATCATGAAAGATGCAAGGTGCTTTATATCCGACTCTGTCCGCGACAGGGAAGTCATACCGTCAAATGCGGTTTTCTTCTCACGTTACTCAATCACGGGAGAGGGATTTGATGCAGGACTGATATCCCTAAAAGGCCTCGGCATACTACCTGAAGAGAGGCAGGAGATAAGCCGCTTGCCCGGAGCGATCGGGAATCTCCGGAGAGATAACAGAGTGATAATTGTTTCCCCATCAACAGGCCAGGCTCACAGGCTCAAAGACATTTTGCATGAAGGTGGAATTATAGCGCCTGTCATAGATGCTGAAGACATATTTGAATACAGGGGAAGCATTTCGATATCAATTGGGAATCTTTCGTCCGGGTTTTACCTTCCGGGCCTCGCTATACTCACCGAAAAAGAGATATTCGGGGCAAGGCCTGTCTTCAGGCCCATAAAAAAATCGAGGGTGGCCAGACTTCTTACATCGCTTGACGACCTCAATCCGGGAGATTTTGTGGTCCATAAGGATCACGGTATCGGAAAATTTCAGGGTCTCGTATGCCAGAGCATTGATGGTACAAAACAGGACCTCATGGCAATAGATTACGAGGGCGGCAGATTGTACATACCTCTTCAGGCGATTAACATGATACATAAATACCACTCTGAAGAAGGCGTTAAACCAAAAGTAGACAGGCTCGGAGGGAAAACCTGGGAGAGGACCAGGGAAAGGGTAAGGAAGAAAATACATGATATGGCGGAAAAACTCATTTCCCTGTATGCTTCGCGGGAGATCTCAAGGGGTTTCTCCTTCAGCGCCGACACCGAAATCCACAGGGATTTTGATGAATTCTTTCCTTACGAAGCGACGCCCGACCAGATGGATGCGATCAGGGATATTAAAAAAGATATGGAATCGGACAGGCCCATGGAGAGGCTGGTATGCGGCGACGTCGGATACGGTAAAACAGAGGTTGCGATGAGGGCCGCGTTCAAGGCGGTCTATGACGGCCTGCAGGTGATTGTGCTTGTACCGACAACAATACTGTGCGAACAGCACTTCAGAACATTCAGGGCCAGGTTTTCCGCATTTCCTGTTGCTGTAGATTTCCTCAGCAGATTTAAATCGGCAAAGCAGCAGAAAAAGACGATTAAGGACCTGGCGCAGGGTGACGTCGACATCGTCATCGGCACCCACAGCCTGCTGGGTAAAAACATCCGTTTCCACAAACTGGGCCTTCTTGTTATCGATGAAGAACACCGTTTCGGCGTCAGACAGAAAGAAAAGATGAAGGAGATTAAAAAGGGGATTGATGTTCTCTCGCTGACTGCTACACCGATTCCAAGGACACTTTACATGGCAATTTCGGACATAAGGGAAATGAGCGTTATCGAGACTCCTCCCGAGGAGAGGCTTGCAGTAAAAAGCATCGTCTCGGCATTTGACACGAAATTGATAAAGACTGCGATAGAAAAAGAGATTGAAAGAAACGGCCAGGTTTTTTTTGTACATAACAGGATAAAGGATATCTTCAGAATGTCCGATCATCTCCTGAGAGCCATACCTTCATTGAGGGTGGGAGTTGCACATGGACGGATGAACGAAAAAGAGCTCGAAAGGGTTATGATGAAATTCTACGAACATGACTTAGACGTGCTTGTGTCCACAGCGATTATCGGATCAGGGCTGGATATTCCCACAGCCAATACCATCATCATCAACAGGGCAGACGCCATGGGCCTCGCGGACCTTTATCAGCTAAGGGGCCGAGTCGGAAGAGGCAATCTTAGGGCTTATGCCTACTTCCTCATTCCCGGTGAGGATATCATAACGGACGAGGCAAAGCAGCGCCTGCAGGCGATACAGGACATGAGCTACCTCGGAGCAGGCTTCAGGATTGCAATGAAGGACCTCGAAATAAGGGGCGCCGGTAACCTCCTTGGAGCTGAACAATCCGGACATATCCATACAGTGGGATTTGACCTCTATCTTGAGATGCTCGAAAAAGCGGTTGCAGAGCTTAAAGGACATAAGATCGAAGAGGAGTTTGAAACGGCAGTCAATCTGAGGGTAGAAGCCTTTATCCCCGAAGAATATATCGCGGATAACCCGCTGCGTTTAAGCATATACAGGAAGATCGCATCTTCAAAGACCTTTGAGGACATTAAAGCCCTTGCGGATGAGATAGAGGACAGGTTTGGTGCTCTGCCGGGACCAGTGAAAAACTTACTTATGGTTATGCGCTTAAGAATAATGGCCCGGATACTCCTGATTTCGAAGATCCGGGATGTGCGCGGCGGCGTGCAGATACATTTCTCGGAAGATACAAAGGTTCAGCCACAGGATATATTCAAACTCGGGAATAAAGCGGGAGGTAAAATCAGGTTCCTGCCCGAGGGCTTCGAAGTCTCTGTTTCCGGGCTTCCATGGGAAGCAGTATACGAGACTGTAACTGAGATTATGCATGATCTCGGCAAGTCCGCCTCTTTACTTGTCTGACCATTTCTGCTACCTTAAGACCTATGAATATCTTCAGAAGAACACGCGCAAGACAGGCACTTATCCTTCTTTTTTCGATCGCGGTCCTTATCTTTTCATGCTCGACTGTAAAGGAAAAGGACCTGCAGCAGGCCTCAGCACGTTACCAGTTGGGCGTTTCATATCTGAATGACAACAATATCCAGCCGGCTTTCGTCGAATTTCAGAAGGCACTGGAACTGAACCCCCTGGACAAAGATACCCACAACGCGATCGGCGTCATCTATCTGGTAAAGCTTGAAGATTATCCGAAGGCGATTCAACATTTCAGGGAAGCAATCAGGATAGACAAGACTTTTTCCGAGGCTGCGAACAACCTCGGAAATGCTTATGCAAACATCGGAAGATATGATGAAGCTGTCACACACTTCAAGGCGGCCCTTTCGAATCCCCAGTATAAGAACGCGGCCATGGCATTCAATAATATAGGGATGTCATATTACAGGCTCGGACGGTTTGATGAAGCGATTGACGCTTTTAAAGATGCTTTGAAGCGGTTTTCCGATTTTCATATACCCTACTATGGATTGGCCCTCAGTCTTAATGCAAAAGGCCGTTACGGAGAGGCTGCAAATGCCCTATCCCGCGCAATTCAACTAGACCCTCTCTACAACGGAGACAGGGGAAAGGCGATTGAGGATTTCAGGAACAGAAAACTGAGGGCAAAAGGTGACAACGAAAAGGACATCTCCGATTACATTGAAATCATGAATTACTGAAATCCGCCGATTCGGGGCGTAGCGCAGTCTGGCTAGCGCACCTGCTTTGGGAGCAGGGAGTCGGAGGTTCAAATCCTCTCGCCCCGACCATTAATTTCCTTTTTATCTTTTGGGCTTTGTTTCGCGCGGAGCACGGCGAAACTCCGTATCGCGCACCGGCGCTTTCTTTTTATAATCGAACCCATCTACAGTACGACGTTCCACCTTTTCACTGAGAATGCACTCGATGCTCCGCACGATATTCTCGTCTTCCCGGGTAATGAACGTAAAGGCATCCCCGGTCTTTTCAGCCCGACCAGTGCGGCCGATCCGGTGTGTGTACGCATCAGCTGTATCCGGCATATCGTAGTTGATGACATGGGATATGCGTGTTACATCTATCCCCCGGGCAGCGATATCGGTCGCAACAAGAACCTTATAGGAGCCGTCACGAAATCCATCGAGTGCAGCCTGACGCCTGTTCTGAGACAAGTTACCCTGCAGCGACGCAGTCCGGTAGCCTGCCTTCTCCAGAAGCTGTCCCACGCGCCTGGCCCGGTGTTTGGTACGCGTAAAAACCAGGACCGACTCGGTATCAGTATTGCGCAACAGTTCGATGAGCAGCGCAGTCTTTAGGTGCTGATCGACTGGGTAGAGCGCATGCGCAACTGTACTTGCCGGCGCAGAGGGATCGACCTGCACCGTAACCGGCGCGCTAAGGACTTCCCGGGCCAGCCTTCTGATATCATCCGGCATGGTTGCAGAGAAAAGCAGAGTCTGGCGTGCAGCCGGCACGTTCCTGACGATCTTCCTGATATCGGGCAGAAACCCCATGTCAAACATGCGGTCTGCCTCGTCTATAACAAGCACTTCAATATGCGAAAGGTCTATGGTTCCGTGATCCATGTGATCGAGCAGGCGCCCGGGGCAGGCAACAACTATCTCCACTCCACTGCGCAGTTTCCTTATCTGCGGGTTCATGTCCACGCCGCCGTAAATGCTTATGCTCCGCAGACGGGTCTGCTGTCCCAGAACTCCAATCGCTTCGTGGATCTGCTCGGCAAGCTCGCGGGTAGGAGCGATAATAAGGGCCCGGATGCACCTGCGTTTTCCCTGCATCAGGCGATGAAGAATCGGCAGCACAAATGCGGCAGTCTTCCCTGTGCCGGTCTGTGCCAGTCCCATGACGTCACGACCCTCCATAACCATCGGGATTGCCTGTACCTGGATCTTCGTAGGAGAGACATAACCCGCCGACTCTATCCCCGCTGCTACCTGCGGTTGAAAATTAAAAGCATTAAATTGCATAAATTCCTTAAACTCCTTTTTTAAATATCATTGCATTTCAATCAATTATTTCAGACATGCAACGTTTATCTGTTTTTTGACTTTAATATCCGGGGACTATCTCCAGCCTCTTCCCGCACCCCCACCACCGAAGCCGCTGCCCCTGCTATTAAAACCCTGTCGTTTCTGCTGTGGTCTCGCCTCTGCTACGGTCAGTGATTTACCCATGAAATCTTTCCCATTGAGGGTTGCGATCGCTTTTTTTGCATCTTCTTCATTTACCATCTCAATAAAACCAAATCCTTTAGACCGGTCCGTAAATTGATCCTGAATTATTTTTAATGATTCAATCTCACCATATTCCGAAAACAGTCCCTTCAAATCTTCTTCAGTGGCGTTGTATGGAATATTTCCAACATACATTTTTTTCATTTCAAATCTCCTTTTAGTTTTTAAAACCCTTGATTTGTTCAATGTCCGAGTAAACTTTTTATAGAAAGTTCCGGGGAGAAGATCATTTCTAAATGGCAATTCCGGGAATCATACGCCTGGAACCATGCCGGGATTAAAAGACAGGCTCTACGTATATTGTATGGCAACTTCATAAACAATATCCGAATGGCTTGTTGAAGAATCTGTGCCTTTGCAGCTAAGCGCTCCTTTCGTATCTTCTTTCCGGTTTCTGATCATCGAAGTAATAACCTGGGTAAGATCAAAACCACCATCAACACAGTCTTGTCTCAGACAGTTAACTACAAAAAAAGCGTAACTGTCAGGATTGAAATGAAAGGTACGGAGTATTGATTTTGCCCCATTCTGCTTATAGGTCATACTCATAATGATGCCTGCAACTTCAGGAAAGCGAGCAGCTAAAGAGCCTGCTTCACATTTCTGCCGCATGACTTCCTGCTTCTTCTCCATCATTGCTGCATGCTTATTATTATTCATCTTCCCCTCATTCCTCTCAAAAGGCAGGGCCCCTCCTGAAGAGGGGCCTCACCAAATTATTTAGAGTTTAACTACATTGATCGCCTTGGGACCTTTCGGGCCTTGTTCTGTATCAAAGCTTACATTGTCACCTTCGGCAAGGCTTTTGAATCCGCTGCCCTGTATAGACGTATGGTGTACAAAAACATCGCTATTGTCTTCAGCAGTAATAAAACCAAAACCTTTGCTGTCATTAAACCACTTAACAGTTCCTTGTTTCATTTTGTTTACCTCCTTATCCTTGAATTAAAATCTCAGAAGGACCCAATAAAAAAGGCCACAAAGCTAAAAGTCTTTGTGGCCTTCTGTGAACGCAAAAACCTCTAAAATCTTATGTATACAGTAACATGTCCCTGCAGGTTAGTCAAGGCAATTCAGGAATGCATTAAAATAGCGGTGCGTTTATAACCCGCTGGATGTTAATTTACCCCTTCGATTTTATCGATAACTTCTACAATCTTATCCGTAATCAAACTGACCGCTTTCCTGCCTTTTTCCTCTGAGGCCTTTTTCGGATTCCCCCATACGCCGCCCGGCCAGTATCTGACCTTGTTCTTTACAACAAAAGGTTTCGGAACAGCGGGATACTCTTCAGAAGACCTGCCTTTAACCAGCTCCGGCGCCAGATAAAGCATCATTGATGTCTCGATTTCACCGGCATGGGAATCATTCGGCGTTTCGGCAAGGGCGGACAGTTCTTTCCAGAGAAGGTCATACGGAGAAAAAACAGCTATTTTTATCCCTTTTAACCGGGTTATGAGAATTTCGGCAGTTTCCTTAAGCGCAGACATATGAAGGCTGCCACCATGTCCTGAAACGAGCAGGATATTTCTCAAGCCTTTCTTATATGCGTCAACAACCAGATCAAAGGAAAGCCGTCTCAGCGTCTCCGGAGTTATGCCTATCGTTCCCGGATGATCCCCTGTTGTCGTGCACACGCCGTAATAACTGATGGGCGCAAGAAAGAATCTTTTTTTCCTGGCTGCCAATTTCAGGGTTTCCTGAATAATAAGAGAATCGGTATTCAGGGGAAGGTGACCGCCGTGCTCCTCAATGGTGCCGAAAGGGAATATGACCGTCTTTGTCTGTTTAAGATATTTTTTGAACTCAGCCATTGTTATATTTTCCAATATATACATCTTGACCTCCCTGGTTTCGGCTTTTTGACATTTTACAAAGTCAGCCGCCTAAATTTAAACCATTAAATTGATATAATAAGACCAATTATTATGAAGTATCTTTTAAGGCTTTGCGCATGCAAAGAAGGAGCTGTGCTAATATTCCCCCTTAAAAAAGGGGGATTAAGGGGGTTGTGGCTTTCCCATTCTTTTACAACCCCTGCCTCCCTTTACTGAGGTGGGAGTTGCATATAAAAAATCATTAGTCTTATCCATACAGTCAAAGGAGGATATATGTCCAGGGTATATTTTGCAACGGCAAGGGCAATTAAATGGAAATACGATGAAAGCATGCCCGGCAAACTTGAAAGACTTCTGAAAGAATTCGGACTGTCAGATTATTTCAGGCAGGACGAATGGGTAGCAGTAAAAACTCACTGGGGCTCCGAGGGCGCCCACAGGATCGTGCGCTCGATTTTCCTGCGCAAAGTCGTCGATTCCCTTAGAAGCATCGGTGCAAAACCCTTTGTGACCGATTCAGTAAGAATCAAGGGACTCGATTATCTGGAAGTTGCCAACCAGAACGGAATAAACCATCTTTCAGTTGGAGCGCCGGTTGTCCTTGCCGACGGTCTCTACGGAAATGACAGCATCATGGTTAAGGCAGGGGGAATACTTGGCGAGATTGCGGTTGCAAGCGTTATACACGACGTGCCGGCAATGGTAGTATGCTCGCATGTCAAGGGGCATATTCAGTCAGGGTATGCAGGCGCGATAAAGAATATTGCCATGGGCGGGGTAAGTTCCAGACACCGGGAATGCGGCTGGAAATGCGGACGGGGCGCAATGCATACGATCGGAGAAGGCATGCTCGCGTGGGACAGCGAGAAATGTGACCGATGCTATCAATGTATGGAGATATGCCCCCTTGATGTTATCAAGTTTGTTGACGACAAGTTGAAATGGAACAGCGATGAGTGCTGGAGATGCGGCAGGTGCGAACGAGTCTGCCAGTCAGGAGGGCTTTCTCTTCCGGGTAATTCGGAACGTTTTATGCGCTCACTTGCCGAGGCTGCAAAGGCTGTCCTGGGCACGTTTGCAAAGAACAAGGTAATATATATAAATTTCCTGACCGAGATGCAGCCTGAATGCGACTGTATGCCCACGGCTGACGTGCCTGTAATGCAGGATCAGGGTATACTCATGTCAGATGATATTGTCGCGGTTGAGCAGGCAAGTATAGACATACTTCTGCAATCTCCGCCTCTCCCGCAATCAGCAGCAGAAGACAAGAATATCGTTAAGGGCGATGATGTCCTTCTGAAGCTGAGTGAAAAGCCTTACCATCTGCAGATAGAAGAATCCGAGAAACTCGGGTTGGGAAGCCGGGGATATGAACTTATTACACTATGAGTAATTTAACTCAGGTCCTGTAATCCGCATTCACTCTGATATAATCCTCGGTAAGATCACAGGTAAGCACTTTTGCGGAATGTCCCCCGATATGCAGATCTATCATGATCCTGATATCCTTTTTCTTTAATGCCCGGGTTGCTTCTTTTTCCGTGCCGGTTGCCGCGCCTTTGTGTGCAATGCGCACCTTGCCTAAATAGATATCTGTCTTATCTTCCCTGACAATCGCGCCCGAATATCCAAGCGCAGCCATAATACGACCCCAATTAGCGTCGTTTCCGTACATGGCAGTTTTTACCAGGTTCGAATTCGCAACTGCAAAAGCAGCCTTTTCAGCATCCGCTTTGCTTCCCGCACCCCTGACTTCGATTTCAATGAATTTCGTTGCACCTTCGCCGTCTTTTACTATCAGTTCCGAGAGCGCGTACAGAACTTCATGCAGGGCCTTATTAAAAACGGGATACAGAGAGGATCTTTCGCTGATTGCGCGATTCCCCAGTGCGCCGTTCGCCATCATAAGCACGGTATCGTTAGTAGACATATCCCCGTCAATAGTTATCCTGTTGAAAGACCTGTTGACGGCATCGATAAGCGTCCTGTCCATTGTCTTCCGGTCAACTGCAAAATCCGTGAGTATAAAACAGAGCATGGTAGCCATTCGCGGGCTTATCATTCCCGCTCCTTTACAGATGCCGGCAATGACGCCGGTTTTATTTCCGGCCCTAACCCGTTTTTTGACTATCTTGGGATATGTATCGGTCGTCATCATAGCCGCTGCCACATCCTCCAAAGAAGACTCTCCAAGATTGGCGGCAAGTGCGGGAATTTTAGCTTTAATCCGATGCATCGGCATAGGAGCGCCTATCACACCCGTAGAACAGACATAAACCAGAGAGGATTTTATCTTAAGGGCATCCGAAACGAAACGGGCCATATCACCGGAGTCTTTAAGTCCCTTTTCACCCGTGCAGGCATTCGCGTTGCCGCTGTTGATGACAATGGCCTGACCTTTGCCTGACTTAATCTTCCTGATGTCGAGCTTCACAGGCGCCGCTTTCACCCTGTTCGTAGTAAAGGCGCCCGCCATATCCGCCTCTGTCTCCGAATAAATCAGCGCGAGGTCTTTTCTGCCGGGTTTTTTTATTGCAGCTTCAGCCGTTGAAAAAAGAAATCCTTTTGGAATCATATCCGTCAGGGGAAAACAGTCAACGAGTCGAGCGCCGTCGTCTCCTCAAAGCCCAGCATTATATTCATATTCTGCACAGCCTGTCCGGAGGCGCCTTTAACAAGGTTGTCGATAGCCGTGATAATAACAAGCGTATTCGTCCTCTCGTTCAGTTTCAGCCCGATATCACAAAAGTTGGTACCGCTGACATGCCTTATATCAGGGTAATAACCATAATCCAGCACTCTGATAAACGGCTCCATTTTATAAGCAGACCTGTAAATTTTTTCAATTTTTTCAACTGAAACCTTCTTTGCGGGACGGGCATAGATTGTCGTCAGGATGCCCCGCGCAGCAGGCAGAAGATGCGGGGTAAAATTAACGGCAACCGGTTTCCCGCATAAAAATGCGAGTTCCTGTTCGATCTCGGGCGTATGACGGTGGGTTCCGACCGAGTATGCCCTGAACCCTCCGTTAACTTCACAAAAAGACAGGGCTACATCAGCTTTTCTCCCGGCTCCGCTTGCTCCTGACTTCGAATCTATAACAATAGACGCCGTGTCTATCAGATTATGTTTTATCGCGGGCATCAGTCCCAGCATAGCACCGGTAGGATAGCAGCCCGGGTTTGCAATCAGCCTTGCCTTTCGAATCCTGCTCCGGTAGACTTCGGGCAGGCCGTAAACCGCCTTTTTCAGAGTATTTTGATATTTGTGAGGCACCTTGTACCATTCGGAATAAGTGCCCGGATTTTTCAACCTGTAATCGGCAGACAGGTCAACAACCTTTTTCCCCTGAGAAAAAATGAAATCCACCGCTTCCTGGGATGCTCCGTGCGGAAGGGCCAGAAAAAAAAGGTCTGCCTTGCGGGGGATATCCCGGATATGCAATGGTTCATAAAGAAGATCTGAATAATTGCGCAGATGAGGAAACAGGTCTGATACGGATTTTCCTGCTGATCTTTCTGATGTCACTCCGGTGACGACAACTTCAGGATGGCCTGAGAGAATACGAAGCAGTTCGCTCCCGGTATAACCGCTCCCGCCGCATATAAAGACACGAATCATATTTCACGCCTGCGGTAAACAGGAATTTTTACCAATAAGTTCATAAGTGATACCACATCACAGTCATTCCCCGACTCGATCGGGGAATCCAGCAAAAGGATGGCTTATCCGGTCAAGCCGGATAATGACAACATTCGCTGGTGGTATGGTTTTACTTATGAACTCCTTAGTAACAGAAGCAGACTGCTCTTCATCATCCGAATACCGTATTCTGCGGCCTGTATGTCGAAATTATCTTTTGGAGAACTGGAATCTTTTGCGGGCGCCCTTCTGCCCGTATTTCTTTCTTTCCTTTTCCCTCGGGTCTCTTCTGAGAAAACCCTCTTTCTTAAGCCTCACGCGAAGGTCGCTGTTCATATCTACAATAGCCCTTGCGATGCCGTGCTTGACAGCTCCCGCCTGTCCTGTGAGACCTCCTCCGGCAACAGTTGCATTGACGTTATACTTGCCTGTTATACCCGCGAGTTCGATAGGTTGACGAATAACCATTCTCAAAGTTTCCCTCGGGAAGTAGACATCCGCAGGTTTCTTATTGACTATAATCTGTCCGTCACCCGCTGTCATGGTGACCCTCGCTACTGATGTCTTTCTTCTCCCGGTAGCGTTGTACTGAATCTCAGCCATTTATTGCTCCTTTAATCAGATGTTGCCTGTTTTTATTAAATGGATAATGCTTCCGGTTTCTGAGCCTCGTGAGGGTGTTCCGGCCCCCTGTAAACCTTAAGCTTCTTGATCATGGCCCTTCCGAGCCTGCCCTTGGGAATCATGCCCCAGACAGCGGACGTAACCATCTTCTCAGGGTACCTCTTGATGCGTTCCCTTGCTGTTTCCGACTTCAGTCCGCCGGGGAACCCTGAATGCGAATAATATACCTTGCTGTCGAGCTTCCTTCCGGTAAGTCTTACTTTTTCGGCGTTGATGACTATAATAAAATCACCCGTATCGATATTCGGAGTATAGACCGGTTTATTCTTTCCGGTAATATATCCGGCAACCTTCACAGCAAGCCTTCCGAGAACAGCATCGCTGGCATCTACGAGATACCATTTACGAACCACTTCATCCTTTTTGGCAAAAAGAGTCCTCATCACATCACCTTCCTCAATTGTTAGTAAGATAGATAAGATAATAAAATTAATATAAAATTGTCAACTCTAAACAAGACCCTGCCTGCAAAAAACCCTCGTCAGGTCGACTCCAATCAAATCTGCGGCGGCTTTCCATCGTTCATTTACCGGGGTATCAAAAATTATTTTGTTGTTTACAGGGGCAATAAGCCAGCTGTCCATCATGAGTTCATACTCAAGCTGCCCGGGAGACCATCCTGCAAATCCGAGGGCAAAAAGAAACTTCTCAGGACCTTTTCCTGCAGCTATGTCAATAAGCAGTTCCCTGGCCGTTGTCAGTGCTATAGAATCATTAATCTTTATGGAGGGGTAATAGATATCAGCAGACGAATATAGTATATAACCCTGCTCCGGCTTGACAGGACCACCGTAATAAACTGGGAGATCTATCATACATTCCTTAATATCAAATCCCCCGTGCAGTGGCACGAAACTGCTTAAAAGAACGCGGTTAATTACCAGGCCGAATGCACCATCTTTAGAGTGGTCGCATACCAGTACTACCGAACGTTCAAAATTCGGGTCTTTCAGACTCGGGACTGCAATAAGGAACGAGCACGTGAGGTCCTTTATCTCTATATTCTTCATGCCTGTCCCCGCATTAGTTCCTTCCTGCACTTTTTAATTGCAGACCTTGCCATCTGGTCGCATCTTTCATTCTCAGTGTGCTCATTATGGCCCCTGATCCACTCCCACTGTATATCATGGAGCTGCGAAAGCTGAAGAAGCCTTATCCAGAGATCCTTATTCACAACCTGCTGCTTCTGGCTGTTCCTCCAGTCATTCTTAAGCCACAGCGAGATCCAGGAAGTCATCCCCTTAACTACATAATTGGAATCAGTAAATACTTTGACTCTGCAAGGTGTTCTGAGTGCCTCGATTGCCCTGATAACGGCTGTCAGTTCCATCCGATTGTTTGTGGTATGAAGTTCACAGCCTGAAAGTTCTTTTTCACGGTCGCCGGATCTAAGAATGATCCCATAACCCCCGACCCCCGGGTTGCCGCTGCATGCGCCGTCAGTAAAGATTTCAACAAATGGTTTCTCCTGCTGCCTGTCCATCGTTACATACACTATTTTATACCATAATCTGCGGTTAAAGTGATAACTTTTTACTGCTCATATCATGCACGGGAGGCTATTCTGGAAGGTTTTTCCCTGCCTCTGCCTGATAACTATTCCATTTTCCGGTTTACTTTGAAGCGCATTAGCAGAGTCTGTGTATAAACAATATACCCCCCCTCACCCTAACCCTCTCCCGCCAGGGGAGAGGGGAACACACCCCTTGCCCCTCTTAATAGAGGGGAACTTGTCCCCTCCCTTGATGGGAGGGGTCTGGGGAGGGTGTTAAAAATGTCAGGGTTATACACATATACAAAGTAACATATTATGATGATTCAAATATCTCCCTCCGCCACTTTTTGCAATCCTTCGACACGCTCAGGATGGAACTTGTCATGCTGAGCAGTGCGCTTGCCGAACTGTCGAACCACCTCCCGGAGAATGCTACGAGAACAGTCAGGGGGCAGGAGGAATTTTATAATAACCCGAAAAATGTATTCCAATTTAATTCATGCAGGCATGTGGGCAGCAAAAGCTCTCCGGCAGTTCCTTTGAAGGCGCTTATATATCAGGCGTCCCTGCACGTTTTCATGCCGGACGATTGGCTGTTATCAGACCCAAATCCTGCGTTGGAGAGGTTTTGATGCACATATGCCTGCATGACTGGGGGCAAATGCATTTTTTGGGTTAAATATCCTGATACTTATAACCGCTTTTGTAATTACCCTGTGATAAAATAGAACCGCGTGAAGATCTCTGTGATAATACCCACTCTGAATGCGTGCCGGACAATAGGCAATCTCATTTCTTCGCTCTTGTCACAGGAAAGCCCTCCGCTCGAAATAATCGTTATTGACTCTTCTTCAGGAGATAATACTGCCGGGATTGCAGGGGATTTCGGTGCGAAGACTATAGTAATACCGCAACGTTCTTTTAACCACGGCAAAACAAGAAACCTGGCTGCAAAGGAAGCCTCCGGGGAAGTCCTTGTTTTTATGACGCAGGATGCGCTTCCGGCAGATAATAAACTGCTGGGCGCTTTAACCGGACCACTGCAACCTGATGATATTGCCGCAGCATTCGGGCGGCATATTCCTGCTCCTGATGCAAACCCGCTGGATGCATTTGCGAGATATTTCAATTATCCCGATGAAGGGTCAATAAAAGGGATTGATGACATATCAAGATTCGGCATGAAAACATTTTTTTTCAGCAACGTTTGTTCTGCCATCAAAAAAGACCCTTTTATGACGGCAGGCATGTTTCCCGAAGATATAAGGGCGAATGAAGATATGCTGATTGCCGCAAAATTGATTTTGACCGGATTCAGGATTGCCTATGTCCCTGATGCCCGGGTCATCCATTCCCACAACTATTCGCTTTTAAAGCAATTCAGACGCTATTATAATATAGGTTCTTCTCTGAAAACACATGACTGGGTCCTACGGCATGTCCGGGCAGAGGGAGAAGGGATTAGGTTTGTCAGGGAACAGATACGTTTCACATTCAAAGAGCAGAAATATTTACTGGTGCCTTATATCCTTTTTGAGTCCGCAGCAAAATATGCCGGCTACAAAAGCGGTTTGCTTTTCGGATAAAAGGAATGGTTAACTTTTTGAAAAGACTTTTTCAGATCTTATGCCTTATATTCATTGATCTGACAGCCTTCTACACTTCTCTTCTGATTGCCTGGTTGCTTCGGGCAGATGTCATGCCTTATTTCATGGACAACCTGCCCGTTTTCAATTTCTCATTCCTCCATTTCATATCCTTCTGGTGGATGCCTGTAATCTTTATCTCTTTTTTGTCATTTGAATCACTTTATATACGCAATCTGCCTTTCTGGGACGAAGTGCGGAGCATCGCAAAGTCGGTTACACATGCAGGCATCGTACTGCTGGCGATTGTCACATTAGGCAAGATGGGTGACATAATGTCCCGGATTGTCCTGCTTAACCTCTGGGTCCTGTCACTTTTTATCTTTCCTGTATTCAGGCTATGGGGGAAGGAAACCCTCTACAAAATGGGCATATGGAGAGAAAAAATACTGATCATGGGAGCAGGAAACGCCGGGGTACTTGTGATGGATGGGCTGGAAAGAGAAAAACATATGGGATATGATGTAGTCGGTTTTCTCGACGACGACAGAGAAAAAATAGGGACCAACGTAAAAGGGAAAAAGGTATATGCAGGGATAGATGATTTCCCGGGGCTTGTGAATGACCTCGGGATCAGCACAATTATAATCGCCATCCCTTCCCTGACGCCTGAAAAACTCTCTCTCCTTACGGCAAGGGTTCAGAACAGCATCAAAAACACCATGGTAATACCTGATCTGAAGGGCATTGCGCTTTTAAACACTGACCTTTTCCATCTCTTCCGTGAAGAGATATTTCTGATGCATATTAAGAATAACCTCAAGTCCGTTACCAACAGGTTCATAAAAAGGTTTTTTGACATCTTCATCAGCGTTCTTGCAATGCCGTTGCTTCTGCCCCTGATCGGCTTCCTCGGCATATTAATAAGAGTCGAGACCCCCGGAGCTGCCATATACGCCCATGACAGGATCGGAAAAAACGGCAGGACCTTTCGCTGTTACAAGTTCAGGACCATGCACAGGGATGCCGAAGATAAATTGTATGCAATGCTTGAAGACAGTGAAACCCTGCGAAACGAATGGGTGGATACATGGAAGCTTAAAGATGATCCCAGAGTCACCGTTATCGGCCGTTTTCTCAGAAAGAGTTCTCTGGACGAACTGCCGCAGATATTCAATGTAATCAGGGGTGAGATGAGCCTTGTAGGCCCCCGGCCCTATCTGCCGAGGGAAGAGGCGGATATCAGGGAAAACATTCAGGTAATATGCAGCGCCAAGCCGGGCATTACAGGACTCTGGCAAGTCTCCGGAAGAAGCAATACAAGTTACCGCTACAGGGTAAAGCTTGATGCGTGGTATGTAATGAACTGGTCTCTCTGGCTTGATATAGCTATACTCTTCAAGACAATACGGGTAGTTCTTAAGGCAGAAGGGGCATATTAACCTGAATACACCTTCAGGAAAGATAAACCACAGAGACCATAGAGAAATTGCAGGATATCCTGCAATTGTCTGTTAAACCAAAAATGCATTTCAATTTAATTCATGCCGGCATCTGGGCAGCAAAAGCTCTCCGGCAGCTCCTTTGCAGGCGGTTATGTATCCGGCGTCCCTGAACGTTTCCGTTCCGGACGATTGGCTGTTATCAGAACCAAATCCTGCGTTGGAGAGGTTTTGCTGCGCATAGGCCTGCATGACCGGGGGCAAGTTCAGTTTTCGGGTTAAATTTGATCCCTTTCTCTGTATCCTCTGTGGTTAGTTCGTGGATTATGGAGATCAGGATGTGTTTGTAATATAATAATTTAATTTGGTACTATCAAAGGAAGAATGATCAAAGATATAATCATCCTCGGTTCCGAAGATCTGCCGAAAGTACCTTTTGTAATCAATGGCGTCTCGTCCCGTTTCATCCGTGAAAGCAGGATTATCCCGCTGGAACTCAAAAATAACCTCCTGAAGGTCGTGATGGCAAATCCTGAAAATTCCGCAGCAATCGACGCCCTGAGAGTAGCAACCGGCGCCGATATTGCGGTTTATGGCTGTGACAGTACCGTGATCGATGAATACATTTCAAAATTCTACGAACAGGAAACACAGAACATAAACAGAATTATCGAAGATCTCGGCGAAAAGGGCATAGAGTTCATTAAAGAAGACGAAGAGGACATCGGGCACCTCAAAGACCTGGCTTCCGAGGCCCCCATTATAAGGCTCGTCAATATGCTGATAACCCGGGCTGTCGAGAGCAGGGCAAGCGATATCCATATTGAGCCATTTGAAGACGAATTGAAGGTCCGTTACCGCATAGACGGTGTGCTGCATGACATAGAGTCAACGCCCAAAAGGCTGCAGGCTGCAATTGTATCGAGAATTAAAATCATGGCAAAACTGAATATAGCCGAACGCAGATTGCCGCAGGACGGACGTATAAGGCTGAAGGTCGGAGACAGGGAGATAGATCTGAGGGTGTCGACTATCCCTGTTATCTACGGAGAAAGCGTGGTCATGAGGATCCTCCACAAAGAGGGTATAGTAATAGACCTTGAGGTTCTCGGATTTCCGGCGAAAACCCTCTCTATCTTTAACCAGCTCATTACTAAACCGAACGGCATCATGCTGGTTACAGGTCCAACCGGAAGCGGGAAGACAACAACTCTTTACGGGGCCCTTGACAAGATCAATTCCCCGGACAAGAAAATCATAACGGTTGAAGATCCGGTAGAATACCAGTTAAAGGGTATAAACCAGATACAGGTTAAACCCCAGATAGGTCTGAATTTTGCGAATACCCTGAGGCATATAGTCCGGCAGGATCCCGACATCATAATGATCGGCGAGGTGCGCGACCTCGAAACCGCAGAGATAGCCATACAGTCGGCGCTGACCGGACACCTTGTTTTTTCGACTCTTCATACAAATGATGCGCCCAGCGCGATCACAAGGTTACTGGATATGGGAGTCGAGAATTTTCTCCTTTCCTCCACGATACGGGGCATTCTCGCGCAGCGGCTTGTCCGCATCATCTGTACTTCGTGCAAAGAGATTGACGATTCCGCAGTCGGACGGGAGGAGCTGAAACTGCTGGGTATTGCGGATAATGCTGCGATTCATCGCGGGCGCGGATGTGAAACATGTGCATTTACCGGTTATTACGGAAGGGCAGGCATATATGAACTGCTCGTCGTTGACGATGATATCCGGAAATTAATCTTAAAGAATTCCGATTCGAATGAGATAAGGCAGGTTGCGCGACGCAACGGCATGAGAACCCTTCTCGAAGACGGGGCTGAAAAGATAAAGGCAGGGGATACTACAATCAGCGAGGTTCTCAGGGTAACACAGGAGGCATAGATGCCCGTCTTCTCCTACAAGGCAACAACCTTCGAAGGCGCTGTAATTGAAGGTGTTATCGAAGCAGCAGATGAAAAATCCGCTATCGAAAAACTGAAAAATACGGGGCACATACCTCTGACAATCGCCCTGCCGAAAGAAGGGCTTGAAAAGAAGATATCTTTCAGGTCTGCCAAGGGCGGCCTGCTGACCTTTACCACTGAACTCTCTGCGCTTCTCGGTGCGGGACTGCCTCTCGACAGGAGCCTGAACATACTCGCGGGGATATCCTCAAGCAGCGAGATGAAAGACGTGGTGCAGGCTCTTCTTAAATCCATACGCGGGGGCAGCTCTTTTTCCGAAGCCCTTCAGAAACATCCGAAAGTATTCCCGAAACTCTATGTGAATATGATCCGGGCAGGCGAAGCCGGTGGCGTTCTTGATGTGGTACTGGACAAATTGAATGAATTCCTCGAATCATCAAAGGAACTGAAAGACCACATACTGTCGGTAATGATCTATCCTGCCATACTCCTCTTCACCGGCGGACTGTCGATAATTATTCTGCTCACTTATGTCCTGCCGAAATTTTCCATGATATTTGCGGAACTCGGGGGTTCACTGCCGCTGCCGACCAAGATACTCCTTGCCTTCAGCGATTCACTAAAAACATACTGGTGGATGGCAGCCTCAGCTCTGCTCGTATTATGGATCACTTTTAAAAGTTATGTAAGGTCCGACACCGGCCGGTATAAATGGGACACCGTCAAGCTTAAACTTATGGGAGACGTCGTGCGAAAACTTGAAACCGCAAGGTTCTGCAGGACACTGGGCACTCTTCTGAAGAGTGGCGTGCCGCTGCTTCAGGCTTTAAACAATGCAAAGGACGTCATCACGAATCAGGTTATTTCTTCTGCCATCGATGCTGTATCAACCGGCGCAAAAGAAGGTAAAGGGATCGCGATCCCTCTGGCGAATACCAATGCTTTCCCGCCCCTCGCGCTTTCCATGATCAAGGTTGGAGAAGAAACCGGCCAGCTCGACACCATGCTGATGAAGGTCGCGTATACTTACGAAAAAAGCCTCAGCATAGCTATAAAGAGATTTGTCAACCTTATAGAGCCAATCATGATTCTTACCATGGGGCTAATAATAGGATTCATTGTAATATCGATGCTCCTTGCGATATTCAGCATCACGGAAATCCCTTTTTAAAAATACGGTGCAGATGCGCAATGCAGAGGAATACAGGAAAAGAGACTCCGGCTTCACACTGCTTGAACTGATAATCGTCCTCTTTCTTATTACATTAATACTTGGACTCTCGGCAGTCATGTTTGCAAACTTCCTGCCATCAAGCAGGTTTGACTCCACTGTAAGGAATATTTCAGCCACCATCAAATATGCGCGGTCACTCGCTCATATAAACGGCGAGTTCCAGACTGTACTGATAGACCTCGATGCAAAAACATTCGGCATAGAAGGGAAAGGCTCAAAAGATATACCTTCCGATGTGAACATAAAGATAATTGACCCTTTTGCCGGTGAAGTCGATGAGGGTGAATACCGCTTCATCCTTTATCCGGGCGGAGGTGTTGAGGGCGGGACAGTTGAATTATGGAATGCAAAGAAGTCTGCCAGGATCGAACTGGAACCGATAGCCGGCACCCTGATAATCAAATAGCAGATGAACTATATTAACAGTCTCATAATAAAAACGGCGTTATTTATAAAATCGCACCTGACCTGCCTTTGCCCCGCTTACTTCGCCCAGGGCAACCTCCGGAATATTGTTCAGGAGTGCTGTAAGTTCACTGCTCACCATGACACCGTCATCCTGAGCTTGTCGAAGGATGGCAAGAGGAATAGCAGCGCACCCGGGTTCACTCTCCTTGAAGTGCTTGTCGCAACTGCGATCCTGGGCATCGCAGTTGCCGTTGTGCTGCAGCTTTTTTCCGCAAATCTCCGCGCATTGTCTATGTCCGAAGATTACGTCAAGGCCTCGACAAAGGCAGAGGTGAAGATGAGAGAGATACTTGATGACAGCAAACTTGTTGAGAAGGCCTACACTGAAATGACTGACGACGTTTACAGAATAGACGTTATGATTACGGAAGTGCAGAAAGACAGGACAATGAATATTGACGTAAAGCTCATGGAGATAGACCTGATAATATCATGGGTTAAGGGCACAAAAGATAAATCGTACGCGCTTCGTTCAATGAAGGTTATAAAAAAAGAGATATAATCACGCATGAAACATATAATTCAAATCATTCGCAGGCCCGCGCCAGGCGTTTCAGAAGGCGGCTTCACCCTTCTTGAACTGACCATATCGATAACCCTTATCGGCCTGATTGTCCTTATAGTAGTCGGGGCCCTGAGGTTGGGCTACCGGTCGGTAGAATCCGGGGAGAAGAAAATCGCTTCTCTTGAGAGAACCAGGGCTTCATTCCAGGTTATCGATTCCCAGCTTCAGTCTTATATTCCACTTTCATATGAAGAAAACGGTGAGACAAAATATTATTTCAAAGGTGAGAGGGACTCCATTCGCTTCACAACAAATTACTCTATCTGGGGCGGAGCAAAAGGCTATGTGATTGCAGCCTATTCTGTCATTCCGGAAGACGGCGGCAAACAGGTGCTTTACGCTTCGGAAAGCGTAATAGGCATAGAGGGGCAGAGGGAAACAAAACTGTTCGACAATTTCCAGTCTATATATTTCGAATATTTCTTCAAGGACCCGACTGAGGAAGAAGGGAAGTGGGTGGACAGGTGGACGGACGATGTGAGCACGCCTGAAAAGGTGAGAATACATCTTGTTGATGAAATGACTGATATATCTTTCATCGTTCCCCTAAGGGTGAAGGGTTTGCCGGAAGACCTTGTCGGCAGGGCTTCATTGAGGGAAACAGAGTGAAAAATTGCTTAAACAGGGAATGTATTATATCTCAGAAAGGCATCGCTCTGCTTATGGTGCTCTGGGTATTGACAATACTCATGGTCATAGCCCTGTCATTTTCTTATATGACAAGGACAGAGACTTTTGCCACACTCTCGTTCAAGGGCGGCATAGAGAAAAAATTTCTGGCTGAGGCCGGCATCGAGAGGGGAATAATGGAGCTATTCTTCAGGGAGAGATTCAAGGACCAGACGATTGAACTCGAGGGCCTCGGGGTATGGAAGACCGACGGCACGCCCTATCAGGGTGAGGTCGGCGACGGGTCGTATACGGTCAGAATAATCAATGAATCAGGGAAGGTAGACATAAACAGCGCCGCTGATGTAGTATTAAAAAATCTGTTTATAAACGCCGGCGTAGGACCTGATGACGCCGACATTATAGTCGATTCCATAATGGACTGGAAGGACGAGGATGATCTTCACAGACTTCACGGCGCAGAGAGCGACTATTACTCGTCACTGCCTAACCCGTACAAGGCAAAGAATGCCGATTTCGACACATTGGAGGAGCTTTTGCTGGTTAAAGGTATGACTCCCGAAATTCTTTATGGAAGCAGGGAAAAAAAAGGCCTTATTGAATTTCTTACAATCCATTCAAAGGCTGAGTTTATCAATATAAACGCAGCGCCAAGAGAGGTCCTGGCAGCCCTGCCGGGCATGTCCCCCGAGATAGCGGATAGTATAATAAGCTACAGGGAGACTAAGGAGATTGATGGAGTTCAGGAATTGGAAGGCATTATCGGCGACACCATCAATGCTATCGCGCCTTTTGTTTCGACGGACGACACAGACACTTTCACTATTGATGCTTTCGGATCAAAGGGGGACGGAAGGGGAATTTATGCAATCAGGGCGACGGTAGTCATTTCAGATCTTGAAGAAACGCATAAATACCTTTATTACAAGAGTCCTTCAACCATATACCGATGAACGGATCAATTGTTATTACGAAACTGACTACTATCGCCTCTTCTTCTTCAAACCTTCTGAAGAAGATTGCTGAGCCGGTATGGAAAATACTCTCTTTTAATCTGGCCGACGATACCATCTATCCGGCAAAAGCGGTCTCAGCCTCAATCGGGAAGGGGGTCCTCTCTGTAGTTTACGGATCAAGGTTTTTTTCAAGGATTAAGATGGAAGGAATCAGGGAATTCTCCTTTGATGAAGATAGATTTCCTCAACCGGAGGTCTTTGCCTCTTCGCTGGCGCTGGCTTTAAACGATCTCGGAGCTGCCAAAGCAGATATATCCATAAGCATCCCCAAGGCATGGGCAATCATCAAGACAGCCGACTTCCCCATCACCGTAAAAGAGAACCTGAAGGATGTGATCTCATTCGAGCTCGACAGACTGACTCCCTTAAGTCCTTCGGATGCTCTCTATGACTTCCGGATAATCGGGGAGACTGCCGGGAGGCTCGCAGTTATGATAGTTGCAGCGAAAGCCGAACTGGTAAGACCCTATGTTGAGGCGCTCGCGGAAAAAGGCATTTCTGTCAGCAGGGTTACGGTTAATCTCTGCGGCCTGGAAACCCTCTGCCGCTATGCCTTCAGCAGTCCGGATACGGTCTTCGCTGAGATTACGAAAGAAGGTTTTGAAGGCGCCCTGTTCTTCAACGGTTCCATTTCTGCTCCATTTGCAGGGAGTTTCACTTCCGACAGCGACGCGGAGAAGGCCGATATGATTATAAACCAGGTCAACCCCATGTTTCAGACTATGCAGAAATACGAGAAGGCGCCCAACATTCTGCTCCTGCTGAAAGATAAGACCTCTCCTCTCAGGGAATTGCTGAGATCCCGGATAAACCATCCTGTAAGAATACTTAATGAGACAGACATTAACATCAAATACACGGGCGAGCAGAAAGAGGTCCCTTATTCTGCAGTAGGAGGAGTACTGGAGTCACTGTGGCCGGGGGCAGAAGGTCTGAACCTGCTTCATAAGGGGGTTCACCTCCGTCCGAAATATCCCAAGAAGCTTACCATAATACTCGCCATGCTGCTTGTTTCGATGTGGGTCCTCTACATCTTTGCTCCGCTTCGTATCGAAGGCAAGCGCCTCGCTGAAATAGACAGCCAGATCGGGATGAGAAAAGAAGAAGTCAAAAAAATTCAGGCATTAAAGCAGGAGATAGAATCCCTGAACCAGGAGATTGCGTCAATAAACAATTTTAAACGAAACAGGCCTATGACGCTCGATATTATAAGGGAACTTACCGTCATCCTTCCGAAAAGCGCCTGGCTGACAAGAGTGCGCATAGCGGACACAACTGTTAACCTGGAGGGATATGCGGCCTCCGCAACCGGGCTGCTGCCGAAACTTGAAGCATCTGCCAAATTCAAAAAGGCTGAATTCGCCTCCCCAACCTTCAGGGATACCCGCATGAATGCCGACAGGTTTAATATCAAGATGGAGATTGAAGGTTATGACGCACTGGTAGAACCCAAAAAACCCGGAGAGGAAAATGAAGAAGAGTAAATTTCTGTTATTCACCATCCCCGTCATGATCGTTCTAATCGGACTGATGGTTTACCAGTATGTATATCTGGATATCCAGCAAAATATGTCATCCTTAAGGGAGAGCGAGGATATTAAAACAAAGACCCTCGCAAAATATATCAGACTAATATCAGAGAAACCGCAACTCGAGAAAAACCTTGCATCACTTAAAGAGGAGAGGAAGGCAGAAGACTCGAACCTGATAGAGGGACAGACCCTTTCTCTTGCCGCAGCCGCCCTCCAGGATACGGTAAAGGATATCGTAACAAGAAGCGGCGGTACAATATCGAGCGAACGAGTCTCGAAACCGGATGACCTGGACAAATTCAAGGTAATAACCGTAAGTATCGATACAGTTCTGCCTGACCCGAGGGCGCTTCGTGACGTGCTTTACGCGATAGAGACCCGGACCCCTTATCTTATTGTCAAGGATATAGATATAAGGGTCAGGAACTACAAGGATCCCCGGGAGCAGGTTGTAAAACTGGACGTATCCGCTCTTGCAGGCAGCAGATAATTGCGCCTCTTCAGGATAACTTATGATGTTGATTAAAACTGCATTCAGAAATGTGAATGTTCTCAATCTGCTGCTTATATCGGCAATCGCAATATTCTCGTATTCCGTTCTCTTTCCGCTCGTCACTGCGGAGATAAAATATACCCTGCCTGCTCCCAAGTCCCATGTTCATGGAGAACAAGGTCAGGATGGTGATGACGAAGAACAGGAAGAAGAATTTTCGGAGACCGAGTCCCCCTCCATCGGGTTGTATGGAGTTGTATCGGAAGAGAATCTTTTTCACCCGGAGCGTACTATTCCCGTCGAGAAGAAGGCAGAACAGCCTCTCCCGAAACCGGATTTTGTTCTTTACGGGACACTGATTACGGATAATCTGGCCATAGCGTATCTCGAAGACCGCAAGGCCCCGCGCAGCACTTCGGGAAGAGGTAAAAGACAGGTAGCGCTCAGAAAAGGCGAGTCCCTGAGCGGCTTTGCCTTAAAGGAGATCGAAGCCGGACAGATAATAATGGCCAGGGGGGATGAAAAGATAGTCGTCCCTATCATTGACCCGGCTCATCCCAGAGAAAGTACCGCAACTGCTCCGCCGCCGGCTGTTGCACCCCAGCAAAAGCCGGCCCCGGCAGGCCGTCAGGTCATCAGGCAGGGAACAGAGCGCAGGATTCCCCCGGTCCGTCCGTCAACAGATCGGTAACCGCGCGAAGACATACCGATCATCTGCGTAAACGTGAAGCTGCCATGGAACTGAGGCAGCCGTGCTGAAAAAGGACGCAGGGGCAACATTCATCCATTGCATGCGGACGGATATCTCATGAACCCGATTTCGGATTATAATAGATAAAAATGAAAAGGGCAGCCATATTAACCGCTTTTGATCCCGAGATTCATAAAGGAGGCATAGAAACGTTCATCTTGAGTCTCAGGGAAATTCTGTCGGGACAGGGTATAGATGTTGACATCCACTACGTTTACCCCGCATGCACTCTTCCTGTTAAAGATTTCCCGATCAGATCCCTGCGCTCAATAATTCCCGAGACCGCAACGGGATGTTTTATGATGGGCAGGGCGTTCACTGCTATAGAGAGGAATTACGATCTTGTGGTATCGAATAATTTTTACGGCATGGGATACCTTTCGCCGGTCGTAAAAAGCATAGCTGTTTACCACAGCACGCATGCAGGTTATGCAGATGCGCTTAAAGGTATTGTGGACAAAAAGCATTACAGGCTGCTGAAATACATTTTTGGATATTCAGGCGACTGGCTTGGAGGAAGGGGCAAAAAAAAGATTGCTGTCAGCCGCAGGGTTGCTCATGAACTCGGGGAATATTATAAATTCAAGGATATAGAGGTAATTAATCACGCAACAGATACTGATTTCTTTAAAAAAATTGAAGGAGTTGCCGGGTTAAGAAAGAAATGGGATGTTCCGCCGGATGCCTTTATCGGACTGTTTGCAGGAAGGTGGGAACCCGGCAAAGGGATAGACATACTTGCCGAAGTAATCGAAAAAGAAAAGGATATCCTCTGGCTTCTGGCAATCGGCCCGTCTGAATGCAATATGGATGGGCATCGTAACACCAGGATCATCAAGAATGCCGACAGAACGGCGATGAGGGAACTCTACTCGATCTCGGACTTCATGCTTTTCCCGAGCTACTATGAAGGATTCGGCCTGGTTATTATAGAGGCAATGGCATGCAAGCTTCCTGTAATATGCACAAGTGCAGGGGTAGCGGAAGATCTTGCGGAGATGAATGATTTAAAAACATTAATCCTTCCTTCTGTGGACAGACAGAACCTGATTACGGAAATCTGCCGGAGAATTGCCTTTCTGAGAAGTTCCGGAGACGGGAGGCTGAGAATTGTCGATACCGGCAGAAAGGTTGTTGAAAGTCGCTATGACATGGATTCCTGGACCAAAAAGATTATTGAGATCTTCAGCCCCTGACCCCGATAGTGAATTATCAGTTCGCATCCGGAGAGCATTAAAAAAGTGCTTTTCAGGCAACTTGTTTTAAAAAATAATTCAATTTATAATTAATAGCAGCTCTGTCCAAAACAGATTTAAAAAGTCGTTTTGAAACTGGATGCATCAAGAAGGGGGTTCAACAAGGCATGAAGGAATTGGAAGTTTTCAAAAGCAAGCGGGTTCTATTCGCCGCCATTTTTGCAGGGCTTCTCCTTATTGCTGGTTGCGGTCATAGTTCAAGTTCAGGCAAAAAAGCCTCTTTTTCGGCAACCGATCTTTCCGGAACCTGGCACACAATAGTTACCGGGGGAAAGGCATACGGGTCTTTCAATGGCTATGGTTATATGGAAATCAGCGAATCAGGGGAAATCCTGAGTGGTTCCATAATCAATTACGGGGTGGATACCCAGAGATTTACCGGCGGAGCGCTTGCTGTTACCGCAAAAGGCGAAATAACAGGAACTGTTGACACTTTCCTGCCTGATTCCGGCACCTCCGGATCGCATACAGTGCTCGACGGCCAAATGACGCCCGGGAAAGATACAATCTTACTCGCCGGAAACTTCACTCTTTCAAGAAACGGCATCGGCATACTTATAAAAGAGGAGGGAAGTTTTACAGTCTCCGATTTAAAAGGCGACTGGATATTCCCGATGGACGGGATTTTTTCTGTTTCAATAGACGACCATGGAGAGATTGTAAGTTGCACTTATACAAGTTATAAAGACGAGACTGGAATGTGTGAAGGAAATTTCTCGGTTTCCGCCCAGGGGAACGTCTGCGGCACGATCAGGGTAATGCCTCCCAAACCATTCGAAATAGGCTTTGAGGGGAGGATGAATGTCCGGAAGAACCATATGATCATCACGGGGGGAATAACCACAGGCTTTGCCGGAATGGCTTCTCTCGCCATTAAAGCGGACAGCGGACACAGCGTGGCGGACGGAAAGGGAAAATGGAAAATTTTCATGGCCGCATCTGAAGATACATTGTACGGCGCTGTGTTTCTAAGCAATACCGGTGATGTGAAAGAAGGCTACTGGGAGACTTTCAGTGGCGGGAACGGCTCCTTTACAGAAGGAAATTTATTCATTTCCGGACATGGAAATATTTCGGGCATGATAAATATGTCAAACGGCAATGTGGTTGCCATACAGGACGGTGGAATAAATACTGATAACAATGTTGCCGTATTTTCGTACCAGGATTTGGAAAATCGGCAAGGGACAGGTGTGATGATCAGATTACTGCAATAGGCAGGATGAAGTTGAAATCAGTAATCGTCATGCCTGCATATAATGCTTCAGCCACCATTGAAAAAACCGTGCAGGACATCCCGGAAGGATTTGCCCATGAAATTATACTCGTGGACGACTCGAGTACAGATGATACTGTCGTAATAGCGAAGAAACTCGGGCTGACTGTAATCGAACACACCAGAAATGCAGGGTATGGCGCAAATCAGAAAACCTGCTATGATGAGGCACTTAAAAGGGACGCCGATATTATTATAATGATACATCCTGATTATCAGTATGACAGCCGGATTGCCCCTGTCTTTGCCAATATTATCGACCACGGAATTTGCGATGTTGTTCTAGGTTCACGCGTCAGAACACGTAAAGAATGTCTCGAATCCGGCATGCCTTTCTATAAATATGCGTCAAACAGACTTCTGACCCTTATTGAAAACCTGGTCACGGGCCAGAACCTTTCGGAATGGCATACAGGGTACAGGGCATATTCGAAACGCGTGCTGAATACTATTCCCTACCACAGGAATTCGGACAGTTTTGTTTTTGATTCCCAATTCCTGTTCCAGGCTGTATATTTCGGATTCAAAATAGGTGATCTGCCCGTTCCATGCCGGTATTTCAGGGAGGCTTCATCCATTAATTTCAGAAAAAGCATTATCTACGGGTTTGGAACACTCCTGAACCTGCTCAGATATGTCCTGCATAAATCCCGCATTTACAGATCCGTCCTTTTCGAAGCAGACCATGGGAAATAGCCCTCCGGGTCTTTTTTGTCGTCTGCCGCATCACGGAGATACTTCATGAAAAGACATAAAAGCGCTCCGTTACCCGAAGCCCGGATAAGAGAAGATCAGCCTGCAGACAGCGTGCAGTTACAGAAGCGGAAACTGTTGGCTGCGGCCGTGCTGATCTTTATAATAACGTTCGTCGTATACAGTAATGCCATACAGCATGAATTTCTAAACTGGGACGACGATGAATATGTGTACCGGAACATTCATATCCAGTCAATCGATCTCTCTTTTTTAAAATGGACAATGACTGAATTCCATTCGGCCAACTGGCATCCCGTTACATGGATTTCACATGCGCTCGACTATCGGATATGGGGACTCGACCCGTCCGGTCATCACATATCCGGCATAATCATCCACTGCCTGAATGCAGTGCTCGTTTTTATTCTCTGCGTCCTGCTTGTGCGCGCTGCGGACAGTCTGCGGAATCCGGCTAATAAAACTCATACAGATCTCTTCGCAAGGGCGGTAATTGCAGGCACAGTAGCCTCCCTTCTCCTGGGAATACACCCCGTTCACGCAGAATCAGTCGCATGGGTTTCACAGAGGAAGAACTTACTTTCGACTTTTTTTGTCCTGCTCAGCCTTATTTTTTACTGCAAATATCTTTTCAGGTACGGGCAGGACAGACGATATGCATACTATTCCGCATGCTTCCTGTTTTTTGTCCTCGCTGTTCTGAGCAAGCCGAAGGCAATAACCCTTCCCTTTATGCTCCTCATACTCGACATATATCCATTCGGGCGTTTCGAATCCCGGCAGCCTGCGGGAGAGAAAAAATGGATAATTATCGAAAAGTTGCCTTTTTTCCTTATCGGAGCATTTGTGTCGATACTGACTGTCATGGCGCAGCATGGAGGCGGGGCAATAAGATCGGTCGGGGCATTCCCGCTTTACGACCGCCTTCTGACGGCGCTCAGGGGCCTGTATTTCTATGTCGAAAAGATGCTCCTGCCATTTAATCTGAGCCCGTTCTATCCCTTCCCGGACAGAATATCCCTTATGTCTTTCACATATGCCTTGCCGGCGCTTTTTGTGATATCCGCAAGTATTCTCTGCATCTTCGCATGGAGGAGAGGAAAAAAGATTTTTGCGGCAGTCTGGTTGTATTACGTGATAACCCTTATGCCTGTTCTCGGCATCATCCAGATTGGAAGCCAGTCAACGGCGGACAGATATGCCTACCTCCCCTGTATTGGCCCCTTTATGCTTGCAGGGATTGGTTCGGCTCTCATTTACGAAAGGATAAAGGGGAAAAGATATATGTTTCTGCCTGCGCCCGGGGTATTGCTGTTTGCCTTCGCGCTTTATTTCAGCCTGCTGTCTTTCCAGACTCTGAAACAGATACATGTATGGAAAGATTCTGTAACATTATGGAGCAGGGTAATCAGCATATTTCCCGAATATCCGGATGCATATCTAAACCGTGCCAATGCCAGGATATTCAGTGGCAATTATGATGAAGCGCTGATCGACTTCGGCAGGGCCATCGAGTTAAAACCCGATTATGCGGCAGTTTACAATAACCGGGGGCTTGCTCATAAGGCTGCCGGGAAATACCATGCCGCAATCTCGGACTTTACAAGGGCGGCTGAATTGAGTCCCGGTGATCCCGCTATATATAACAACCGGGCTGACGTCTACCTGAGGACCGGCAGACACCCGGAAGCACTGGCGGACCTGGACAAGGCAATCGAACTCGGTCGTGAAGATGCAGGATTTTATATTAACCGCTGCATACTTCATAATAATATGGGCAGTTATAATGAAGCCATAAGAGATTGCACAGCCGCTGTCACGTTATCTCCCGGGAATCCGGCGGCTTACAGCAACCGTGCTCTGGCATATTTTGCCGTTTCCGACTTAGAAAAGTCTGTTGCGGATTTTGGCGTATCAATTGCGATGGATCCGGATAATCCGGACCTTTTTTTCAGCCGTGGAATTGTTTACAGGGATCAGGGGGAATATCAGAAGGCGATTGACGATTTCGTGAGGGCAACCGAACTGAACCCTCATCATATGGAAGCCTATATTAACAGTGGGGTGCTCCTTGCCGAAGCAGGCAGATTCGAGCATGCAATAGACAGATTCACTGCAGCCATAAGGGTGAACCCCCAATATGCTTCTGCGCATTATAACAGGGGAGTGGTCTACTACAGAATGAGTAATAAAGAGAAAGCTCTCGCTGACTTCAGGACTGCTGCCGGACTCGGCGATAAAGAGGTAAGGAAGATACTCAAATCCAGGGGGATTACTTGGTAAGAGATTTTATTGTCGTCACGACAGGCAGGATCAAAAAGCTTTATAAACTCCTCCCGCCCCTTCTTATGAGGGATATCAAAGAACGTTATGCCGGGTCGGTAATGGGCGTCTTCTGGACTTTTCTTCAGCCGCTCCTGTTCATTCTGATCTACTGGATGGTCTTTTCCCGGATCTTAAATGTGAGGATAAAGGCAGATACGGGCGAAATACCGTTCATCGCCTATCTCCTGTCGGGGCTTCTTCCCTGGCTTGCCCTTCAGGAGGGCGTATTAAGGGGAGCCTCTTCGATTCTGGAAAAGAGATACATAATAAAAAAAGTGATTTTCCCTGCAGAGCTTTTTCCTCTGTCGTCTGTCCTCTCGTCATTAATCCATTACAGCCTTGGCATCTTTTTTTTCCTGATCTTCTATTTTATCTGGAAAGGCAATTTTTCACTTTCAGTCGTGCCTCTCACCGCATCTCTCCTCATGCTGCAGATATTGCTTACATCGGGGCTTGCCCTGCTTTTTTCTTCTGTCGCAGTATATCTGCGGGATGTCATCCAGATACTGGGAGTCACCTTTCAGGTGCTCTTTTATATGTCCACTATTCTTTACCCTATAGATGCCGTTCCCGCAGGGCTGAGGAAAATTATTCTTCTGAATCCCTTTACAACCCTTACAGAGGCTTACCACAAGGTCATCTTATACGGCGGCTTCCCGGAAATGAACGAACTGATATATCTGCTCGCCGTAACCTCAATAGTATTTTTCAGCGGCATCTGTCTGTTCAGAAAATTGAAAGGCGGGTTTGCCGATGTTCTCTGATTTACGGAGAATGGACGGACGAAGAGACGGGCTTGTGAACGGAGAGGAAGTCATAACCGTAAGGGACCTGACAAAGATTTACAGGCTTTACAGCAAGAACACCGACCGGTTGAAGGAGTTTTTTACCAATGAAAGCAGACATGTTGAATTCATCGCGCTGAACTGCGTCAGTTTTTCCGTCAAAAAGGGAGAAACACTCGGCATTATCGGAGAAAACGGAGCAGGCAAAAGCACACTGTTTCAGCTAATCAGCGGAACGCTTACTCCTTCTTCCGGAGAAATAGCAGTCAGGGGCAAGGTGCTTGCCCTGCTCGAACTGGGGATCGGTTTTCATCCGGATTTTACCGGAAGGGAAAATATCTTCTTTTACGGTGATATGCTGGGACTGTCGAGGAGCTATGTTCAATCCAGGTATGATGAAATTCTGACGTTTTCGGAACTCGGAGATTTCATTGAGAGACCCCTGAAAACTTACTCCTCCGGCATGCAGATGAGGCTTGCATTTTCGCTTGTTTCCTCGCTCGAACCCGACATCCTGATTATTGATGAAGCGCTTGCCGTCGGCGATATCCATTTCCAGAAGAAATGCATAGACCGGATAACGGAGTTCAGGAATACAGGCAAGACAATACTTTTTTGTTCACACAGTACTTACAGCGTCAGCATTCTCTGTGACAATGTCATCTGGCTTAAAGAAGGCGGGATAGAGATGTACGGGGAACCTGAAAAAGTAATTCCTGCCTATGAATTCTATCAGCTTGCCAAAGACCGGGGGCAAAAGGATCGGGAGTCGCAGCGATCCCTGAACGCCGACAGACCTGTTATTATCAAGGACATCGGGATATTGAATTCGCTTCCTTTAAAAAAGGGGGATGACCTCAGCTTCCGGCTGGTTGTCGAATGCGTCAGCGATGAGTTGCCGTATAATATCACATTATCCCTCAAGATGGATACGGGGAAAGGGGTGTATGTCACGGGAACCCACCTTTCAGGAAAACCGCCTGTTCAGGGGAAAAGAAGGGAAATTGTCATTACATATCCCAATGTGCCTATAATGGGCGGCATATACTATGCCCACGCAAGGACTCTCGATGATAAGGGACTTCTTGTCTATGATGAAAAGGTCTGTCCTCCTTTCGAGGTTCTCAGGGAGAGCAAGGAATTCGGGGTCTGCTATCTCGAAAACATATGGCAAATCCGATAATCCGGAAGAGCGCGTTCCGGGGATTGCCCGGAAAAATGTCAATACCGGGGACAGTAATTGAAATTACCTGTTGAAGACATTACCATAAGGCCTTATCGGGAGGGAGACGAATATCAAATTACCGCTCTCTTCAAAGAAGTTTTCGGCCCCCCCATGACCGTTAATCAGTGGAAGTGGAAATATACGGGGCAGCAACCTCTTGAACATAAATCCGTTGTTGCAGTCGGCAGCGACGGAAAAATCGGAGGCCACTGGGGCGGGCTGCCGGTGCGAATGTGGTTCAGGAACAGGCAGATCACAGCTTACCAGGCAGTGGACGTTATGATCGCAGACGAATACCGGGGCGGACTGAAAAAAAGCAGCCTGTATTTCAAGCTCGGCGGATACTTCTACGAAAATATCCCTTCATTTGTTTACGGATTCGCCAACCGGGACCATCTGCGGCTCGGGAGGCTTTTCGGTTTTTTCGAAGACTGCATAACAGTATATGACAATGTTATCCCGGCTTCCAAACATCGGCTTCCCTTCTACAAACTCGAACCGGTTGCATGGGACGAGAAGGATATCGACAGTCTGTGGGATAGATTCCGTCAAGAAGCAGGATGGGCTCTTCTGAGAGACGTTTCGTTTTTGAGATGGAGATACGAGACCAATCCCTTTCATGAATATAAAATACTGGGGCTGAGGAAAATTTTCCGCAAAGGAATTCTCGGATGGCTTGTCATAAGGGAAGAGGGAGATAACCTCTTTGTCATGGATATGATATGCAGGCGCGGATATGCCGAATACCTGTTAAAAAAAATGGCGTCGGAGGCCCGCGCACAGGGAAGGGATAAAGTCGTGCTCTGGCTTGGCGGCAAGTACGGCAGGGAGCTGATTTCGTGCGGATGCCGGCAGGTTCAAAGGGGCACTTACCTGCCTAATTTTATATGGGAAAGAAGATGCGATTGCAGTGAAATGAGCGAAAATTTTCATTACACCATGGGGGATACCGATTTCCTTTAACCGGTGCATTATGCCGGCCCGGGGGCAGAACGCATATGAGAATATCCGAATATTTCAGGAAGTTATTCAACCCTGCAAAGAAGATGTATTGCGGCGGGGCGGACCCGTATACGGAAGCGTTCAGGTATAAGAAGACGCTGCCGGACAGGAGGAATATTCTGGTGCTTGCTCCGCATTCCGATGATGAGACTCTCGGATGCGGCGGAGCGATTCTGCTCCATAAGAAGGCAAAAGCTTCGGTAAGCGTCGCGGTTCTGACGGACGGCTCCGGTGTGAATGTCAGTGCCCCGGACGTTAAGGGTCTGAGAAGGTCGGAGGCTGAAGAGGCTGCAAAAATACTCGGCATAGACAGGCAGTTTTTCTTTGATATCCCGGATATGTGCCTGAAGGATCATTTGACTTCCGCAAGGAAAGAAGTATTTGAACTGATCAATCGGATACGGCCGGATCTTGTATATGCGCCTTCGCCCCTTGATTTCCACCCCGATCACAGGAGCACCTTTTATATCGCCTCCGAAATCCTCCGCAGGGGTATACCGGTCGCATTCTACGAAATTTATGCCCCCGTCAGGTTCAACCTGCTTCTGGATATTTCGGGGGTGCTCGATACAAAAGAACAGGCCCTGATTGCATATCATATTTCGCTGCTGGGTGTCCAGAGCCACTTTATCAATGCGATGAAAGGTCTCAGCCATTACAGAGGTTTTCACGAAGTCGGCGGCGGAACTGCAAGGGCCTATGAGGCTTTCTGGCTGACGGAGACTCCCCTCGATAAGGACGAGATCATCAGATGGCTGACATACGACCTTTAGACATTCTTTTCATTCACCCGACTTATACATTCGGCGGAGCCGAAAGAACAGCATATAATCTCATCAAAAACCTCGACCCGTTTCTCTTCCGCCTGACATTCCTGACTTCAAAAAAGGTCTTCCCCAGATTCTCGGATCTCGGGATCAGCAGGGTGGTTTTCCTCGAGGAGATCGGGATGAAAAATGTATGGTTCGGCGGAATGAAATCGATTTTTGATGACGCAAGGGCTGTTGCCGGACTGCTGCGTCATGGTTCTTTCGATATTGCATTCGGGATGATGCATTACGCATCCGCACTTCTCAGCCTGTCAAAGATAATATACAGGGTTGGAACAAGGATCATATCAAGCCCCCGTGGTCCGTCGGGCGTGTATCTGCAGAAGTTTATCACAAACCCGAAAGAGAGAATGCTCCTGAAGTTTTTATTTTCTCTGTTCTGCCGTTTTTCCGACTGCTTAATAGTAACTTCACAGGGCATGAAAGACGATTGTGTCCGGAATTTCGGCGCAAAAACCGACAGGGTAACGGTTATACCCAACAGCGTTGATGCAGCAGAAATCAGCAGGATGGCGGCGGAAAACAGCGGCCTGCATTTCCATCCCGGCCTGCCCGTAGTCTCAGCTGCCGGAAGACTCTCGGTCGATAAGAACTTTCCGCTCCTTTTGAAGGCGTGCGCCGGGGTCATGGAAAGGCAAAAGGTAAAACTGCTCATCATCGGCGAGGGCCCCGAACGGGAAAGACTGAAAACCGTCGCGTCGGATCTGAAAATTGCGGATAACGTGCTTTTTATTGGATACCAGGAGAACCCTTATAAATATATTGCCTTATCCGATCTCTTTGTTCACACGTGCCTCGTCGAAGGTTTCGGCAATGCCATTATCGAAGCAATGGCATGCAGGGTGCCGGTAATCGCGACAGCATGCCCCTACGGTCCCGGAGAAATAATAAGTGACGGGGAGGATGGAATTCTCGTGCCCGTGCATGATGCAGATTGCCTGTGTGAGGCCATTGTCTCGCTCCTCGGCGACAGCAGGCGGCGTGAAGAACTGTCCGGCAACGGCTACAGGAGGGCGCTCGATTTCCCTGTCGGCAAAATGGCAGAGGCGTATCAGAATTGTTTTCTGAATGTTGCCCGGATATGATATTATATTCCGGAGGAAGATAATCAGCGCGCTGCCAGCAACAACTGACGTGCTCGCCGTGAGACCGGCAAACAAACCGGCATTATAGAATTGAGGCTCAATATTGCATTGAGCCATAAGCTTGACTATGGAGGCATGATAAATGAAAAGACAGTCACTAATATTTATGCTCATTACGGTATTTGTTTCGGCTCTGCTGCTGTTTCCGGCTCAGAAAAGCCGGGCGTCTTCGCCGTCCGTTGAGTTTATTGTGGACTTCTCGAAAGGTATGGATGAAAAAATATTCAATACAAAAAAGATTGATATCGCGCGCCGTGTAATGGATATTATGCTCGAAAATCTCGAGGAACCGCTCGACGCAGGGCTGACGTTGTACGGACACAGGGACAATATGGGATGTGATGACACAGAATCCGCAGTTCCTGTAAAAGCCCTGAACAGGGAAATAATAAAGAAAAAGCTGCTGGAAAATAATCCGGGGGGGCAATCACCGGTTGCATCCGCTTTGAAAGAAGTGGCAGGCAGATTAAAAGAAACCGGCGATTACATGAATATCGTCCTCGTTACCGGCGGGGAGATGACGTGCGATGGCGATATTATTGAAACTCTGCGTGAATTGAAGCAAGAACTCGACTTCCGGATGATTTTTCATGTTATTGCCATTGGCCCGCAAAACCCCTGGAGACATCAGCTAATTGCGGCATCCTCCTACGCCGGATACGGATCGTTTCATGAAATAAAACAGAGCGTTAATATTGAAGCTACGGCAAAACACATGGCGAAATTGATAAATAAAAATACAGTACACACACCGCGTAAAGTTGATTCATACGATATGTCGAATATGGCGTTCATACCCGCAGGCGAATTCATCAGGGGAAGTGACAATCCAGAATCCGACCCCAATGAGCTGCCTGCCCGCACGATTTATCTGGACGCCTTTTACATTGACAAATATATGGTCACACAGAGGCAGTATAAGGAAGTTACGGGAACGAATCCTTCGCTCTTTATCGGCACCGATCTGCCGGCAGACACCGTAAACTGGTTTGAAGCGGGTGAATTCTGCAAAAAAGTGGGCAAGAGACTCCCGACGGAAGCCGAATGGGAAAAGGCGGCCAAAGGAGGCAGGAATGACAGTTGGTCGGGAACGAGCATTCAGGAAGAGCTCGAAGAATATGCATGGATACACGATACGGGGGCCGAAGGCAAAACCCGTCCGGTCGGGCTTAAAAAGCCCAATGGTTACGGTATTTATGATATGTCCGGCAATCTGTGGGAATGGGTTTCCGACTGGTTCGACCTGAATTACTACAGAATAAGCGCGGATAAGAATCCGCAGGGTCCGGACAAGAATACCGGCTTAAAGGCCCTCCGCGGAGCAAACTGGGACAGCCACATATATGAAGCAAGGACTACCAGCAGGTATGCCAAATCACCGCATACAAAAAACGGCTTCATTGGTTTCAGGTGTGCAAAGTCCGCTGCAGCCGACGGGAAACCTTTGCAGCAGACTGATTAACCCCAGCCTTCAGTCCCTGAACCGACCCAGTCTGTTCTGTGCTGTTTTCCTTATATGCTGAGGGGCGTCGTGCATTTTTAAAAGTTCTTTGAGATACCGCTTCTCGCCCTCTGCGTCGCCCCGGAGGGAATGCCCCCATGCCCTGTTGAAAATGATCAGGTAATCGGGAGCTCTGAATCTGCCGGCCTTTGCGTAATAAATATCCGCTTCCCCATCCTCTCCCGAGGCTGTAAGAACGGTTGCCATAATAAGATATGGCATATGCACAGGCGGGTTAAAAGATACGGCCTTTTTGATAAAAGGAAGCGCCTTGCCTGCGCCGTCTCCCCTCAGCAGCATCAGATATGCCAGGTCTGCAAGCACGCCGACATTATTGGGGTCAAGCCGCAGTGCAAGCATGAGCCGGTCATATGCCTGTCCGAAGTCCCCTTTGAGCATGTATGCCTTTGCTGTCCCGTGGTGAGCGCCGGGAAACATATTGTCCAGACGGTTCGCCTTTTCATAATATTTCATGGCATCTTCAATCATGCCCATAGCCCTGCAGGCATCGCCTGCAAGCGTGAAAAGGGGCGCCCTGTCCCGGACATTAATCTCGTAATATTTTTCAATGACCTCCTCGTAGTTCTTTATTGCATCAGCATACTGCCCGGTACTGTATCCGTAAAACCCCTTGAGTATCTTAAGCTTATAAGACCCGGGAGATGTCTTCTCCAGTGCACGAATCGTTTTTTCCGCATCCTCATCCTTTTCGAGCAGGATATTCATGAGGCCGTAACGGTATAATGATTCCACCAGATAATAGGGGGATTTTCTGTGGTCTGCAGTCCTGATGGAATCCAGATAATACCTGCCGGCATTGTCATAATCGGAAAGCCAGAAGTAGACGTTTGCGAGTGCAAGCTTTGCCCTCGGGCTCTCCTGCGTCTTGTCAACCGCATCTTTCCAGAAAGTAACAGGGTCCTTCCAGATATGATTCCTCTCAAAGGTCATTAAACCAAGTCCTGCCGGGATCAGGGCCGCAACAATCCAGAAGGCCATCCTGTTCGGAATCCATTTGCCCGATGAAGAAACGATCTGGGCTGCGACCCCGAATGAAAGTCCGGCGAGAGGCAGATAGTTCCTGTGCTCGTAATAGAGGTCCGAACCGATGGCTATAAAAGTTTCGAGTGATACGGCGGTAAAATACCAGAGAAAACCGAATGACAAAAAAGGATATCTCCTGATCCTGAGCAGACAGAAGACGAGAAGCGCTGCTATAAAAATCATTGAGAATAACGTTGTAACAGGAGTAAAAAGTCCTTTGGACACAGGGTAGCCCCACCAGTCGAAGACAAGCCGGTCCGGCAGCGGCAGTATTAACAGCGAAAGGTATCTGCTGAGTACCCTGAACCCTGTAAGTACGTGCTCAAGGGGGCTCCACGAAACATCCACGGCCATCCAGCCCTTCCATTCAAGGGGTCTGTTGAAAAAAAGAAAATCCTTCAGAATCTTGCTGAAAATATCGTATATCCGGATATAGAATGAAGCTGCAAAAAGGGCGCCTGCGCCCAGTATGCCGGCGATAGCTGCCCTTATTTTAAAGTCTCTAAAATTATACCGGGCAATAAACACATAGTCGTAGAGGAGTATGAGAAAGATTCCTGTCACCGCGTTCTCCTTGGAAAGGATGCCCAGAAACAGGCAGACTGCCGAACCTGAATAGAAGATAACGCGCTTCGGCAGTCCTTCAGAGCGGCTTGCGACAATATACGAAATCAGGGAGAGAAGCACAAAAAAGGCTGCCAGCAGGGCCATCCTCTGGATTATATACGACACCGCATTTACATTAATCGGATGAAGGGCAAAAATGGCGGCGCTGAATAACGCAGCAGGAAAACAGGACATGCCTGTACCCTGATTGCGGCGGTAAAGGCTTATGGTGGCAAATGCGGTTATGTAAACCAGCAGTGAATTAACTATATGTATCAGGAGATTGAAAAGCCTGAAATTAAAAATATCATACGGATTAATCCTCTGATTTATTGCGAACGACAGATAGGAAATATACCGGGAGCCCGTATGGCCCGCGATGTGATCGCCCCCGATGGGCTGCATTACGAGCGAATCATCCAATGCCCATATGCCGTTAAGGGAATGCGCATAAACAAGAAAAACTCCTCCCGTTAAAAGGACAGCGGCGAGCAGATGTCTCAGGACATTCCGTCTTTTTTCAGAAAAAAAACTGTTTCCTCCATGCATGATTTCAGACCCCGACCAAAGAGAACGCGGCGAAGAATTATGCGCTGTCGGCAGTCTCGTCTTTTCCCCTCTCTATTTATGAAACATCCGTCTTTGCCGTTAAAAAACTTGCAGTATTATACCAAACTACATGGAAGCATTACACTCTCTGCACCGGAAACTTCTGATTTTACAGGTTGAACGTGACACGAAAAAAATGGTAATGTATTTAGTGTCTTTGGCACGGATATCGATGACAATTCTTGTTACAGGAGAGGATCGTATGATCAGAAATGTTTTGATTTTGTTTTTTTTATGCGTATTCGCCGTCCCGGCGCTTGGCGGGGAAACACTTATATCCGAATCGATGCTGCGTTTTGAACCATTTCAAATCCGGTCGGACAACAAAGGCAATGTCTGGGCGGCATACTACGATATTGGAGGCGGGTTGCGTGTCAGAAATATCAAGTCAGGGAAAGAGCTTTTAATGAATGAAGGAGGCGAGAAATTCTCAAAGGGACTCGCATTGAACGTACAGGGAGATCATGTATTCGTTAGCTGGGTTGAAAAGATTGACAGCAGAAAATTGCTGCGCTTCCGCGCCATACATGATGGAGGCGAAACCCTCTCCGAACCCCTTATCCTCGACGACAACGCAACCGAAGCCCTGACCAGGATCAAGATTCAGTCGACGCCCGGCGGGGATGTTATCGTATTATGGTATGGTGAAAAAGTGGTCGGCAAGTCCAGGTGGAACGTCTGGGCCTCGTCTTCACATGATGACGGGAAGACTTTTTCGAGTCCGGTCATGCTGACGGAAGGATATCTGCATTCCATTTATCCGACCCTGTTGGTGGAAGGCGGGCAGGCATATACCTTCCTCTATTCGCAGCGGGAAGGGGACAGAAAGCATGTCATGATCTTCAGAAAGACAGGCGACGGAGGCAGAACATGGAGTAACATCAGCGAGATCAAGGAAATCGGCGTCGTGACACTCTTCGTAGAACCTTTTAAAGTCGGAAGCAGGCTCCATGTTTTCTGGTTTACCTCTTATGAAGACGTCCGTGTCATTGAAACTGCCTATTCGGATGATGAAGGAGATACCTGGACAACCGGCTTCATAGAGGATACAAGGGGATTGGACCTGGGACTTTTTGATGTGGCGCATGATACAAAAGGTCATATATATCTGGCGCTGTCGGGAAAACGGGAGGGCGAAAAAAAGGCCAGGGTCTATACAGTCGTCTCGGCGGATAATGGAACGACCTGGGGACCGCTTACCAACCTGAGGAATTATCCTTATGACCATACCAAGGCAGTGAGTCCGTCTGTCGCTGCAACGCCCGAAGGAGCCGTGGCTGTTGTATGGGTTGATTACAGGAATATCCGCAGCAACATCTATATGCAGTATTCAACAGACTCAGGCAGGACCTGGCAGAACAAGGATATGCCTCTTGAAGAACCGGGCAGATTCAATACCCGCCTCCGGTTACTGGACCATAGTCTGACATTTTCGGGTGGACATTTCTATGTTTTGGCCTCCCGGCTGCATGGGGACTCGGAGGCCGGTGGATCAAGCCTTATTTTTCTGGATTTTAATCTGCAGAATGGAGGAGCGCAATGAAAAAACTGTTTCCCTGTATAGGGCTATGCCTTGTTTTGTTATTCGTGACGGCTTGTGCCACTTCCGGCATTCCGGCAAAAAGCAGCCTCTCGGACGACCTCGGTTCACCCGAGAAAACCGCCCTTCTGAGAGAGAGAGCTGATAATTTCTGGTCTGCCCTTTCGAATGAGGAGTATGAGAAGGTCTATTATTTGTACGACCCTTTTTTCCGGTCCGTAACAGATATAAACAGTTATTACGGCACGATGGGAAAGGTCAAATACCATAATTTCAATATAACGGATGTCAAAGTTGAAGGGAACGTCGGCTTTATAACAATTGATGTCGTCTATTCCCTGCCCAAAGTGAAGATGAGGATACAGGAATTTGAGGTGCCTCCGACAGAGGGCGCATTCACTGAAAAATGGCTTTACATATATGACAACTGGTATAAAGAGTTTTATATCCACATGATTGAGATGGGAACGGCAGAGTATTGATTTAAGACGGGGAATAAAGCAAAGCAAGTTCCATGACCCGGAGACACAGGCCCTTTTATTAAACCGGCAAGCAAATACTCGAATTCTGTCATTCCGGCTTGTCCGGAATCTTTCTTATGGCTTTTATGAATGATTCCCGACGCGTCCGCCATACAAAAGGCGGACTTGCGGGAATCACATCCCCTTTGTAGCTCTTCATAACACCAGTCGCTTATGAGACACTACACAATAGCCATAGCAATATCCCTGTTTCTGTGACCGGCTGTATAGTGCGAGTTCTGTTCAAGGGCAGCCGGCTCTAAAAACAGAAATTGCATACACCCGAAAAATGCATTTCAATTTAATTCATGCAGGCAGGCATGTGGGCGGCAAAAGCTCTCCGGCAGCTCCTTTGCAGGCGGTTATGTATCCGGCGTCCCTGCACGTTTTCATTCCGGACGATCGGCTGTTATCAGAACCAAATCCTGCGTTGGTGAGGGTTTGATGCGCACAGGCCTGCATGATTCCGGTCAAATGCAGTTTTCGGATTAACTGATCGCAACAGTCATTCTTAACAACCCCCTTTGTCCCCCTTTATTAAGTGGGAATCCATATGCAGGTTCTATGACCGTTGTTCGTGTCCGTTATCCGTACGTCCCTCGCCGTTAACCCGAAAAATGCATTTCAATTTAATTCATGCAGGCATCTGGGCAGCAAAAGCTCTCCGGCAGTTCCTTTGTATGCGGTTATATATCTGACATCCCGGCACGTTTTCATTCTATACGATTGATTGTTATCTCTACCAAATCCTGCGTTGGTGAGGGTTTGATGCGCATGTGCCTGCATTATTACCGGTCAAATGCATTTTTCGGGTTAATCAGATCATCGGGTTAATTTTTTTTGAGCAATGTCTGAGCGTTTCGGGTTAAGAAGGGGGACAAGGCGCATTCATTGCAGGAGCATGCGCACCAAAAAAAAAGGAGGGGACAAGCCCCTCCTTTTTTTAATTTTTACTTATGGTGCAAAAAGAGGCGGTATTCCGACGTTAAGGATGCAGTTTGTACCTACGCATCCCAATATACTCCCACTGTTCCTGATCCAGTTGAAGCTGTTGAACGTACCGGGAATAGGATAACCGTCGATTACGACGCCGCCAGTTGTAAATTCGAGTTTCCCGACGATCATATCGTCAGTCGGATTGTCAAACCTCAGGTTGAACGGCGCTTGATCTATAGTACCGGTAAGTATGTCAACCATCGTCCATCCCTGTCCGCCTGTATCGGCAAAAACACCCCATGTCTCGCCGAGAATGTCTTCCAGATTGTCCGCGGATGTGCAGACAATATTCTTCTTAATGGAAAAGTCGATCGGGTTTTCGTTGTTGTCGAACATGCCGCCATAGAACTCATCCACTACATAGTCATGGTAAACGAATGTTATTCTTGCATTTGCAGTTCCTGTCCTCTGATTGTAAGCACTATTGTCACAAGTTCCATCCACGCCAGATTCGGCAGGGCAGCCGTCATTATCCATCGGCGTCATGAAGAACTTTGTTTTTCCAACATGTGCGGGCATCAGAACCACAGGCGTAACCTCTCCTGTTCCAAGCACCAGATCGGGCTCAGTGGCCTCAACACCTGAACCGTCCCAACCCAGAATCTCGCCCAGGGGATCCATTCCGTCTGCCGATTGAACAGGGCCTGTCTGTGCGGAGTTCTGGCCACCTGAGGGGTTAAATGCAATGTAGCCCCATGCAGCGCCGCCCTGAAGCTCGATAACAAGTGCCTCACCATAAAGGGTTCCATCCACGTTTACCCCGGCAGCCGTCATAAGGGGTGTATCATTGTCCACGATCAGGAACGCCCTTCTCGGAGCAACAGCCGCCGTAAGCGCGAAGCTCTGTCCTCCATACGGACTCAGATCGTTGAATAGCGCCATTCCGCTGTTGATATTTCCGGCAGCGTCAAACGTTACGATATCGTCCTTTGATGTAGGCCTTTTGAAACTCTGGTTGGTGCATGCTTCGGTCTGAAGATTATTTGTTGTCAGTTTGTACCAGTACTGATAGTGAAGCTGCCAGTCCAGTCCCAGAAAACTGTAGGCATGCTGGACACCCGCTGTATTCACTACTGATACGATGGTAGAAACCTGCCCGCTCTTTACGATCCACGGGAATATCAGCTGGTCTGCTTTAGCGTCCTTCACAGCACCGATCGCGAAGAACATGCAGAATGCAACAAAAACAGATATTAAAACTTTCGCTCTCATCAACTCTACCTCCTTTGCGTTTAAATTCCTTATTACTTCTTTTTCCCGGCCTAACAGCCGGACACTTCGTTACGGCAAATCAACATTTATGAACCCCAACATTGCCTTCTGCTCCTCACTTATCACCTCCTTCACTTTTATGGTTTCCTTGAAATCTTAAGAGCTATCAATGATAGCGAATAAATATGATCTAACCCCCCTTTTCTTTAAATAGCCCGTTTCCACTGCATCAATTTTAAATAAAGGATTTTTCTTTGTCAAGTTTTTTTTAATATGTTTTATTGAAGTTCTGCACATCTCAATATAGGGAAATAGTATAATCATCTTATATTAACCTGTCAAGTATTTTTCAAAAATTTAATTAATCCCAGTTGGAATATGCAAAAAATGGGCCAAGCTGTTTTTATCCTGTTTTATACCCGGATACCTTGAAATACTACCGTAAGGGGTATCACTGCATGTGTTGCCCTTCCTGCCGTACATAGTCAATTGTGTAATCTTTGCCATAAATGTGGGTTTTTTACAACATCCTTCATGGCTATTCACCGGCATCATACTCACCCGGTTCATTGCCTTCATCCTTCATCCCTCTCTCCTGTATGAACTCCTTGATGTCCTGGTCCCTGCTCGTCTTTTCGTACTGCCGGATATAATCCGAGGTCAGTTCTCTCACCTCGGTCTGGCTCTTGACAACATGAGGCGTCAGAAGGATTATCAGCTCGGTCCTCGTGGACGTCCTGGAAGTATTCGAAAACAGATAACCAATCAGGGGAATCCTGCTCAGCAGCGGAATGCCGTCTTTAGAATTGGTGACATCTTCCCTTATAAGACCCCCGATAATGATCGTCTGCCCGTCCTGCGCAACAAGTTCTGTCGTAGCCTCTGTCTTGTTGATTGAGGCGAAATCCGAGCCGGCTATCTTGACCGTATCGCCCTGTGAGGAAACCTCCTGCGTCAGCACAAGTGAAACCAGCCCGCTGTCATTTATCTGAGGTTTAACATTCAGTATAATTCCTATATCTTTATACTGAATCGTTGATGTCGTCGTATTGGTGAACTCCGTGCCGCCGGAGATAGGGGTTGTAGTTGTGGAAGTTGCAAGCGGTATCTGGGAACCGACCTGTATCCTCGCCTCACGGTTATCGGAGACAAGAACGTGCGGGGCTGCAAGGATCTTTGCCCTCGAATCCTTGAGGGCAGCCGTAAGTCTTGCCCTCACTATGCCCGACGGATCGGTGGCGATAAATGTAAACCCGTCACTGGCGCCCTTGTCAAAGGTTGTGCCAAAAGGCTTGCTGACTGCGTCACCGCTGAGATTTATGTCTTTATTGAAGGGTTTCAGACCCGTTATATTAATGTCGGTCTGCAATGACCATGCAAAACCGAAACTGAGATTGTCGGTCAGGTCCACCCTCGCAATCAGCGCTTCGATCACCACCTGCCTCGGCTGCGTGTCGAGCCGTTTGATCGTCTCATCAAGAAAAGCATAGTCAGTGGGTATCGCAAGTATAATCAGCGAATTGGTAATCTCGTCGGCGAATATCTTCGTCTCGCGCGAAACAAAAGTCCCGCCGCTGGAAACAGCCGTGCCGGCCCCTGTCCTCTGGGTTGCAGTAGTCGTAGTGGTCGTTGCGGGAGCCGCAGCCGCTCCCGGCTGTGTCGTTGTTCTCTGCTGTTCAGTGCGGGCGGGAGTAGTAGAAGTGGCAGGTGAACCAACCGATGCGCCGCTGCCTGAAAGAATCGACTGGAGAAGAGAGGCTATATGACTTGCCTTGCTGTTCTGCAGAGGATAAACATATATCTTCGGACGCGCTATACCATACATGGTGTCGAATACATCAGCCCATTGCTTGATATAATCCAGTTGCTCGCGGGAAGAGGCGATTACGATAAGGGCATTCATCCGGAAAACCGGGACGAGCCTGACCGTACCTCCCTTCAGATGCAATCCCAGCGCATTCTCTATATCCGGCATCGACTCCTTGAGGTCCAGATTCCTGAATGTGAACATCTCTATGGCTACCTTTTCAGGAGTTTTCCCTATCTGGGAATAAATAAGCTCTCTTGATACATCCCCCAGCGGGATAATCCTGTAGAGACCGCCTTCTTCAACAAACCCTATGCCGTTAAGCCTGAATATAATCTCTATTACCGAAAGGACCTCATCCCTGGGTATAGGGGTAACAGTCCTGAAGTTGACCCTCCCCTTCACCTGCTGGTCTATAATGTAGTTGGCCTTGAGGATGTCTCCGAAGACCGTCTGGACCACTTCAAAGATGTCGGCATCGTCGAAGAAAAAGCTTACAGTTGGAACACTCTTCTGCGGCGGGGCAACCCTGGGCTGGACAACTGGTTTCTTCTCGGGCAACAGAAGCGGGGACTGTTCAGCCTGCTGCGGTTTTTCCGGAGGCACGGGTCCGGTTTTCTGCTCTTCCGGAGCCCCGGCTACAGGCGCTGCCGGTTCAGCCGCAGGCATTTGGGAAGGCGGCGACTGTTCTTCCTTATTATCATGATTATTCTCATGCTGCGGTAGCGCATAAGGGACAAAAGAAACTGAAAACAGAAGAACGGAAATCAATGTCACAATTATGAAAGACGCACTGAATTTGACTGATTTCCTGTATCCCATGTGTAGTAAAACAATAATTGAATTTACGGAGTTATGTCAAGACAACAGGCGCATGCCGGCGGACTCAGTAAAGGGCAAAAATTTCTTCCACCATATCATCCACTGTTTTAAGCCTCTTCCTTGCATCCCATACCCGCTCCCTGAAATACCCGATTACTTCAGGATGCTGCCTCACGTCCTCGATGAGATCTATCGTCCTCGGCAGGGGGTTCTCTATGGGGACAAGGAATCCGACAGCCTCTTTTGACACCCGCTCCCGCAGCGCACCTCCGTCCGTTGCGATTACCGGAACCCCGCTCGCTATAGCCTCCGACAGCGTATACGAAAACGTCTCGGGCCAGTTTGACAGGAGCAGGATCAGGTCCGGGGAAATTTCGCCTATTGTCTTCACGATCTTGTCCCTGGTATATCCGCCCGCAATGTTGAGGTTCCTGTTTGAAGGCAGAAGCGAAGGATCGAAAATATTTCCTATTATGCTGAAGCGGACGGCGTCGGAGTTCCTGAAATATTTCACCAGCTCCAGGAACGTCCTGTTCCCCTTGTAATGCAGAAAATTACCCAGAAAGGCCAGATGCAGCAAACCGTTTTTACCGGCCGTATTTTTTCTGATATTCGTCTGGAGGAGTTCCCTGTCAACCCCCAATTCTATGACTATGCATTTGTCACGCGGGACTCCGGGATAAAGACTCAGGAGCACATCCCTGACATATGCCGAAGGCACAATCACCCTGTCCACTATCCGGAAAAGATGCTCAATATACTTGCGCCTCTCGGTAACAAATCCCTTCTGGACCTTGTACCCGTTTCTGTTCAGACATTCGTGGCAGACTGCTTCTTCTTCCCGGAACCAGCAGAATTCGGGGGCGAGCATAATGCAGTTGATGCACCAGAAATAATATTCGTGCAGCGTCATCAGCACTCTTTTTTTCCGTTGTTTCGCAATTTCGATGAGCGAAAGCGGGAGGGTACGGATGCTCTGAAAATGGACAGTGTCTGCGTCAATGTCGTCAAGCACCTTATTGAATACGTCCTCGACTGCGGCATCCCTGAGTCTGTGGTCAGCCAGCCTGCCGCCCCCGTAGGAGACTTCATGTATCCTGTAATCGTCGTAGTGCCTGAGTTTAAGGCTGTTGACCTCGGGGAAGAGGATATGTACAGGAAGCCTTTTTTTTATGAAAACTCCGAGTATATCCAGCAGATGATATTCTATGCCGCCCGGATAGCCGTCAGGTTTTTGGTCTATAACATAAAGCAGTTTCAATGGTTGCCCCCAATGAAGCCAGTCTCAGGTTTATATAGTTGTGAAGAGGCGCAAGATTTTCGCGCAGTGCCGTCTCGACGAGGAGAGAGTATTCTGGATGCAATGCCTTCAGCGTCTCCAGGTTCTTCTCGATCATCATGTTTTTCTCTCTCAGAAGCGCCGGGTCCTGCACCGATTCAAACGATATCCCGCCAACATGATATATATAGGTAGCATCGTCTATTACATGCACAAAACCCTTCTTCAGAGCCCTCATGCAGAAATCTGTTTCTTCCGCATATCCCTTCTCGAATTTCGTATCGTCGAAATAACCGAACTGCCGCAGAACGTCATGTTTAATATACATGCAGAACCCAACCCCTGCCGGGACTTCGGGATAATAGCGCAATGAAATACTCTCCAGAAATGCCGCGAACACATCGATATCCATGCCTCCGGGAACCGGGTTATACTGGAACGGTCTCGGGATGCCGTTGATGGTCATATAATTCGACAGAGGGGTTGCCGTGGCGACTCCAGGTTTTGCGTGGGCAGCCCGCTGGAGTTTATCCACCCAGTTCTTCGTCACGATGGTATCCGAATTCAGTATGATTACATCTTCAGAAGTCATTTGCATGCCCCTGTTGATGGTCTTCACAAAGCCCATATTTGCGTCGTTGAATTGAACTGTCATCTTTCTGCCGTTTTTCTCTTTATCCAACTTATGGAGATACGCTGCAATCCGGTGATCCGTGCTTTTGTCGTCTATAATAATAAGGGTATGGACAGACAGATCGGTCCAGCGGAAAATGCTCTGGACACAGTGCTTAAGATGCTCAAAGCCGTTATAGACCGGCATTACGACAGATACAGGCTTCTTCGTAAAACAGCAGGTGTCCAGAGCCATGGACTCCACCTGAAAATTCACGGGTTCCATTTTCCTGAGCCTCGACGAGAACTGGAGGTAAGCGGGGTGGAAACGCAGTCTTCTTTTCGTCCTGGAAAAGATGCCTTTAATCCCCTCCTGGTGGAACACTTTTATGCTTTTCAGCAGCATCTCATAAAAGACCCTCCTCCTCGACCGCACCGGTGCAATCCTGTCCTTGAATCTCCTATAGCGGCGAATCAATGTCCAGCTGAGGCTGTTCGAAAGTTCCTTCTGAAAACCCATCAATTCGTGGAGCAATCTATCTCTTTCCGCTTCGATCTGCTGTTTTTCTGATTCTGTCTGCTTTTTCTCGTACAACATCTGCTGTTTTTCCGCCTCGAACCATTTGCGCCGCGCCTCCATCTCAACCCGCTCCAGTGAGGTGTTCGACTCTATCCTTATCAACGCTGCCTCGATCTTCTGCTTATCAGACATGACCTGCTGTTTTTCCGCCTCTGTCCTCTTCAGTTTCGCCGCCAGTTCCATACGTTCCAGAGAACTGTGAGACTCGATCTTCACCATCTGGGATTTGATCTGCTGTTTTTCGGACAAGATCTGCTGCTTTTCGGTTTCGAGCTGTCTCTTCTCTGCTTCCATCCGCTGCCTCTCGGCCTCGATCTGCCTTTTCTCCGATTCGATCTGACCTTTTTCCGCCTCTATCCTCTTCAGTTTCGCCGCCAGTTCCATGCGCTCAAGCAGGCTTACCGAGTCGATCTTTATCAGCTCATTGACAAGATTCATCTTCTCCGTAGCCGTATTCACACAGTGGATGTATATCGCGGACGGCGTAATTTTGTCTATATTCTGGTCCAGTATCTTCTTGTACGCCACATGGCTGAAGTCCTCCGAAAGAGCCCTCCGGTTGATCTGAGATTTGTCGCACCACTGTATATATCGAGCGGTCACTTTCCTGATGTGTTCGAACCAGTACCGCTCGGACAGTTTTATCAGAATCTTCCAGTCTTCGAATATCTCGAAGCTCTCGTCGAACCGCACGCCGTCGAAGACCGATTTTTCGAAAAGAAGACATATAAACGGAATATAGTTCTGGATAAGGAGCATTTCAGGGGAGAAGTCCTGCGAATAATAGAGATGCCTGAATTTTTCCACAACATCACCTTCGGCGGTTATATCAACAATAACCACCTCTGCATCCGTATAGGCGACTTTTGATCCGGAATTGGCAAGCTTTGCCGCAAGATCCCCTAAGTGCTCCGGGGATAATTCATCGTCGTCGTCCAGGAACCCGATGTATTTGCCTTTCACATTATCCAGTCCGACATTCCCCGCATGCGCTCTTCCGGTATTTTTTTCGAGTCTTATATAATTTAAAGATACGTCTCCGAGGATCCCCTGCAATTCTTCACTGTCGAGGTCGCATCCGCCGTCGTTTACAAGGACGACCTCCACCGGCCTGTAAGTCTGTTTGGAAATGCTCCGGAGCGCCCTCTTTACAAGCATGGGCCTGTCCTTTGTCCTGACGATGACCGAGACCAGCGGGTTAGCAGCCGTATCAGATACCATCAGGGACCACATCGCCGTACACCTTTTCAGCTTTCCTTTCGTATTTTAACGTTTCAAATTCGTACCACAGAGCAGAAAGAGAAAAACTCTGAGTTCTCTGTGGTTTCATATTTTCCCCTCGACATCAGCCATTTTCGGGATTGACATCAGCGCCCCATATGCAGAATCCTGCGAAAAAGCTTCCTTCTCCGGGTGCCTTCCGGCAGAATCCTGTCCCTCAGTCTGTAGTATTTCATCAAAAGGTTCCAGCCGTTGCCCTCGTACACCTGCTGGATGAACGACTCCCGCTCCCGGATGTCGGCGATGAGGGCGCTCAGGTTGCCGGAAAACGTATCCCTGTGTTTCTGGCAGATGTAACTGATCACCTGACGGTGGTTTTCCGGCACCTTGCATCCGGCGGCCATCGAATCCTTACGCACCCGGTAATCGAAAAGCGCCTCCTTTATCAGATGGAACTTCCAGCCCTTTTCCATGGCAGAGATCCAGAAATCCCAGTCTTCATACCCGATAACCATCGCAGGGTCATACCCGTTGCATTCTTCCCATATCTTTTTTCTGAAGACGGAGCAGGCCTCGACAAAGTTTTCGATGAGGAGTTTCCTGGAGTCGAACGGCGGGAATGTCCAGACGCCTTTCTTCTCACCGAAAAGATTTGCATACGCATATACCACACCTGCATCCCTGTTTTGATCGAGAACCCCGACCGCCTTGCGGAGATAGTCGGGCCTGATTCTGTTATCCGCATCCAGCGGCAGAATATACTCGCCTGCCGCCCTGCTTATGGCGGCATTGCGCGCGGACGACAGGCCGAGGTTCTCCTGATGGATAATCGTCACCCGGCGGTTGTCCGCAAACCTCTTGGCCATGTCTTCAAAGACCCGAAGGGTAATGAGGTCTGTGGAACCGTCATTGACAATCACGATCTCATAACCGTCGAAATCCGACCGCAGGACGCTGCCGACGGCTTCCCCTATGAATTCCCCGTGGTTGTAACAGGGTATCACGACGGAAATTCTGATTCCTGCCACATGTTTTGCCATGTCAGGCCCGAGTTTTGACTTGTTAAGCGCTATCGCATCCATTTACGTGAACGTTGTCCGTGTCCGTTGTCCGTTGTCCATTCCTGAAGCCATCGGAAAGATTCCGGACAAGCCGGAAGAAAAAAATCGACTTTATGGACATACACCAAATAATTCCCCCTTTGGTAAAGGGGGACAAAGGGGGATTTTAAGAATAATTGGTGTGCTTCATTACTCATAAAATCTCCTCTTGCCCCTTCCGTCCAAATATGGACAGACCAAAGAGGGGTATTTTCGGATCAATCGAAATAAGCCTTTGGCTCATAAGTATAACGGCTTGCTAAAAACCGCCCATGTATTCTACCTGATCGATGAAGAAAACAGGGATAACGATGCTCAGTTTCACCGGCGTTTCGCTGATCTAGTTCTTGACATAAAACCTTTGTTTATTATAGCAATTCCCTTATTTTTTTCATTTTTTGCCGGGCTTATTGCAGATGCGGGAAACCGCAGATAGAGATAAATCCCGATCAAAAAAGGTTCAAATCTGATAACCATGGCATCGATGAACGCCCAGAGGTATTGCCAGATGAACAGGCTGACCTCAGACGATTTTTCCAGATTGTTTTTATCAAGAATCCACGAAATCCTGCCGGCCTGTGAAAGGAAGATATAGAAAAAATGAACGGCAAAAAGTATGACCAGAACCTCTGCATAGGCCCTGAAATGATTTTTGATGAACAGAAAGAGAGCTGCCATGATCGCAAAGGTAAGCGGTGCATTGTAGGTAAAGAGAGAGAAATCGAAACTGATAAGAATATCAAACCCTTTTACTCTCCCTGGAATAAAAAAACGGGATGCAAATTTATCATCTTCCTGTGCCTTAATGAAATCAAAGCTTATATCTTTGACTTTTGCGGTAAGGTGCGAAGAGATAAAAAGAAGACCTTTCCCGTAGTGATTCTGGATTGCAAGCCACAGGAACAAAAAAATGACATACGAAACCGCAAAGATTGCAAGAGAGACAATCAGCTTCTTCTTAATTGACCAGTCGGGATAATTTTGTTGCATAGTGCAAATAAACGAAAAAGATTCCAAGAGCTATTGCAATCATGATCCCCTGTGCCACGTAGATATGCATAATCCTGAAGATTTCCATATGATTGGCCGCTGCATATGCAAGACCGACAATCCTTACGATGTTGATTACCTGAATAATAAGCAAACCGGCGGCGATACCGGCCAGCTTCGTCTTCCAAGGGGCAGGGAAGGCAAGGATGGCAATGGAGTAAATCATCACGGCTTCGAGACCGTTACAACCGAAAAGGACATTCAGAGATATCCCCGGAAAGCTGATAACCGTTCCATGATATGAGCTCTGTATGTTAAGCACACTTAAAATATGATGTGTAACAATAACAATAAAGTTCGAGTATAGCGTATCTACGACAAAATACTCGCGTATTGGTTTAAACCCCATTATCAGGAAGAAAATGCCCATTAGGACAACATAAATTATCACAAACCGCAGCATACTGCGTTTCGGCGAGATTTTTTCAGATTTTGCGCTCATATTCCATCATAGTGATTTTAAAAAGTATAACACAACCCGCTGCGCACTGCGTGGATACTCTTCTTCCAGCCACTTGTTCTCAGCCTGCGGGTTCTGCTCATATGCCCGCTTTACGGACCTCTGTGCTGTAAAACCCCACCGGCTCAGATGTTTCCCGAGACAAATTCCTTGTATTCCTCATAAGATCTTATGTAGTCGTCGGGATCGTAACTTTCAGACGCATAGACAACCAGGACAGCATCTTGTGAGAATTCATATTGGATACCCCATATCCCGGCAGGTATGTACAATCCGAGATTAGGCTTATTCAGAGTTAATTCACAGGCATTGCTTCCATTGTCAACTACTACCCGCAAAAAGCCTTTAATGGCAATCAAGAATTGTTCACAGGACTTATGAGCGTGTTCTCCCCTTACTTTATGACTCTGAACTCCAAAAACAAAGAATTGACGCCGGGGAATAAACGGCAGACACGACTCAAACTCAACAGGCACAAGTTCACCCCTCAAATCTTCAAATTTGGGCAGCGGCCATATTTTGCAGTTTCCAACGCCAACAGATAATGGCTCACTCAGATCCTTCTCAAGGAAATTATTGCCGCGCATGATGTGGTCTTTTTTGACTGTGTGGACATAACCGTTTATTCGGGCAGGATTTCCAACTACAATTGCATTCGGTGGAACATCTCGGGTAACAACAGCGCCGGCTCCTACCATAGCCCGGGCTCCGATACGAAAGCCCGGCAAAATAGTGGCATTCGCGCCAATTGAGGCGCCGTCTTCCACAAATGTTTTTAAAAATTCTTCAGGATACTGTTTTGAACGGGGGAATTTGTCATTCGTAAATGTAACATTTGGTCCAATGAAGACATCATTTCCTATCCGGATTCCGTCCCATATTTGCACACCATTTTTTATGGTCACTCTATCCCCGATAATGGTATCGTTCTCAATAAAAACATGTTCACAAATATTGCAATTCCTGCCAATCTTTGCCCCTGGCAGGACATGTGAAAAAGCCCAAATCCGGGTGCCCTCTCCGATATCTTTGCTTTCACAGATGCCTTTTTCATGCACACTATACCCTGCCATCAGTTTAATCCTGTCATCTTATATTCAAAACATTTCATCGTGAACCAAAATACGTATGCAATCTTATTAAAGTGAGTGGCCTTTTTTTGGTATTTTCGAAAGTCCGCCAGAGATAAGAGCCGATTATGCCCTGAGACAATAAAAGTACTGAGAAGGAAAACAACTGCACCAGAACGATAGGGGTATAACCAGGAACATTGATATTATGTGTAAGTCTCGCAAATAAAACAACTAAACTCAAGAGAATTGAGATTGCAATCCCGGCGCCGCCAAGCCAAAGGAGCAGCGTCACAGGCAAATCGCTGAACGAAAAAAGACTATCAAGCATATAACGAAACCTGCGTCCCAACTTCCAGGCACTCTGCCCTTTTTCACGTCTCTGCCGTACATACGGCACGAATTTCCTGCGGAAACCCACCCAGATAAGTTGGGCAATCAATGAAGAGTTTGGCTCGTTAATCTGTAAAACAGCATCTTTAACTTTCCGGTTACAGGCAAAAACGTCAATTCCACCTTTAGGAATCTCAGGGACGACGAAACGCCTGTAAAAAGCCCAGAATATCTCCGCGCACCAACGATATAGAAAGCCGTCTTCACGCCCCGCTCTCGTACCAAAAACTACATCAGCTTCGTCACGCCGCAGAATATCGAAAAAAGATAGTACAAGTTCAGGTGGTTCCTGCAGGTCAGCCGCTATTACGGCAATAAACTCTCCGCGGGCAACTTCCATACCAATGCGAATTGCTGCAAAGGAACCAAAATTGCGCGATAGGGACACGAGTTGTGAAGGAATCGGGCAGGTAGACAGTGCTTCCGCCAGCAATAAATATGAGCGATCCGGTGAACCATCCACCACAAAAACAATTTCAAGTGCGCCATCAAGCTTTTCCCCCAATGAATTAACAGCATCTAAAAGATCCGGGATGTTCTCTTCGTTCAAGTAGACGGGAATAACAAGTGATAAATCAAATGTTTTGGTCGAATCATCTTGTCCGGAATTGAGATACGGGCTGGTTTTTTGTAAATGACCGGATTGCATCATAATATATTATCACGCCTTATGCAGACATTCACATACAAATGAAACTTCTTCATCTGACATTTCCGGGAAACAGGGAAGAGTAAAAATTTCCTTAACAACCGCACGTGTCACACTTAAGTCATGCACTGCGCATGGCAAATCTTGCTGACTTGGTTGATCACAGTCCAGAATTGGGTAGTGGACTTCCGTCATCACACCGGAGTCCTGAAAATACTTTCTGATACGCTCTCTCTCGGGGTGTCTTGCTACTGCGAGGTGAGCAACAAAGGCTGGAGAATTGTCGAACCAGATATCGAAAGGGCTGGAGGCTGCTTCCCTGTAATGTTGCACTATCTGACGGCGCCGTTTATTCCATTCATCCAAATACGGGAGCTTAATCTGAAGTATTGCAGCCTGAATTTCATCCATACGGCTGTTCCGTCCATAAGGAACAACACTATAATACCGTTCACGCCATCCGTATTGCCTCAATTGCATAAGTTTATGCGCCGAATCATCATCGCATATAATTGCACCGCCATCACCCATGGCGCCCAGATTTTTGGTTGGGTAAAAACTGAATGTTCCAAAATCTCCCAAACTGCCGGCGTGATGATCTTCCCGATAAGCACCATGAGCCTGCGCACAATCCTCAATTATCTTTATATCCTGCCTGCCCCGTGAAACAAGCCCCGACCGGAAGGAAGAAATATCGGCAAGCCTGCCATAAAGATGGGTAACGACAATAGCAGATGTCCTGGGCGTAACGGCTTCAATAGCAGCAGACGCTGACATCAGCAGACTGTCTGGATCAATATCGACATAAACAGGAAAAGCGCCAATAACCCTGCATGCAGTAGTCGTATAGCCACCGGCATTGGCAACAGTGATAACTTCACGATCTTTTGCGCCCGCGGCAAGCAAAGCCAGTTCGAGCGCATCTGTACCATTAGCAACGGAACAAGCGTTCTTCACGCCGCAATAACGCGCAAAGGAGGCCTCAAATGTTTTCACCTGTTCCCCCAAAAGCCAGCGACCACTCTCAAAGACGGCCCGCACACATCGTTCAATATCCTCCTTCAACAATGTGTATTGCCTTTTTGGATCCTGAATAGGAACACGCACAGGAATCCCCCTCTTAACAGCTGCCTCCGAAAAGCGTTATATTGTTTGCCTCGTCAATTTCACTAAAGGCATGAAACCTCCAGTGCGATATTTCGCTATTCTACAAAAAATCAGAATAAAATTGCTTGATTCCAGGACTTCGGGCAAGAGCCGCATCAATGTCCATCCTAATTAAATATCGGGATGATTTCGATCCCGGCGTTTCATTTAATCTCCGTCTATCTCATCTATAAATAAAGGCTGTGTATAAACTCCACTCCCTCACCCTAAACCCACCGGGCAAGAAACGAGTAAAGACAACCTCCCTTGACGGTAGGTCCTTCAATACGTAAGACGGACGGGGTTGGGGAGGGTATTAAAATTGAGTTTATTCACAGACTTTAAATAATATTGTAAATTGGAATTAAAAAAACTAAAATACTCTGTCGGGTCGGCAAAATTATTTGGTGCATGAGAAAACAATCACTATATATCATAATATTTTTTTTCTTTCTTTCTATCCTCCTGACCCTCATAAGCTATTTTTGGATAAAAGATAACCTTGCTTATCTCCCTCCGCCATGGGATCAGTCAGCTTATATGCATATGAGCCTTCATGAGTATCAAATACTCCGGCAGGGGGATGTCATCCTTCTTGTAAAAACCATTATGACGCAGGCTCCGCATATTGCCCCTTTATTTCCTGTCACTGTTATGCCCTTTTTCATGCTTTTCGGGATTAGCATACAGACTGCCTATCTCGTAAACGGACTATATCTGTTCATTCTGCTTTTAAGCGTTTTTTTTGCTGCTGAAAAAATTGCGGGGAGAAAAGCTGCATTTATTGCGGCATTCCTTGTTGCAACATTTCCGGCCGTCATTGCATATTCAAGGGACTTTCTCTTAGAATTCCCCCTCGCAGCGCTGACGGCACTCAGCTATCTGTTCTTTCTGAAGAGTGACTCTTTTGCACTTAGGAAATATGCCGTCCTCTTCGGCGTCAGTTCAGGTCTGGCAGTGCTTACAAAAACCATGGGCATTGTCTTTTTTGTCATGCCCTTTTTGTACGGAATATATGTTTTCATCCGAAACTCTGAAGAAATCAGAAAAAATGTCATCTGGACATTCATCGCCGCCTTCTGTGTACTTGCTGTTTATTATATTCCCAACTTTAAGCAAATATTCGGCTATCTTTTCTATTACGGTATCGGCGCAGGCTCCCAGAATTATGACCAGGGCGCATCCGAGATGGCGTCATTCAGGTACTGGACATTATATTTGGAAGCCATAGCCTGTCGCGGCATCTCTGTTCCGTATATTCTTCTTTTCATTGTCACCGCTGCTGCAATTCTCTTTTCAAAAAAGAAAAAACTTTCGCGGGAATACTGGTTACTTTGGTTATGTTTCATCTGCGGATATGTCCTTCTGTCAATACCTCATAACAAAGGATTTGAACAATATGCTCTGCCTATCCTGCCGCCGCTTGCCATCATTATCGCAGTTCATATCTCGGAAATATCTTTTAAAAATCTGAAATACATAATGCTTACATCTGTCCTTTTGATCGGCACGACAAATTATGTATATCAGACAAGATCGGAAAGATGTCTTTATGATAGTTTTTTCTTCAAAGGCATACCGGTCTTGGTCTCAGAGAATAGCATATGCAGGATGCAGGACGCTGTTGGCATGAGAGATGATTGGGACATCACAGCACTTTTGCACCATATGGATGCGTTGAACAACGACAAACAAAGAATTATCAGAGTTTTAGTAGCCGCTAATCACAATTTTTTGAATATTAACAGTTTACGATTATATGCGTTTCTTGAGAATTTTAAAGGAAGAATTCATTCAAAATTTCAGTTTGAAATGTTACCGGTCAATCCTTCCGATGAAGATGAACTCAAATATTTGATGAGGGAAAGTCATTTCATCATAACTAAAACAGGGTATCAGGGCCCGGCTTTCGCTAATGTGAACAACTCACTTGTTAAAGAACTGCTCGGCAAAGAGACAGCGCCAAAAATTTTTATTATTAGTGACGGATCTGTTGCTTCAATACACTTGGGAGCGCTTAGACTATTCTGAAAATTCTGCCAGTAATATGATATTTATATGCGTTTCGTTATAGATTGAGTTTCTCCGCAGTCACACGAGTATTCAAATCATCAATCGGCAATCCTCCTGATGACAGTATTTTGAGTCTGCCGATGTTGGGCTGTAAAGAAACCATCCCTATTTTAATATAAACTTCTTTCCCTACCGCAGATTGAGGGATATTAATTATATAAGGCTCTTTGATAAATTTATTCTTTAATTCATGAAAGGATCGCCTCTGGCAAAAATCATGATCATCCTGGAATAGGATATTATTATTATTGTCGGTGAAGTGGACAAACACTGTATCATATGTATCAAGCTCATTCAAAAGTTGCCAGTAGTAAGTGACGCTTAATTGATTCTTGGACAGGCTTTTACTTGTTACACCCAAAAGTTTAATTTTATCTTCAAAGTTAACTTCAATGGATTCTTGAATGTCGATAGGCAATTTATCATAAAGTTCGCAATTGCCTGTCACTCTATGAACTCGGTCTTTAACCGCCTCTTTTTTTTCACAGCCCATGACAATTGGCAACATTAAGCCGACCAAAACTAATGCCACAATAAAATATACCCCTTTTGAATAGTCTTCCTTTATTGACATAATATGTACTCCTTTCATAAAAAGAAAATAATGTGGACATCAACCCGGATTCGCTTCGAGGGCTTTTTAAAGTTTGATTCTTGCCCCGTTATCATAAAAAATTACATGGCGCACAAAAATTCAGACTTATTAAAGGATATATGAATTAAGACATAATCCTATCAATAAGTGCAGATGTATTCTTATCGTCGAGCGCCGTTCCTTTTGCTGACTCTACATTGAGCCTTCCTCCAAATTTGATATCATAGAGGCCGATTTTCAGAGTTATTTCCTTCCCAACTGCCGTCTTCGGATAAAAAACTTCGAATGTCTCCTTCACGATACTCTTTTTTAATTCGGCAAATGACTTCTGAGGGCAGAAAGTGTGGTCATTCTGGAAAACAATCTTGTTGTCTTTATCGTTAAAATGCACAAAAACGGTATTATATGCCTCAAGAACGTCCATAAGCTCCCAGTAATAGGAGACTTGCAGTTTTTCCTCAGACTGTTTATCGACTGTGACCCCTTTGAGCTTGATTCTGTTGCCAAAATTAACCTCAAGAGGTTTCGTCACATCCTGCGGCAGGTTATCAAGTATTTCGCAGGTCCCAACAGCACCTTGTGCCTCAGGTGCAGCAGCCTTCTCTTTAGTGCAACCCAATAAAGCAATTGACATTATAAGTGAGAAAAACAAAACTATCTGTACTACTCGTCCAATTTTTGTCATTTCCCCCCTTCCATAATAAATAAAGAGTTTTTACCCGTTTATTCTACCACAATCAAAAATAAACTTTGCATTTAGCTATCTTCTGTTTGTGAGCTGATCACTGCTTAGAAAGCGAAAGAAGTGGGGATGCACTCACCGGAACCAGATATGATTATGATAATAACGATGATTTCCGCAGCTACTTGGTTTTATTCGATGAACGCGGGAAAGCAGCGATCTCAAATTTTTTGATCAATCATTCAATTAAATGATATAATTGAACAGCAATGGCAGGTTACCTGGCAATTTGCTTAAACAGAAACCCGCGTGTTTCTGCTTTATGCTAAACAATATGCAGCCATTCGATAATATTAAGAATACGATTCCGCAGAATAAATATCTTCAAGATTTTCATACTGATTTTCTGACATTGAAGGATCTTAACAGTAAGCTATCAATTCTTAAGATGCTTGTTCAAGACTATTCTGTTGAGACTATGCCGCAATGGGTAAATTTTGCAACAACATTTGTATGCAATTTAAGATGTCCCTTCTGCCAGAATCATGGTACGGAAGAAAATAGAAAAAAATATAATGATACAAGCTTAAATATGAAGTATGAAATGCTGATGAGACTTGCAAGAGAATCCTTACCATGGGCTAGGGAATTCTCTTTAGCTTTAAATGGTGAACCTTTACTGACGGCACATATTCAGGACTTTTTAGATGAAGTAGCCCCTTTTGGCGCAAAGCTGGATCTTGTAACAAACGGCACTTTACTTACAAAAAAAACCTTGATGAAATTGCTGCCATTAGCGGGGAAAATACAAATATCGATTGACAGTGCCACTGAGTACACTTACGAAAAACTGCGGGTAGGCGCAAAATTTAAAAGAACCCTTAATAGCATTAGATTATTAACCAGAGCCGTCGAGCTTTTAGAAGAAGGTGATAAACCCTTGGTCACATTTTCTTTCACGATAATGGGCAGCAATATCACAGAGCTTCCCGAAATTGTGCGGTTGGCCAGCCTAATGAAAGTCCACGAGGTAAATGGCTGTTTTATAGTGTTGTACGATGACAACCAACATATTCGAAATGAAGATGTGAACTTCCATAAAGAGCGTTACAATGCCTATTATGAGCGGGCACACGAAGTTGCTGAAAAGCTCAACATAAGTCTATTTATCCCAGATGCTTTCCCCGGAGTGCAGCCAAATGCACATCCTATGATCAGGGGAGAAGGCATGATAATTAATCAACTACCAGAGGATTATTATGAAAAGCTTCGACCTCCTGAAGCCTTCCTCGACCAGAACATAATCGAAATCGAGGCAACCGAAATTGCAAGTATGATCAGATTAACGAGTTCAAATAGAGCTACTCTAAATAAGGACACTCCAGCCAAGAGATTAAATGCTCAACTGCAAAACTCTTTTCGGAACTTTCTTGAATATTATGAAACGAAAATTAAAGAAATGGCAGATAAAGAAGACAAGAAGATTAAATATTGTGAATTCCTTCACAATAGAATTTACATTTATCCTGAAGGGTACGTAGTCCCATGCTGTACTGTTGGAAGACCCACTTTGGGAGATATCAACAATAGCACAACAAAGGAAGTCTGGAATGGAGATTTATATAACGAATTCAGGCGAAGATTTTATTCATCGAATCCATATGAATGTTGCAAAGGTTGTGTACATGTTCAATATTTGAGCTGGAATGATGTTGTCAAATCTATTCTATAAGATTTTTTAAATCTTCCTTTTCCGATTGGCTTTTATAAACATAAATCCCCCTGACTTTCCAAGCAAGTTATCCTGTAAAAGTAGATTTCTCATCAATAACATCGCTGCATTAAACCCTTTTACTTGTTCAGGGTTAAAGGTCAACAAAAAATCTCTGAATTCTTTACCAATACGATTTTCCGTTATCGGATATTTCTTGATATCATGCCAGTCATAACATGGCCCAATGAAATTCTCTGCTGTCACTTCTATAAAATATTTTTTGAACCTTTCTTCAACTTTATCAAACGATTCCAATCCCACATGCCCATCAATCATTATATTTTCTCGTTCCTTTTCTGGCAGCCTGGTGTAATCCATATCGGCAAACTCGATCCCATGTAACATAACTCCATCGTCCTTTAATAGTCTTAACCATTCATTGAAATATGTATCCTTTATTTCATTCTCTATGTGCCCCAATACATCAAGACTTACAATAAAGTCAAAGGAGTTGTCAGAATAAGGAATATCAAAAATGTCGCACAAAACGGCCTCATCATAGCCGGCCAGCAAGGCTTGCTGTAAAGCTTTTTCTGATAAATCTGCCCCAACAAGATAAACATCTTTACTTTTAAGAAGATTTAATGTTCCGGAACCACAGCCAATATCAAGCACGCGGGAGCTTTTTGTAATATTGTTGCAAATCCAATAACGTTTAAAGAAAGTTATATCAAATTTTGAAGAAGGATCGTGTTCTATGATATTGAGGGGGTGCTGCCAAACAAATTTGTTTGAGTAAAAGTCATTTATATTATTTACTCCGAGCATCTCGTAAATAGAATTTTTTGCTTTAAGCTTTTTGCCGCTCTTATATATTTTTACTTTTTTATAATTCATCTTAATGTTTTAGGTTCAGCAGGCTTCTATACTGCATCCCGATAGAACAAAAAGAGTTAAAATGAAGAGGCTGGAAACCTGTTCTGCTCGCTTTGTTTCTCGAACATAAGTAAAACAATGCTCTTTTTTTCGGATTCTAAGCACCTTCCAGACAGGACACGTCTCTTCTTCCTTAACTGACTAATCGTTATTGTCTAAGTCAATATCTTTTTGTAAATCATCTCCGTATTAAACGCCTCGTCTTCAACCCGGAGCGGGTACTGGATATTCCTTCTGAATTTTGCGATAAGCTCCGGAGATTCGGCAATGATTTTGATTTTTTCTGCCAGGGCTGCAGAGTCTTCGACCCTGAAGGTCAGGCCGTTATGCCCGTCCTTTATCATTTCCTTCATCCCTCCCACATCGGAGGTGACGACGGGGATACCGTAGGCAAGGCTTGTAGAAATGGTGAGCGGAGCATTTTCGTACCAGATCGACGGCACGATGACAACGTCGATAGGCTTAAGGATATCCTCTACTTCATTGAAGTTATATGACCCTCTGAACTCAATCCGCGCGTCTTCTTTTGCAGTTTCTATCAGTTCCCTCTGGTACTCGACCTCATTAAAGCACCCTCCCCAGACCTGCAAACGTATATTGCTGTTCCGGGTTTTTTTGAAACCCTCGACCATTACATGCACTCCCTTGTGATACTGGATTGTGCCGATATATCCGAACACAATCGGGTTTTTCGTCTCTTTCAGGACATGATCTTTTTTCCTGGTGTAGTCGAAACCGTGCCGGGAGAGGACAAACCTGTCCGGCGCAATAAAATGATTCTCATTAAAGAGTCCGATAAGAAACCTGGACGGCGACAGAAAACAGTCGCAGGACTTGATCAGTCTCCGCGAATCATCAATCCTTTGCAGCATGGATTCCTCTGCAAGATGCGAAAAACAATACCTGAGGCAATTGCGTCCTTCATCCGGACCTTCACAGATTCCGTTGTCGGACCTGCGCATAATTCCGAGAGGGCACATCAGCCAGTAATCTGTAACCATGAAAGCGATCTTTACTCCCGAATCCCTTGCGGCCTTGATCGATGGGGATATCCTGAAAGGATGTGCGCAGTGATAAATATCGTATTTGTCATTAAGAAACATATTCCTTGTCTCGTTGTAGAAATCGGTATCGATGAGGTCAAAGCAGAAGGTATGGTCGCTCGGTTTCTCCTTGTGCCGGATCGCGGTAACCGGGATTCCCTCGTAAATATATTCCTTGCAGAGCATGCGGGATGAAAAGCCTTCCCGGAAACCGTCCTGATCCATTACGGAATAGGTAAGGATTCTGACGAAATGTCCCAGTTTTTGCAACTGTTTTGCGAGGTTCAGCACATACCGTTCCGTTCCTGTATAGTGGTGGGGGAAAAACTGGTGGACGCCGAGCAATACCCTCATTCAGACCCCCCTGCTGAGCGAATCGATATCGCCCTGTGTGTTTGCGCCGAGATAGTAGCCTGCCGTATTGGAGAAAAGCTTGTAGATGGAGTTTAGGAAATCCTCTTTTACATCATCGACTGTCTGAAAACATTTCAGGTAATCGGACAAACTATGCAAGCTTTCCTTCAGTACTGAAAAAAAATCGGTTGCGATATATTGATGATTTCTTGGCGCGATGTTTTTGAAAAAATCATCGAGATCGGCGTCTCCGTCAACCTGCTGACATGCAGGACTGAAGCCGTTTATCTTCTTCTCAAGATTATTCAGGAACGAGTATACCAGAAACACGGGTTCCTTGCCCAGTTCACATTCAACCCTCAGCGCTGAAATACAGACTTTTACCACGGCATATAAATAGCTAAATGTTTCAAGGACCGGTTCGACGGGGATATTTTTTCTTTCGTTCCGGAGCAGGTTCCACAGATATACGGTATCGATATACCCTCTTTTCAGGAAATACATTGCAGACCGGTTATGGGAGTGGATGATTGAATTGGACGACTGGAAGAGAAGAGTATGATTGTCTTTCAGAAGACGGATGCCCAGATCAAAATCTTCTGCGTATCCCGAACAAAAAAGGTACTTGTCGAAGGTGCTTTTCTTTATGCCCAAACATACGCTGTCCAGACTCGCTGCAGCCCTTTTCCCCTGCATGTCGAGCCCGTCGAAGTTCCTGAAGACTGCATTCGAGGTTATGCGGTCGTGATCGTATCCCATATAACCTGTGTGAACCCACATCGCCCAGCTTGCAAAGAGATCCGCGTCGGCACGCGGGATCTGGCGCGCGGAAACAGCGGCTGCCTTCCCCTGATGGATCGGCTGAATCAGTTTATACAGCCACTGATTGCCGACGGGAATGGCATCCTGAACAGTAAAAACCAGGTATTCACCCGTGGCTTTTTCAGCTCCGAGGTTGCGTGTGCGGGCATGGTGAAACTCTTCTGGTGCGACATGAAAGATGTTTTGCGTGTAATCCTTGCAGAGCTTTAAAGTATTGTCTTTGGACCCCGAATCGACGATGACCAGTTCTATCTCTCCGATACCCTCCTGACCGGTGATCCTTCGCAGCGTGTAATCGAATTCGTCCCCGGCATTCTTTGTAGGAATTATGACTGAAACCTTTGACGCAACAGGCTTGACCGTCGCCTCGGGACTGAATGCTGAAAAATCCGGATTTCCAACAGCATGGGCCTTTTCAGACGACTGATCAGGCAGCGGTTTCCGGTCTGCTTTCGGAATCGGGGGTTCCGCCGAACGCAGGGGCAGCCTCTTTTCCGGTCCCCGTATCCGATCCCTGATTTTCCGGAAACGCTCCAGTACCTTCCACCCGCGGGTGTTCTTCATCGCCGTTATGAGTCGTTCCCTCTCTTTAATTATATCGTTGAGGATCAGGAGCTGGGCGTCTTTCCCTCTCAAATCTGCAGTAAGAATTTCCACCTGCGAAGCCCTCTCCCTAACCTGGTGAATGAGCGCCTCTGTCTGCGAGTAGCGATCACGCAATTCGGATGTCAGATTATCGGCCTGCGTTTCCGTCTCCTTCAGTTTTCCGAGGATGTCATCGAGCTGCAGCCCCTTCTCTTTCAGTTCGGCATAGAGATTCCCTATCTGGGCATCCCTCTCCCGTAATTCGCCATAGAGTTTTTCGACCTGTGGCCCCTTCTCCTTCAGTTCGGCGCAGAGATTCCCTATCTGGGCGTCCCTCTCCCGTAATTCGCCATAAAGTTTTTCGACCTGTGGCCCCTTCTCCTTCAGTTCGGCGTAGAGATTCCCTATCTGGGCATCCCTCTCCCGTAATTCATTATAAAGTTTTTCAACCCGGGGACCTTTCTCTCTCAGTTCAGCATAGAGATTTTCAAGCTGTAGCCCCCTTTCTCTCAGCTCACCTACAAGAGATTCCAGCACACCCCTCTCTTTCAGTTCGGAAACGAGGAGATCGATATGAGCGTCTTTTTCCTGCAGTTCCGCGGCGAGGTTATTAATCTGCATCGTCTTGCCTTCGACTTCCGCGGCAAAGTCATTAATCTGCATCGTCTTGCCTTCGACTTCCGCAGCGAGGTCATTAATCTGCATCGTCTTGCCTTCAAGTTCCGCGGCAAAGTCATTAATCTGCATCGTCTTGCCTTCAAGTTCCGCGGCGAGGTCATTAATCTGCATCGTCTTGCCTTTAAGTTCCGCGGCAAAGTCATTAATCTGCATCGTCTTGCCTTCAAGTTCCGCGGCGAGGTCATTAATCTGCATCGTCTTGCCTTCAAGTTCCGCGGCGAGGTTATTAATTTGGGAGTCCTTCTCATGCAATTGCATCGACAGCTCTTCAACCTGCGGTCCCTTCAATTCCAGTTCGGCAGCCATCCTGTCGATCCGCGAATCACGCTCCGCTATCATGTCTTTATAAAGATCAGATTCATTATGTGCCTCTTTCAGCAGATTCCTCGTACGCACATAGCCCGACATATAGTCGTGTATTCTGGCAGGCGTAACCTTATCCATATGTCTCGACAAAACTTTTAAATAAGACTCCCGCAAAAAGAGAGGGTCCCTGTTCAACTGCGATATCTGAAAGTCAACGCTCCACTGATTATAGTCTGCAGTTACCTGTCTTATATGGTAAAAGGGATGCGTTTTGCCTATGCGTATCAACAGGTCCCAGTCTTCGTATAGGTCGCAGTCGGCAGCGAAACCGCCTGAGGAAACGAGCGGAGCCTTGTTGAAGAGCAGACACATGAACGGGATATAATTCTCGAAGACCAGCTTGTCATAATTAAAATCCTGTGAAAAGACTACTTCTTTCTTTAAATCGTTATTAAGCTCATTAGTCTCCGGGTTATATTCCTTGTAGATCATAAGCGAATCAGTATATGCCACCGCATAATCGCTCTGTTCCAGAAAAGATACGAGGGTCAGGAGATGATCCGCATGGAACTCGTCGTCGTCGTCCAGAAAACCAATATACTTTCCTCCGGCGTTTTCCATGCCCAGATTTCCGGCATGCGCCCTGCCCATGTTTTTCTCGAGCCGGATATAATTGAGCGATATGTCGCCGAGAGTCTTTTCCAGGTTTTTGATATCAAGGTCGCAGCCGCCGTCATTAACAAGAACTACCTCGACAGGCCTGTATGTCTGGGAGGCAATGCTCTGTATCGCCCTCTTCAGCAGTTTTGGCCTGTCCTTTGTCCTGACGATTACGGAAACCAGCGGACTTTCTCTGCCCATAATTCGGTCTTCCCCCTCCAGCCGCCCTTTTCTTCAACCCCGCCGGCAATACCCGTAAAATTATGCGGGCGACAGGGTATTCCGGGCATAAGGCTATCAGAAAACTACTATAATACAATATAATAGAACCTTTCAAGGAACGTAGAGGGAGGATTGAGTGGAGCTCTTCAGACTTACGGTTGCAGAGGCGAGAAGTCTTCTCGATAAAAAAGAAATATCCGCTGCCGAACTGACCGATTCGGTATATAAGAGGATCGACGATGTCGAGGAGAGGGTAAGGGCTTTTATTACCCTGACTAAAGACCGGGCGTTTGAGATGGCCCGGGATGCCCGGATGACGATAGACAGGGAAGTTGTCTCAGGCCGGATGCTTGGTGTTCCTCTGGCAGTCAAGGACAATATGTGCACGAGGGGAATTCCGACAACCTGCGCCTCAAAGATATTATCCGGCTTCAGACCTCCTTATGAGAGCACTGTGACCTCACGACTGAACAATGAAGGTTACGTGCTTCTCGGAAAGACGAACATGGATGAGTTTGCGATGGGCTCCTCGACAGAAAACTCCGGGGTCCGGATAACGAAAAACCCCTGGGATCTTGAAAGGATACCCGGCGGATCGAGCGGCGGGTCTGCTGCGGCAGTTGCAGCAGATGAATGCATAGCTGCGCTGGGTTCCGATACAGGCGGGTCGATCAGACAGCCGGCTGCACACTGCGGTGTTGTCGGGATGAAGCCGACTTACGGAAGGGTATCCCGTTACGGGCTCGTGGCCTTCGCTTCTTCACTGGATCAGATAGGCCCGATCACAAAAGATGTCAGGGACTCCGCCCTGCTGCTGAACAGCATAGCGGGACACGACCCGCTGGATTCGACTTCTGCGCCTCTTTCCGCGCCTGATTTCACGGCAGTCCTCGGCAGAGAGATAAAAGGTCTGAAAATCGGCATACCGGAAGAATATTTCATAGAGGGCATAGATGGGGAGGTCGGGAAAGCTGTGCAGGAGGCGATAAGGCTGCTCGAATCCCTGGGTGCATTAACAGTACCGGTGTCGTTGCCGCATACAGGTTTTGCAACAGCCGCTTATTACATACTGGCAACTTCAGAGGCTTCGTCCAATCTGGCCCGGTATGACGGCGTTAAATACGGCTTCAGGGCAGAGGGAAAAGACCTGATGGATATGTATATGAAGACGAGAGCGCAGGGATTTGGCGCTGAAGTAAAAAGAAGAATAATGCTCGGCACATACGCCCTGTCATCGGGTTACTATGAGGCATATTACAGGAAGGCCCAGCAGGCAAGGACTCTTATAAAGAGAGATTTTGAGAACGCCTTCGTAAATGTCGATGTGATAGTGACCCCGACTTCACCTACGGCAGCTTTCAGAATCGGCGAGAAGGCCGGCGACCCTCTCCAGATGTATTTGTCGGATATTTTTACGATATCAGTGAATCTTGCCGGCTCGCCGGCAATATCCGTTCCATGCGGTTTCACTTCAGGCGGGCTTCCGATAGGGCTGCAGTTCATCGGCAGGCATTTCGATGAGGAATGTTTGCTGAAAACCGCTTATGCATACGAACAATCGACGGAATGGCACAGGAGGAAACCTGTTCTGTGAAATACGAACCGGTAATAGGACTTGAGGTGCATGCGCAGATGCTCACAGACACAAAGATTTTCTGCGGCTGTTCGACAAAATTCGGCTCGGGTCCCAATACGCAGACGTGTCCTGTATGCATTGGAATGCCGGGCGTGCTGCCGGTTCTGAATAGGAAGGTTCTTGAATTCACAGTAAAAACAGGTCTGGCCGCCGGCTGTTCCATTTCCCTCAGCAGCAGGTTTGCAAGGAAAAATTATTTTTATCCCGACCTTCCGAAGGGTTACCAGATAAGCCAGTATGAGCTCCCGATATGCGAACACGGACATATAGATATTGTGGTCGACGGTGCGGTACGGAAAATCGGCATCACGAGGATACATATGGAAGAGGATGCCGGAAAGAATATACACGAGGCAGGGGGAAATTGCAGCTTCGTAGACCTCAACAGGGCCGGGGTACCGCTGATGGAAATCGTCTCGGAGCCGGATATGAAAAGCCCTCAGGAAGCTGTGGAGTATATGAAGAAACTCAGGGCCGTTCTCAGGTATCTCGGCGTATGCGACGGAAATATGGAACAGGGTTCGCTTCGATGTGATGCCAATGTATCGGTAAGGCCGGAAGGAAGAAAGGAATTGGGAGTCAAGGTCGAGATAAAGAATATCAACTCATTCAAATTTGTGGAAAAGGCACTCGATTATGAGATCAGAAGGCAGATAAAGGCTCTGGCAGACGGACAAAAGATTATTCAGGAGACCAGATTATGGAATACAGAAAGAGGTGTCACAGAGCCTATGCGGGGGAAGGAAGAGGCGCACGACTACCGCTATTTCCCCGACCCCGACCTTGTTCCAATGGTAGTCGAAAAAGAATGGATCGAAGAGATAAAGGCATCGCTGCCCGAGCTTCCCGATGTGAAACAGGAGCGTTTTGTAAAGGATTACGGCCTTTCCGAATATGAAGCATCTATTTTGACAGAAGAAATAAATACTGCAGATTTCTATGAAAAAATCATCGCGGAAGGTGGAAATCCTAAAATCCTGAGGAGCGGGATTATTACGGGAATTTTTGGATACATGAATCAGCATGGGAAAACCCTCGGAGACCTTCCAATTAAGCCGGTCCACCTTGTTAATCTTTCCAGGATGGTAGAAACTGCCGAAGTGAGTGGAACAATGGCCAAAACTGCAGTTCTGTTCGAAATGCTCGACACAGGCAAGATGCCCGAAGAAATCATTAAAGATAAAGGCCTCTCCCAGATTAGTGATAAGGAAGAGATTGAAAAGACGGTTGATGATGTCCTGGCGAGAAATTTAAAAGAAGTTGAACGGTTTAAAACGGGAGAAGAAAAGCTGATGGGATTCTTCGTGGGACAGATTATGAAACTTTCAAAAGGTAAAGCCAACCCGCAGATTGTAAACGAGCTTCTGAAGAGAAAGCTGTCGTCGTAATCTTGATTTTGGAGCGATTTTTTAATTAATCTTAAAAGACCGTGATTAGTGATTGGTGATCGGCATTTTACTGTTTACGCTTTACGAATCACGGGTCACTATAAATGGAGAGATGTCCGAGCGGCCGAAGGAGCACGACTGGAAATCGTGTGTACGCTAATACCGTACCGTGGGTTCAAATCCCACTCTCTCCGCCATTTGTCTTTCTGCAGCCTGGGGACGGCCCTTCGCAGCAGGTGGATGTGAACCCCGTCAGGTCCGGAAGGAAGCAGCGGTAAACATTTTTCCTGGGTGCCGGAGGCAGCCGTTTCCAGGCTGGAGAAAGACAGAGCTGCAGAATTGCTAATACAGTCGTAACTATGAATACACTGATTATAAAATCCCTCATGCCCTCTCCGTCTGAGGCGGACCAAAGGGATATGGTTCGACAAGCTCACCATGACATCTGTCATCCTGAGCCTGTCGTGTGTCATCCTGAGCCTGTCGTGTGTCATCCTGAGCCTGTCGTGTGTCATCCTGAGCCTGTCGAAGGATGGCAAAGGGCTAAAGGGAAATTTTCCAATAATGATTCCTTGATTACGAACTACTTAGTAATTCTATGAGCTACCTTGTACTGGCAAGAAAATGGAGACCTGGTGTATTCGACGACCTCATCGGTCAGGAACCCATAATACGCATTCTGAAGAATGCCCTCGATCAGGGCAGGATTGCACATGCGTATCTCTTCTCGGGACCCAGAGGGGTAGGTAAAACCTCCACCGCGAGGATACTCGCAAAGGCCCTGAACTGCAAGGACGGGCCCACATCCGCTCCATGCGGTTCCTGTGATTTTTGTTCAGCTATCTCCGAAGGCTCCTCAGTCGATGTGATGGAAATCGACGGCGCATCGAACAACAGCGTCAATGACATAAGGGACCTGAGGGAACGCGTAAAATATGTACCCTCCGGGGGAAGATATAAAGTCTATATCATTGACGAGACCCATATGCTTTCGGATGCTGCATTCAACGCGCTGCTGAAAACTCTTGAAGAACCACCTCCGCATGTCGTCTTTGTTCTTGCGACAACTGCGCCGAGGAAGATCCCTTCAACAGTTCTCTCCCGGTGCCAGCATCTGCCCTTCCGGAGGATAACCGGAACGCGGATAAAGGAAAGGCTGAAACAGATATCGGATGCCGAAGGCATCAACATTTCCGGGTCTGCGCTCGAGACTATAGCGAGGGCTGCTGATGGAAGCCTCAGGGATTCTCTTACAATTCTCGATCAGATATCGTCATTTTCTTCCGACGTCAGCGATTCGGATGTCAAAGACCTGCTGGGCATTACTGATTTCGGCCTTCTGTCCCAGCTTGCCCTGGCCCTGATTGAAGGCAAAAGAGAGGATATACTGAAGATAACCGATGAACTGATGGAAAAAGGCACGGACATCAGGTCTTTCATAAAGGAACTCATCGGTTTTTTCAGGGACCTTCTGATTGCCGTCATAGTAAAAAACCCTGAGGATATACTTGGCATTGATAAAGAAGAATTCGGGGATATGCAGTCAATAATCAGAAAGACATCGGAGGACCAGTTATCTCTCATCATATCCGATCTGCTCAGGGCCGAGACGGATATACGTAACTCGTCTTCGCCCCGTCTTGCCTTTGAGATGTTTCTGCTTAAGACAAGTTTCCTGCATGACATCAAGCCGCTCAGGGAGGTTATGGAACATATTGAAGAATATATTAAAATGGGACAGAGGCAGGGGGTTTCGGCAGGATCTGCCCGCCCTGAGAAAACCGGGACCTCAGCAGAACACGCGGAAGATGAACCTGATAACCGGCAAGATGATCCGGATCAGTCCGAAGACATTACAGAGACGGAGCAGCAGTCAGAAAACAACAATGAAGATACCGGACTTATACAGCCTGCACAACCAGAGCTATCAGCAGAAATATGGGAGAGGGCAATAAAAAAAATGGATACCCCCCTCGCCTCCAAACTTTCCAAGGCAGACTACAGGCTCGACGGCAATAAAATGATATTGACTCTCAACGGAGGATATTCGCTATTCGCCGACTCCATCGGTAAAAATGCAGAGGCAATCGAAAAAATTTTCTCGGAAGAACTGGGCAGCAGAATAAATCTGGAAATAGAAACAGCAAAAAAAAAGGGCATAAGTAAAAAAGCATTAAAAGAAGAGGTGACATCCGATCCCGCGATTCGTGAGGTGCTGGATCTTTTTGAGGGAAGAATCGTGGAGGTCACGCCGATAGATGATATAGATGATAAGGAATAACCAATTTAACTGAACAACGGAGGATAAAATGTCAAAGAAGATGCTCGGGGACATAATGCGCGAGGCGCAGAAACTCCAGGCCGAAATGGCCAGGATGCAGGAAGAGGCAAAAAAGAAGACGGTCGAGGCAACAGCAGGCGGCGGCATGGTGACTGTAGTGGCAAGCGGTGCAGGGGAGCTTATTTCGATAAAAATCGAGAAGGAAGTCGTTAATCCTGACGACGTGGAGATGCTGCAGGACCTTATCATGGCAGCAGCCAATGAAGCGTTGCGGCGCGGGCAGGAAATGGTCAACAGCGAAATGTCCAAGCTGACAGGCGGTCTTCAGCTGCCCGGTTTGGGAAATCTGGGCAAGCTCTTCTAAATCCGGAACGAAAAAGGTTTATTATTTCTTATATGGAACCTTTCATCGGACAGGCATCAGAAGAAGATATACGGAAAGAAAAGACCAGGGCCCAGAAGCTGAAGATTTCGCAGTGGTGGAAGAGAAAATGCTCTGATGGCATATGCTACTTCTGCGGAAAGAAATTCTTCCCCAGGGAACTCACGATGGACCATGTTGTTCCGCTTATAAGGGGAGGCAAATCGACCAAAGGAAATGTGGTTCCTGCCTGCAAAGACTGCAATAACAGAAAAAAATACCTCGTTCCTTCAGAATGGGACGACTACATGAGAAGACTTAAAGACAACCCATGGAGTTGACAGATTTTTGCGTTCAGTCATTATAAATAAAGTAACTTCAACCATCAAAAAGCATTCCATGCTTTCCGGGGATGAAAAAGTCCTTATAGGACTCTCCGGCGGACCTGATTCCGTATGTCTCCTACACATACTGCATGAGTTGAAGGTTCAGTTCAGGCTTGATCTTAATGCCGTTTATATCGATCATGGCCTGAGACCTGCCGAGACCGGTGGAGAGCTGAAGTTCTGCAGGGATCTCTGCGAGGGCCTGAAAATACCTTTTTTGACAAAAACTGTCCCTGTCCGGTCTTACGCGAAAGAAGAGAAGATGAACCTGCAGGAGGCTGCAAGAAATTTGCGTTATATGGCCTTTGAAGAGACCGCTTATGAATCAGGATGCCGGATAATAGCATTGGGACATACTGCCGACGACCAGGCGGAGACCCTGCTGATGCACCTTTTCAGAGGATCAGGAACAACAGGGCTAGCCGGCATTCCTCCGGTCAGAAAAAACATTATCAGGCCGCTGATCGATATTGAAAAAAAAGAAATTGAAAAGTATCTTGCTGATTCACAGATAGGTTATATAAATGATTCATCAAACCTCAGGCAGGCCTACTTGCGCAACCGGATAAGGCTCTCATTCATGCCGGTGATCAGAGAATTCAATCCTGATATAGTCAGGACCCTCTCAAAGACAGCTTCCCTCTTCAGGGATGAAGACAGATATTTCGAAATTATTGTCACAAAAACACTTATGAAGCTCATAAGCAGGAAAACCGGCAGCCGCATCGAATTGTTCCTCTCGCCTTTTGATATCATGGATAAAGTTATCATGAGGAGGGTCCTGCGAAGGGCGATAGACAGCACAAGCAGTCTGCGCAGCATAAGCTTCATTCATATAGAGGATATTATCGATCTCATCAAGCGTGGCAAACCCGGAGACAGGCTTTACCTCCCGAAAGGGATACGGGTGATCAAAGGATATTCAACGCTTATAATCACATCCGATAAACCTGTCCCGTTAAATGCCTGCGCACTTGCGGTTCCGGGAGATACGGTACTTAAAGAAGCCGGGATGGTAATTAAGGCTTCGATAGAGCCTTCTGAGGAAACATCGATGGAGAATATTTCAGGCCTGTGGACATATACCGGCATTTTCGATGCCGACAAACTGCATATGCCCCTGACGGCCAGACCCCGGGAGAACGGTGATGCCTTTTATCCATTCGGGTTCGGCAAGCGGAAAAAACTTCAGGATTTCTTCACCGACCTGAAAGTGCCGAGGGACGAGCGCTGCAGGGTTCCGCTGATCGTTTCCGGACAGGATATAATATGGGTCGTCGGCTACAGGGGGGATGACAGGTTTCAGGTCACCACAGAGACGAAGAGGATATTGAGATTAGAGGTCAAGAAGCTAAGGGACTAGAACCTATATTAAAATAGGTAATTCGAAGAGTCCGTCACCCTCGCGAAAGCGGGGGTCCATTTAAAGCCTTGAAAAGCATGGATTCCCTCCGTCAATACGTAAGACGGATGCGCGGGAATGACGATCGGGAGCTAAGCGATGGGGAAAAGGAATTTTGAGATAGGTTCTAATCTGAGGTGCATTTTCCTCCCTGTCGCAAAGTAAGGTCAGGAGGTCTGTTTTGAATGAGAAAGTGAGAGTGAGGTTCGCACCGAGTCCTACGGGGCATCTGCATATCGGAGGAGCGAGGACCGCCCTTTTCAACTGGCTTTATGCAAAACATAATAACGGTGTCTTTATACTCCGCATCGAGGATACCGACCGGACACGTTCAACAGATGAATACATCGACTCGATCATTGACGGGATGAAATGGCTTAATCTCGCCTGGGATGAGGGCCCGTTCCGGCAGACCGACAGGTTCGATGTTTACAGGGGCTACGCCGACGGGCTTATTGAGGAAGGAATGGCATACCACTGCTACTGTTCGCCTGAAGAGCTTGAAGACAGAAGAAAAGAGGCCCTCTCACAGGGGAAATCACTTAAATACGACGGCCGGTGCCGTGCTTTGAAAGATCCCCCGGCCGGCAGGAAGCCTGCCATAAGATTCATGATGCCGCAGGAAGGCGAAGTGGTTGTGCGCGACATGATCAGGGGAGACGTCGTCTTCGATAACTCGCTCCTCGACGACCTCATCATCGTGAGATCGGACGGGACACCGACATATAACTTCACTGTGGTTGCCGATGATGTTGATATGAACATAACACATGTCATCAGGGGAGACGATCATCTGAACAACACGCCCAAGCAGATACATATTTACAGGGCTCTGGGGTATCAAACTCCGGTTTTTGCGCACCTGCCGATGATTCTTGGCGCTGACAAGACAAGGCTGAGCAAGAGACACGGCGCGACATCGGTGCTCTCCTACAGGGATATGGGGTTCCTTCCCGAAGCGCTTGTTAATTACCTGGTACGACTTGGATGGTCGTACGGAGATCAGGAAGTTTTCACTCTCGATGAATTGATAGAACATTTTTCGTTCGATGCGGCAGGCAAATCTGCTGCCGTATTCAACCCTGAAAAGCTGCTATGGCTGAACAGCCAGTATATAATGAGCGCCGATCCCGGCAGACTCGTCAAACTCGTGAAACCTTTTCTCGTCAGAGGGAAGATTATCGGAGAGAGCAGCAGCCTTGATGATAAGTGGCTTTCAGCAGCTGTTGCTACTCTGCAGGAACGCGCAAAGACGCTCGAAGAACTTGCGGACATGTTGAGTTATTATATAGCCGATGACATCGGGTATAATGTCAAGGCAAGGGACAAATTCCTGAACCGGAAGTATCTTGAGAACCTGGAAGCGGTTAAAGGAGGATTGGAGAGCCTTGAACAATTTTCTGCAGATGAGCTGGAAAAAGTCTTTCACTCCATTGCCGAAAAACATGGAGCAAAACTGGGGAGCATCGCCCAGCCCGTTAGGGTTGCGGTGACAGGCAGGACCGAGAGTCCGGGAATCTTTGAGGTTCTGGAAGTCCTTGGCAGGGATAAGACTATGAAGAGACTTGAGCGGGCTATCAGGATGATCCATGAAGGATAGAAGAGAAGCGGAAAATGCTGATGCAGGTGTAACCCCTCCCCGGCCGGATGCTCAGCCTCCGGACTTTATAAGGAGTATTATTTCAGAGGATATCAGTGCAAAAAAATACGACAGCCGCGTGCATACCCGATTCCCTCCTGAACCAAACGGCTATCTGCATATAGGTCACGCAAAATCAATATGCCTGAATTTCGGCATTGCCGAAGATTTCGGCGGCCTGTGCAACCTCCGCTTCGATGATACCAACCCCACAAAGGAAGAAGAAGAATACGTAGAGTCCATAAAAAAAGATGTCCAATGGCTCGGATTCGACTGGGCCGACAGACTATATTACGCTTCGGATTATTTTGAGCGGCTGTATGAGTCTGCTGTGCAGCTGATTAAAAAAGAAAGGGCCTATGTCTGCGATCTGAACGCCCGGGAAATAAGGGAGTACCGGGGAACATTGACCGAACCCGGAATGGAAAGCCCCTACCGCAACAGGACGGTCGAAGAAAACCTCTCGCTCTTCGAACGCATGAGGTACGGAGAATTTCCGGATGGTTCCCGCACACTGAGGGCAAAGATCGATATGAAGTCAGGCAACCTGAACATGCGGGACCCCGTGATATACAGGATACTGCATGCCGCCCATCACCGGACAGGCGACAGGTGGTGTATATATCCGATGTACGATTTTGCCCACGGCCTCTCCGACTCCTTCGAGGGCATTACACATTCCATATGCACGGTCGAATTCGAAGACCACCGTCCGCTCTACGACTGGTTCCTGGACGAGCTCGGAGCCTATCATCCCAGACAGATAGAGTTTGCAAGGCTCAACCTCTCATATACAGTTCTGAGCAAGCGGAAGCTTGTTGAACTGGTGGAAGGGCAGTATGTTACCGGATGGGATGACCCCAGGATGCCTACAATATCCGGTCTGCGGAGGCGGGGGTATACCCCTGAGTCCATAAGGAACTTTTGTGACAGGATCGGGGTTGCAAAAAGGAACAGCACAGTCGATATGGCGCTGCTTGAATATTATGTACGCGAAGACCTGAACAAAAAGGCACCCAGGGTAATGGCGGTATTGCATCCGCTGCGGGTAGTTATAGAAAATTATCCGGAAGGCAAGTCAGAAGACATGGACGCGAACAACAATCCGGAGGACTCGTCCATGGGCACACGAAGGGTTCCGTTCTCACGGGTTATATATATCGAAAAAGATGATTTCCGGGAAAACCCTCCCAAACAGTTTTACCGTCTTGCGCCCGGGCGGGAGGTAAGGCTCAGATACGCCTATTTTATTAAATGCACGGGGGTTGTCAAAGACGAAAAGTCAGGCGAAGTGGTGGAGATCAGATGCACATACGACCCGGAGACCCGGGGAGGCGACTCGCCCGACGGACGGAAGGTCAGGGCAACGCTGCACTGGGTATCTGCAGCAGATTGCATCGAAGCTGAAGTGCGCTTATACGATCACCTTTTTCTGAAGGCTGATCCTCATGATGTCACTGAAGGGCTTGATTTCAAATCATGCGTAAACCCTCAATCACTCGTGACCCTGAAGTCCTGCCGTGCCGAACCCGGCATGAGCAATGCGTCAGCAGGAACCCGTTATCAGTTCGAGAGGCTGGGATATTTTTGTGTCGATCCCGACTCGTCTGACGGAAGACTCGTGTTTAACCGGACTGTGACACTTCGTGATACCTGGGCGAAGATAGAAAAAACGATGAAGCAGGGAAAGGAAAGTTAGGATGGGCTATATAACAGTTATTGGTGGAGGGAGCTGGGGTACGACCCTCGCTTATATCCTTACTGATAAGGGATACGATGTAACCCTGTGGGTTCATGAAGGACCTTTGGTTGAAGAGATCAGATCTACCCGCTGCAACAGCATGTACCTGCCGGGGGTGCGGCTTCCCGATGAACTGAAGGTTACAGATTCCGTCCAGGAATCCGTAACAAAGGCCCGTTATGTCATAAATGCGGTGCCAACACAATTCACACGTTCCGTTTTCAAAGAAGCGGCGCCTCACATATCGGCCGAGGCTATAATAGTAAGCGTATCAAAAGGCATCGAAAGGGGGACTTTGCTGTCGGTGTCATCAATTCTGAAAGAACTCTCTTCCCAACATGTTGCAGTGCTTTCCGGCCCGAGTTTTGCGAAAGAGGTTATACGGAAATTACCGACTGCCGTCACCATTGCAACAGAGGATAAAACTGCAGGTTTTATCCTTCAGGAGATATTTAATACGAACAGCTTCAGGGTCTACACGCACGATGACGTCGTCGGCGCTGAGCTGGGAGGCGCTCTGAAAAATGTCATGGCAGTGGCAGCCGGCATATCCGACAGTCTCGGGTTCGGGGACAATGCACGCGCTTCTCTCATAACAAGGGGGCTGGCTGAAATGACAAGACTGGGCGTTGCGATGGGAGCAAAGGAAAGGACTTTCTCCGGACTGAGCGGTATCGGTGACCTTGTTCTGACATGCACGAGCAGATTGTCGAGGAATTATACCGTCGGCACCAAGCTTGGACAGGGCATGAAGCTGGGGGATATCCTTGCCGAAACCAAGAGTGTTGCCGAAGGGGTGGCAACTGCGGAATCCGCATATGAACTGTCACAGAAATATGCCATAGAAATGCCTATTGTGGAACAGATTTACAGGGTCCTTTACGAGGATAAAGATCCCTTTTTCGCTGCAAAGGACCTGATGGACCGCACATTGAAATCCGAGTTTTATGGATAGACAGATCAGGTAAAGACCGGCTAACCCGTGGATCCAGAACGTATAAAGAAGATACTTGCTTCGGTGCAGGCAGGCGGCACGAGCATCGACCTTGCTCTCGAAAAGCTAAAACACCTGCCATGTGAAGACCTTTCATTTGCAAGGGTTGACCATCACCGGCATTTAAGACAGGGTATTCCTGAAGTCGTTTTCGCCTCAGGCAAGACGACGGCCGAGGTTATCGCCATTGCACGAGCACTCTATAAAAAAAATAAAAAGGTGTTAATCACAAAGGGCTCTGAAGAGATACATAAAAAACTGAATATAAAAAACGCGCTTTTTCATCCGATGTCTTCTGCCATATCAGCCGGCGGGGTGAAGAAAGGCAAAGGGCATGTACTAATCCTGTCCGCAGGCACATCGGACATACCGGTTGCGGATGAAGCCGCAGTTACAGCTTCTTTCCTTGGCAGCCGCATTGAAACATTCTATGATGTGGGTGTGGCAGGTATACACAGACTGGTTGCCGCACAAAAATCCCTAGGCCTGGCAAAAGTCATCGTTGTCGTGGCCGGCATGGAAGGGGCCCTCCCATCTGTAGTAGGCGGGCTTACGGATAAACCCGTAATAGCAGTGCCGACGTCTGTAGGCTACGGAACAAGTCTTGGCGGATTGACAGCACTCTTTGCCATGCTCAATTCATGCGTTCCAGGGATTGCCGTCATGAATATCGACAACGGCTTCGGCGCCGGTTGCCTCGCGCACAGGATTAATACGCTATGCCCTGATTAACCCGGAAAATGCATTTTACCCTGGTCATGCAGGCCTATGCGCATCAAAACCTCTCCAACACAGGATTTGGGTATGATAACAGCCAGTCGTCCATAATTAGTGTAGTGTCTCTTAAACAAGTGGTGTTATCAGGGTGATTAGCAAGCTGCATATTGGCTTCACTTTGTCATTCCGGCTTGTCCGGAATCTTTCTGATGGCGTCTATGAAGGATTCCCGACGCGTCCGCCATACAAAAGGCGGACTTGCGGGAATGACATCCCTTGGAGCTCTTCATAACACCAGCCGTTTATGAGACACTACATTAGAGTCTGTGTATAAAGTAAGATTGTAGTTGTTCGTCATTCCCCAACTTGATCCCCCGATCAAGTCGGAGGACGGAATCCAGCCCTTCGACAAGCTCAGGGTGACAAGAATGTCATGGTGATCCGTCTTAAGTATCGACGGACGGAGGATGACAAAATAAGACTTTATACACAGACACTAATTAACCCGAATTGTCCATTTCGGACACATTGCAGGCGGGTATAAGGGAAGCAAAAGCTTGGTCTTGGTGGCAGCACCTTTGTAGGCGTAACTTTTTTACATGCAGCCGGAAGGTTTTCATCTGATACCGTACCATATCGAATAAACATAAACCCTGCAACAGCAAGGTTTTTTCTTCCCTTATATCTGCCCATAACTTACCTCAAATAAACAATCCGGTATTAAAAAAGTGCAAGCATCTGCTTATAAGGAACGTTTTTTGGCTATTCATGCTGACACAAACGGAAACACATTACAGAATTCATGTAAATTTCAGCATACCCTGCAATCGATATTTTAGTTAACTATATAATTATTTTATATAAATTAACTCGATAACTTTTCATTTTCCACATCCTAATATGGCACGCTGCTTGCTTACTAAATAATAGTAAGTACAAAAAAATCTTATACAGATACGAGATGAAAACCCTTGAACTTCAAAATATTATGCAAAGCATTTTCTCAAGGCTTCTATACACAACGCAATTAGTAATTGCGCGTGAGTTCCTATTCGTCATGCCCGTCCGCCTAAGGCGGATCAGTCGGGCATCCACGTCTTCAAAAGATTGGATTCCCGCCAAAGGACTGCGGGAATGACGGGAGATGGGAATAACTCTGTCAGCCATGCGCATTTATTTAGTGCGCTATGTATATTTGCAGGTTGCATCCTCCTTGTACTGCTATGGAATGTTCCGTGCACCGGAATGTCTCTGAATATGAACGACAAAAAGACTCACATATTAAAAAAGGATTCCGACGGACTGGAGATCAGCGTCAGGACCGGAGATATAATCCAGATTGAGCTTGAAGGAACGGGCAGTTCCGGCTATTGGTGGCATGCCGACATGCATGACACCTGCGTCAGGTTGCTGTCTGAAGAGACTGAGCCTTCTGCAAGCGATAAGACAGGCGCTCCCGAGTTGGGTATTTGGCGTTTTGAGGCTGTCAAAAAATGCATGACAGAAATAAATATGGCATATTATAGAAAATGGGAGGGACCGGAAAAGGCATCGGATCACTTCCTTATCAGATTGAACATTAAGGACTAAGAAGGGGGCAAAATGAAAATACTTAAGACAGCCATAAAATACACGGCACTTTTTATTATATTTTTCTCTTTTGTTAATATCTCTTCTGCTGATGAACTTGCCGACATAAAGTCTGCCATAAAGGCATTTAATGCCAGGTGGTCTGCCGGAGAAACATCCATATCAAGGCTCTCACCCGCTGAAAGGAAAATGCGCACCGGCCTGTTGCTGCCTGTTCTTGCACCCTCTGCTGAGTCATCTGTAAAGAAGACGACTGCAATGACGACCATGACCGAAACTCTGCCGGCAAGCCTCGACTGGCGCAATCATGCCGGGAATTATGTAACGCCAGTGAGGGACCAGGGGGGCTGCGGCAGCTGCTGGGCTTTCGCAACGGCAGCTTCACTTGAATCCGCCACTCTTATTGCAAACTTCACCCCTGACATTGATCTAAATCTTGCAGAACAGATACTGGTTTCATGCAGCCCTGCCGGTGACTGCGGCGGCGGATATATAGATGTTGCATCAGACTACATTCTTGATACCGGACTGCCTATGGAAACGTGCTTTCCATATTCAGCCACTAACGGATTCTGCGGCAATGCCTGTATGAACTGGCAGGAATCAGCTTATCGCATAGCAGAATGGCGCTGGGTAGCAATCACATCTCCTACAGTATCCTCAATCAAAAATGCCCTATATACATACGGGCCGCTGGTCACTACGATGAGTTTATATTCCGATTTCTACACATATACAGGAGGCGTTTATTCTCGTGTTGGGGGCACGTACAGAAGCGGACACGGCGTATTGATTGTCGGATATGACGACCCGGGTCAGTACTTTATTGTCAAGAACAGTTGGGGCACAGGCTGGGGCGAATCAGGATTTTTCAAAATTGCCTACTCCCAGCTTTTTAATGAAGTTCAGTTCGGATACTTCACTATTGCATACACTGTCTCCCCGGACCTTCCTGCACTTACTGTTGCAGAGCCGTTAGGCAGCAATGTAGTATGGGATGCCGGCACCACCCGCACAATCCGATGGACTTACACCGGCAATCCAGGGTCAAGTGTAAAAATAGAACTATATAAGGGCGGAGCCCTGAACCGCACCATCACTTCTTCAACATCCATCGGCAGCAACGGAGCCGGAGCATACAACTGGACAATCCCTTCCAATCAGGCGTCAGGTGATGATTACCAGATTCTCGTAACTGCATTGTCATACAGTTCTGTCCATGATATGAGTGACGGAGTTTTTTCGATAATCGGCCCGCCACAGCCCGGCATCACTGTTGCAGCTCCCAATGGCGGTGAGTCCTGGACCGCGGGCTCCACAAGCACCATCAGCTGGACTTATACCGGAAGTCCCGGAACTTATGTGAAGATACTGCTTTATAAGGGCAGCTCCCTCAACCGCACCATTTCTTCTTATGCACCGATCGGATCCAACGGCAGCGGTGCCTACAACTGGGCAATACCCTCGACACAGGCTTTAGGTTCGGACTATTCGATCAGGGTCACCAGCAATTCCAACAGCTTATACACTGATGCCAGCAACTCCCAGTTCACCATTGTCGGGCCGCCACCCCCGAGCATCACTGTTGCAGCTCCCAATGGCGGTGAGTCCTGGACCGCGGGCTCCACAAGCACCATCAGCTGGACTTATACCGGAAGCCCCGGAACTTATGTGAAGATACTGCTTTATAAGGGCAACTCCCTCAACCGCACTATTTCTTCGTATGCACCGATAGGCTCCAACGGCAGCGGTTCATACAACTGGGCAATACCTTCGACACAGGCTTCGGGTTCGGACTATTCGATCAGGGTCACCAGCACTTCCAACAGCTCATACACTGCTGCCAGCGATGGATACCTGGAAATATATTAGCCCTTAATCCAAAAGCAAAAAACCTGACCACAGGGCCCGCAGAGATTTTTCTCTGTTAACCCGAAAAATGCATTTCAATTCAATTCATGCAGGCATGTGGGAAGCAAAAGCTCTCCGGCAGCTCCTTTGCAGGCGGTTATATATCCGGCATCCATGCACGTTTTCATTCCGGACGATTGGCTGTTATCAGATCCAAATCCTGCGTTGGAGAGATTTTGATGCGCATAGGCCTGCATGGCTGGGGTCAAATGCAGTTTTCGGGTTAATTGTTTAGCTTTGTCCTCAAAATAACTCCCTTTCTCTGTCTCCTCTCTGGTCAGGCGTTGGATTCGGACTGCTTTGCCTTGACAGGACTGCTTTGCGCGTGTTGACTTAACTCACGATCTCATCTATACTTCAAATATACCCTGGGGGAGGCCCGACTGCCTGAGAGTCTGCCGTTGATTATAACGGCAGAGACCCCGCGAACCTGATACGGATAATACCGTCGTAGGGAAGGGGGAGATCACCGTATCCCTCCAGGGATGCGGTTTTTTGTTTATATATGGATACACTAAACAAGTAATAAGAACATAATATATTGAATAACAAACGACTAAGAGATGTTAATCTGTTCCTTATAACAGACAGGAAATTTTTCAATGCAACGTGCTATCTGTATTTGGCATTTGAAGCCGCGCTTGATGCAGGTATAAAGGCAGTCCAGTTGCGCGAGCGGGATCTTTCGACAAAGGAGCTTTTTGATATGGCAGTCTGGCTTAGAGAATTAACCCGGGAATACGGCGCCCTCCTCTTTATTAATGACAGGGTCGATGTCGCTCTTTCTGTTTCAGCAGACGGTGTCCACCTCGGTAATTCCTGTCTTCCTGTGAAGGCTGTCAGGGAAATCGCCGGCGATAAGCTCATTATAGGTGTTTCAGCACATAGTGTTGATGAGGCCCTCGAAGCGGAGAAAGCAGGTGCGGATTTTCTCACCTTCGGCCCTCTCTATGAAACACCTTCAAAGATCAAATACGGCATACCTGTTGGAATCGATTCTCTTAACAATGTAAAATCCAGGGTAAAAATACCCGTTTTTGCTGTAGGTGGTATAAAACCCGATAAAGTGAAAGAACTAAGGGCGGCAGGCGCTGACGGCATTGCGGTAATATCTGCAATCCTCACAGCAAAGGATATCGGAAAAACAACAGAAACATTTTTGAGGTTGCTTAAATGACAAGGATAGAAGCGGCAAAAAAGGGGATCGTTACCGATGAGGTAAAAGAGACGGCATTATCGGAGGGCATACCTTCCGATAAATTGGCTGAAGATATCGCGACGGGATTAACAGTAATACCAAGAAATGGCATCCGCAGCATAAAGCCTATCGGGATTGGCAGGGGACTCCGGACAAAGATTAATGCAAATATTGGTACATCGAAAGACAGGATTTCTTTTGAAGATGAAATGGAAAAACTCGATGTGCTTGTAAGACACGGCGCTGATGCTGTAATGGACCTTTCGACCGGCGGTCCGATAAAGGCCCTTAGGAGTCTGCTCCTGAAAAAATCGTCCATCCCGGTCGGGACAGTACCTATTTATGAAGCCGCCATAGCTGCGGCAGAGTCCTACGGCACAATTTCAAAAATGACGGATGACCATCTGTTTCATGTCATAGAGCAGCATGCTGAAGAAGGGGTGGATTTTGTTACAGTCCATTGCGGTTTGACAAGAAGAGCCGTTGAAAGGCTCAGGGATGAAGGCAGGGTCCTTGACGTCGTCAGCCGCGGAGGATCATTCCTTCTCGAATGGATGATTTACAATGACAGGGAAAACCCCTTATACGAACATTACGACAGGCTGCTGGATATCTCAAAAAAATATGACCTGACTTTGAGCCTTGGAGATGCGATGCGTCCCGGGTGCCTCGAAGACGCAACTGACCGGAGCCAGATAGAAGAGCTGCTGACCATCGGGGAATTGAGGGACAGGGCCCTTGATGCAGGTGTGCAGGTGATAATTGAAGGCCCCGGGCATGTACCTCTGAACCAGATTGAACTGAACATAAAACTCCAGAAAGAAGTTTGCAGGGGAGCGCCTTTTTATGTTCTCGGTCCTCTTGTTACCGACATAGCCATGGGATATGACCATATAGCTGCAGCGATCGGCGGGGCTATTGCCGGAGCTGCGGGAGCTGACTTCCTGTGTTATGTTACGCCTGCGGAACATATAAGGCTTCCGAATATTGAAGATGTTAAGGAGGGAGTAATAGCATCAAAGATCGCGGCGCATGCGGCAGATATTGCAAAAGGCGTTCCGGGCGCTCTGGAGCGCGACAGGAAGATGGCTGCCTGCCGCAAGAACCTTGACTGGACCGGCCAGATCGGATTGAGCCTTGACCCCGAAAGGGTGAAGACATGGCGCTCGCAGATTCCACCTGCCGAACAGGATGTATGCAGCATGTGCGGAGAGTTCTGTGCGATCAGAAAAGTAGAGCAGGCGCTGAAAAAGAAGACATAGAATATGAAAACAGCCCTTTCGATAGCAGGTTCCGACCCTACAGGCGGAGCAGGACTGCAGGCCGATATGAAAGTTTTCAGATCATTTGCTGTTCACGGCCTTTCAGTAGTCTCCGCGATCACCGCACAGAGCACCGAAGGTGTGGATTTCATCTCTCCCGTTGACAGGGACTCACTCGAAAAGCAGCTCCGGACAATCCTTTCGGACATCAGACCAAACGCATCAAAAACCGGTATGCTTTACAGCTCATGGGCAGTTGAAATTGTAGCCCGGATGTTTAAGGAACTTTCACTTGATAACATTGTTATTGACCCCGTTACGATTTCTTCAAGCGGCGCAAGCCTCGTCGGCGAAGGGACGCTTGATGCAATAAGAGAAAAACTATTCCCTTTGTCAAGAGTAATTACGCCGAATATTTATGAAGCATCAGTTTTCACAGGGATCATGATCGATAACAGAAACGGTATGGAAGAAGCATCGAGGGCGCTTAAAGATATGGGGCCTGATGTGGTTGTTATTACTGGCGGACATCTGAATGATATTGCGCTTGACCTTTATTACGACGGGGAGTTCCATGCTTTGGAAAGTGAGAAGATCAGAGGTGAATATCACGGCACAGGATGCGCATTTTCCGCTGCCATCACAGCTCTTCTGGCCCTCGGACTCTCCCCCCTTGAATCTGTGAGCAGGGGCAAGGAATTTATTCAAAATGCAATAAAACAGGCTTACCACCCCGGTCGCGGGATGGGACTTTTATATCTGTAAATAAGGAGATTTCATGGAACAGAAAAAGCCGGACCCTGCCAGAATGCAGGTTTTAAGGGCTCTGCCTTTGGATATTAAGCAGGCTCTTACAAAAGAGGAAGTCGACGCGTTTCTTTACGGTGACATATGGCCTGACTCCCTTAAAGAAAAACTTAAGGATTATATTGTAGACGAAGCCTGAAAAAATTTTGATGCTCATATGCCTGCATGGCTGCGGTAAAATACAGTCTTCGGATTAACCCGGCTGGTCAAATTTTGCTGTTTTCGATCTTATAATATCCTGTGCCATTTCGGTCACACCCCGGAAGTCTATCTTCCCGCTTCCCATCTTCGGAAGCTCTTCTATTACGATAAACTGCCGTGGGAGTGCTATGTTCGGGAGCTGCTCAGACATCTGTTTCAATATGTTTTTGTCGTCGATTTTTTCTGTAACGGCAGCGACAATTCTGACTCCTTTCAGGGCATCGGGTATTTCCACAATAGAACACGAAACCCCGTCGGGAAGGAGTTTCTGCAGAACATCCTCAACCTTGACCAGTGATATCATTTCCCCGCCTATCTTTACGAATCTTTTAAGCCGTCCGGCATGCCACAGAAATCCGTCCTTATCGAGGAAGCCCATATCACCGGTATCATACCAGCCGTGCCTTATGCGCATCGAGGTCTCTTCGAAATCGTCCAGATATCCCTTCATCACAAGGTCTCCTTCAACCAGAATCCGGCCGACCTCTCCAACCCCGCATTCCTTGCCTGATTCATAATTCTCGATACGAACCCTGACGCCGGGAAGCACTTTCCCCACACTGCCGGGCCTGTTGTGCTCCGGCGTATTTACAGAAATAACCGGAGAGGTTTCCGTAGCTCCGTAACCCTCGTAGAGCGTTATCCCGTGCTTTTCGAGAAACTCCTTGCGCAGCGCGTCAGGACATTTGTCCGCGCCGCTCACTATGAGGCGAACGCTCCTGAAGTCCCCCTGGTCTGATTTTCGCAGGTAGCCGGAGAGGAAACTGGGAGTTCCGACCATAACAGTTGGGCGTTCCTCTCGCAAAACAGTGCATACCATCTTGAAATCCAGCGGGTTTGCATAGCAGACGATCGTCATGCCGAAGTAGAGGGGGCCCCAGAGGTTTACGGTCAGGCCAAAGACATGAAAGTAAGGCAGATTTGCGAGCATAACATCACTTTCATACATCTTCATGACCTTGCTGAAACTGCTGATATTGGATGATATGTTCCGGTGAGTAAGCTGCACAGCCTTGGGGTCTTTTTCGCTGCCGCTCGTCAGCAGTATAACGAGATTGTCATCCTCATGTCCTCCGTGAATCATCCTTAAGAGCAAAGGAAGGGGCAATTTTGCTATGAGCGCTGCCCTGAGTTTATCACTGATAGTTATGGTCTCCATCAAATCCTCGATAAAAACCATGCCCTCGATGACCGGGCAATTTATTTTCTCGAGCAGCGCCCTGGACGTAATGATAGTCCTGAAACTGCATTTCTTCTGCGCGTATAATGCATTGTTTGCAGCTCCTGTTGAGTAGTTGATCATAACCGGCGTCTTGCCGCTCATCAGTGTGCCGAGAACCGTGAGCGCGCATCCGGCAGAGGTGGGTATCATAATGCCGATGAAACCCTCATCGTGCTTCCTGATCTTCTCCGAAATAATGAGAGAAGCAATAAGGGCTTTCGAATAAGTCAGTTTCTTGTCAGAGGTACGGTCGATAAAGGCAAGCTTTTGACCGTACCTCTTGGCAATCTTTACGAAATGCTGATGGAGAAGCATCTCAAAACATTATGTTGAGCTGTGCGCTTATAATATCGATTTTGGCATCATATGTGCCCTTCAGTCCGCCCCTGAGCGCATCTTCACCCGCAGCCTTCTTGTCGATTCCCGGGTCGTTAATGAAGAGATGAGCATATCCCAGATCGAAACTTATTGCATCGGAAAATTTATATCCCAGGCCAAGAGCCGCCCATATACGGTCTCCGTCAGGAATACGAGGGGTGCGGTGTGCCTTATCAGGCACCGCTGATGTGTCATAGGCAGTTCCGGCCCTGAACTTCCAGTTGTTATCCGGCACATAGGTAACGCCGACTGAAGTGCGATAGCTGTCCTGCCAGTTTTCGGTTGTTACCGAAGGAGACATCCCGTTATCGAATTTCACCCGCAGTTCCTTAAAGTGCTCCCAATTAGTCCAGGTGAAGTCTCCCATGACCATCCACTGCGGGTTAAACTGATGGAAGAAACTGACCGACAGGCTGTCCGGGAACGTAATGTCGGCTGAGACGTCATTATCACGGAATGTGGACTGCAGAGCAGCAGGCACTTTCTTGAAATCGGCTTCCCCGTCCAGGTCATGATCGATAGCAGACCGGTAGGCAACGCCGATCCGCGTGTTTTTGGTGAATTCATAAAGGAGGCCGACATTAAAGCCGAACCCCCAGCTGTTTCCCTCAAGACCGACAAACCCGTCGTTTCCCTGCGGCATAAGTCCGGGGATGCCGGAGAGAAAACCGATGGTGCCGAAATCAACTGCATTCGTAAGCTCAACATCTATATACTGGGCGCTCACTCCTGCGCCTATGCTAAGCTGGTCATTGATCCTGTACGCAATGGAAGGATTGATATTGACAGACATGAGGTCCGACCTTATAGCGTGGTAGCGGCCCACCCAGGTATCATTATATTCAGTGGCAAGACCGAACGGCGCATTAATGCCCAGCCCCACTGCAAAACGGTCACTGATCTTTCTGCTGTAATATAAATTAGGCACAAGCTTTGTTACACCTGCATAGCCTCCGTTACTTCCAGTGAGAGGCGCGCCAGTCACGTGGGCAGAGCCTTCATTTTTGAACTTAAGTGTAGGGATAATAACATGCGATCCGAAAACAAGCTGGTTATTCCCAAGGCGGGTCATGCCGGCAGGATTATAGAAAATAGTTGAGGCATCCTCAGCACTTGCGGCGCCGCCCGCATAAGCATTGCCCAAACCGCTTACGTTCTGCTCAACCAGCGCAAATCCAGCGCCAAAAGCAGAGCCTGCAGCAATCAGAGAAATACATACTGCCATGAGTACAAGATACATCCTGTTACAGAGACGTCGATTTTTCATTGTATCCCCTCCTTTAATGAAAAATTATTGCTCCGTAGAGTTGCATAATTTTTCGCTTTATGTCAAGAAAAAACATCCATAAAAAATATCCATTTATTATTCACTTCATTTACCTCTCCGCTTCCTTTTCAAACCTTTATATTCATTAAAGGCAACCCCAATCTCTGTCTTTTATTTTCGCCTCTGAAAAGATCATTTAACCTTCCCGGGCTGTCACCCCTTTCTCCTTCGTGCCGTGCCTGCAGCTTTGTCGGCAGGCTTGTCGCATGATGGACGGTATATTTGCCGAACTTTTCCGATAAACGGTCGACTGCATCGTAAATCCTTGACATCTTCTCTGTCCTTGCGTGGTCATCAAAAAGGCTGTACTGGCAACCTTCTTCTGAAGTCAGGCCGCCAAGTACAACACCGGTCTGACGGTAGAGAACGCCGGGCCGGTAAACACGCTTAAAGCCCTCCTTCAAAGGCCCGAAAAGGCAGGCAGGATAGGCAGTTGGCCGGCTTAACTTCATCTCGATGCCAGTGTTCCTGAAGTCCTGCGTCCTGAGAAATACGACAAGCCTGGCAGCTGAGAGGCTGTATCTTCTTGCCTTTATGCATGCGTTTTCGAGGTTATGGGAGAGCTGTGCAAAGACGAAGCTCTCTTCGCTTGAAGGTGGGGTAAAGGTCCTTACCTTGCTTATGGACTGGTAGCTGCTTTTTGACTCGGCAACAACAGGGTAAATGCTTCTACCGTTAAGCTCGTGCCAGATTTCCCGATATGGCTTTGAGAGATGTTTCTGTATAAACCTTTCGTCTTTTCCGGCAAAGTCAAGGGCGCTCGCTATCCCAAGTTTCCTTAGAAACTCTGCCGTGTTCGGACCGATCCCCCAGACTTTTTCCAAAGGCATATTTCGCAGATACATATGGATATCTCTTCCGGGGATTACTGTAATTCCATGCGGTTTGTTATGCTTTGATGCGATCTTTGACAGCACTTTTGTAAGGCTCACGCCAACCGATACGGTTATTCCCAGTTCCCGCTCGACCGTTTCCTGCATCTTACCCGCGATAACGCCATAGGATGCGTGAAAGCTTCTCCTCAGTCCGGTAATGTCCACAAACGCCTCATCTATTGAGTATTCCTCGACATCGGGGGAAAAACGTCTGAGTATTTCGAATATACGGAGGGAGAAAAGACTGTAGGTTTCGTAATCAGACGGCAATATTACGGCGTCAGGGCATATCTTCCTTACCTCAAAGAGTCTCATCGCCCTTGTTACTCCCCTCGCCTTTGCCTCATAGCTCGCAGCGGCAACAATCCCGCGCTCCTTGCCCGTTATTACAGGCTTGCCTTTGAGCTCCGGGTGGATCGCCTGCTCGCAGGAGGCAAAAAAGGCATCGGCATCAAGATGGACTATCGCTTTCGGCCATGAATGTATGGTTAACGGTTGATTATCCATCGTTTATTGAAATATCAAAGTTGTCTGCTACCTGTATTTCCTGACCACCGCCGTTACCACCCCGGCTATCTTCAATTCAGCCTTCGGCCTTATGGGTTTATATTTAGGGTTGGCCGGCAAAAGCATCACATTCTCTCCCCTTTTCCTCAGATACTTCATCGTCCATTCCCCGTCGACCTCTGCGATTACGATGTCCCCGCTTTTTGCCGTATGTCCCCTGTCAACGAGTACCATATCTCCGGGTAGTATGCCGGCTTCAGACATTGAATCTCCGGATACCCTGAGAAGAAAGGTGGCCTCGGGGTTTTCTATAAGGAGTTGGTCAAGCGACAGGGTGTCTGCCAGTTCCTCTTCCGCAGGACTTGGAAACCCGGCCTCAACTGTACCAAGCATCTTTAAGACCGAAGCCATTGACCCGGGAATCAGCCTTCCTTTTGCATCCCTCTGAACGACTTTGCGGCGCTCAAGCGTATTAATGAGTTTAAAGACCGCGTTCTTTGAGCGCAGACCTAAGGCCTCTCCGATCTCCGAGAAACTCGGCATCCTGCCTTTTTGACGGTATAACCGGCTTATCTCCCTTATCCTCCACCGCAATCTTTCTTCCATGGCGACATCTGTCATGCTCCCATTATACGGTGAACAATAGTTCACTGTCAAGCAAGGCAATTCAATTTCCCATGCTGTCAAAAAAGACAAACCACAGAGCAGACAGGGACTTTTATTTGTGTGCTGAGTCAATGGGAAATCTCCGCTTTCCCATTGACTTTTACTTATCATGGATATCTCAAAATTACTTTTCACATCGCTTCATTCCCTATCGTCATTCCCGCGCATCCGTCTTAAGTATTGACGGACCTTCCGTATTGCGTATTTACGGAGGGAATCCATGCTCTTCAGGGCTTTAAATGGACCCCCGCTTTCGCGAGGGTGACGGACTCTTCGAATTACCTATTTTTAAGGTTCTAGTATAAGCCCTTTGTAAACAGCCATGGCTGCCGGATATTTGACAAATGAAATACAGGTGTAAGAAAATAGAGTACAATGAGACACAGTATATCCATACGGGTGTTATCATTAGTTGCCTCCCTTTTAATAATAACTGCGTATTCGACTGATTCAGCCTGCGGAGCCGAAAAAATTTCTCAGGGCTCGACATTACCCGGATTCAGACTGGATGCGACTGATGACCCGGCTGCAAAAGAATATCTGGGGCTTAAAAATCTCAAGTCATTTGTTATTTCGCAAATATCCGCCAAATTCATCATCATAGAGTTCTTCAGTCTTTACTGCCCTATCTGCCAGAAGCAGGCGCCGATGGCAAACAAGATACATAAAATAATCCAGCAGGACCCTGAATTAAGCAAAAACATAAAAATTATAGGCATAGGTGCAGGCAATAATCTGCGGGAAATCGACACTTACAAGACCACTTTACGGATATCCTTTCCGCTGTTTACCGATACCGATTTCACTGTATATAAGAAGATCGGGGAACCGAGAACGCCGTTCACAATTCTGGCGACCACCAAAGGCAAGGTTCTTCTCACCCACTCAGGTGTTGTTGAAGATATCGACGAATTTATCGGCAAGGTTAAGAAAATCCATGGGCAGCATTAATCCTTTAATCCAACGACCCAAAATAAAGCACATCATGCACGCCGGATGCATCTGGTAGGTTATGAGCACTGCTGAAAATTCAGCTGCAAAACTTTCCGGATATCCTCTCTTTGCAGATATACCGGAGGGTAAACTTTCGGCAATCGAAAAGGTCGCGCAGAGCAGAAACGTGCCGGCGAATAAAACTATTTTCCGGCAGGGCGAACCAGGTGACAGTTTTTTTATCATCCGCTCCGGTAAGGTCAGAATTTTCAGAAAAAGCCCTTCAGGTTCAACAAGGGAAGTGGCCCGATTAGGACCCGGCGACAGCTTCGGGGAATTGGCGCTTATCACAGGCGAATCCCGGTTCGGTTACGCAGAGGCCATGGAAGAGACAGAACTCACGGTTTTTCACAAAGATCAGTTTGAGCGGATACTTAAGGACCATCCGCACATATTGTCCGCTTTAATAAAGAAGGTATCCGGCATGCTGTATCAGAGCAACGCATCACTTGAGGTGGAAACAGAGCGCGGTTATACCGAAGTAGAAGAGATAATGCACAAACTCGACAAGCTCTATATCGCAGGCTCCTGGCTCCATTCGAATCTGGACTTCAGGGAGGTTTTGCGTGAAATCGCCGATATGATCATCAATCTGATAGGAGCAAAGAGTCTGGCGATCTTCCTTCTTAATGATAAGACAAATGAACTTCTGCCTGTTATAGCCAAAGGTATGCCCGTCAATTCGATACCAAATGTTGAAATAGGCAAGGGTCTTCTGGGGAAAGTGGCAGAAACCGGACAGAGGTGCCTTTCAGAAAATATCGCGGATATTTCGTCATCAAACGTGGATCCCGAAAACCCTATTGTATGCATTCCGCTCAGGATACACGAGCATGTCATGGGAATAATTGCGATATATTCACTTTATATGAAAAAAACTGCTTTTACCGATAAGGATTTTGAACTTTTCGATCTGCTGGCGCGTCATGCATCCACTGCAATTTTTTCTTCAGGAGCCTACACAAGCGAAAAGAAAGCACGCGATATATCGTGGCATGATTATCTTATTATAATCTGTATAAGTCTGGTCTTCAGCATTGTTTTCAATATCTCAAATCCCAATGGAATCAGGGTAATACCAAAATCATGGTCCGGGGAAAGCGTGCCTGCAGCTACCCCTCATTTGGCAATAGATCACTTGCATAACGCCACAGCTCTTTTTATCGACGCCATGCCCTCGGGTTTTTTTGAACGGGAACATATAAAGGGCGCGGTTAACATTCCGCTGGCACTTTTTGACATAGTTTATATGCTGGAACTTAGCGATATGGACAAGGAGAAACCGATTTTTGTTTACGGCAGGACAATTAGCAGCCTTTATGATGAAGAAGTTGCCAAGAAACTCATTATGCGGGGGCATAAGAATACCAGAATACTTGAGGGTGGGGTATCCGCCTGGAAGAAAAACGGATATCCGGTCGGGCCATGAAAAACTTGTGGCCGAACGTTAAACGGTTTATAAAAAGTCCCTATCTTTCACTGGTGCTCAGATTTTATATTGGCTATATTTTTATACATGCCAGTACAAGCAAGATCCACTACCCTGCGGAATTTGCCGAATCCCTGGCAGCGTATCAGATGATTCCCTACTGGTCTGTAAACTTCATGGCATTATTCTTGCCCTGGCTTGAGCTTACCTGCGGCCTGTTCCTTATCCTTGGACTCAGGACAAAAGTAGTTACGTCAATTCTGGGATCACTTCTTGTTGTCTTTACTTTCGCAATACTGATTAATCTTCTGAGAGGCTCTCCTATACACTGCGGCTGCTTCGAGAATGTTGATCACCCGATCGGCTGGCGGGATATAGCCAGGGACTTAGGCTGGCTGATCCTTACGGTTCAGATTTTTTTCTTTGATAAAATTAATTTGCTTCGCAGGGAAGGTCTGGTTTTTCTGAAGAAACAGGCAGGATAATTTTTCGATTTAATCGGGGAGGATATATGTTTCCGGATTTTAAATTCAGGAATTTATGTTTGACGGCTTTTCTTTGCATTATTGTTCTGGCTGCTTTTTCATGTGACAGGAGAGAATTATTTTCAGGCAGTTACGTAGCCGAGGGGGAAGAAAATCTTAAGACACCCGAAAACGTTATCGAACTGAAAGAGAACGGGCAGGGAGTCTGGAGGATTGCGGATGACGAAGCCACCTTCAGCTGGCGGGTTACCGACGATGAGATAAGGCTATATACAAAATCAGGCGGAGTTATTATCGGGAAAATGAAAACCGGTGATACGCTTGAAATAGCCCTGCCGGGTTCAAAATTCAGGTATTTTAAAAAGGTAATGTAATGTCTGTCCATAATCAAGAATTAAGTCTCTCGATCGGGGAAGCCAGCCCTTCGACAAGCTCAGGGTGACAAAAATGTCGTGGTGATCCGTCACAATACGTAAGACGGACGGAATGACGAACAACTTACTAAGGAGTTCATTAGAAAAGCCTCACACCCTCACCCTTGCCCTCTCCCGTCAAGGGAGAGGGGACTTAAGAATTGCCCCTCCCTTGACGGGAGGTCCGTCAATACGTAAGACGGAAGGAGATAAAGGGGAGGGTGTTTAAATGTGGCTTTACTTATGATCGTATTAGTAATTCTTAGTTTATAAACAGACTCTATTTAGTATCGAACTTTTCAGCGGGCCGGGGCGAACTGCATTACACCGTCATCCGCTGCGGTTGAGATATAGAGCTGACCGTCACGGACATGACACGATACAGCTTCGTCAAGCGCTTTGGTGTAGCGGTCGAAAATAGATCCGGGCAGACACATCGCACGGGTAAATCCGAGATGGAAAGAAAGGCTGTTTCCGACGAGTTCAAACGTGCCAGTTCCCTTATTGCAGTCTGCCTGCACATAAACAGCGCCGTTATCGAACAGCTCCAGGCTGTATTTTGCAGGATCGCCGGGCTTCAAACCCGTTTCGTTCATATACCGCATCTCAACCAGGTGCCAGACCTTGCCGGTAATATCAGGTTGTCTCTGCAAAACAAGCCCTTCGGAACCACAAATCTCAACGTCATATCCTGCGGCTCTCAGCAGGTCTCCCTGAAGATGGAAAGCGACAACGCCGGGGGTATCGTAGGACATTCCCTCTTTTTCGGTCAAAGTCACAGCAACCTCCCCATCCTTTCCGGATTCCCATTTGCCGGTCTCAACAATAGCGGGCTTCCTGTTGAGATAGTCTGTGCTCATTTCAGCACGTTTGTCATCGGTCAACTTTAAATGTATTACCCGTCCAGGACCCGATGCAGAAGGGAGCTTTGCGCCATAGGTGCCCGCCACCTTTTCGGAAGTAGCGCAGGCATGAATGAGGAACCCCGGCAATATCAGAAAAATTACAAGGATGTTCTTTCTCAATATATCCTCCCTTTAAAAATATGCAGTCTATAAAGTTTTCATCTTCCTGAATCTTTCAATCGATACTACTTTATCATGCTGAGAGGGCTTCGCTTCAGGCATCGGAGGTTCTTTGGTCCTGTCTTCGAGCCCGGTCATGTCCCAACGGTCAAACCTTATCTTTGCAAGCGGTGAAAATACCGAAACCAAATCATCCGCGTGCAAAAAACAGTTTTCAGGCCTGTTTCCGGTTCCAAAACCGAGCGCTGTTACGATACTGCCGTCGTCTGTCCATTGAAGGTTCTTATGGTTTTTCTGATTGAATACCAGTGCCAGCCCTTTCTTTTTCTCCTGTTCCGTGAATCCCCGGTTTCCGATTTTGGTATTCTCGGAATATTTCACGACCATATAGACCTGGCCGTAATCATTTAACAAGTCATAGAACAAATTCTGCAGATATTTAATCTGATTCTTCATGTCCTTTATCTTATCTCACTCTGCACCATATTGACAAATTACGGTTTAACCCGAAAACTGCATTTCAATTTAATTCATGCAGGCATGTGAGCAGCAAAAGCTCTCCGGCAGCTCCTTTGCAGGCGGTTATGTATCCGGCTTCCCTGCGCGTTTTCATTCCGGACGACTGGCTGTTATCAGACCCAAATCCTGCGTTGGAGAGGTTTTGATGCGCATAGGCCTGCATGACTGGGGGTAAATGCAGTTTTCGGGTTAATAGGGGGGGAGGGGTCTCCGGGGGGCGGAGACCCCTCGTGGGAGGGGAAACCTAAACCTCTTTTTGGGGTTGTGGTGCCTTTCTCAAAAAAGTCGGCAGATCAACATGATCTTCATAAGACATTATCTCGGTCGGTACAATATCATCGAGTTTATATTCTGACCTCAGACTCTTCGATAAAACCCTTTCAGAGCCTTTAAGGTTAAGGGACTGCCTGATTGGGGTCCACTTCTTAATCTGGGGCAGATCCACCTTCTCTTTCTGGTCATTAAAGCCTGTCGCAATGACTGTAACCCTGACTTCCTCACCGACATCCGGATCTATAACTGCGCCGAATATCAGGTGTACGTCTTCATGGGCTGAGTCGTAGATATAAGAAACAGCGTCCTTGACATCATCAAGGGCAAGTTCGAGCCCACCAGTGATATTCACAAGGATGCCCTTTGAACCTTCTATTGATGACTCCTCGAGCAGCGGGTTTGATATGGCCTTTTTCGCCGCATCTACTGCTCCGCGTTCGCCTCTTCCGACGCCGGAACCCATAACTCCACGGCCTTTATCCTGGATAATCGTCTTGACATCGGCAAAATCAACGTTGATGAGTCCGGGTATGAGGATGATATCCGAGATTCCCTGGACAGCCTGTTTAAGGACGTCATTTGCAACAGCAAAGGACTTCAGCAGTGGCGTACCCTTCTCGACAACAAGTCCTATTTTGTCATTGGGAATTACAATCAGGGTATCGACGTTCTGTTTCAGTTCCCTTATTCCCTCTTCCGCATTGTTGCAGCGTATTTTTCCTTCGTAGAAGAAAGGTTTGGTAATGACGGCAACCGTAATTGCGCCCAGCTCTTTTGCGATCCCGGCAATGACGGGACCGGCGCCTGTGCCTGTGCCTCCTCCCATGCCTGCGGTAATGAAGACCATATCAGAGCCTTCCAGATGCTCGGCAATAAGCGCAGTATCCTCAAGCGCCGCCTCTCTGCCTATATGGGGATCGGATCCGGCTCCCAGTCCGCGTGTAAGATTGCTTCCGATCTGCACTTTAACAGATGCCAGAGATGTTTCGAGAGCCTGCGTATCCGTATTGACGGCAATGAACTCGACTCCTTGGAGGTTGGAAGCGATCATATTATTGACCGCGTTTCCGCCGGCTCCACCGATGCCTACAACTTTTATTTTTGCAGTCTGTCCCCTTACTTCTTCGATTTCAAACATAATCCCTCCTTTTTATATGAAAATTCCTTTCACCCAGTCTTTCATTTTTTCTAATATCCCTGTGCAAGCCTCCGGTTCTAAAATCCCGGTGGAACAATCACTGATCGCATAACGCACAAGCCCTGCAGCCGTTGAGTACATCGGATTATTCGCTATATCACGGCAGCCTTTTATTGCCCTCGGGAAGCCAATCCTGACAGGCATACCAAGAATATCCTCCGCCATTCTCGGGAAGCCCCCGAGAAGCGCCCCGCCGCCTGTGAGGACTACTCCTGCGGATGCTATGCTGTATCCCTGCCGTGACATGATATTTTTTCTGACCATTTCAAGTAATTCCTCAGCCCTCGGCATAATTATTTCGTTCAGACGTCCATGTGTTATCTTCTGCTCTTTTCTCGCCTCGGTACTCTCTATTTCTTCGGATGAGTTGACTATAATGGCTCCGGCTGTACCGAATCTCTTTTTTATGCGTTCCGCCTCGTTTATTGATATCCTCAATCCAACCGCGATATCGTTCGTAAAATGGTTTCCGCCCACAGCGATAACTGAAGAGTTCCTCATCCAGCCATCTTTAAAAAGAATGATGTCAGTTGTTCCGCCTCCGACATCAACTACGACCACCCCGATTTCTTTTTCGTCATTTGTAAGTATCGCCTCAGCTGAAGCGATGGGCTCAAAAACTATATCTGCTGCTTCAACCCCCGCCCTTTCGCAGCACCTGAGTAGATTCCGGATGGATGTAACTGCTGCTGTCACAATATGAACATTAGCTTCAAGCCTTTCTCCTGCCATTCCGGCCGGCTCTCTGATGCCGTTCTGTCCGTCGAGAACATAGCCTGTCGGGATAACATGCAGCACTTCCCTGTCAAGCGGCACATACGAGGCCTTTGCAGATTCTATTGCCCTTTCGACATCAGCTGCTGTGACTTCTTTTCCTTTAACCGCGACGGCACCATAGCTGGTGAAGCCTTTGATGTGGCCTCCGGATATGCCGGCGTGTACCGCATTAATTTCGACTCCGGCCAAAGCCTCTGCAGATTTTACAGCGCGCTGTATGGATTCAGCCGTTGAGTCGACATCCACAATAACGCCTTTCCTTATACCCGTGGAAGGGCATGAGCTGACCCCGCAATACTCCAGATCACCCTTTGTCAATCTTCCGACAACAACGCATACCTTTGTTGTTCCAACATCCAGACCGACTATAATGTTCTCTTTTCTCACCGGACTTCCTTTTCGATGTAAGGTTTAACTATCGCTTTGTTCCCGAACCGCAAATCTATGTAGTCAACAGGCATGCTCATATCCTTTATATCTTTCTCCACCAGCAGCAGCCTCTCAAGCTTTTCCCTGTAGCCGCCCGCACCCATTTTCACAAAGATACCGTCGATTGATATACTCAGTTCATTAGGTTTATGAGCGATTATATCTATATGGTCCCTGTCAGCTGAAAATCCCTGTTCAGTCAAAAGCCTTGCAAGGGCCAGAGCTTCTGTAAAGCCTTCCCGCTCTTTAAAAGGATCACAAGTTATTACGGGAAGGAAGGGGACAGCGTCCCCTTTCAGCTCTTCGAGCATCCTGCCTTTCTCATCCACAATGAATAAATGTCCTTTTGTATCCAGAAGCGCAAAAGGTTCGGCTTCCTCTATTTCCACAAAAAACGTTTCAGGGAATTCCTTTCTGATGTAAACAGATTTGATCCATGAAGATTTGAGCAAATTTCCGCTCACTCTGCCATTGGAAATTATTACAAGACTCTCGTTTGAGCCGATACCGGATAATGCCTTCAGTTCTTGGTCCGTCATATGCCTGTTTCCCTTAAAGACAATGCGCTTAACCGGAAATAATGACTGGAGCGGATTAAGAGAAAAAAACAGATAACCGCCTGCAGCTATAGAGATGACAAAAACCAGGGCTATGACCTTCCGGACAAAGCTCAGTATAAGTGCTTTTCTGTTCTTCCTGATCCTATTTGGTTTCATTTATCACTGCACCGATAATCCCGTTTATAAGATCATCAAACCCCAGGCCGGCCAGCCCCGCAATTTTAGGCAAAAGGCTCGTCTCAGTCATGCCCGGGATTGTATTAACCTCGAGCACAAACGGATCACCCTCCATGTCAATCCTGAGATCGACTCTCGTGGCGCCTTTGCAGCCAAGTGCCGAATGAGCGGAAAGAGCTGCCTCACTTGCACTTGCATACACTGCATCATCGAGTTCCGGTGGGAGGATATATTCGGTCAGTCCAGCAGTGTACTTTGCCTCATAACTGTAAAATTCGAGAGAAGGCCTGACCTCTACCCCGCCCAGGACCTTGCCTTCAAGTATCCCTATATGCACTTCTTGACCTGGTATGAATTTTTCGACTATTGCCCGTGGTCCAAAAGAAAAAGCCTTTTCCAGTGACTTTTCCAGGTCATTTTCATTCTTTATGATGCTAACCCCTACACTCGATCCCTCTGCAGCAGGCTTGATAACCCATGGGAGATCGAATTCTATGCTCCGAATCTGTCCACTTTTAAGGACAACAAATGGTGGCACAGGCACATTATGATAGAGGAAAATCTTTTTCGAAGCCTCTTTATCCATTGCAAGCGCAGAGGCGAGCACGCCGGACCCCGTATAGGGTATCCCCAAAACCTCGAGCAGCCCTTGTATTGAACCGTCTTCCCCATATCCGCCGTGAAGGGCGAGGAACGCAAGTTCGATTTTCTCTTCCGCCAGAATACTGCAGATATCGTGACCGACATCTATCGCCACGGTGTTAAAACCGGATTTTTTCAGCGAATTATAGATAGCTTTGCCGCTCTTGAGGGAAACGTCTCTCTCGGATGAGGTGCCGCCCATCAGAACGCCTATCCTTTTATCAGTCAACACGGTCTCTCCCAACTATCCTTATTTCGGGTTCAAGCAACAGGCCGAATTTCTTCTTCACTTTGTCCGCAACTTCTTCCATAAGCATTATGAAATCCGAGGCGCTGGCTTTACCTCTGTTTATGAAGAAGTTGGCGTGAAGGCTGCTAACTTCAACATCCCCTATTCTTATCCCCTTGCATCCTGCTTCTTCTATCAGCTTTCCGGCAGGATTTCCAGGAGGGTTTTTGAACACGCACCCCGCCGAAGCTTCCCAAAGCGGCTGTTTCTCTTTCTTTTCCTTAAGGTAATGTCCAACCCTTGCAGAGACCTCTTCCTGTCTGTCTATTTTGAGCCTCATCTCGGCGCTTATAATCAATTGGCCGGCCGGTATCCCCGAGGTTCTGTATCCGAAATCCATATCTTTCGCACACAGCATGTTCTGTTTTCCATTCAGATCGGCAACGTTAACAGATACAAGCACATCCTTAATTTCGAAACCGAATGCGCCTGCATTGCCCCATATCGCCCCTCCGACTGTTCCAGGTATTCCTGCAAGTCCCTCTATTCCTGAATAGCCGTTTTCCTCCGCGTAATGCACAAACCTTCCGAGCATAGTCCCCGATTCAACAAGCAAATATACAAAGGTATCATCGCGGTAAGCGACCCCGATCCTTCTGAAAGATTTCATACATATGACCGCTCCCGCTATCCCGCCGTCTCTCACAATCACATTTGTACCTCCCCCAAGCGGGAAAACAGGTATACTGCTGTTTTTAAGGGTGTTGCATATATTCCCGAGTGAAGGCATATCCCTTGGAATCGCGAATATGTCCGCAGGCCCTCCTATCTTAAGGGAAGTGTGTTTCATCATCGGCTCCATATAAAGCACTTCACCTTCAAACTGCATATCTGTTTGTATTTTCTTTATATTGTAGCCCTTCATTTACTGCCTTCTCTTAATGCGGCTATAATGTCTTCACCCAGTTTCCATACATCTCCGGCTCCCAAAGTGAGCACAATATCGCCCTCCGCTGCTATTTCAACTATATGCCTCACTGCTTCTTCTTTGTTACCATTATAAAAAACCTCTCTGTCCCCGGATCTGACTATCCTCTCAACCAGATTATTGGAACCTACGCCTTCAATCGTTTCTTCCCCGGCCGGATAGATATCGAGAACGACAAGGGAGTCCGCATCATGAAAAGAGGTCGCGAAATCATCAATCAAATCCCTGGTCCTCGTATAGCGGTGGGGTTGAAAAATAACGATCAGCCTTCCGGGTTTATTACTGGCGCGGAGACCTTCTTTTACCGCCTGCAGGGTTGCTTTTATCTCTACGGGATGATGACCGTAATCGTCATATACCTTTACTCCGTTGACCTCTCCCCTGAATTCCATCCTCCTCTGAATGCCGTTAAAACCACGGAGGGCTTCACCTATCATATGCAGGTTCATCTTGAGGATCAGCCCAACACCTATGGCGGCCAGGCAGTTCAGGACATTGTGGGTTCCGGGCGCCGGCAGATCGAACCTCCCTATGCTTTTTTCTCTGTATACAGCTTCGAAGCTGGCCGACATAAAACCCTTCTCTATGTTCTGCGCATAAAGATGCGCATACTGATTCAGCCCATATGTGATAAATCCTCTGTGTACTGAGGGAAGAAGTTCCCGCAGATGTTCATTTTCCATGCAAATAATCGCCGTGCCGTAAAACGGCACTTTATTGATAAATGAAAGAAACGCCTCTTTGAGGGAATCCATCGTCTTAAAAAAATCCATATGTTCCCTGTCGATATTTGTTACGACTGCGATGGTAGGAGAGAGCTTCAGAAATGAACCGTCGCTTTCATCAGCCTCGGCCACAAGAAACTCACCCTGTCCGAGTCTCGCATTGGACCCGGTTGCCTTTAACCTTCCACCTATGACGACCGTAGGATCAAAACCTCCATGGGCAAGGATAGTCGATATCAGAGATGTTGTAGTCGTCTTGCCGTGAGCACCTGCAACGAGTATTCCGTATTTCAGCCTTGCAAGCTCTGCCAGCATCTCCGCACGAGGTATCACGGGTATCAGTCTCTTCCGTGCCTCGATAACCTCCGGGTTGTTATAAGAAACCGCAGACGATAATACCAGCACATGGGCATTGTAGACATTTTCCGCCTTATGCCCTATGGACACCTTGACGCCCGACTCCCTGAGCCTTTTCGTGGTATCAGACTCTCTCAGGTCTGAACCGGTAACCTCATAGCCAAGGTTATGGAGCACCTCCGCAATGCCGGACATTCCTATCCCGCCTATTCCAACAAAATGTATGACCTTGTATTTTTCGAACATCAGTGAACCGTATCTCCTTTATTTTTTTTGCCGGATGGAGCCGAAAGCTTTACAAGGCTCATTGCTATATCGACAACCTTTGCACATGCGTCAGGTCTTCCGACCGATCTGCTCTGGCGCTGCATCTCGTTTCTCAGAGCCTCATCAGAATAGAGCTCTCTTATTGCGGCTGCAAGGGTCTCACCTTTAAGTTCACGGTCGGTGATCATTTTTGCAGCTCCTATATCGAGAAGTTTCCTCGCGTTCAATTCCTGATGGCTACCCGCTGCATGGGGAAAGGGCACCAGTATTGCAGGCTTGCCCAATGTAGTCACCTCGGCGAGTGTAGTAGCCCCTGCCCTTGAAACAACAATATCAGCAACGGCATAAGCCTCGCCCATTTGATAAATAAAAGGGGCGACCATTCCCCTGAAGCCGCTCTTCCTGTAGGCGTCCCTGACATTTTCAAAATCCTTCAAGCCTGTCTGATGAAGGAACTGGATTTTATCCCTGAGGTCGTGAAGATAATTAAGGGAATTAACGACAGCGCTGTTTATACTATTTGCGCCTGAACTCCCTCCGAATGCGAATATCGTGAAAAATCCTTTGTCGAGTGAAAATAATTTGAATGCGGACTCTCTGTTGCCCCTGACAACGTTCATCCTGACCGGGTTGCCTGTAAAGAATGTTTTTGACATCGGGAAGAAAGAAATACTCTCCTGATAAGTTACACAGATGACATGAACAAACTTGCCCAGTATTTTATTCGTGAGGCCGGGCATGGAATTCTGTTCGAGTATCATGGTAGGCACAGACATGAAAAATGCGACAAGCATAAATGCACCCGAAGCATATCCCCCGACGCCGATAACAATATCCGGCTTCAATGTTTTGATAATCTTAAATGAATCTATTATTGACAGGAATATCTTCACTGCCGCCCTCAACTTTTTTTTAATCGAGACTCCAACCAGACCCTCGGATCTCAGGAACCTTATCGGATATCCCTCCCTTGGAACCACCCGCGCCTCGATGCCGTGTTCCGTGCCTGCAAAAATAACTTCGTTTGAGGCGTCCCTGTTCCTGAGTTCTTCGGCAACCGCCAGGCCAGGGAATACATGTCCTCCGGTGCCTCCTCCAGCTATGATCACCCTCATCTCATAACCGCGGAACCGGGGGTCTGCCTGGGTAGAATTCGGCCTGTTCCGCCGGATCTCCGCTTGTCTTCTATTATTCTTCTGCTCGCTTTTTTCTTCATAAGCAGCCCCCGTTCAGCGGAAACATCCTCAGACTGCTCACCCTTTGATATATTCAGCAGCATCCCGATGGCGGCCATATTTACAAGAAGTGAAGATCCGCCATAACTTATGAACGGCAGCGGCAATCCTTTAGTAGGAACCATTCCGGTGGCCACAGCAAAATTTATGAGCGCCTGAAATGAGATCATAAGTGAAAGCCCGATTGCAAGATAACGGATGAAGCTGTCTTCAGACCTGTTGGCTATAGATATCCCCTTTATGAATAAAAACAGAAAAAGCACCAGCACCACTGATGCCCCTATGAAACCGAACTCCTCGCCTATTATCGAAAAGATGAAGTCGGTATGGGACTCCGGCAGATACGCCAGTTTCTGTCTTGAACTGCCTATGCCAACACCTGTCAGTCCGCCGCTGCCGAGGGCAATAAATGACTGCACCAGCTGGAAACCGCTGCCCTGTGCATCGTCCCAGGGGTTAAGGAAAGACGTAATCCTTCTTAGCCGATATGGTTCCATGGCGAGTTTTATGACTACCGGAACGGCGAATACCGTAAGAGAGGCCAGAAACCTGAGTTTTATGCCCGAAAGGAAAAGCATGGATACGGTAAGGACCGCAAGGCTCACGGCGGCCCCGAAATCCGGCTGTTTCAGAATGGCTGCCTGAAATACGGCCATGATCAGTATCGGCTTTGCGAAAGAGGCGATGCTTTCCGGTCTGTACTCGGGCAGCGACATATAACGTGCGAGGAAGATCACCATGGCAAGCTTTACCAGTTCTGAGGGCTGAAAAGTCGAAGGCCATAACTGAATCCATCTCCTTGCACCGCCTGAAGATACCCCGATTCCTGGCAGAAATACGAGGATAAGAAGCACGAACGAGAATACCAGAAGGGGTATAGCGTTCTTCTTGAGGAAAGACGGCTTGAGTTTATATGCAAGCAGCATAACGCTGAACCCTATAAGGATAGTAAAAAGATGCCTTTTGAAATAATAGAATCCCGTACCCACCGACGTACAGCTATAGATCATAAGTGCGCCGAGTATTACAAGCAGACCGGTTACGAGGAGGAGTAATCTGTCATATTTCCTCATTAAGTCAACCCCATTACAATTTTTTTGAACTGCTTTCCCCTGTCCTCAAAATTCAGGAACATGTCAAAACTGGCGCAGGCAGGTGAGAGAAGGACAACGTCACCCTTCACCGCTGCAGAACGCGATTTCTCTACGGCGTCACTCAGATCCTCCGCCATTATTATCAAAGTATGGTCTTTCAGGGCTGCCCTTATTTTTCCGGCTGCTTCACCTATCAATACAGCTGTCCGGACCCTTTCTTTTACAAGAGGCCCCAGCAGAGAAAAATCGCCGGCCTTGTCGCGTCCTCCGGCAATCAGGATGACCGGCTCCGGAAAACTTTCAAGAGACTTTATGACCGCACCCACATTCGTTCCTTTCGAATCGTTGTAATACCTTATGCCGTCAATTTCCCTGACAAATTCGAGTCTGTGCTCCAGACCTGAAAATTCTTTCAGAGAATCCGTGACTGCAGTTAAAGTACAGCCTGCAAGGAGAGCCATGGCTGAAGCAGCCATGGCATTCTCCAGGTTATGTACTCCTTTTATCTTTATTTCTCCGGCTCCGATTAGGGGCAGAGCAGTATTCTCAGGATGCATTTCCGGAATATTGCAGCAGACAACACCGTCCTTCAGATATAGCCCCCGGACTTCCTGTTTCCGGCTGAAGTAGCAGACCCGGGGGAATACCCTTTTCATTTTGATTTTTTCTGCTCCAATCCTCATCGTCTCGGGATCGTCAAAGTTCAGCACAATGGCGTCTTCTTCCCTCTGGTTTTCATATATACGGTACTTTGCACTTCTGTAATCTTCCATAGAATGGTATCTGTCGAGGTGGTCGGGTGTGATATTTATTATCGCTGACACATACGGCCTGAAATCCATGATCGTTTCGAGCTGGAAGCTCGATATCTCGGCAACAATAAAATCCGCTGCCGCACCATTATTTGGTTTAAATGCGTTTTGAATCTCCCCTGTCAGCGCATTCCCGATATTCCCGCCGAGAATAGTATGCATGCCGCTTTTTTTCATCATAAAGTCAAGCAGCGCAGTGGTTGTCGATTTGCCGTTTGTTCCTGTCACTCCCAGGAATCTTGTCCTGCATCCGGATTCAGACTCCCTTGAAGCAACCGCCTGATAAGCCAGTTCAAGCTCTCCAATCACAGGCACACCTTTTGACTTTGCATGAATTACAGGCCGGATATCGGAAGCAACACCCGGACTTATGACCAGCATCTCGGCTCCGGTAAAAATTTCTTCAGGATGCCCACCCAGGGCCAGCTTAACCGCAGGGTCGAGTTGCTGAACATACTCTTTCAGTTCTTCTTCCTTCTTCATGTCTGTAACTGTTACATCCGCCCCGAGTCCGGAAAGCAGGTTTGCGGCTCCTGCTCCGCTCCTTGCAAGGCCTACGACTGTCACTCGCTTACCCTTTATTTTTCCCAGCAGCATCTTTTTTGGCTACCCTGTATTTTTTCTTCACATTCTTACCTTTTGCGACGATTTTTCCCTTTTTATGTTTCTTTGCATGGAGTTTCGCCTTCCCAGTTTTTTTTGCAGCTAAATGGGACGTCTTGGATTTCGATTTTTTCTTTGCAATATGGGATTGTTTTGATTTTGACTTTTTTCCTTTGATCTTCTTATCAGTAGCCTTACCCTTAGCGACTACAGGATTATCAGACTTTGCAAGATAAATTAAAGGTTGTGCCTTGTTCTGAATCACGTCGAACCCTCTTGTGATCAGAAATGCGGACTCCTTCCACATACCTTCCCTGCTCGGGCTGCCGAGGATGGTCACGATAACCGCATCCTGACTCCGCTCAGCGGCACATACGAAACAGTGCCTTGCCTTGCGGGTAAACCCCGTTTTCCCGCCGACCAGGTCTTCCTCCGACCATAAAAGTTTATTGGTGTTCCTGAGGAATATGGATGTCCCCCTCGCTGTTGATATCTCGGCCACCCGCGTCCCTATAATTTCTTTAAGCTTCGGGTACTGCAGGGCATAGCCCATGATCTTCGACAGATCGGACGCGGTGGTATACTGACCCTTTCCTGGAAGCCCACTGGCGTTGATGAACCTGGTATTTGAAGCCCCGATTGCTGCAGCCTTTCTGTTCATAAGCGCCACAAATCTCTGTTCAGAACCGGAAACCGCCTCTGCAAGGGCAACGGCTGCATCATTGGCAGAGCTGATCAGTGCGGCATTGAGAAGCTCTTCGACTGTAACCCTGTCTCCGGCCTTAAAGCCGGCCTTATGGGGAGAGACTCTTGAGACATTTTTGCTTATCGTGACGGGGTCCTGCAGCTCCGCACGCTCGATGGCTACTATCGCCGTCATCAATTTTGTCGTACTTGCAGGAGCACACCTGAGGTCCGGGTTCTTGGCATACAGAAGCTTTCCGGTCGATGTATCCATGACGACCACAGCCCTTGAATTTATATTGTCCGCATAAGAAGTTGAAAGTGGAAAGTGAACAGTTAAAATTATAAAAAAGAAGAAAAACAGGAAATAACTTTTATTAACTTTCGACTTGAAACTTTTAACTTTAAAATTTGTTCTCATAATCACCTCACCTTTAAAGTTGCAAGGCTCAATAAAGCAAGCACTATGCCGATTATCCAGAATCTGACAATAACTTTAGGCTCAGGCCATCCTTTTAGTTCGAAGTGGTGGTGGATGGGCGCCATCCTGAACACCCGCTTCCCGGTCAGCTTGAAAGATGATACCTGCATGATAACGGATATCGTCTCGATCACAAATATTCCGCCGACAACCGCAAGGACGATCTCATGCTTCGTAATTATTGCCAGAGTGCCGAGCGCACCTCCGAGACCAAGTGATCCGACATCACCCATAAATACATCCGCCGGGTATGAGTTATACCAAAGGAAGCCAAGTGATGCACCGAACATGGCTCCGCAGAAAACAGTTAATTCCCCCGTGCCGGGCAGGTAGAGCACCTGAAGGTACTGGGCCAGCCCCTTATGTCCAGACAGATAAACAAGAACGCCGTTCGCAAGGACCGCTACCGCGACGAGCCCTATTGCAAGCCCGTCTATTCCGTCCGTAAGATTAACCGCATTCGATGACCCAACCATAACCACTACTGAAAAGGGTATATAGAACCATCCGAGATCGAAAAGCCATTTCTTGAAAAAAGGGATACTAAGTACATCAGTGTACGGGTCCTTTGGATTCATGTAGAGGAAAATCCCGATAGCGAGTGCAAGTATTATCTGCATCCCGAACTTCTGATAAGCCCTGAGACCCTTATGGCTCTTCGTGAAAATCTTTAAATAGTCATCGAGGAGACCTATTCCGCCGAACCCCACAAGGGAAACAATCATGGCCCAGATATAAATGTTCTTAAGGTCTCCCCACATGAGCATCGAAATGAGTATGGAGATAATAATGAGAATCCCTCCCATTGTGGGTGTACCTGCCTTGCCCATATGAGCCTTCGGACCGTCAAGCCTAATATGCTGTGTCATGCTTAATCTCTTGAGTTTTTTGATAAGCCACGGGCCCAGCAGGAATGAAACGAACAATGCGGTTAAAACAGCAAGGGCCGTCCGGAAAGTTATATATCTGAAAACGTTCAGAGGCGAGAACGATTCGTGCATACTTAAAAAAATGTTGTATAACATTATCTTCTCCGGCTATACATCGGCCAGCACCTTTTCCATGTGCATGCCTCTCGATCCTTTTATCAGGACTGTATCGCCCTGTTGCCAGATCTCTCTCAGCAGTCTCCCGGCTTCTTCCGGGGACTTCACCTTATGGACAACTCCATGAAACTCTGAAGCAGCAACAGACATAAGGGGGCCGAATGCAATGAATATATCGACTGAATGTTCGGACATCAACCTGCCGATCTTTCTGTGAGCCTCCTCCTGATAGTTGCCCAGTTCCAGCATGTCGCCGAGAACTGCGATGACCCGGCCTTTTCTGATCCGGACAATCTCTGCGATAGCCGCTTCCATTGAAGCGGGATTGGCATTATACACGTCACTTATAACCGTTATGCCGTCAAGCGCCTTATATTCGAGTCTCATGGGCACTCCCCCAAATGAATTGACAGCCTGCCTGATACCCTCAAGGCCAATATTAAAGAGACGCCCTACCGAAGCGGCGGCAAGAATATTAAGCACGTTAAACATTCCGGATATCTGAGGATTTACCCTGATCTGCTGTTCATCGAAATGAAGGTTAAATACCGATCCCTTTTCGAGCAGCTGAATGTCAGTTGCAAAGATGTCCGCAGGATTTTTAATTCCATACCTTATAAGCAGCCCCCTGAAACCCGATCCGGTAAAGCCTTCCATCAAAAAAAGGTCATCTGCATTCACCACAGCGGTATCCACATAATCAAGGAGTTCGAGCTTAGTGCTTCTCGTCGTCCCGATATCCCTGAATCCTTCCAAATGCGCGTGACCGATGTTTGTAATAACCCCGCAGGTCGGCTGCGCTATTTCACACAATGCCTTTATTTCTCCGGGCGCACTTGCCCCCATCTCAAGAACCACGATCTCGTCTTTTTCACTCATTTTCGTAAGACTCAGAGGCAGACCAATGTGATTATTCAGATTACCCTCATTCTGCAGCACCCTGTAATCAGAGCCGAGTATAGAGGCGATAAGTTCCTTTGTCGTAGTCTTCCCGTTTGAGCCCGTAACCGCGATAACAGGCACATCCCTCTTTAGACGCATATACCGCGCAATATCCTGAAGCGCTTTAAGCGTATCTTTCACATATATAATCGTTCTGTCCCGTCGGAGTTCCCGGGGCTGACGTTCAACTATGGCTCCGGTGCATTTATCGAGAGCATCATCGAGAAAAGCATGTCCGTCAAACCGCTCGCCCTTTAATGCAATAAAGAGATCTCCATCCTTTGTCCTTCTTGAATCTGTTGAGACGCCTGTAAACGAACGCGCGCCTCCGGAGAGAACGTATCCGCCTGCAGCAGCTGTTACATCTTCCGTTGTCAGAGTTCCCATATCCTCTTTGTCAGGGCATTCCACATAAATCATTATGTGCTGCGCCCTGTCAGCCCGCTCCTGATTATCTCTTTCAGTACATCCCTGTCGCTGAATTCATGACGTATTCCTCCAATTTCCTGGTAGCTCTCGTGCCCTTTACCCGCGACAAGGACGATATCACCTGAAACCGCCATTTCCAACGCTTTCCTGATGGCCTCTCTCCTGTCAGGCTCTATAAGATAATTGTCACCGACCACGCCTTCTGCAATATCCTTTATGATGTCCAGGGGACCTTCGGATCTGGGATTGTCGGAGGTGATTATCACATAATCGCTAAGTCTTGAAGCAATCTCTCCCATACCCGGCCTCTTGCCACGGTCCCTGTCTCCACCGCATCCGAAGACAGTGATAACCCGGGGATGTTTTTCATCGGGAATATCTCTGCTGCCCTCTTCTGCAGCAGGAGTTGATATCATCTCCCTGGCAGTGTTTATCAGTCGCGCAAGAGCGTCTTCCGTATGCGCATAGTCTATAATGCAGAGGAATTCCTGCCCTGCAGTTATTTTTTCGAACCTGCCCGGGATATTCTTTGCATTACTTATGCCATCGAGTATTGCCTCCCATGGAACACCCATGGAAACTGCAGCGCCGGCTGCAGAAAGTATGTTATAAACATTGGGAGTTCCGAGGAGCGGAGACGATATCGAATACCGCCGTCCTTCGAAAGAGAGCCTGAAACGCAAGCCTTCAAAAGTATGGGTAATGTCTGATGCAATCACATCCGCACCGGTCTTCGCATCCAGGCTATATGTAATTGAACAACTCGATCTGCCCTTCAATAAAAGATTCAGGCGTCTTCCGTACGGGTCGTCGATATTTATTACTGCAGCGCCATCCCCGTTAAGCAATTCCGTGAACAGCCTCTCCTTGGCCCTGAAATATTGCTCCATGGTCTTATGGTAATCAAGGTGGTCCCTTGTAAGATTTGTGAAAACAGCGGTCCGGAAAACAGCATAGTCAACCCTGTGCTGTGCAAGCGCGTGGGACGAAACCTCCGAGACCACAACATCGCAACCTGATATAAACATGTCTTGCAGCAGACCCTGAAATTCAGGCGATTCAGGGGTAGTATGTAAAGCGGGGAATATTTTGTTATTAATAATATACTGAATAGTTCCGATCAGTCCTGAATTCTTCCCATTTGCTTCGAGGATGGATTTCAGGATATAAGATGTAGTTGTTTTTCCGTTGGTACCTGTTATTCCAACAAGTGCAAGATTCTCTGAAGGTCTCTGGTAAAAATTGTTTGCTATACAGGCAAGCGCCCTTCTGCTGTTTTCTACTCGGAGGAAACATACCGCAGCATCCGGTCCCAGGCCCGGTGTTTCTGATATCGGCTGGCCCTGCTCATATACGATCGCCACAGCGCCTTTTTTCATTACATCATAGATGAAATCGTTGCCGTTATACTTTTCACCTTTTATGGCCGCAAAAAGATAACCTTCTTTTACCTTACGTGAATCATATGCAATGCCGGCGATATCCTTATCAAGAAAAGGCAGAATCCCACTGAGACCCTCAGCATAATCGCAGCTTTTCATTACCTCCTTTAACATCATTGCCTTACCAGTATCGGATCCCTTTGCGGGATATCTTCCAAAGGGACATCCAGATAGGAAAATGCCTGGTCAGCGATATTTCTGAAAACGGGTGCAGCCACGACACCACCGTAAATCTGGCCTTTTGGTTCATATATGACAACTATTATTGAAACCCTCGGTTCGTCCGCCGGAACAAAACCGACAAAGGAACTTACGTATTTTTCCTTTGAATACCTCTTTGTGACAGGATTTATCATCTGTGCCGTGCCTGTCTTTCCCGCCACCTCATTGCCGCTTATTGATGCGCCTCTCCCGGTCCCGCCCTCCTCCACAACCGTTTTTAAAATATCCTTGAAAGTCTCGGCAGTTTGTGCAGAGATTACGCGTTGTTTTTCATTCCTTTCGAACGAAGAAATAACCTGTCCATCAGGGGTCATAATACGGGACACAACATGAGGCGTGACAAGAAAACCGCCGTTTGCTATCACAGAATATGCGCGGAGTATCTGCAGAGGTGTGACGGCAACTTCCTGGCCTATCGGGATGGCACCGATGGAGGTTCCTGACCACTTGCCGGGCGGAACTATCCAGCCTGATACTTCACCCGGCAGATCTATTCCGGTCTTTTCGCCTATCCCCAGTAGCTTTGCATATTTATAAACCCGTTCTTTCCCCAGTTTCATGCCCACCATAATCGTACCGACATTGGAGGATTTCTGAATCACCTCCTGAAATGTCAGCACGCCGTATTTATGTACGTCACGGATGGTCTTGCCGCCGGCATTAATACCCCCCTTGCTGACGTCGTATAATGTATTGCGCTTTGCAATCTTTTCTTCCAGAGCTCCAGCCCCGACAATAATCTTGAACGTAGAGCCGGGCTCATAGCAGTCGGTTATCGCCCTGTTGCGCCGTTCAGAAGGTCCGGCTCGTCCCGCTCCGTTAAGGTCGTAGGCCGGTCTGTTGGCAAGGGCAAGTATCTCACCCGTAAAGGGATCCATCATTATTGCCGTCGCTGCAGCCGCCCTCCACTCCAGCATCGCCTTATCGAGTTCCTTTTCAACAATACGCTGGAGCACCTCATCGATGGTGAGAACTATATTATTGCCTTTTGCCTCGATATCAACTCCTGACGAGAATGTCCTTCCGCTCGCATCCCTTCCAAGGAAGACTTTACCTCCGGTGGTCTCCAGATATTTATCGTATTTCAGTTCTACGCCCTCAAGCGCCTGATTGTCAATCCCGACAAACCCGACAATATGCGATGCAAGCTCGCCTCTCGGGTAATACCTTTTTGCCTCAGTCAGAAAACCGAGACCTTTGATATCCAGTTCCTTTACTCTTTCGACAGCCGACGGTTCGAGTTTTCGTTCAATCCAGGCAAACCTTCCTTCTCCGGGAATCTTCGATAGGATCGCCTTAGGCTCCCTTTTAACCGCAGAAGACAATTTCCTGATATCTTCATTATTCATCCTGAGGCTTGCCGGATCGCAGTAAAGGGAGTCCATTTCAAGATTCAAAGCAAGTTCTCTTCCCCGCCTGTCGAGAATGATACCTCTTCTAACCTGAATATCCTCAATCTTTATGTGCTGCTGTTTTGCCCGCTTGGAAAGACGTTCATGGCTGAGTATCATAAGGTCCGTAAGACGGAGGAATATCATGACAAAAGTGAAGATTACAGCGGTGTGAAGAATAATCACCCTCTTTCTACTCATCCCCCCCTCCCATCATCAAGGCTCTGCCAGGTCTTTTCTCTCCAGAGATGTTTTGTAAGGTTGAACTCCTTTATGTTTGCTCATGTGCATCACCTTAACCCTTTCGGGCAGTACGAAACCGTCACCGCCATGACGGCTTCCCTCAAATTTTGCAAAAGAGAGCAGGCTCGTTCTCTCGGCGAGCAGCATTTTTCTCTCTCTGAGGCACTGCATTTTCTTCTTTTCAAGGTAACTCAGGTGATATTCCAGCTGCAAAAAACCGGAACGCATATAAACCAGCCCGAATATCCCGGATATGATAATTGCAACCAGTAACGGTTTGATTAAGAAAGATAAAATATTGCAGCTGTTTTTCCGCATCATATTCTCTCCCCTGCCCTGAGTTTCGCGCTTCTCGATGAAGGATTAAATCTGATTTCCTCAGGTGAGGGCGTCAGGGGTTTTTTTGTAATTTTCCTGAGCATACCCTCCTTTGCATGTTCAGCGATAAAGGTCTTCACTATCCTGTCCTCCAGGGAATGGTACGATATTACACACAGTCTACCGCCCTTCTTCAGCAGGCCGGCTGAAGCCAGAAGTCCTGATTTTAAATCTTCCAATTCGCGGTTAACCTCTAACCTCAGTGCCTGAAATGTTTTTGTTGCCGGGTGAAGCCTGCCCCGTCCTCCATAGACTCCCTCGACGATTTTCGATAACTCCGCACAGGTCCCGATATTTTTTTTTCTTCTGCACAATGCTATCCCTGCAGCTATTTTTCTTGACAGGCGCTCTTCGCCCTTTTCTCTCAATATTTTTTCGAGTTCTCTTTCAGGATATTTGTTCACAACGTCCCATGCAGACAACTTCTGACGGGTGTCCATTCTCATGTCAAGACGTTCATCCGATAAAAAACTGAATCCCCTTTCAGGATTCCTGAGCTGAAGCATTGAAACACCGAGATCAAAAAGCACTCCGTCCACCCCGGATATTCCCTCTTCAGAAAGCAGGCGTTCCATATCTGAAAAGCTCCCCCTCTTTAGAACCACTCTTTTGTCCAAGAGCCTTTCCCCAGCTCTTTTCAGGGCTTCTTCATCCCTGTCGATTCCGATGAGTAAGCCCCCGGTGCCCATGAACTTTATTATTTCTTCTGAATGTCCCCCGAGACCGATTGTTGCATCAACATAGATTCCGTCCCGCATTATATTGAGCAGTCCGATGACTTCTTCCCGCATAACGGGCAGATGATGAATTCCAGTCAAACTCCCCTCTCTTCTTCTCAGAGACCATATGACGTCAGTTTGTCTTCTATTGCCTTCCTGTCGATTTTTGCCGGATCAAACAGTGTGTCCCACTCATGCCTGTCCCATAATTCGATGCGTTCAATCTGTCCGGCCATGACAACATTTGAGTTTATATCTGCATCTTCGCGCAGTGCAGCAGGGACAAGAACCCTGCCCTGCCTGTCCATCTCCGTTTCTACTGCCGATGCTACCACTCTCCTCAGGAAAAACCGTATCGCTTCATCTGATCTCGGTTTAGACCTGACATGTTCCTGAAGTCTGTTCCATTCCTCCATCGGGTATATATAAAGGCATTTGTCAAACGGAGCATTTGTGATAAAAAGCTTTGAGCTATAATTACTTGTTATAATTTCCCTGAAAGGAGCAGGGATTATGATTCTTCCTTTTGGATCAACACTGTAATAATATTTACCCGAGAAAGCCGGCACTTTTCCCTCCACTATTTACCACTTTCTACCACATCAATATATAGCCATTAAAACCGAAAGTCAAGAAAAAAAGTTTTTTTCCTATATTATGTATGGGTACAGTTGCCCGGATACTATATATTGGCTAATAAACAATGAAAATATCAGGAAGGTATTTATCATGAAAAGGTGGACCAAGACATAATAAATTATTTTTTCAGAATCCTTATATATACTGATGTACCTTTCGCGTTTGTATACCGGGCAAAAATGTATCACTTTCTGGCGAAGAGGGAAGAAGAGATTTTTTTCAATAATAATTCCCCGACCATAAACTTCATGGTCAGCAGACTGGTACATCAAAATAGAGTTTCTCATACCTTTCGCCGAGACGGTAAATGGCATGGGGTTTTCCGCATAAAAAATTAATTTTTGGCTTGACAAAATGATTTCGTCCTTGATACTGTTATTTCAGCCTTATTTTTATCGTTATTAATTAATATTTCTCATGAAAGGGGGGAAACTTAGATGACAAAGGCAGAGCTTATAGACAAGATTGCCTCTGGCACGGGATTAAGCAAGGCGGATGCTTCAAGGGCACTGGATTCGACGCTGAATTCGATCAGGTCGGCTCTAAAGAAAGGGCAAAAGGTAACTCTCGTAGGCTTTGGGACATTCGCAGTCGTTAAGAGAAAATCCAGGAAAGGTCGTAATCCGCGTACCGGTCAGGTTATTACAATTCCTGCTGCAAAGATACCGAAATTCACATCCGGCAAATCACTTAAAGACGCTGTAAAATAATTTCATAATATGGGGATAAAAAAAGGGCGACCCTCGTCGCCCTTTTTTTATCCCCAACACTTTTAATACCAACTGAAAAAAAGAAGAGACCAAGTCTTTAAGGTTTAATAATTCCCTTAACAAACTTCTCCTCATCTTCCCTTGACTTGAGGCGGCCTCTGAGTCTTTCATCAAGAAGGTTTTTAAGAATCCTCGAATAAACAGGGCCGGGCTTGATACCCATTTTCTTAAGATCATCACCCTTTAGAAAAGTCTTTACGTTCCTCAACTCGGTAAGATACTGTGAGACTACCTTCTTTTTCCGCCTGTCCTTGCTCAGGGCCATGATAAACAGGATAGTTTCGAGATTAAGGCTGCCCAGAATCTTATTTATATCAGCGGGGTCATCAACCGGCAGCTGTCTGATGAGATTTCTGGCTTTGGATATTCCACTGACGATAATATCCCTTGCCTTCGGAGGCGGGCATAACCTTTCGAGGGCTGACTTCATCTCTTCATCCTTCAATCCTGAAAGAAGCGCCATAAGATACAGGATTGCCTTATCGGTTTCTTCTTCAAGGAAAAGCAGATTAAACCAGGAGAGCGTCTCCTGCATGGACTTGAGTGTTGCCTCAAGTTCCTCGGTAAATACGAGATTTGGGTGTATGACCTTTAGCAAGCCAAAAGCAGAGAGTCGCTTCAAAGTCTTTGCCGGATCTGTCTCGTAAAATGCCAGGAGCAGCTCTTCATAAAGCCTGGGGCCGGAAAGTTTATCGAACAGATTCATCTCTATCGTAGACTTTATAAGATTCTCCGTATGTTTGCTGATTTTGAATCCGAACCTTTCTGCAAACCGTATAGCCCTGAACGCCCTGGTAGGGTCCTCAACAAAACTAAGGTTGTGAAGTACCCTGATCGTTCTTTCCCTCAGGTCCCTCTGTCCACCGAAGAAATCTATTAAGATACCAAAATCTTTGGGGTTCAACTTGACTGTAAGCGTGTTAATAGTAAAATCCCTTCTGTATAGGTCTTTTTTGATCGAGGAAGTCTCAACCTTCGGAAGGGCTGCCGGAGATTCATAGTATTCAGTCCTGGCTGTCGCCACATCAATCTTGAAATTACCTGAAAAAATCTGAGCCGTACCGAACTTGTGGTGCTCACGCACCTTGGCCTGCAATCTCTCTCCAAGTTCACGGGCAAAAGAAAGCCCGTCGCCTTCGATTACGATATCAATATCAAGATTCTCCTCTCCCCGCAAAAGGTCCCTGACCGACCCTCCGACAAGATATGCATTGAACCCCATGTCATCAGCAACCTCCCCGGAAAGCTTCAGAAGTTCATGAATCTCCGGTGGAAACTTTTCCTTCAGCCATGAAGAAAGGTTTCTTCCTATAACCGTCTTGCCCTTGCCTGAGATTTCTTCGATTCTCCGCCGCCTGAGAAATTCCTCATAGAGTGTGCGCAGCAGGTCTGTTCTGGTGATTGCACCTATAATTTTCCCGTTTTCAACAACCGGCATAAAGCGCTGGTTTTGTTCGATCATCAGCGTCTCAATCTGCCTGATAGGTGTATTTGGTCCTACAGTCGTAGCGTCGGTTGTCGAAAAGTCTATTGACCTGCTCTTTCCAAAGCCATGGTATATGGCCTTTTCCACGCTCTCCCTGGAAATGAGTCCGCCATACATATCCCCTTTCAAAACCGGGAGGACATTGACGCCATATCGGGTCATCATCGCCTCGGCCTCCTTAACGGTGATATCCCACTGAATACTTACAACAGGACGCGTCATAATATCGGCTGCGACCTTGCCCGGTTTGACGTTCTGGTTTAAAAGCGCTCCCAGCCTCTCCTCGATAACCTCGAGTGATGCCTCTCTCACAGTAGCTGAGGCAGCAGTTGGATGCCCTCCGCCTCCAAATTCATGCATAACCTTAGATACGTCAAGTTCCGGCACCTTGCTCCTGGCAACCAGAAGTATCTTGCCCTCCATACCGAGAAGGACAACTACTGCATCGATATCTTCCATATCCATCATCCTGTGGGCAAGTTGGGCTGCATCGCCGAAATACTGCTCCCGGGATGCCTTCGCAATCTTTATCCTTATGCCCTGTATTACCATCTCCACGGACGACTGAATCAGCTCGTTAAGTATATCAAGCTCTTCCCTGCTGAGTTCCATCTTCAGAAAACTTGACACGATGTTGAGGTTTGCTCCCCGCTTTAAAAGGTATGCAATGGCCAAAAGGTCCCGCTCAGTAGTCGATGGAAACAGCAGGTTTCCGGTCTCTTCATAGATACCAATTGCAAGTATGGTAGCTTCCATCGGAGTGGGGTAAAGTCTTCTGTTTTTGAGAATCTCAGTAAAGATAGTTGCGGTTGCACCTACACTCTCTATCTTTTCGACCTCCCCCCTGATATCACCCCCGGTGAAAGGATGATGGTCGTAAATATGCACCTTCAGTTTCTTGTCGGCAAGCAGACCAGCAAATGGACCTATTCTGCCGGGTATCTTCGTATCGACTATTATCAGCCTCTTCACACGGGAAAGGTCTATATCCTTTATACGTTTTATTGTGACTGGATGAAAAGCATTCAGGAAATCCCTGAGCTTCTTTTCCTGTGAACCGGGGAATACTATTTCTGCCTCCGGATAAAGCTTCTTTGCCGCAACCATCGAAGCCAGGGAATCGAAATCGGCGTTTATGTGTGAAGTAATGATATCCACGACCTATTTTAACAGATACTGCTTCAGATAATAATTCTTAACCCGAAAAATACATTTCAATTTAATTAATGCAGGCATGTGGGCAGCAAAAGTTCAGCGTCAAGACATTTTCAGTGTTTCAATGCCTTCATAAGAGACTTGTAACCGAGTGTATTCAATACATCTTGCTTTTCGAGCCAGCCCCTTCGGGCAATTGATACCCCGTAAGACATATATTCAAACTGACTGACGATGTGCGTATCGGTGCTGATTACAAGCCGAACTCCAATTTCCTTTGCGCTCTTCACATGGACGTCGTTCAAATCCAGCCTGAGCGGATAAGCATTAATCTCGATTGCAGTGCCTGTCTCTTTTGCGACTTTCAGGACTTCACCCATGTCGACATCATAAGGGTCTCTCTCTCCGATCAATCTGCCGGTCGGATGAGCTATAACCGAGACATAAGGATTTCGCATTGCCGCTGCAAGTCTTCCGGTAATCCGCTCTTTGGACTGCCTGAATCCCGAGTGTATTGAAGCCACAACAATGTCCATCTGACTTAGGATATCGTCAGGGAAATCCAGCCGTCCGTCACTCCTTATATCAACTTCTACCCCGGCAAGCAGTCTGAAGCCCCTCAGCCTTTTGTTTATAGCATCTATCTCCTTCTTCTCATCCACCAGTCTTTCCTCACTTAACCCCCCTGCGATTCCGAGGCCTTTCGAATGGTCTGTAATCGCAATATATTCGTACCCCCTCTTTGCGGCTTCCTCGATCAGTTCGTCATAATCATGACTGCCGTCGCTTCTTTTCGTATGGACATGGAGGTCGCCCCTTATGTCGCCAAGACAGACAAGGTCCGGCAATCTTCCCTCAAGGGCAGCCTCTATCTCCCCGGTATCCTCACGCAGTTCCGGAGGTATAAAAGGAAGCCCGAGAACCCTGTAAATATCTTCCTCTTTGCGGCCACCGATCTTGCCGCCGTCTTTTTCCCTGAAGACCCCGTACTCGTTTATTTTCAGGCCTGCCTTGACAGCCATCTCCCTCAAGCGTATGTTATGGGACTTGCCGCCGGTAAAGTAAGCAAGGGCAGCGCCGAAGCTTTCCTCCTCAACAACGCGCAGGTCTACCTGAATTCCTTCATGCAGAATAACGCTTGATTTTGTCGGGCCATGCATAAGTATATCTTTCACGGAAGGCAGGCGGACAAAAACATTCATAAACCCCTTTGGATCATTTGACGTGGCAAGTATATCAATGTCCCTGATAGTATCCTTCCATCTCCTTATGCTCCCGGCAATGCTGAGTCTTTTTACCGGAGCTTGCCGCCTGAGCTGTTCCAGTATCTCATTTGCAAGCGGCAGCACCTTTCCCAGTGGATGCCTCTCTGTACCCCGCTTCAGCATCTCAATCCCTCTGATGATATTATCCTCTGTCTTTTCCTTTATACCCCGGAGGCTGCTGAGCTTGTGCTCCCGCGCAAAGCGTTCAAGTTCCTGCACATTTTTTATCTTTAATTCACCTGAAATAAGCCTGGCGGTTTTCGGCCCGAGTCCGGGGACAGACAAAAGCTCTCCAAAACCTTCAGGTAATTCTTTCCTGAGGTCTTCATATGCCTGAATCCCCCCTGTATTCACATATTCTTCTATCTTGCCGGCAAGATCCTTCCCGATACCTGGGATTTTCATGAGTTCTTCCCTGGGAATTTCCGCAACATCCTTGCTGAGACTTTCGATGTTTAGAGCCGCCCGTCTGTATGCCCTGATCCGGAAAGGGTTTTCTGCCTTTATTTCGAGAAGGTCGGCAATCTCGTTAAAAATGCGCACAATTTCATGGTTCTTCATACAGCGGAAGCCTAATCTATGTCACGGTGAACGATACTCAGATCTATGGGATGTTTTTTAAGAGATCTGCGAAGTTTTTCCACAATCGCGGGCGAGCGGTGCCTCCCGCCCGTACACCCGATCCCGATTGTAATATAAGACCTGTCCTCACCGATATATAGAGGTATAAGAAAGTCCAGTAATTCCCTGAGCCTGCATAGATAATCCTTTGCCGTCCTGCTCCGGAAAACATATGAGGAAACCCTTCTGTCAGTGCCATTCAGAGATTTTAATTCAGGTATGAAGTTCGGATTGGGGAGAAAGCGGGCGTCAAAAAGCAGATCCACATTCTGAGGCGCGCCAAGTTTAAAACCAAAGGATATAAGGACAGCGGTCATCGCCTTTTTACCGGTCTGAATCTTGAAAAAGGACGAAACAAGCTGTCTAAGCTGGTGCGGAGTGAAAGATGACGTGTCGATAATCCTGTCCGCAGCCTCTCTCAGGGCGAAGAGTCTCTCTTTTTCTACCAGGATCGCGTCTTCGATCCTGCCGCCAAGCGGATGCGGTCTGCGGGTTTCCTTAAATCTTCTTACGAGCACATCCTTTTCCGCCTCAAGAAAAAGGATTTCGATCCTGTATTTGTTCCTCAGGGTTCTTACGACAACCCCTATTTCATCCAAAAATCCCTTTTCTCTTATGTCGATCCCGATCCCAATCTTCCTTATCTCGATATCCCTGGTCACTATTGAAACAAAAGAATCAATAAGGCCGATGGGAAGATTGTCGGTGCAGAAAAAAGCCGAATCTTCCAGTGCCCTCAGGGCAACCGTCTTCCCCGAGCCCGAAAGACCGGTAATGATGACGATGACAGGTTTCAATCCATTAAATACCAGATGCCGAATGCCGGATTTTGGGTTCATTGATCTCTTATTAATTCAACACCCAACATTTAGCATTCAAATTTTTCATTTATTTACCGTGGAGTGTTATTTTACAGGCTCTATGAGACCGAAATTACCGTCTCTTCGGCGGTAGATAACATTTATATCTCCGCTATTGTCGTTGGTAAATATAAAGAAATCCTTGTCAAGAAGTTCCATCTGCATCGAAGCCTCGTCAGGGCTCATCGGCTTAAGCTCGAAGCGCTTATTCTTGATTATCCTTCCAACTTCGGCAGCTGATAAGGCTTCGGCAGCTTCAGTGCCGGCCCTGCCTTCGGACTTCCTGTGGGAAACAAGTTTCTCCTTATATTTCTTGATCTGCCTGTCGAGCTTCTCGCTGACCTCGTCAATAGCCGAATAGACATCCCCGGTTATGCCCTCGGCCTGTATGAGAACTCCGTTAACCTTGAGCAGCACCTCAACCTTATGCCGGTACTTCTCGACGCTGATCGTTACAACTGCCTCTGATATATTTGAAAGATAACGGTCAAACCTTGTTATCTTTTTTTCAGTGTAGGTCCTCAATGCAGGTGTTACCTCGAGATGTCTTCCCGTAACTATAATATTCATATGCCCTCCTTTTATTTTTTTGATTTCTTCCGTCGCGCCTGCGAGTATATGCCCATTTCCTCCCTGTATTTTGCAACAGTCCTCCTGGCGATAGTAATGCCCTCCTTTTGCAGCATCCCGGCGATATGCTGATCACTGAAGGGTTTCTTCGAATCCTCTTCCGAAACTATATTCTTAATCAGGTCTTTGACCGAGGTGGAAGAGACGGTTCCCATCCCGCTGTGAAGAGCACTGCTGAAGAGGAACCTGAAACAGAAGATCCCGTGCTCACACGAAAGATATTTATTCGAGGTGACCCTGCTAACAGTGCTCTCATGCAGGTCCAGGGCTGAGGCGACTTCCTTCAGCGTAAGCGGCTTAAGGTGTTGAACTCCCTGAGAGAAGAAATCCTTCTGCAGATCAAGAAGCGTCTCTGTAACCCGGTATATTGTCCTGTTGCGCTGGTCCAGACTCTTTAAAAGTCCTACCGCGGACCGAAGTTTTTCTGCGAGGAACTGTTTGTCCTCCTTTGAGTAAGCGTTGTTCCGCTGCATAAGCCTTTTGTAAAAAAGGCTGACTCTCAACCTCGGCAAACCCTCATCGTTGAGGACGATCTGATATCCGTCCGCAGTCTTGACAAGGTAGACATCGGGGACGATGTAATTTGTGCTGACATTGGAGAAGTTTCTTCCCGGCTTCGGTTCAAGGCCCTCGATAATCTTTACAGCAGACATAACATCCCTTAAAGATATATTGTACATCTGGGCGAGAGCCGCATATTTCTTCTTCTCAAGCTCCTCCATATTGTTGGCAATTATCTTCTCGACAAGGGTTCCCTCCAGATGCAATGTCTTAAGCTGAAGCAACAGGCATTCAGTGACACTCTGCGCACCCACTCCTGTTGGATCGAAACTCTGGACAAGACGAAGTGCGATTTCCGCGATCTCCCGGTCGGTATTTGCTGCTTCAGTGATTTCCTCAATGGTAGCCGCCAGATAACCGTTTTCATCTATATTGCCTACGATAATCTCCGCAACAGTTTTTATATCTTCAGGGACATGGGAGAGTCTTAACTGCCATAACAGGTGATCATATAAATCAGGTTTTCTGGAGACGAATTGTTCAAAAGAAGGAGTCTCTACATTCCCGGCGCTGAAATACCCCATGTCTCTGCCATCCGAACTGCGTTCTTCAAAGTATTCGTCTACGGAATTGAAATTCAGAAGTTTGTCGAGCGGGGCATCCGCATCGTCATCTGCAGGCTCAACTTCTATCGAATCTTTTTCCTCCTGAGTCATTTCCTCAGCCGGTACCTCTTCGGCAGATTCTTCAAGCAGGGGATTTTCCATTAGCTCCTGGCTCAGAAAATCGGAGAGCTCAAGATGAGGCATCTGCAGCAGCTTTATAGCCTGCTGAAGCTGAGGCGTAAGGATGAGTTTCTGCGACACTCTAAGTTCTAATCTGCCTTCAAGCGCCATCAGAGCCGGAACTCCTCTCCGAGAAATGCCTCTTTCACCCTTGGGTCCGCTATAATTTTGTCGGGGATTCCTTCCTGGAGTATCTCGCCATTGCTGATAATGTATGCCCTGTCCGTAATCGAAAGGGTATCCCTGACATTATGGTCTGTTATGAGGATACCTAGACCTCTTTCTTTCAGGTAGTTCAGCATCTTTTTGAGTTCTATAATCGCTATAGGATCTATTCCTGCAAAGGGTTCGTCAAAGAGAAGAAACCGTGGTTTAATCGCAATCGCCCTTGCGATTTCAGTCTTTCTGCGCTCGCCTCCTGAAAGTTTATAACCTTCTTTTGCTGAAAGCCCGTCGAGATTAAACTCTCTCAAAAGACGTCCTGTTTCCTCTTCGATCTCGTTCCGCGGACCGCCCCTTATCTCGAGTACAGCCCTGAGGTTATCCGCAACTGAAAGCTTTCTGAATATTGAAGGCTCCTGGGGAAGATAGCTGATGCCTTTCAATGACCTTTTGTACATGGGCAACCCGGTAAGCTCCTCATCGTCAAGAAAGATATTTCCGCCGTCCGGTTTTATGAGACCGACTATCATATAAAATGTTGTCGTTTTCCCGGCCCCGTTGGGCCCGAGCAGGCCAACTATCTCACCGGTGCATACAGACAGGCTCAATCCTGTGACGACATGTCTTTTCCCGTAATATTTCGAAAGTCCCTTGATTTCGAGGCGGTGCATATGGAGCTCCGTTCCTATTCTTTTGTGTTCTTCAGAAAAACCTTGCTGTCTTCGACGAGGAAACGGTCTTCGTTCATCAGGTATGTCATCTTCTTGCCCGTTACAACGTTCTCTTCCCGTACAGCCCGCGGTTCACCGGTAAAGATGATTTTTTCTTCATCAGCAAAATACACTGCTTCGCGGGAGGTAATGACACTGTCTTCTCTGATCACCCTTACCCCGCCTTCTGCCTCAATCCTCGTTACATTGCCCGTATCCTTATCATAGAGGACGAGCATCTTGTCGGCATGGATGGTGATATCCGTTGTCCGCGCAACCACAGACTTCTCGAAAAGCGCAGTGCGTTCTTTATTATTGGCTGTCAGCGAATCAGATGTGATAACAATGGGCCCTTTTATCTTCTTTGTCTGTTCAGCGGAAAAAACATTAGCAGACAGCAGGAAGACAATAAACAGGCCGCAGCCAAACCGGATAATACTATCTGTTAAAGGTAGCCTTGACATCTCTTAATATCTTAACCTCCTGGGCTGATTCCGACTTCATGCCTCTGCCTTCCACCTTAAACCCTCTGCCTTCTACAACAACCCTGCCGTCTGTATTAATCTTTCCGGAGGAAATATCGTAATTTACCGAATCTGTCGTTATCTTATAATCCTTAGTCTCAGCCTTGACAACGCTTTCTGTTGTAAAACTCCTGTCGGTCAGATTATAAAGACCGCTGTCAGCATATAGCACAACACCGTTATCCGGCAATAAAATATTAATTTCGCTCAGTTCGGCTTTGCTTTCATCCTCCGAAAAATTCGCCCTGCTTGCCGACAGGGTCCAGACCGTAAGACCATTCTTCTTCTGGGTAATCGTAATATCCTCAATAAAAGACCCCTCTCCAATTTTAAACTCCCCGTTCATATCCCTGCCCGTACCCAGCATAAGGAAAAGTATGACGAAAAACATTATTGAGAGACCAATAAGCAAAACCCTCTTCATAAAAAATTCTATCATACAGGGAAAACTATGTAAACATGACCTGCAGGGAATCTGGCAGGATATCATTGAAAAAACAGTTGCTGCTGTTGATAATATGATAATGATCACTTATGAGGATTTCAGTAAACTGGATATCAGGATAGGGAAAATCCTTTCTGCAGAAAAAGTTCCGGGAACCGACAAACTGCTGAAACTTGATGTCGATATAGGCGTCGAGACGAGGCAGCTTGTCGCAGGCATTGCCGAATCTTACGAACCTGACCAGCTCATCGGTAAAGAGATTCCCGTTCTGCTCAATTTAGAGCCCAGAAGAATCAGGGGCGTGGAGAGTCGCGGGATGATTCTCGCAGTAGATGTAGGCGGCAAGCCCCTCCTGCTGTATCCGGAAAGAGAAGTCCCGCCGGGAAGCATAATAAGGTAAGCGGATGCTGCCTTCCAAAGATCAGTTCAGCGGCTGCCTGGTAGGTCAATGCCTTGGGGACGCACTCGGGTTTGTTGCTGAGGGTTTTTCACCTGCTGCGTGCAAACGGTATGTTGAAGACTATCTGAAAACAGACAGGGTCGGTGAATTCGGCCGGTTTCCATTTCAGTTCGGTCAGTATTCGGATGACTCACAACTCGCCCGTGAACTTATTCAGAGCTATGCGGCCAAAAAGAAATTCGACCCGGCTGATTATGCAGAACATATAAAGAATATATTTGCCGAGAAGAGGATCGTCGGATTCGGTTATTCGACAAAGGAGGCTGCAAAAAGACTTTTTCAGGGAGTATCATGGGAAGAATCCGGCACACCCCCTCCGGCAGCGGGTAATGGGAGCGCTATGAGGGCAGCCCCGATCGGACTCTTCTTCTTCGACAATCCCAGGCTTCTGGTCAGTTCGGCATGTGACCAGGGCAGGATTACCCATAAAGATCCAAGGAGTTCCGCGGGCGCGGTGGCTATCAGCGGAGCAGTAGCACTGGCATTGCAGGGAAAGAATATTTCTGCCGAATCTTTTCTGTCAGTTCTCGCCGAATGGGCAAATGCTGTTGACCCCGGCTTTTCATTCCAACTGAGAAATCTTATAAGCTGGGTATCTTTTCCGCCGGAAGAGGCATTCACTTTTATCGAAAAAGCCGGAGCAGATACGGAGTATGTAGATGACGATGAATGGAAAGGCATCTCCTCATTCGTTGTTAGCAGTGTGCTCTGGAGCCTATATTCTTTTCTGCGGACGCCACATGATTATTGGGAGACAATCTGCACGGCTATTGAAGTAGGTGGTGATGTCGACACGACAGCGGCTATGGCAGGGGCTGTAAGCGGTGCCTTTCTGGGGATAGGAGCAGTTCCCGCGCATATGGCAGAACGTCTTAATGACAGAGGCACGTGGAAATCCGAGGAACTCATTGCACTTGCCCACCTTTGTCATGAGATAAAATTCGTACAGAACGTGCAGGCGCCTTCTGTAATTAGCTGAAATGATGAATCATAAATATAAACTCCCTCAAACATTTCAGATGACATTTGGGAAATCGGGCAGGGGCGACTATCAGCTGAAGACATCACAGGTATTGCCTGTAGCTATCAAAAAAGCTTTCTCCTTTTTTGAAGCACCGGAAAATCTCTTTGAGATAACTCCTGACTGGCTGGAGTTCAGATTCCACAACAAAGAGCAGCAGAGCAGGACATATGAAGGCGCGGAATTTGATTACACGATCAGATGGTTTTCGGTTAAACTTAAATGGCGTACAAAAATTTCAGAATACATTCCCCCTGAAAGATTTACCGATATACAGTTAAAAGGTCCGTATTCCTCATGGGAACACCTTCACACATTTACAGAAGTTCCTGAAGGCACACTCATGCGCGATCAGGTAACTTATCGTCTGCCTTTATACGTGATAGGTAATATCGTTAATAAATTCTTCATTATGCAACAGCTTGAAGACATCTTTTCCTATAGGGCTATGCGGATAGCTGAATGGGCAAGCGGAACTTTCAGGAGCAAATTATACTCTCATATTAATTCTTGACAGAACAAAAACACTGAAAGGCTGTTTTCTAAAAGTAATTTACTTTCTGCCTTAACCATAAAAGCCCTGTCAGACGATTCTGATCTTTGAAAATATCCTCCTTGAAAGGAGAAATAATATGCCTGAAACAGCAAAACAAAAAGATGAACATATAAGGGTCAAGCAATTCATAACCGATACCAAGGGCCAGAAGATGGCTGCTGTTATCGATATAGAAGAATTGAAAAGGATAGAGACTGTTCTGCATCGCATTGTAAAGATGCCCTGAATGTAAGGGTAGAAAACCCTTTGAGATGGCAGAAGTTCGCTGGCGATTTTTTCAGATCCAAGTTGAATACTTTTTAAATACGACCCCTGGAAATTCCGAGATCGTTTGTTAAAACCACAAGCAAGCGATTACAGGAATTTAGAAGTCTACAAAACTCCTTCATCAAAAAAATGAATTGGAGCTTTCTCATGGAATGCGCAGGAGTTCAGGGCTTAATCCCAGAGCCAATTATTCTTGGAGGCATTAAAACTGTTCGCACTTCCACTTCGTTCATTCCTTCAAATAAGACCTCTCGAAATGTCTGAAGACCGAATCGATAATAATCACCCGGGAAATTATGGACATGGAGCACGATGGTAAGTGAACCAAATACTTGCGACAACAAGGGCACTTTCGAAAAAAAACCGTTTATTAACCGTTCGCCTACAAACTCATTGTATCCAGGAGCACCTATAACAAGAAGCCCTCCCGGCTTGGTGACCCTCTTCATTTCAGCAACTGTTTTCCAGAAGAACTTGTCATGTTCGAGGACAGCGTTACACAAAACAACGTCAAACCGGTCGTTTTCGAAGCATGCCATATTGTTGGAATTCCCCTGCAGAATGGAGAAGTCTCTATAGTGAAATGGTCCCTCCAGGTTAATGCCTATCTTTTCAGTGACTCCCTCAAGGGATTTCATGTTAAGAAGGCTTGTCTCATCAGGCACAGCCCCTACTTCCAAAACTTCGCCTCGCAGACATCTTTGCGAACAGATTTTTTCAAATTCTCTATAGACTTTCGGATGCATTACTTGATCTGTGATGCTCTCTCGTATTTCTTTCTATAGTCCTCTCGGTGCATAGAAAGCTCTTCGCAGCCGCTGGAAAATATTATCGACTGCCGGCACAGATATTCCTTTTTCATCGTGAGACTTATAGCCATAATATTCCATAGTTGAGAGTGTTTCTTCGTCACAGGGAATCCAGGCTTGTTTTCTAACCATAGGACAAGTCTTCCTGGCCGCCTTTCGTAGGGTCTGTCTGTCAGCATCAAGATTAAGAAAATTAAAGACTTTAACCATTTCTCTTTCCGTCTCCCAACATAAATCTTCATATTTTATATCAAGTATACTCGCCCTGGCCGATCTCTTTAATTCGAGCACCTGATTCTCATGGAACGCCCATCTTTTAACCTTCTCTTCCAGGGTTAGATCCTTCCAGAAATCTCCGAAACGGGTATCATTGAACTGTTCCGAACTCAGGGCCACGCCGAAGGGATGACGGACGAGGTGTATAAAATGTGCATCCGGAAATAATTGCAGCACAAAGTCGATTAATACCGGATCGGTCAGCTGAAAGGGCTTTTTATCCCCTATCCAGAGCAGCTCTTGTTTATGCATCGCGGGCAGCCACGGATTACCCTTTTTCATAAGACATTCTTGGAAAGCGAAAAAGTTTTCCGCAGGCGTACGGTGACGTTTCAGAATATGTCCGCAGGATTCCATACTAATATGCATTCCCTTCGGAGAGTCCCATGGATGTGTGGCAAAGGGCATGTCATTATGTAACTGATAAAGTATCCATACCACATCCGATTCGTGAGAGATAAAGATCTTCGAGTGAATATTCAGGAGTCTAGCGAGAAAAGATGTTCCAGAGCGTTTGTTTCCGATGAAAAATATTGTTTTAGTCATGTTTTCTGACTATACAAGGCTTGCCTACAACCATCCGTAACCATCTCGCTTAGGCACAATCTGTGCTATATTTCTCTTCCTGAGTATAATAAAATAGTCTAATTGCCCTTTTTCATATGTACTGAAGATAAGGAAAGAATGTTGAAAATTGCAGCTCTTACTGCCGGAAGGTCTGATCCTGCGTCAAGATTTCGAATCAGGCAATATATTCCTTCCCTTAAACTCGCAGGCATGGAAGTCCGGGAATTCTGTCCCTTGATTAACATACATTCAAAAATACCTTTTTCCCAAAAAAACTTCAAGATGCCCCGCTACAGCTTGCCGCTATATGCAATCTGGCAGGGAGTAAAACTCTCAACACGCATATCTCATATCATCGGAACATGGGCGAACAATATAACCTGGATGTCGCGTTACCTGGTTCCGGGGCATCTGTCGCTCGAGCCCTTGCTCAAGAGACCTCTGGTATTTGATGTCGACGATTCCGTCTGGCTTCTCAGTCCCTTAGCGGGACATGCATCGGCGTCTGTTGCAAAGAGATCTGAAGTAATCATCGCGGGCAACGATTATATAGCCTCATGGTTTGAACCGTATTCAAGAAATATCCAGGTTGTTCCCACTGCAGTTGATACGGACAGATATTGCATCGGTCATAGAGTAGATATCGATAAGAAAGATCGATTTGTTATAGGCTGGATAGGCAGTAGTTCAAACCTCTGCTATCTTGGGATAATCGAACAGTGCCTAAGGGATTTTCTTCTGAAGCACAGCGACTCTGAGTTCCTCATTATATGTGACAAGCCCCCCGATCTTGATATCCTCCCTCGCGGCCAGGCTACTTATATTAAGTGGTCTGAAGATATAGAGGTTGACTGGATAAACCGAATGGACGTTGGAATTATGCCTTTGTCCGATGATGATTGGACAAAGGGCAAATGCTCTTACAAGATGTTGCAGTATATGGCTTGCGGTATACCCGTAATAGTCTCTCCTGTGGGGATGAACAAAGAGATACTTTCAAGACAAACTTTAGGGGTAGCGGCAACGTCTTCCTCCGAGTGGTATGAGGCTTTTTCTTTTTATTACGGGAATAAATCTGTGGCAAGAGCTCACGGCAAAAGAGGCAGAAACGTGGCCGAACAAAATTACAGTCTTAAGGTGATCACAAAGCGGCTTGCCTGCATATTTAAGGGGTTGGGTTAATTTAACGGATTGGCCGCTGGCGGTGCTATCGCATTTCCCCTTTTTTTGTAAAGCCGATATTATCGGACCGAATAGTTCCGGACGCGTTAGGTTGAAAACCCTCCCTCGCTACTTGACTGAATTATTCCAGAGTTAGGGTGCCATTGATTTTGATTTAAAAGTTTTCCTGCGAGAAAATCTGATGGTGGTTAATGCGGAATATACGTATCAGAAGTTAGCCAATTGTTTCGCGATGAACTGCGCCTCCCTTAGAAATAGTCGAGTGCTTTTGTTATGGGGAAGATAGTAAAGCAGGTCTTGATTCAGCTCAGTCTATCGAAGGTCACAAAATAGAGATAATGGATAGGATTACGTGATACAGCTGTTGAACGTAACTGACCGGCAGGAACATAGCAAACTTGACCGATAACCTGCAGGTCAGGAGAATAATGACCCCCTTAATTTAAAAAATAGAAGTGGAAATTAGTTAAACCGAAAAACAGGGAAGAAGAGATTTTGCTAACTTACTGTTTTCTAAGCCTTATACTGTGGAGCCGGTGTTCGGAGTCGAACCGACGGCCTGCTGATTACGAATAAGAGGACCAGAAAAAAATAATAACTATTTCAATAAGTTACAATTAGCAAAAGTGTCCACGTGGACACTTTTGCTGCGACTCAGTAGGTTGCAGTGCAAGCCCATCAACTGGGGCAAGCTATATAGCCGACTATTGGAGATGTTTCAATGAAAATGATATTGATCCGTTCAAGCCCTTTAGAGTCTATTGCGACTTTACTCTGTCTATGATGCTCCAATATTTCCAATAGGGGATTGCCTCGACTAAAAGGCTATCCTTCTCGAATTTCGTTTCAGTATCAAGGGTGATAAGCAGCGCTCTCTTGAGGTTGTTCCGCTCAAGGAACTTGTAAAGTGTTTTAACATCCTCCCTGCCCACTTTTGCCCTGATCTTAATCTCTATAGGCAGGATAATCTTTTCACCGGCGTAGATAATATCGATCTCCTCTTTCTGCGGGGTCTTCAGAAAGAACTTCGCATCGAGGCTGTTTACAAAAAACTGCTCCAGAACAGAGGGCAGCTCGGCCTGAGGGTTCAGCCCCAGAGTAAATGCCGTGCTGGAGGGATAGACCCTCTTTACCTTCTTCTCGCTGGTAAGCAGATTCCGGGAGTAATTGTAGAGCTTCTGCAGAAAAAGGGCGTACTCGAGGTATGAGATGTAATTCGCAATCGTACGCTGGTCAACGTTAAGGTCATTGCTCAGGTTCTTGTAATCAAGATAAAGACCAGGCCGTGAAGCAGTGATCGTAAGCAATTTCATGAGCAGTTCCGGCAGATCGAGCTTGAAGGTCTGCGGTATATCCACAAAGATGACCCTCTCAAGAAGACTCTCTTTCAGATACTTTCTGAGCACAGGATCATCCATATCAAGGGCCTCGATAAACCCTCCGGTCTTCAGGAACATAGCCATATTTCTCTTCAGATCCTTCTCGAAGAGCTTCTCCCTCTGTTTGTCTATCGTAACTTCCTTGAAATTAAGGTACTCCTCAAAATCAAGGGGTTTGATTATAAAATCAAAGAACCTTCCCGCCAAACTTTCCCTTGTGCCCTGCCACATGGTTATCTGTGCGGAGCCAGTCAGAAAGATTTTCAGTCTCGGATTTGAGTCATAGAGGAGTTTTACCTTTGAAGCCCATCCATCGAGTTTCTGTATCTCATCGAGGAATATATATACTTTCTTTTTCGAGATATCATTTTGAAGCACATCCGTTTCATACTGTTTCATGATATCTTCCAGGTCATATCTCATCTCGTCGAACGAGAAATATAATATATGGTAATGGTTCGTATTCTTTTCGATAAGCGCTTCTATAATCTGATACATGAGGGTTGTCTTGCCGACCCTTCTTAACCCTGTGAACAGCAAGATCTGGCGTTTGTCTATATACCTGGCGATCTCACCGAATATTTTCCTTTTTCTTCCGGAAAACTCCGGGGATATCTTTCCTGTCTTCCACCATGGGTTAAAGTCCTGTAAATTCACTTGCCCTCCAATGTAATTGAAGTTTAATTTCAATTACATTATATTGCACTTGATATATAATTGCAAGGCGGGGGAATTTAAAATTATGGCCTGAAAATTTCTCATTTTATATAGACCCCCTGAAGTCGCGTTCGCTACCCGTCAGGTATAATAACAAACCCTATTTAGAGGTGAATATGTGTACCAGGAATTAAATGCAGTCGTTATGCCGAACAGCTCCATTCAAATAGAATGGACGAACGCCGGTGAAAAAATTAACAGAAGCCAACATCTGTTACAGCAGGAAATATTCAAGCGGTTTGCCTCTGATCCTGAAACAGCCTTTCTCTTCGTGGGTTTCTGTGACAGGACAATCCCTCTGTCCCCCTCTCTGAATTTTCTCAGGGAATTCGCAAGTCTTTTCGCTAACAAGTTGCGGCTTACTCCGGACCTTGAGTTCGTCCGTCACAAAGCAAGGGTGGACATTGAGGAGGACGAACTCACCGGTTTTCTTGAGCATGCCCCGTTGATGACAGGCTCGGAATATCTGAGCGGTGAATTGCTGAAAGGTATATGGCAAAGGCTGAAAGCTTCCTTTCAGCGGGAGCTTAGGGCTTATGGCGGCACAGTAGAAGAATTCATCAAGACATTCAGCCCGGATGTTCACCTGGTAGGACGTGTATTCTTTCACCTTGTGGAAAGCAAAAAGGAAGATTATCCCTTCGCTTTCCTCTCGACCTATTCCACCGGACTGAACAGACAGGGCGCATCAAAGCACTTCCCCCTGAAATATGCATTGGAAGAATTTGGCAATGAGAGTGATAAGCTCCTGGAACTCCTTTCGACTGTCAATATCGCCGCGAAAGAAAGCCCTTTGGTCGCCTCTCTCCTTGAGACGGGAGAACTGTTCCACCCTCTTGCCTGGTCGTCGAGGGAGGCCTTTACTTTTCTTAAGGAGATACCTATTTATGAGCGGTCGGGAATCCTGTGCCGGATACCGAACTGGTGGAAGGGCGATGCCTCCGGGCTGAAGCTCCATATCAGTGCGGGCAACACACAGCCGTCTCATCTCGGTATGGATGCCCTTCTGAGTTTTGATGCCTGCCTGCTTCTCGGCGACGAACAGATCTCTGAGGAGGATGCGCAACGCATGATCCGGGCGTCGGAGGGACTTGCCTTTATAAAGAACAAATGGGTGGCCGTTGACCCGGAGAAGCTAAGGCAGACCCTTGCCGCTTATGAAAAGGCACGGAAGATGATTAAGGAAGGGGCTTTCAGCCTGAGAGACGCCCTTCGGATGCAGCTTAATCCGAAATCTATGATCGGGCTGCCTGCCGAAGACGAAGGAGTCGAGGTCTCAAACGGCAAATGGCTTGAATCAGTCATCCGGAAGCTGCGGCATCCTGAACTGATTGTTTCGGCGGACCCCGGTGAGACCTTCAAGACTGAGCTCAGGCCCTATCAAAAGAAAGGGGTAGACTGGCTCTGCTTCCTTGATTCGCTTCAATTCGGCATTTGCCTGGCTGACGATATGGGGCTCGGCAAAACCGTCCAGATTCTCGCGCTTTTAAATATCCTTAAATCCAGGAATCAAAAGCGCGCAAGTCTTCTGGTGATACCGGCTTCTCTTATCTCAAACTGGTCTCAGGAGATCCGGAGGTTCACGCCGGACCTGGAATTCTTCGTGGCCCATCCGGAAGCTCATCCCGACAAGAAGGTCGAACCGAAAGATAAAATAGCGCTTGATAAAACAGACCTCGTCATTACGACCTATTCCCTCGTGCAGAAATACGAATGGCTCCAAGAATATGGATGGGAATATATCATTCTCGACGAAGCCCAGGCCATAAAGAACCCCGGCACAAAACAGACGAGGGCCGTCAAGAAGTTTAATTCAAGGAACAGGATAGCCATGACGGGTACGCCCATAGAGAACAGGCTTTCCGATCTGTGGTCGCTGTTCGACTTCATCAATCCCGGTCTGCTCGGCAGTCCGCAGGAATTCGCTGAATTCGCAAAGAGATTAAAACACGACCCCGACGGTTATGGCCGTTTGAGAAAAGTGATCGGGCCCTATATACTGAGGAGGCTGAAAACTGACAAGGCCGTCATATCGGACCTGCCGGAAAAGATCGAGATGAAGACCTATGCATCGCTGAGCAAGAAGCAGATAGTCCTTTACAAAGAGATGGTGCGGGAATTGAAGAATATGATAGAGAACACCGAGGGGATACAGCGCAAGGGGATCATACTGTCCTCCTTAATGAAATTCAAACAGCTCTGCAACCATCCGGACCAGTATCTCGGCACAGGCGGGTATGATGAAGATGACAGCGGGAAATTCTCAAGGCTCAGGGAGATATGTGAAATAATACACGATAAGAGAGAGAAGGCGCTGGTCTTCACTCAGTTCAAAGAGATAACAGAACCGCTTAAAATATTCCTTGACGGCATATTCGGGACACAGGGGCTTGTGCTGCACGGCGGCACGCCTGTCGGAAAAAGGAAGGAAATCATCGAGCAGTTCCAGGGGGGGCGGTACGTTCCCTTCATGGTATTGTCTTTAAAGGCCGGAGGAGTCGGTCTGAATCTCACCGAGGCGAACCATGTCATCCACTTCGACAGGTGGTGGAACCCGGCTGTAGAAAACCAGGCTACCGACAGGGCGTTCAGGATCGGCCAGAAAAAAAACGTGGTCGTCCACAAATTCATAACCAAAGGCACTATAGAAGAAAAGATAGACGCGATGCTCGAAGAAAAATCGAAGCTGTCTCAGGATATTATTCAGAGCAGCGGCGAGGCATTGATAACCGAGATAGAAAACAGGGAACTGATGGAGCTTTTCGCACTTACGATATGAGTGCCGCGACAATAATAAATCAAAGGAGCTAACATGAGATATTGGGGATATCCGGAATACGTAAGCGTGGCTGAAAAAAAAGCAAAGGCCGCGAGGAAACTCAGGGAGTTTGCCAGGAAGAACCCGAACATAAGACCTGTTGTAATCGAAGGCGGCAAGATAGCCCTCACCTGGTGGGGAAAGGCCTGGAACCTTAATCTCGAACAATACGCTGATTACAGCAACCGCATAGGACGAGGGCGGAGTTATGTGCGTAACGGAGCCGTGCTGGACCTGCAGATAGAACGCGGTGAAGTCAATGCCCTGGTTCAGGGGTCCCATGCGCAGCCCTATTCCGTATGCGTGAAGATACAGACTCTTAAGAAAGAGATCTGGAACCAGATAAAATCCGCCTGCGAAGACACTCTTGAATCTTTCCAGGAACTGCTGGCGGGGAAATTCCCAAAGGCCCTCGGCGAGATATTCACCTCCAGAAATACGGGCCTGTTCCCTGCGCCACGGGAAATCAACTTCAGTTGTTCCTGTCCGGACTGGGCCAGTATGTGCAAGCACGTAGCAGCCGTGCTTTACGGGGTAGGATCGAGACTCGATGAAGACCCGAAACTTTTTTTCAGACTTAGGGACGCCGATATCAGCAAGCTGATTAAACAGACGGTCACGGGCAAAACCGATAAGCTGCTTGAGAAGGCTTCCCGGAAAAGCGGCCGGATTATTGAAGATGCGGACATCTCATCGGTCTTCGGCATCGACATAGAGGAACCGGCCGCCGTTGCGAGCCGGAAACCCTCTGAATCAAAACCCGCCGGGGAAAAAACCAAAGCTGTTGCAGCTCCTGCAAAGCGGAAGCCTGTCATAAAAAAGAGCATAAGAAAGCTAAGGGCCGATAAGACAAAAAAGAATAGCGCCGGAATAGCGCCGTTGATAAAAGTTAAGGCCAACAAAAGAGCTGTTAAACGGAAAAAGACAGAGACAAAGGCAGGCAGGAAAAATCCGGGAAACATCGCAAGAAGAAGCAGTCTGAAACCGGTGAATACCAGGACGGATGCTTAAAATAGTTGGGGAAGCTCGATTTCTTTCAGTTTCTTTTCGACCAAAAGGAACGGCGAACGCCGCCAAATGAACTCCAGACAGTCAAAAGCCGAGACAAGGACACCGGTATCAATGACTACTCTATTTCTTTTTTCCGTAAGCCTTTCTCCTTACAGCCTTCACGGCATTATCAACGTCCTTCACTGTCAGCTTTGTCTTTTTAAAAGCCTCACCCGCTACCCTGAAAGCAGCATCAAGCCTATCCTCAGGAGACAGGACCGAAAGGATATAATCTTCAGGATTAATCTTTTTTATCGTACTTACAGACATGCAAACACCTCCGTTCACGACGTCATGATTTATTCTATATCAAATATAGAATAAAGTCAGCATCATGAAATTAGTTAAACCGGAAAGGACATACAAAGGAAGGCTTACTAACCCGCTGTTTTTTAAATAAGAAAGTGGAGCCGGTGGGGAGAGTCGAACTCCCGGCCAGCTGATTACGAATCAGCTGCTCTGCCTCTGAGCTACACCGGCATCTGGAAAGGTGAAAAGAGATGAAACTGTAATTGATTCTAATGCATTTCCGAAATTGCTTGCAAGTGGACTGCATAACCGGGATACAACGACTAACCACAGAGAACACAGAGAGACGGATCAATATGTAAAAGACAAAAGCTCAACATATTGCAAATCTCTATGCACAACAATCCCGGAATCGAAAAAGTTTTTTGTTCTTTTCAATAACTTCGCGGGATCATAAATGAAAAATATCTGTAATCTCTGTGGTTTGTCTTTTCTCTTTTCGCACTCAGAATAAATATAATCGAACAGACAAAAAAGAGAGGCCGTCATGAGACGGCCTCCCGATAAGGCTTAATTCAGATCGCTCTCAGAAGCTGAGATTGACCTCTAAATACGGCCAGTAATCGTGCCGGAATTTCGAATTCCTGGTCTAAAACTGGGTATAAACACCCAAATACCAAACTGAAGTAGAATCCTCCCATCCCTTATCCTTAATAAATGCTTTTAAAGCATCATCAGCTTTAACATAATCAGCGCCTATTCCGACTCTCGTGGAATCACTAACCCAGTAGGATAAAGTAGCTCCATACCGGTTATAAATGAGGTCTTTCTTGATATCTCCTGCGCTATTTTGATATTCTCCGTCGACATTAACATATTCATATCTTACACCTATGCCCGGGAATCCTATCCCTATCTTTTTTCCATAAATAAGATGGGCATCCACATAACCGGTCCAGGCATCTCCTTTTTTATAACCATCGGTAGTCTGGTAAAAATGGGTGTCATCGAAATTCATGTATCCAAGCTCTAAACCAGTTATATAGTCTCCAAATTTTTTCTCAAATGAGAAATCGGCAGCCCAGGCATCTCTGCTGAGTGAAGAAGTATCATATATAGATGCGTCAACTCCGTTTAAATGCTTTTCGTGGTGATATCCAACTCCGAAGGTCATGGTATCCATCTTGCCAAGATAGGTCTGTCTTACCCTTAAAGCCGGATCAGAAACGGTTGCTTCAGATTTAAAACCAAGCATGGTAGGAGTAAATTCTAATCTTACATCATATTCGAGCCCCTTCCTGTCTTTAACAGATTCCCCGGCTGCTATAGTTGCACTGCTCCATCCTCCGCTTGACGCCCAAACCTTATTAGATGCCGATCTATCCTCATTGGCTATGGCTGCATAATATTTAAACATGCCGTCACTTATTGATCCTGCAACAACTGTTTCAAAATTAGTTCTTTTAAAAGGTTGGGATGATCTATAACCTCCTGCATATGGATCAACGGCACGTAAGGCGTCTTTAAACTGATCAGGAAGGAAAATATTCCCATCACTTGACATAACAGGACTCTGATGACGTGCTACAAAATTGTGCCTGCTAAAAGGGGTTCTCGTTTCCCCTATTTTTACAACAAATTCAGGAAGAAAAGAAAATTGAACAGCCCCTTCCCAAAATTTGGCTGTATAGTCTTCATTTTCATTGGCGTCGACCATACCATAAAATTGAATTAATTTGCTGACCTCTCCTTTGGCAGCAAGTCTAAATTTATAAATTTGAAAATTGTGATTTCTATAATCATGCGTTTTATCCTCGTCTCTGTTCAGATAAAAAGCTCTCATCTGAGCAGATAAACCAACTTTAGGCGATATTTTTTCAACCTTCTTTTCAGCCTCGCCCGCCTTTTTCTCAACCTCAGCGACTTTCTTCTCAGTCTCAACTACCTTTGTTGCTGCTTCTGACTGCTTCTTTTCCAGTTCATCGATCCTCTTCATGAGTTTCTGCACTTCAAGCTTGAGCTGATCGATTTCTTCTGCCGACGAAGGTTCACCACCGGCAAAAACAGGCAAGACAGATAAACACATGAGAAAACTGAATACCAATAACAATACACCCGCCTTTTTCATAATGTTTCCCTCCTTGATATAAGAATTAGTATTATCTGACACATATCAATAATACAACAACACCTTAGCCCTAAGAAAATTTTTTTTCTATACTCCTTATATACTTATTATTTCATGTCTTTATAATGATTCTAACAAAGCAATACATATGCCAACCATGTAACTTACTGATATTTAATGAGATTAGTCCAGCTACAGATGAACCATGCAATTATATGATGCAAGCATAAAAAATTAAAGCTCTCTTCCACCTTAAATAAGAACACATTTTTGAGTTTTACATAAAAATGCAAAACAATGTTGCGGTGTAACTTTTTATTGCTTCAATATCCCTGGCGTATACCGGTATCATCCAAAGCCGTCGGCCATAGGGCCTCCTCTGCTGCTGCATGAGGCGTGCGAACTTTATTAGACCTTGCTATCGCAATAAAAACCCCCGAAAATAAGACACCGATATCAGATATATAATCCCTGTCAGGGATGACATCAATATACAGACTTCCGATTCTGTCGTTCAATAAAATATCAAGAAAATCATTAGCGTCCATCCCTTCAACGTCTGCACCCGAAACATCGTATAACCTTATTGCAAGCTCTCCCCCCAACATATTCAGGGTAACCTCCGTGACCTCCCAGAAGGTAAATATCTTGCAGGGGTTAACGACTATAATGGTTATGCCGTTTTCATCATATTGAGAAGGAAGCGTTACCGGCGGCATCGATGGGTATTGCCTTGACTCTGCAGGGCGCCCTCTTTTTTCAGCCCCTGCCGCAACGCCTGCCCTGACTTGCTCACTTTTCCCGGTTTTCGCGGGCTGTTTAATTCCCAGAACTTTAATAGCTGCAGCTTTTTTCAGAACCTCCGAAGTCTTGACTTTTTTTCTGCCAGGCTTTGCTTCTTTCCCTTGCCTGAGCCCGGCCTCAGATTTTTTCTCCGCTTCCGGCGCAATTTTTTTATCGGCAATTTTACCGATTTTGTTTGCAGGAACCTCTTTCTTGGCCCCCCGCCTGGTTTTTCCTGAGGTTTTAGTTATTTTTCCGGTCAGAACCGGTTTCACCTTAACCCCGGCCTTAACTGTTTTCTCGGGCTTCCTCAATTTTTCTGCTGCATCCGGCTTCTTCGCAGCCTTGAGTGCGCCCACAGTTTTTTTCTCAGGTGCAGCTTTTTTAACGGTTGCAGAAAAAATTTTTGTTTTTCTTTTTACAGCCGCTTCGCCTGCAATTCCTTCGGCTTTCCCCGCAGGTTTCCGCAATACTTTCTTTATTACCCTTATCTCTTTTTTCTCACTTTTAGTCTTTTCAGCTTTGACCTTAGCCTTAGTCTCTGTCTTGATCCTGACTTTAGTCTTTATCTTTATCTTTGTCTTTGTTTTAACCTTAACCTCAGCCTTAGCCTTCACTTTATCTCTTGCCCCGGCGTTTGTCTTTGTTTTTCCCGCAGCCTTCACCTGTTTTACCTGTTTCTTCTTTGATAAGATCGGTTTTATCTTTTTTTTGGCTACCACCTTCTTTTCAGGAGACCTGAGGGCCTCTTTTATCTTTCTCACGATCTCTTTTTTTGCATACGAACCCCGGATCTTTTTTGCTGCGGCTTTCTTCTTCATATATCCTCCTTGCTCATGGCAGATATTGTCAAAAACTTAACCACAGAGATCACAGAAAAACTCTGCTGTTAACGGTTTGCGTTTATTTTACCAAAATAGCCCGCAAAGTTAACCCGCACGCCGCAAAAAACGTTTTTAATGCGCCTCCGCCCAGTTCCTCCCGTGCCTCAGTTCAACATTTAAGGGTACGGAAAGCTTTATAACCCCTTCCATCTCTGCTTTCACGATATCTTTTATTATTTCGAGCTCTTCCGAAGATAATTCGAACAGCAGTTCATCGTGGACCTGGAGGATCATTCTTGCCTTCACCTGCCGACCTATGAATCTTTTCCGGATATTTATCATTGATATTTTGATTATATCGGCAGCAGTCCCCTGTATGGGAGAATTGATCGCCAGTCTTTCACCCTGCTGCCTTATATTCGCATTTTTGTTACTGATTTCCGGGATGGCCCGCCTTCTTCCGAATAAAGTCGTCACATAACCATCTGCCTTTGCAGCTTCCAGCGTTTTTTCTATGTAATCCCTAACCCCCGTATACCTGTTAAAGTAATTTTCTATATATTTCTTCGCTTCATCCCTGTCGATGCTGAGAGTTTCAGACAGGCCGAAAGGCGATATGCCGTATATGATTCCAAAGTTCACTGTTTTGGCAATCCTCCTTAAATCAGGCGTAATTTTATCTGCAGGGAGATCGAATATCTCGGATGCAGTACTCGTATGGACATCGAGGTTGCTCCTGAATGCATCGATAAGACCGGCATCATTGCTTAAATGAGCGAGGATTCTCAATTCAACCTGGGAATAGTCAGCCGACAGAAGAAGATTGCCTTCCTCCGCAATGAATGTTTCTCTAATCCTCCTGCCCCACTCACCCCTTATCGGTATATTCTGAAGGTTCGGTTCGCTGCTGCTCAGTCTGCCCGTAGCTGTGACAGTCTGGTTAAAAGAAGTATGGAGACGGCCCGTTTCGGGATTTATGAGCGCAGGCAGAACGTCGAGATATGTACTCTTGAGCTTGCTGAGACTCCTGCAATTTAGTATCTCGCGCGGCAGTTCGTGATATTGTGCAAGCTCCTCAAGAACAGACATCTCCGTAGAATAACCCGTCCTGGTCTTCTTGCCCGGCTGGAATCCAAGGCTTTCGAAAAGCACGTTACTCAGCTGTTTTGGAGAATTGATGTTAAATTCCTCCCCGGCCAGAAAATAGACTCTGCGTTTGATAGCATCGAGTTCTCTTTCGATCTCTTTCGAAAGCCCTCTGATTTTTTCCGAATCGATCTTTATGCCGGCCATTTCCATATCGGCCAGAACACATATCAGAGGCATCTCGATATCGAAATATAAACCTTCAAGCCCGTTCGACTTCAATAAGTCAAATAGTTTCCCTTTAAGTTCAAAACTGAGGCCGGCATCATCGCATGCATATGGAGCAGCCTCATCAAGCGGGACCTCTGCAAAAGTCCCCCTCTTTCTAAGTACTTCAGTAAAAGACTTCTTCCTGTAGGAGAGGTGCTCCATGGCCACTTCTTCAAGACTGTGGTTAGGCTTGTTCGGGTTCAGAAGATGCGAGGCTATCATTGTGTCAAAGAGAAGCCCCTTGAAACGGATGCCCTCTTTTTCGAGGATGATCATGTCATATTTCAGATTGTGCCCTATCTTTGCGGTGCTCTCATCTTCAAATACGCCGGACAAAATTCCGGTCAGATCATTCAGAGCTATCTGCGGTTCCGCACCCTCGCAGGAATGTGAAACCGGCAGATAAAAAGCCATGCCCTTTTTATGGCATAATGAAAGACCCACAAGGTCTGCTGTCAAAGGGTTCCTGTGTGTCGCTTCGGTATCGACTGCCAGCTCTTTTCTTATATGTGAAACTGCTTCTCTCAGCCTGTCCGCGGAAAGGATGGTTTCACATAGTATCTGTTTTGTCATATCTGAAGGTACGAGCTTCATCAGGCTGCCGAATTCGAGTTCGCTGAAAAGAGAAACAAGAGCCGCCCAGTCCGGCTCCTGCATTCTGCATGCTTCTGCATCAAGATCAATGGGCACTGATGTGTCGATGGTTGCAAGCTGCCTGCTCAGTCTGACGATGTCGACGTTCTCCCGGACAAGTGATTTAAGTTTTTCTTTTTTTATGGCAGCAACGTTATCGAGGAGTTCTTCAAGTGTTTCGAACTGCAGAAGGAGTTCCTTTGCGGTCTTCTCACCGACTCCTTTAATGCCCGGTATATTATCGATAGCGTCTCCCATAAGCGCCATAAACTCAGGTATCCTCTCAGGACCGACCCCAAACTTTTCTCTTACTGCATCGCGGTCCAGGATCTTTTCTTTCATTGGATCGTATACCTTAATCCTGTCGCAGACAAGCTGTAGCATGTCCTTGTCGCCGGTGACGATATAAACCTCTGAACCTTCGGAAGACGCTTTTCTGGCCAACGTGCCTATGATATCATCCGCTTCGTATCCGGGTATTTCGAAGATAGGAATTCTGAAAGCAGATACCATTTTTCTGATATAGGGTAGCTGCGCGATTAAATCTGCGGGCGCCTCCGGCCTCTGAGCCTTATACTCCCTGTATATCCTGTGCCGCTCTGTGGGAGCTGCCGAATCGAATGAAACTGCCATGCTGTCCGGCTTTTTCTCTCTGATGATCCTGAGGAGCATGGTAGTAAAACCATAAATGGCATTTGTCGGGAACCCCCTGGAGTTCGTGAGTTCCCTGATGGCGTAATAAGCGCGGTAGACGTAAGAATTTCCGTCAATCAGGTAAAGGTTCACAGGAGATTATACCCCATAATCCTCCATAATATGCAGCCCGGACGATAATTCGTCTATTTATATAAAACATTTCAATATATTTGACGAAGGCAAGTGGGCAGCAAAAAGATCTCCGGCGGCTCCTTTAAAGGGTGTTATATATCAGGTATCACTGCACTTTTTTATTCTATGCAATTGACTGCTATCAGACCCAAATCCTGCGCTGGGTAGGATTTGATGCGCATATGACTGCATGATTCCGGTCAAGTCCGGTCTCGGGGTTAAATTGACAAAGGTTTTATGCCTATTTTACAGTAAGAGAAACGTAGAGGAGGTCGACTTTGCTCAAAACAATAGAGGACATCAATGCAACCAAAAAGCGCGTCAGGATAGAAATACCTGCGGAGGTGCTTGAGAACGAAATAGTAAGCTCCTTTGAAAAACTGAAACAGAAGGTCAAAATACCCGGCTTCAGACCAGGCAAAGCGCCTGTTACACTTATAGAAAAGCGTTTCGGTAAGGATGTTGAGGCAGAAGTACTCGAGAAAATCATACCTGAATATTATAACAATGCACTAAAGGAAGCCTCCCTCAGTCCGGTGGCGATGCCGATGCTCGAAGAGAAGTTTGAGTTCAAAAGAAATACTCCCCTTAATCTGTCATTCGTGATCGAGGTCCTGCCGAAAATCGAGAAGCTGAACTACGAAAATATAGCGATAAAAGATATCCCGTTTTCGGTCGAGGAATCGGACGTGGATGACATGATCAAAAGAGTCCAGAACCAAAAGGCTGTCTTCGAGATCGCTGACAAAGATGTAGAGAAGGATGACTTTGTATCCTTCGAATATGTTGATAGTGAAATTGAAGGAGAAGCAGTCGGATCGTCTTTGAAAGAGCGGATATCCAAAATGGGCAATGAACTATTCCCGCCGGATATTATGGAGAAAGTGCTGGGCAAGAAAAAAGGCGAGATAGTCGAATTCACTGCATTGCCTGATGCGTCAAAATTCAGCGAAATCGCCGGCAAGACCCTTAATGTTAAAGTCAGGATAACTGAGGTAAAAAAGAAAACCCTCCCTGATATCGATGACGAATTTGCCAAAGACCTCGGTTTCGAAAACATCGCCGATCTGAGGGAAAAACTTAAGGAGAGAATATACGCGGCGAAGAAGGAACACGTCCGGAAAATACAGAAGGCAGAGATCATCAAAAAGATCATCGAATCCGATAATTTTGATGTTCCGGAAACCCTTGTGAACAGGGAACTTGAATCCCTGATGATGGACAAGAGCCTCTCGGAGGAAAAGGACGATACTGTTTATTCCGACACCATGAGCGACGTCATGCAAAACGTCTCCGAAGGAGAAGCTGCAGAAAAAGCAGAGACAGCAGTGCAGGACCTGCAGGTGGATATGAAACAGAGGGCTGTCAGAAATGTCCAGGCGTCGGTTATCATCGATGCAATCGGGCAGAAGGAAGGGGTTACTGTTTCGGACACTGAATTGGATGAAAGGGTTTCCCACATAGCAAAACGGCTCTCAGCTTCTCCGGAGGCAGTCAGGAATTTCTACACTTATAAACAGGGGTCGCTGGACGGACTGAAGCAGTCGATACTTGAAGAGAAGGTGCTGGAAATACTCTTGTCCAGAGCCGTTGTTGAGAAAGGGGAAAGCGCATGAGCATTATACCGATTGTAATAGAGCAGACAGGCCGCACAGAAAGGGCCTATGATATATATTCGCGGCTGCTCAAGGACAGGATTATATTTGCCGGAACGGCAATAGACGACAATATAGCCAATATTGTGATAGCACAACTGCTGTTCCTTCAGACTGAAGACCCCGAGAAAGATATCCATTTATATATCAACTCGCCGGGTGGAATTGTTTCCTCCGGTCTCGCAATCTACGATACGATGCAGTACGTAAAACCCGATATAGCCACATACTGTATAGGACAGGCGGCAAGCATGGGAGCTCTGCTGCTCTCGGCAGGCACAACAGGGAAAAGGTTTGCTCTTCCTAATTCACGGATAATGCTCCACCAGCCGATGGGCGGCTTCTCGGGACAGGCGACCGATATCGAAATACACGCACGTGAAATACTCCGCATGAAGGAGACCCTGAACAATATACTTTCATTTCATACAGGCCAGTCTCTTGACAAGATTCAGACCGACACCGACAGGGATTTCTTTATGTCGGGTCAGGAGGCTAAGGAATACGGAATAGTCGATGAGGTAATAAGCAGTATCAAAAACAGGAGATTACATGGCTAAAAAGGACGAGAGCTCTTTAAAATGCTCTTTCTGCGGCAAGGGACACGCTGAGGTAAAAAAACTTATCGCGGGACCAACCGTTTATATATGCAACGAATGTGTCGAGCTCTGTAATGAAATAATTGCAGACACAATTCATGAAGAAACAGGTGGCGTACTGACTCTCCCCAAAGTTCCGACACCTTCTGAAATTCATCAAAGCCTGAATGATTATGTAATAGGTCAGGAAAGAGCAAAAAAGATACTCTCGGTTGCAGTCCATAACCACTATAAGAGGATATACAGTCCTGCCGAGCCGGATGTGGAATTGCAGAAAAGCAACATTCTCCTAATAGGGCCTACCGGCACAGGCAAAACCCTTTTTGCCCAGACACTGGCAAAGATACTCGATGTGCCTTTCGCCATTGCGGATGCGACCACCCTTACCGAAGCCGGTTATGTAGGAGAAGACGTTGAGAATATAATTCTTAAACTCCTCCAGGCGGCAGAATATGATGCAGAAAGAGCCCAGAGGGGCATAGTCTATATCGATGAGATCGACAAAATAAGCAGGAAATCGGAGAATCCTTCGATAACGCGCGATGTTTCAGGTGAGGGTGTGCAGCAGGCGCTTCTAAAACTGATTGAAGGAACTGTGGCCAACATACCGCCGCAAGGCGGCAGAAAACATCCGCAGCAGGAATATATACAGGTCGATACTACCAATATCCTTTTTCTGTGCGGCGGGGCTTTTGTCGGCCTTGATACCATGATCGAGCAGAGGATAGGACAGAAGACCGTCGGATTTGTATCAGACAACGTGACGAGAAAAATCAGCAAAATCGGCGATACCCTTAGTCTCGTGGAACCCGAAGACCTGATAAAGTACGGGATAATACCCGAGTTTATCGGCAGGATGCCGGTCATTGCAGCTCTTGATGAACTCGATGAGCCGGCGCTTATAAGAATACTGACCGAACCGAAGAATGCTCTTGTGCGACAGTATCAGAAACTTCTCTCTTTCGATAATGTCAGGCTGAAGTTTACGGATGGCGCGCTGTCGGCTGTTTCCAAAAAGGCGATCCGGCGCAAGTCAGGGGCAAGGGGCCTGCGCTCTATACTCGAAGAGGCGATGCTTGAAGTAATGTACGAAATCCCTTCTCAAAAGGGAATTAAGGATTGCCTGGTAACGGAAGAGACAATTCTCAAGAAAGAAAAACCTATCCTGATTTACGAAAAACAGGCTGAAACTGCATGAGGACTGTAAAACGTAAGCAGTAAGGCGTAAACTGCAGCAGCAATCCGTATCAACCTGAAAAATGCGTTTATCCGTGAAGATGCAGGCATATGCGCAGCAAAAGCTATCCGGCAGTTCCTTTGAAAGCGCTTATGTATCGTGGATGCCTGTGCGTTTTCAGTTGGTGCAATTAATTTTTGTCGAGACGCAAATTCTGCGTTGGAGAGGTTTTGCTGAGTATATGCCTGCATGGGAAATATTGGAATAAACTTCGTAGGTCAGCTTATTCTGGTTCTGCCTGACGATATAGCTTTCTCCATCGCCTTTTTCATAGACGCTTTAAGCGCTTCATCGTCCACATCAGAAATTGTATCTTCTATATAGACCCGCGCCTCATCGGTTAGAGGCTTTGAACGCCTGATTTGGGCTTCCCGCTGCCCCTTTAATGAAACGCTTCCTATCCTGAAACGTACTGATTTGACCCCAAAAGCAGAGAGTCTGCTGATGATCTCATCCTTAAAAAAACTGAGCTGCTGCAACCAGACAGGAGAGTCTACATTCAGTAAAAGCTCCCCATCGGTCAGCTTGCTCGGCGAGGCATGGTATGAAAGAGGTTTATGGAACAGGGAATGCCAGTTTTTCCGGATCTCCGCAAGCCTTACGCCCTCTCTGATCCCAAGGTCGTCAATGATCGGCCCAAGCAGAGACCCCGCCTGCTTCATTACACCGCTTTTTTTACAACTCCTGAGCGGAGACATCTGGTGCAGACATAACCTTTTTTTACACTGCCTCCTTTTGCGATTCTAACCCTCTGAAGGTTAGGCAGTATAAGTTTCTTTGTCTTATTATTGGCGTGGCTGATATTATTTCCGACCGCCCTTTTTTTACCGCATGCAACGCAACTCGCCATCTTCTTCATCCTCCTTCACATAATTGCATTAAAAAGGTTTATTATGATAACATGTAAAAGTTCAAGTTACAAGGGTCACTTTCCATAATCCCGACATTAAGAACAGGTTAGGTATATTTAATTATATGATCAAAATGAGAATTTACGAACTTGCAAAAAAATTGGGAGTTTCCAACAAGGCCATCATTTCGGAGCTTGCCAGGCTCGGCGTTGAAGGGAAAACACACTCTTCGAGCATCGATGCCGATCTCGCAAAAAAGGTAGAAAACTCCGTACTGAAAAAACCTGACGGAAGGCCTCCGGAGGCCCCAAAACCGGATAAAAAGACGGCTGCAGTGGAAACTCGTCGCACTCCGGTTAAGCCATCACCGCATAAACATAAAAAACCTGAAAAAACTGCCGGTCCTCCTGTGGCCGTAAAAACCGATAAACTACCTGAAAAAGAGAAAGAACCTCCGACAGAAGAGCAGACGGATACAGCGCCTGAAGAGAAAGTCGCTGCAGTCGAAGGTCCGGCAAAGGTTGCACCCGCTGAAGAGGAAGAAGAATTAAAGATACCTGACAGGTTCAAAAAAGAGATCGAACTCGAGAAGATAGAAAAATTCAAGGCAAAACCCGGCATGCAGAGGGCTTTCCAGACCATAAGAAAGATAGAGCCCAAGAGATGGGAGCAGCGGCCTGCCAGGAGAGGCGGAAGAGGCAGGCCTCACCATATGGAAGATCGCAAACCCCAGGCTCAGACGGTTGCACCGCGGAAAAAGATGCTCAAACTCCAGGAAGGCACTACAGTAAAGGAATTTGCAGAACTGATCAGCGTCAAGATTTCGGATGTAATTAAGAAATTCATGGAATTGGGGTACATGCCTACTATCAACCAGCCTGTCGATACTGATGCTGCTCTATTGATCGCGGAGGGTTTTGGGGTGAAGCTCGAACTTACTGCGATTGAAGAGGATACCGTTGATGTGGAGGCGCCTGAAGATCTCAGCACATTAGTGCCGCGGCCTCCAGTAGTAACCATTATGGGACATGTTGACCACGGCAAGACATCCCTTCTTGACGCGATTAGGGAAACAAAAGTTACTGAGACCGAGGCGGGCGGAATCACCCAACATATAGGTGCATATAAAGTAAATCTTGCCGGAAAAGAGATTGTCTTCCTTGATACACCGGGTCATGAGGCTTTCACTTCCATGAGAGCAAGAGGAGCCAAGGTTACCGACATTGTCGTGCTTGTGGTGGCTGCAGACGATGGCGTCATGCCGCAGACTGTTGAGGCTATCAACCATGCAAAAGCAGCAGGCGTGCCTATCGTAGTAGCGATAAACAAGATAGATAAGCCTGAAGCCAATCTGTCAAAAGTTAAAAATGAACTTTCGGAGCAGGGGATCATATCCGAGGAATGGGGAGGCCAGAATATATTTGTTGAGGTATCCGCAAAACAGCGAATCGGTATAGAACGCCTGCTGGAAATGATACTCCTTCAATCAGAGGTTATGGAACTCAAGGCTAATCCCGACAAATATGCCCGGGGCACCATTGTCGAGGCAAAGCTGGATAAAGGCAGAGGTCCTGTTGCGACTGTTCTTGTGCAGTCCGGCAGACTTAAAGCGGGTGATGCATTTATAGCCGGCATCAACGCTGGCAAGGTCAGGGCTCTGATCAATGACAGCGGCAGGAGGATAACAGAGGCAGGCCCCTCTACACCCGTAGAGGTGATCGGATTTTCGGATGTTCCTTCTTCGGGAGATATCTTCACGGTTGTGGAAGATGAAAAAAGAGCCAGACAGATTGCGCTTGGAAGGCAGCAGAAACAGAGACTTGCCGAGATCGCAAGAACAAGAAAGCTTACCCTCGACGAGTTGTATGCAAAGATTAAAGAGGGTGAAATAAGAGAACTCTTTATAATCATAAAAGGCGATGTTCAGGGGTCTGTGGAGGCTTTGAAGGATGCGCTGGAAAGCATCTCCCATCCCCACGTAAAAGTCAAGGTCATCCATTCATCGGTCGGCGGCATCAATGAGTCGGATGTAATGCTCGCTACTGCATCGAGTGCTATAATTATCGGTTTCAATGTCAGACCTGAACTGAAGGCTTCACAGGTGGCTGAAAAAGAGGGCGTTGATATAAGGCTCTATAATGTAATCTATGAAGCAATCGAAGATGTCAAAAAAGCTCTCGAGGGTCTTCTGGAACCTACACTGAAAGAAAAGATACTGGGAAGAGCCGAGATAAGGCAGGTCTTCCCGATATCGAGAATCGGAACTGTCGCGGGTTGTTATGTACTGGACGGTTATATGAGCAGATCGAGCGAAGGCGTCAGAGTCATCCGTGACAATATAGTGGTCTACGACGGCAAGATCAGCTCACTTAAAAGATTTAAAGAAGACGTTAAGGAAGTCCAGACAGGTTATGAGTGCGGCATTATGATAGAGAATTTCAATGACCTGAAGGTCGGAGACATACTCGAAGACTACATAATCGAAAAAATAGCAGCAAAATTATAAATAACCAATAACCAAATCCCAGGTTCCAAACAAATCACAATGCTCGACGGACACAGTATGCAGGCAGCCACAAATTGGCTATCATTTGTAATTTGTAATTTGGTCATTGGTTATTTGAACAATTATGCTTCCATATAAAAGATCCCAGAGAGTCAGCGACCTTCTCAGAGAGGAGACTGCTGATATCATAATGCACAGACTTAAAGACCCGAGAATCGGATTTCTCACCGTAACCGGCGCTGATGTTACAGATGATCTCAAGATGGCGGTGATATACGTGAGCGTACTCAGGGAGGAAGAGAGGAAAAAAACTATCGAAATACTGAAGGATGCAAAAAGCTTTATCCGTTCGGAGCTCTCAAAGCGGCTTCGCATGAAGTTCATACCCGCCATCGAGTTCAGGCTTGATCCTTCAGTTGAGTACGGTGACAGGATAGAAAAACTTCTTGGTGATATAAGGCATAAAAGTGAAGGTTCCCCCTGAACTCCTCTCCTTTTTAAAGGAACAAGACCGCTTTTTTATCGCAACCCATATCAACCCCGAAGGCGATGCACTTGGGTCCTCCATTGCGTTATCGCTGGCTCTGGAGGCCATGGGGAAAACGACCGTAGTCTTCGACCGCGATTCAGTCCCTGAATATTACCGCTTCCTGCCGGGACATGAGAGAGTTATCAGTTCGGCTTCAGAATTGAAGATAATGGATTTCAACCTTGCCCTTCTGGACTGCAATGTTCCGGAAAGAGCAGGCATCGGGGGTTTGCATTTCAGGAGTGCTTTGGTCATAGACCACCACGAAACCGAAAAAGATTTCGGAGATATTAAATGGATTATGCCGGATGCCGCTGCTACGGGAATGATGGTCTTTTATCTTATAAGGGAACTGGGCATGAAGATAACAAAGGAGATCGCCGTCAACCTGTATGCCGCTCTGGCAATCGACACGGGAACATTCAGATATGCGAACACTTCTGCTGAAGTTCTGAAGGTTGCCGCTGAACTTATGGAGGCAGGTGCAAATCCGGCATTCGTTGCCAATAATCTATATGAAACCTGGTCCGAAAAAAGGTTTCGTCTCTTCATAATGGCCCTAAACACCCTTGAGATACGAGAACGTGTAGCCTTTACATCAGTTACCCGTAATATGTTCAGGGAGACCGCTACGAGCGCAGAGGACACCGAAAACTTTTCGGGTTTTCCCAGAATGATCAGGGATATCAGGATATCGGCTTTTTTCAGAGAGACGGAAAAAGACGAGTGGAAGGTAAGTCTGCGCTCAAAGGGAGATATTAACGTTGCACTGATAGCGTCAGATTTCGGGGGTGGCGGCCACAGGAATGCAGCAGGCTGCATCATAAAGGCGCCTCTGAAAACCGCGCATGAAAACCTCCTGAGAAAAATCAGGGAATCCGGATCTATCCCTAAGTAGCCTCTTATTCAGCGGATCACGCTTTCGAATCCTGAAGGTCTACCCTTTTAATCCTGATAATAATATTTCTTTACGCTTCGACTTCCTCGGTTAATAACTTCGTCAGTGCAAGGGCGCCGCCGGAGAAATCGACTTCTACATTATCGCCCTCCCTGAATGTCCTGTCGAGTATTTTCATTGCAAGAGGATTCAATATCTCTTTCTGTAATGCCCTTTTCAAAGGTCTTGCCCCGAAAATAGGGTCAAACCCGATATCTGCAAAATATTCTTTCGCTCTCTCAGTGAGCTTTATATCGACATTCTTTTCCCTGATGTACCTCTTCATCCTGTTAACCTGTATCTCGACTATCTGCTTGAGGAGTTCCTTTGTAAGAGGATTGAAAATTATAATCTCGTCCACCCTGTTTAAAAACTCCGGCCTGAAGAAAGCCTTCAGGTCTGCCAGCATCCTTTCCCTGAGTTCAGAGTTGCTCTCTATCCAGTACGCTTCGGGCTTCTTCGCCCTTTCCTCGAGCATCTCCTGGATATGCACACTGCCTATATTGGATGTCATGATCACCACCGCATTCCTGAAGTCGACGGTCCTGCCGTGGCTGTCGGTCAGCCTGCCGTCATCGAGCAACTGGAGCAGCAGGTTGAAGACCTCAGGATGAGCCTTTTCGACTTCATCGAACAGGATTACCGAATAAGGTTTTCTCCTCACGGCTTCAGTAAGCTGTCCGCCTTCTTCATAACCGACATATCCCGGAGGAGCGCCGATCAGACGCGAAACAGTATGTCTTTCCTGGTACTCGGACATATCGATCCTGACCATTGCATTTTCATCGTCGAAAAGGAATTCCGCGAGTGCCCTTGCAAGCTCTGTTTTGCCGACACCGGTAGGTCCCATAAAAATAAATGACCCTATAGGACGGTTCGGGTCCTGGATCCCTGCGCGCGACCTCCTTACAGCATTGGATACGGCTTCGATCGCTTCATCCTGTCCCACAACCCTCTTCCTCAGACGCTCGTCCATATGGATCAGCTTTTGTATTTCTCCTTCGAGCATCCTGCTTACCGGGATGCCCGTCCATTTTGAGACAACCTCTGCGATATCCTCCTCATCCACCTCTTCTTTCAGCATCTTCCTTCTCTCCTGCGCTCGAAGCAGCTTACTGTTTTCCTCTTCAAGCGCCCTCTGAAGTTCAAGCAGTCTGCCGTACCGGAGTTCGGCCGCTTTTGTCAGGTCTCCCTCACGTTCAGCCCTCTCCGATTCTATCTTGGTCTTCTCTATCTTCTCCTTATGATCCCGCATCTTTGCGATGATCTCTTTTTCACTCATCCACTGCAGCCTCAGCTCATCGCGTTTTCCCCGGAGTTCGGACATCTCCTTTACAATCTTGTCCAGTCTTTCCTTAGCATCCTTCGAGCCGTCTTTCATGACTGCCTGTTTTTCTATCTCGAACTGCCGCAGTTTCCTCTCTGCCTCGTCAAGCTCGACCGGCATGCTGTCAATCTCCATCCTGAGTTTTGAAGCCGACTCGTCTATCAGGTCGATCGCCTTGTCCGGCAGAAACCTGTCGGTAATGTATCTGCTGGACAATACAGCAGCAGCTATAAGAGCCGAATCCTTGATCTTAACCCCGTGATGCACTTCATACCTTTCCTTCAGCCCCCGGAGAATGGATATGGTATCCTCGGCACTCGGCTCTTTGATGAGAATCGGCTGGAACCTTCTTTCGAGGGCAGGGTCTTTTTCGATGTGCTTTCTGTATTCCTCGACAGTCGTTGCGCCCACACATCTAAGGTCTCCCCTGGCCAGTGGCGGCTTCAGCATATTCGAGGCATCGATGGCTCCCTCTGCAGCGCCGGCCCCTACAAGAGTATGAAGTTCGTCTATGAACAGTATGACCTTCCCCTCCGCCTGCTCGATATCCTTTAAAACAGCCTTAAGCCTTTCCTCGAACTCGCCTCTGAATTTCGAGCCTGCAATAATCGCTCCCATATCCAGTGCAACTACTTTTTTATCTTTGAGGGTCTCGGGGACATCTCCGGCAACAATCCGCTGTGCAAGCCCTTCAGCTATGGCTGTTTTACCGACCCCCGGGTCGCCGATTAGCACCGGGTTGTTCTTTGTCCTCCTTGAAAGTACCTGTATGATCCGCCTTATCTCGTCGTCCCTTCCGATAACCGGGTCGAGCTTTCCTTTCCGGGCGAGTTCTGTAAGATCCCGGCTGAACTTCTTCAGCGCCTCATATTTATCCTCGGGATTGGGGTCTGTCACACGCTGGGCACCCCTGATCTCCCTCATTGACGAAAGGACCTTGTCGGCAGATGCTCCATATCTTTTCAGAATCTCGGAACACGCACCTCCTGCAGACAGCAGAGCAACGAGCAGGTGCTCAACGCTGACATATTCATCCTGCAGATGCTCTGCGTTCTTGTGGGCATTTTCGAAGACTTCTTTCAATCTCGGTGAAAGATATATCTGTCCCAAGGGCGTTGCGCCGACAACCTTCGGGAACTTGTCGACTGCTTCGTCGACGTCCTTTTGCAGAGCCTTTGCATTGATCCCAAGCCTTTTCAGTATCTGTACAGCCACACCGTTATCGTCTTCAAGAAGCGCCCATAGCAGGTGTTCGGCATCAAGCTGCTGGTTGCCCTTTCTTTCTGCAAGTCTCTGGGCCTCCTGTATAGCCTCCTGGCTTTTAGTAGTAAATTTATCCATTAAAATACCTCCCTAATCCTCTGAAAATATTCTTCTGAACCTGTCCGTGAAATCACTTCTGATGTCTTCATCAAGGAAATTCATCATGTCTTCCATTTCCTTCTGATAAGCCTCAAGCCTGCGCCTGAGCCTCAGGATTATCTCAACGCCGGATCTGTTAACCCCCAGTTCTCTCGTAAGCCTGAGGATCATGGCTATCTTCTCAACGTCCTCATGCGAATAGAGTCTGGATCTCCTGGTTCTATGGGGTGTTATAAGCCCTTCCCGTTCATAAAGCCTCAGGGTCTGGGGATGTACATTGAGCATCCTCGATACCACGCTTATCACAAACAAGGGCTGTTTTCTGTCTTCTGACTCCATCACTTTCGCAACCTCTTCCGCGGATCTTCCTTATACAGAGCATCCAGTTCCTTTATCTTGTCTTTCGCTTTATTGTCCAGGTCTTTCGGCACTGTAATCCTGATATCAACGTACTGGTTGCCGCGCACCCCGGTCCTGGGTGAAGGGAACCCTTTGCCGGACAGCTTGAACCTCTGGCCGCTCTGCGTTCCCGGCGGCAGGGTCATCGCAGCAATACCGTCTATTGTCGGGACCTCAATCCTCGATCCGAGAGCCGCCTCAGCAAAAGTTACAGGCAGTTCGAGGATGATGTCGTCTCCCTTTCTCTTAAATATGTGGTGGGGCTTCACCGATATTTCTATAAAAAGGTCACCGGAAGGCCCTCCTCCCATTCCGGCGCCGCCCATGCCCTTCAGTTTCACCCTGGATCCTGTATCGGCGCCCTTGGGAATCTTTACCTTCAGCGTTTCAGTCCGTTGAGTCTTTCCCGATCCTCTGCAGACCGCACATGCCTTTGTTGTCCTTTTTCCCGATCCGCCGCACGCATTGCAAGGCTGGGCCATTTTGAAAAACCCTTTGGAAACTGTTACGTTTCCGCTTCCCTTGCATGCTTCGCATACCTGGTAAGACTCAGCCCCGGACCCGTTACATTTGCCGCAAGCCGTTTCCCTGTTATAAGTAATAGTTTTTGTGACTCCTGTAAAGGCCTCTTCAAGGGATAGATCAAGGCCCATCAACATATCGGGCCCTCTCACATGTCGGGCTTCAGGACCTCCTCTTGCTCCGAAGAGGTCTGCAAATATATCCCCGTAGCCTCCAAAATCATGAGTTTCCCTGAAATCATAACTTCCGAATCCTCCATGCCCTGGTCTGCCTGCTCCGAACGGCGAACTGCCGAACTGGTCATATTCGGCTTTTTTCTTTGAGTCGCCAAGGACTTCATAAGCCTCGTTCAATTCTTTGAACTTCTGCTCGGAAGACTTGTCCCCGGGGTTAAGATCGGGGTGATATTTGCGCGCAAGTTTTCTATAAGCCTTTTTGATCTCATCCTGAGAGGCTTCTTTGCTCACACCAAGAGTCTTATAGTAGTCTTTTACGTCCGAATGCATATCTTCATCATCCTATTCTTCATATAATAATAGTTGAGTATATCTATGTCAAGTATAATGATAAGAATTAACTAATTTCCATTTATTTATGCTTCTTATTTATAATTCTATACTTGACAGAATATTTTGCAACTCTTAAAAAATGAACCCTGTAGAGATTATCAAAAAATATTATCACCCGGAATCGCTCGCGTTCAGGATTCTGATTATGCACGGCATGGCTGTTGCGGAAAAGGCATTGGAAATAGCAGCAAGGGTAAAGCATGTGAGTCCGGATAGGGAATTCATCCAGGAGGCTGCAATGCTCCATGACATAGGGATATTAATGACCAACGAGCCGCAGATAGGCTGCCATGGAAAGAAGAGGTATATCTGCCACGGTTATATGGGGAGGGAAATACTGGAAAGAGAGGGGTTTCCCAAACACGCACTTGTATGTGAAAGGCATGTTGGAGCAGGTATATCAGCTAAAGATATCGAAGAAAACAAACTCCCTCTGCCAATCAGAGATATGATGCCTTTATCAGTCGAAGAGCAGATAATATGTTTCGCAGACAAGTTCTTTTCGAAAGATGCGGAATTCCTGCATAAGGAAAAACCATTGGAAAAAGTCCGGGCAGGCATAGCAAAATTCGGTGATGACAAACTAAAAAGGTTTGAGGACTGGCTGAAGTTGTTCGGAAATCAATAATCAATTCTCTCCAGGAAAAGACCTTGAGGCGGTGCGGTCTGACCGGCCCTTGTTCGGTCTCCTGATTCGAGTATATCCTTTAAACGTTCTGCTGGTATTCTCCCCCTGCCGGTCTCGATGAGTGTCCCGACAATATTCCTTACCATATGCCTGAGAAAACCTTCCGCCTCGATGCTGATCTTTATGAATTTGCCTGTCAGTCCTGCGGTCATAAAATCTATCTGTTCGAGCGTCCCGATATTCAATGAATAAACCTCCCGCACAGGATCCTTGATATCGCTGCCTGTTCCCATAAAAGACGAAAAATCATGTCTGCCTATGAAAAAACGCGATGCCTGAATAATAGAGTCCATATCCAGACTCTGCGGAACGATCCATGCATATCTGAAGAGGAATGCAGGTGATATTCTCTGGTTTGCGATGATATAAAAATAGCGTTTCTTCCGCGCGTCCTGCCTCGGATGAAAAAATTCATCGGCATATGATGCCTCGAGCACCCTTATATCCCGGGGCAGCACTGCATTTAATGCCCTTCTTATCGAAGCAGGGTCAAGCTGAGATTCCGACCTGAATGCCGCCACCTGGCGCAATGCGTGGACACCCGCATCCGTCCTGCTTGCTCCGATAACAGCAGAATGCTCGCCTGTAATTCTATGCACCCTGTCCTCAATAATGCCCTGGATCGTAGTCTCATCCTTCTGCACCTGCCAGCCGTGGTAATTCGTACCATCATACTCCAAAAGAAGCCTGATCTTTTTCATGGTTTAACATATTACCATCTGATTCCCGTTCAAATAAATAACTCCTGTAGAAACCTGTTATAATTTGGAATAGTAGTATTGGTGCAAAGATATGAAATTGAAGAAAGTGAACGGCTGGATTGTAAAAGATTTTTTATTCGCATTATTACTATTATATGGATCAGGGGAGGTGGCCATGGGAAATCTGCCGGGTAGTGATATAGCAATAAAGGGATATGATACCGTGGCATATTTCGAGACAGGCAAAGCTCTTAAAGGGAACGAATCCTTTTCATTTATATGGCGTAATATGACCTGGCATTTCTCTACAAAGAAGAACAGGGATTTATTTGCCGCCAGTCCTGAGAAATATGCCCCGCAATATGACGGGTATTGTGCATGGGCCATGACAGAGGCACGAAAAGCCCAGACCGATCCTGAAATTTGGAATATAGTCAACGGAAAGCTTTATCTGCAATGCAGCCAGGCAGCTTATGAAAAATGGAGCAGCGACATTCCCGGTAATATCAAAAAAGCTGACATAAACTGGTTGAAATTTATCAGCAAAAATTAATAAAGCCTCATAAATCATTAACATCGGTCACGCTTTTCTGAAACAGAACCACATCGCTGCCAGGCAACTCCAGCGATGCATTCCAGTGTCCGGCGATATATTTGAATGTTGCAAGGCCGAAAAAGCATACATGGGTAGGATCACTTTTGTAGTTCCAACTGTGAAAAGACTTATGGGCAGGAAGCAGCTTCGTCATGATGCCGAGCCAGCCTCCGGGTCTCAATACCCGAAACAGCCGGTCCAGTTCTTCACCGGGGCTGTAAAGGTGCTCCAAAACCTCGGTGGCAGTAATAAAGTCATAGGTGCGCAACCACACAGAATCATCCGGAGCGTAAAAGGGATCATAAACATCCATGGAAAGGCCATGCTCAAGCATCATCATTGGCAGCGCAGGTCCCGGTCCGCATCCGAAATCCAGTCCCTCTGAATCAGCAGGAACTCTCTCCATCAGAGGTTTTGCCAAACTTGAAAGAAAATTCCTGTAGCCGGAATCATATGGGTCATTTTTGTGCAGGTCATAGCGGGCCTTTTCTTCATTCCTGTTCAGCCTTTCACGGGGTGGGACAAATACAAGGCGGCATCTGTTGCACTGCAGGTAACTACGCACCTTGTCACGATGATAGTGCACTGCATCAGAATTATTGCATAACGGACAGATGTTATCAGCTTCGCTCATTTTAATTGATTTTATATTAATATTATCAACTGTTAAAATTCCTCCCGAACGGAATAGAATATATTAATGATAGACATCGCATCCCTGACTTCTCAGGTAAAAAGGAACTGCAATATCTCGGATGCCAGATACTGGGGAGATTACTCTCTATGCGGACTCCTCCTGAGACTGAGGGAATTGTACCGCGTCGAAAAGGGCATACAGCTTTGGGAGAAGATGCCGCAGGAAGATATCGGCAGATGGATATCTGACAGGGAAGCGCTCTGGAAGAAGGTCAGGGATAACGATTTTCAGGACATTTATGTCAATGGAAATGTATTTGGTCCGTTTGAGACAGAGAGAATAAATGCAGAACTGGAGAAAGAAGGCATAGTCTACGGAGCCGGCCTCGGACTGCACCTGAAACCTTCATTTTTTCTCGCCGGTCTTTCCGCCAAGAAGACAGTCGATGGATTCGAAGTTTATATGGCAGGAAATGAACTGGCACGGGATCTATCCGATTCCCCTGCAATGCTGCAGGGCAGGGTGATTTTTGCAAGGATAGAGATCACAAAACCGCTGCTCTGGGCGAGGTTTCAGGAAATGAAATGCAGAAGGATGCACGGAGCCCTTTCGTTCGCTTTTTCCCGGTATGGAGTATCTCCGGAAGATGAACCAGCGGAAAAAATGGACAAAGTCATGTCAGACATTGCATCATCTGAACTCGATACTTATGTCCACCATGAAATAGGGGAGGCATGCGAGGGTGAAAAGATTGGTCGGGACTGGAAGGAACTGCTCATGACCATTGCTTCAAGCAAGGCTGAGCTCTTTGCACGTGCAGTAAAAGACATACTTTCGGATACCTCAGAAAAAGGCATGATCAAATATATGATTACAAAACAGAAGCAGGGTTCACTCGGATTTTATATCGTATTCCTCAGCGGATTTCGGAAACTGCTCTTTCCGGAAATCACAGGGGCTTTTAAGCTGTTTATCGATAAATGTGACTGGAGCGTTGTAGAAAATGCCAGAACAGCAGGTTACCTGAGGGCTTCCGGGCAGATGGAGCATCTGCTTTATCTCTACAGAAGCAAAACAGACAGATCTTCCCTGCTGGAGTCAATCGATAAAGAACTGCTCAACGGTCTGTCGTAGCCCTTATGTTCCTTGAGTTCGTGGATAAATATGAGGTGCCCTTATTGGATATGTTCGGGGAGCATATTGTTTACGAATGTATCCACAAGCCAGAAGTCGAACTGAGTACCTGCGTGACGCTTTAATTCTTCTACAGCACCGTCAAAATTTAGTGGCACCTTGTAGGAAGTATCGCTTACCATAGCATCAAATGCCTCTGCTATTCCGATAATCCGCGCTTCAAGGGGTATATCCTCTCCCTTAAGTCCCTGCGGATATCCTGTGCCGTCATAACGCTCATGATGATGAAGTATGAATGGGGCAATATCGGCATAGAAATTTATCGGGCTTATCATTTCGAAGCCTATAGCGGGGTGATTCCTGTAAAAATCCCGGTTGAATATCTCATCCGCCTTTATCCTGAGAAAACCGACATCGTGCAGAAGGCTGGCCAGATAAAGCCGTTTCTTCTCATCTTCAGACATATTGATAGCCTTTGCAATTATATTGCTGTATTTTGCAACCCGCTTTGAATGCCCGGCCTTTTCGGGAATCTGAAAGTCTATGGCTTCGAGGAGCATGTCTGTTACGTGGATCTCGTAATTCTTCTGGTCTTCATAAAACCTTGCCCTCATGATTGAAGCAGCTGCCTGGTCCGCAATATATACGACCATCTCTTCGTCCCCTGCGCTGTAATAACCTGCCTCTTTTTTGAAAAGTTCGATCACCCCGGCAACCCCGGCTTTTGTAACCAGAGGGACACAGAGAACTGACATCTCATCAAACCCTGTGACAGAATCTACTTCGGGATCAAATCTCTCGCAGGATTTCCCATCTGCTATGCGCAGAGGAGTTCTGTTTTCGGCAACCCATCCGGGTATGCCTTTCCCCGGGGGTACCATTTTCCCTGTATATTCGGCAGCCTTTTCAGTCTTCAGGATTTTATATACCAAACCCTCATCTTCCATCAGCAGGATCGCTCCGGAATCCGACTGTGTGAGGGAAACCGAATAATCCATTATCTTTTGGAGGAGGATATCTCCATACATCTCCTCTCTGATATCCTTCGTGATGGTAAATATCTGGTTAAGCCTGTTCTGATACTGATCGAGACTCTTAATAATACGCCGCGTAACCAAAGCCCACATATAAAAGCCGATAACGCTCAGTATCAGCACTATTATAATGATCAGGGTTACAGATATATCCGGCAGGAAATCAAGCGCTTCACTGAGAGGTCTGAAGAGATAGCGCAATATTACGGCAAGAAGTGTAATTACGATAAAAGCAGCGATGACGTTCAGCTGACGTATTTTCTGTCTTACTTCAGGTATTATCGATTTTATGTCTGTGGCTGCCTCTTCCGGCATATTTAAAACTTTAATGAATAGTTTAAGGAAAGTCAATCTGAAGTTTGTATGTTCTTGAATAATCGTTGAACAAAAGTTAGAATTATCTGCAATGAGAATTTTGAAAAGCAGCAAGGAGATTACCGCCTTTTTGAATATTCTTAAAAACCGCGCTTGCGGGGTCAATCAGGATATTGAGCAGCGGGTGAAAAAAATTCTCTGCGACGTCAGGAGTCGTGGAGACAAGGCTGTACTCAAATATACCAGGGCATTCGATAACCTGGACACCGACCGGTTGAGTATAAATAAGGCTGAGATTTCAAGGCAGTCCGCAAAGGCAGACGAAAAGGTCGTTAAGGCCCTCCGGCTTTCCGCAAAAAGGATCAGGACATTTCATGAGAAGCAGAAAGAGGGATCGTGGTCCTTTATGGAAAGAGAGTCGGTTCTCGGGCAGGTGATAAGGCCAATCGAACGGGTTGGTGTCTATATCCCGGGCGGCAGGGCCTCATACCCCTCTACTGTCCTCATGAATGTCATCCCCGCACAGGTTGCGGGAGTACGGGAAATAGCCCTGTGCGTTCCGACCCCCGGCGGATATATTAATCCTTATGTTATGGCTGCCATAAGCCTGCTCGGTGTGAAAGAAGTTTACAGGATCGGCGGCGCCCAGGCAGTAGGCGCAATGGCATACGGAACAGATACGATAAGGAAAGTCGACAAGATCGTAGGTCCTGGAAATATCTTTGTCGCCACTGCAAAGAGGATAGTATTCGGAGAGGTCGATATCGACATGATTGCGGGTCCGAGTGAAATACTTGTCATTGCAGACGATTCGGCAGATGCCTCTTTTATTGCAGCTGACCTTCTCGGACAGGCGGAACATGACGAATACGCCTCTTCAATACTGATTACTACTTCCGTCAGGCTGGCGGAAGCGGTAGAGAAAGAGCTTGCCGTACAGCTCGAAAAACTCAGGAGGAAGGACATTGCAGAGAAATCTCTTGATGCCTATGGCGCGGTAATACTCGCAAGAAGCATGAAGGAGTCTGCGGAAATTTCCAATGCCATCGCACCGGAGCACCTTGAGATTATGACAAGGAATCCGGTAAAAGTATTGCCTATGATCAGAAATGCAGGCGCAATATTCCTTGGCGAGTGGACGCCCGAGGCGCTGGGTGATTATGCCGCAGGTCCAAATCATACGCTTCCGACCGGAGGAACAGCAAGGTTCTCTTCCCCCCTTGGGGTATACGATTTTGTTAAGCGATCCAGCATACTGGGCTTCACTCAAAGGGGATTCAGCAGACTGGCGGATACCGTAAAGACAATGGCGGAAGCAGAAGGCCTTGAAGGCCATGCAAACACAATAAAAATAAGGGAAAGAACAAAAAGGAGGTGAGAAATATGAAGGTAAGAATCACAGTTTTTTTGCTAGCTCTCGCGATGTCCCTAGCCCTGACAGGTTGCAGTAAAAATTCCCCGCAGGCCACTGTAATAAAAAAATATCCTGTTGACAGTATGGAGGGGATAATAACACTATCCGGCGTTCAATTCGATAATGACATTTCGAGCGACGGCAAAGGCTCCCTGAAGATTACCGCAACAGAGCCCACCGTTGTAAGACTCTTTGAGACCGGTGATATCGACATCGAAAATGCGCGTCTGGATTATCAGGCCAGGGTCCGGACCGAGGGTGTGGAAGGCCGTGTCTTCCTCGAAATGTGGTGCAATTTCCCGGGAAAGGGTGAATTCTTCTCGAGGGGGCTTGAAAGCCCGCTCTCGGGAACAGCGGAATGGACAACCCAGGGTACGCCGTTCTTCCTGCAAAAGGGAGAAAATCCCGACAACATTAAATTAAATGTTGTAATCGATGGGAAAGGCACTGTATGGATTGATGACATCCGCCTGATCAAAGGCTCTCTCCAATAGCGAAATCGAGCGGCAGCTGAACAAAGGAAGCCCTCAGCATAAGGTCAGGCGTATCGCCTGTATAAGTCGAGAAACGTGGTTGCAACAACTATAAACACTTTTCTCGACTTCTTCGTTATGCTGCAGTCAAGATTTTTGTTTATAAAATGTGTCAACACTACTCTTAAGCATGTATCTCGTATGAGGACTATAATTTCAATTATTGTTTTTGCGGAACCAAGCTGCCCTATCAATGTCTCCCTATATTAAACGTGCATGCGATTTCCCTTGGAGAGCAACCTTTCGAAAGGAACTCTTAATACCTAAAATTTGCGATGGCGTGTATTTCCTGTTCAAACATTCACGCCCGATTGTTTTTTTATTTGGTCAAGAGTACCTTTAGAATTTTTATATTGTAATCGGCTTGTAATACTCGTAATTGTTGGAAATGAATGTCTTGACAGAATATCTGACCTTTGGATATATTAAAAATATAAAGGGGAGTAGCTGAACAGTGGCTATCGTCAATACGGCCTAAAAATCCGGTACCACTGGTTAGTTAAACCTAACAAGCAAGACCTTTATCACGAATACAGAGGTAATTCGTGGTGAAGGTCTTTTTTTATGGTAATAGGAGGAAGAAAATGAACGGATTGAAAACAATGGGTTTAATGGTATCGTTAACGCTTCTGCTGGTATTTGTAGGAGCAGCCTTAGGGGGCAAGAATGGGATGACCATCGCCCTTATCTTTGCCTTTGGAATGAACTTTATCACCTATTGGTTCAGTGACAAGATTGTTCTCAAGATGTATAAAGCAAAACAGGTGACAGAAGCCCAAGCTCCTGAACTGTACGGGACGGTGAGAAGGCTTGCACAGAAAGCAGAACTTCCCATGCCAAAAGTCTATATTATGGATCAAGAACAGCCAAATGCTTTTGCCACGGGAAGAAACCCAAAACACGGGGCAGTTGCTGTTACAACAGGAATCATGAGGATCCTTTCAAGGGAAGAACTGGAAGGAGTCTTAGCACATGAGCTTGCCCATATTAAAAACAGAGATGTTCTTGTGGGAACAATTGCTGCTACTATTGCTGGTGCCATCAGTTATCTTGCACAAATGGCACAGTGGGCGATGATTTTCGGAGGGAGAAGCAGTGATGAAGGCGAACACGGCAACCCAATTGCTACCATTGTCATGATGATTGTAGGACCTATCGCAGCGATGCTTGTTCAAATGGCAATATCCCGTTCACGGGAATATGGGGCAGATGCTGGTGGTGCCAGGATTTCAGGTAATCCACTCTACCTTGCTGACGCCCTAAAGAAACTGCAAATGGCTTCCCAGAAGATTCCGATGAATGCAAATCCTGCAACATCTCATATGTTCATCGTGAATCCTTTGACGGGAGGAGGCATTTTAAAGCTGTTCAGTACACACCCTCCAATTGATGAGAGAGTGGCAAGGCTTGAGTCAATGAGCAGGAAGATGTAAAGATGCACATTTCCATTTCGAGAACCTCATGATTCAGGATCTTGTTATCCCTTTTTCAAGAGGATGATCTCAAAGATTGCCGGTATACTCTTTATTCTGTCGGGAATACTATGTTTTGTTTAAAAATCAATAATAAGAGGAGGAAAAAATGAAGTGTCCAGTATGTACTATTGAGTTGAAGATGTCGGACAGACAGGGAATCGAGATTGACTATTGCCCTCAATGCAGGGGAGTATGGCTTGACAGAGGAGAGCTTGACAAGATTATCGAGAAGTCAACTTCCTTTCAGCATGGCGAAGACAGGGAGAGACGGGGATACAAGAGAGAGCATGAAGAAAAATCAAAGCATCATGGATACGAGCATGAATACAAACACAAGCACAGGAAGAAATCATTCCTTGAAGAAATCTTTGACTAACCTCGAAGTTTAAGCTTTATAAGGGTTAGCCCATGGAATGGATAAGGGAGTCACAGATACGGGGTTTTCGGGATTTGTTGAACCCTTGAATATCTTGTCAGACACAAGAAGACAAAAAAGGCAACAGGCTTTATACTGTACAATGATTTTAGTATGCAAAATATAACCGTAACGAAATCACTGCGACAAATCATTATATTGCTTGCTGTTGTTTTCTTCTTTACTTCATGTAAGGATGCTCCCTTAACAGAGAGGAAACAACTAATTCTTATCCCCGAATCGAGTGAAATGAGAATGGGAGAAGACGCTTTCAGGAATATTAAAGAAAAGGCAGCACTCAGTCAAAACCAAGATCTTATTAATCAGGTGAAAAAAGTAGGAAATCGTATCGCAAAGGCTTCCAACCGTACTGACTATCAATGGGAATTCATTGTTATCGAAGATGATAGTACTGCAAATGCATTCTGCCTTCCTGGAGGAAAGATAGGCATCTATACGGGCATTCTCCCCTATACAAAAAATGAAACGGGATTGGCTGCTGTAATAGGGCATGAGGTCGGACATGCGATAGCACGGCATGGTGCAGAGCGAATGAGTACGGCATTGGTTGCAAAGGCAGGACAGATAGCTCTGAATTTAATTGTGGATGTTGATGACCCTATGGTTCTTGATGCATTAAACCAAGCTTACGGATTGGGAACTCAAGTCGGGGTAATCCTTCCCTTTAGCAGAAGGCAGGAATTGGAAGCCGATCGTATTGGCGTTGGTTTAATGGAGAAAGCAGGTTATAATCCGATTGGATCCATTGAATTCTGGAAGAGGATGAAACAGGAAAGAAAAGAACAACAACCGCTGGTATATCTGTCCACTCATCCGGTAGATGATAAGAGAATTGCAGAGATTGAGAAATTTTTACAGAGTCAATATAGACCAAAATAGTAAATTTTAAATTGTAAAAATATTTATTTTATAGAATGGAAACCTTAATCGGTAAGCACTGGCATCACTTGCCGGCAGATGAAGTGCTCGATTTCCTGGGAAGCGACAGGGAAAAGGGCTTGGATGTCTTTGAGATTCAAGATCGGCAGAGACGGTTCGGTCCGAACGTAATCACTATGAAAAAAGGCAAGAGCCCGCTAGTGCGCTTTCTGCTCCAGTTCCATCAACCCCTGGTTTATATCTTGTTAGCTGCCGGTATCATTACTGCCTCCATTCAGGAATGGGTGGATGCCGGCGTCATTTTTGGGGTCGTTCTGGTCAATGCGGTCATCGGGTTTATTCAGGAGTCGAAGGCGGTCAAAGCCATAGAGGCTTTGGCTAGGACAATGACGACCGAGGCAACGGTTATGCGTGCCGGGGAGAAGCGTCGTATCTCCGCAGCAGAAATAGTTCCCGGTGACATCGTTCTTCTGCAATCCGGCGACAAGGTGCCAGCCGATATGCGTCTGATACGCTCGCGTGATCTTCAGGTCGATGAATCTGCCTTGACCGGAGAATCCCTTCCGGTCAATAAAAGTACTGAGACACTCGGTCGTGATGCTCTTCTTGCCGACCGGCTGAACATGGCATATACTTCGACACTTGTCACTTACGGTCAAGCAGCTGGTGTCGTTGTTGCCACCAGCGATAAAACAGAAGTCGGTCGCATATCTCAGCTTATCGAAGCAGCCGGGGAGATGGAAACTCCGCTTACCCGTAAAATTGCCCGCTTCAGCCACATCCTGCTCTATGCGATCCTGGCTCTTGCGGCAATTACTTTTGCCGCAGGGCTTTTGCGTGGACAGGCTACCTTTGATATGTTCATGGCGGCGGTGGCCTTGGCCGTAGGTGCCATCCCTGAAGGCCTGCCTGCGGCGATGACCATTACGCTGGCTATCGGTGTGTCCCGTATGGCTCGCCGCCGGGCCATTATTAGAAGGCTTACGGCAGTTGAGACTCTCGGCAGCACGACAGTCATCTGCTCAGATAAAACCGGCACGCTCACGGAAAATCAGATGACCGTGCAGGAGATCTTTGCAGGCGGAGAGCTGTTTGAGGTAACTGGCGCTGGCTACGCGCCAGCCGGCCCGATATTCAGGCAGGGTAGCCCTGCGGATGCCGCAACGTCCATCGCTCTGACGGAATGCTTGAAGGCGGGCCTGTTGTGCAATGACAGCCAGCTGGTCGAGAAGGAAGGTCGTTGGGAGGTGCACGGAGATCCCACCGAAGGCGCTATTTTGACTTCTGCAATGAAGGCAGGTCTGTCCGCAGATGTGGCACGAAGAGAATTTCCTCGTATTGATGTCATTCCTTTTGAGTCACAGCACCAGTACATGGCTACTCTGCACGACAGGGGAACAAATAGCCCTGCCGTCATTTATGCCAAAGGTTCTGTGGAAACAATTATAAACAGATGCGTCTCATCCATAGGTGCGGATGGGGAACCTATTGAACTTAACAGCACGCGCATTCATAAGGCGCTGGAGGAAGCGGCGGCAAAGGGGCTGCGGGTGCTCGCCTTCTCAAAAAGAGAAGTCAATCAAGAGACCCGTGTTGTGAATCATGCTGATCTTTCAGGTATGACATTCCTTGGGCTACAGTGTATGATTGATCCTCCAAGAGCTGAAGCGGTCACGGCAGTAAAGAAGTGCCATACAGCGGGAATGAGGGTCAAGATGATCACCGGTGATCACGCTTTGACAGCTTCAGCGATTGCGCAACAGATCGGGCTCCCCAATTCCGCCAATGTAGTAACGGGGAAAGTTTTAGCGGAAATATCAGACAAAGAGCTGATTGATGTGGCAGATCGGGCATCGGTCTTCGCCAGAGTAGCACCGGAACAGAAGCTCCGGCTTGTTGAAGCCCTGCAGGCTAGGGGCAATGTTGTGGCTATGACCGGCGATGGCGTAAACGACGCCCCGGCGATAAAAAGAGCGGATATCGGCATCGCAATGGGCCTGGCCGGAACTGATGTAGCTAAAGAGGCTGCCGATATGGTGTTGACTGATGATAACTTCGTATCTATAGAGGCTGCGGTGGAGGAAGGACGGGGGGTTTTCGACAATCTCACAAAGTTCATCATCTGGACGCTTCCGACAAACATGGGAGAGGGCCTGGTGATTCTCGCTGCTATTGTTACCGGCGTGGCGTTGCCTATTCTTCCTGTACAGATCCTCTGGATCAACATGACGACAGCTGTACTGCTCGGTCTTATGCTTGCGTTTGAACCTAAAGAGGCAGAGATCATGGTGCGTCCGCCGCGCAATCCAAAGGCACCCATACTAACGCGTGAACTGATCGGACGTATATTTATTGTAAGCACGCTACTACTTTTGGGAGCATTCGGTCTCTTTGAATGGGAGCTGGCACAGGGAACCGATATAGCGGAGGCTCGCACAGTCGCCGTAAATGTCTTTGTCATGGTCCAGCTCTTCTATCTTTTCAATTGCCGCTCTTTGACAAAGTCCGTGTTCGGGCTGGGGTTTTTCTCAAATCCCATGCTCTGGGGCGGAGTCGCGATCATGCTGTTCGTGCAGGCGCTCTACACATATTTGCCGGCTTTGAACTGGATGTTCCATAGTGCACCCGTCAGCCTTGAGGCATGGGGAAGAATACTTGCAGTAGCAGTCACTGCATTCTTTGTGGTAGGTATCGAGAAATGGATTCGTCAGAGGATAAGGAGGGCAAAAAAATGATCAAAAAAATACTTGTAGGATTGAGCGGCACGCCATATACGTCTGTGGCGATAGAGCGTGCAGTTAAACTGGCTAAACAGTTTGAGGCAGAAGTAACAGGGGTAACTATAGTCGATCTTAAACGTCTCGCAAAGATTGGTCTTATAAGGAAAGGAGCTTTGCATGCTGCGAAGGAAGCGGCTGAGAAACGCGTCCAGGTAACAAGAGAAGGCATTGAAGAGGTAATCGGCAAATTTGAGGCTTCCTGCAATGCCGAGGGCATCAAATACAGGGTCAAAAGGGAAGATAGGAAAGATCCGTTCGACCTGATGATATCCCTTGCTCGCTACCATGATATCATGATATTCGGTCTGAGGAGCATATTCGAATATGACATTGCGTTCGAGGACCCTCATGATACGCTGGCTCGTTTGATAGCAACAGGCGTAAGGCCGATCGTTGCAGTATCGGACAAATTCCGTCCTATCCAGAAAGTTATTATCGCATACAGCGGCTCCATGGAATCGGCCAAGACCATGAAGCGATTTGTTCAACTGCGCCTCTGGCCTGACGCAAGATTAAAGATCGTAAACTTCCAGCGATTGGAAGAAAAGGCCAGGCAGCTTTTATACGATGCATCCGAGTATTGCCGTACACATGGTTTTCATGTGGAGCATGATTGGAATCCGGGGTCGCCCAAGGACTTTCTTTTACCGATGGCAACCTCATGGCAGGCAGATATGATTGTTTTGGGTAACAGCGCTCGGCATCTGCTGGTGAAGAGGGTTATTGGAGAAACCGCTCTTCATATCATCCGAAATGCCGACCGCCCATTGTTTCTTTGCCAGTAACAGTCTGCTTGAAGATGGCGTTTGACTAATAACTTTTTAGTTTGAAAGAGGAGGGGTCTCATGCAAAGGATTGTTACTTCATCATACAGGCAGATAACAAATGTCCCGATTCTAAATCTTGTATTGTTAAGGACTTTTGCTTGTATAGTCATAACCCTAAGTGTTTTATATCCTGCATATGGAAATCAAAATAAAGCTGAAGGAAGCAAAGCTGAGAAAGGAAGCCATCCGTACAAAAGTTTCGAATCATCTGAAACGTGTGCTGCGTGTCATGGTGAGATATATAATCAATATCAAAAATCTGCAATGGCAAAATCCCAGATACTTCCCTGGGACCAAGCAGAATACTTTAAATTAGCACTTCCCCATACACGCTTGGAGAAAAAGGTTGCACCAGTTGAGGCAGGATGTATAAACTGTCACGCTCCTTTAGCGTTTTTGGCAGGGGACATTCCTCCGCCACCGGCAGGAAAAGCCAATCCAAAAGCAGATGGCGTTACCTGCGATCTCTGTCATACAATTATAGGGTTTGAAGGTGAAGCTCCGGTGAATGGGAACTTTATAGTTAAGCCAGGAAATGTAAAATACGGAGCACGGAAGGATTCGAAGCCAAAGTTTCATGAATCACAATATTCCGATTTTTTTAAGAGTTCAGAATTGTGTGGTACCTGTCATGATGAAACCTCTCCTTATGGTGCATGGGTGAAAGAGACTTACAGGGAATGGAAAAATGGTCCTTATGGCAAAGCTAATTTAACATGTATGAATTGCCATGAACCTCCGGCACGAGGGAAAGCAGCCATAATGGGAGAAGAGCGAAGGGATGTGAAACAGCATCTTTTCCTAGGTTCTTACTCTGAATCTTGGATGAATGGAGCAGCAGTAGTAACTGTCTATCCGGGCAAACAGAATATTGTAGCAGGTGATACATTAAAGATACAGGTAGTAGTTACTAACCACCGGGCAGGACATATGTTCCCGACTGGTTCTACAGAGGAGAGACAGCTCTGGCTTCACTTAGAGGCAAAAGATTCAAATGGCAAAGTCTATCACATTAAGGCGCATTATGCGCCTGGCGACAATCCGGAGAAAAGCTATAGTGTTTCAACAAACAAGCTTGCCTATAAAGATTTAGGCGTCATGATGGGAATCAGGGACTTTCAGGGAATCGCACGAGATGCTTTGCCCGAAGGGAACCGTTTATTTAGAAAAGTCTTCTTAAATCCTTATGACGAGGAAACTATTGCACAATGGTACGCAGCTAATACTGATGTATTTGATAATAGGTTGAGTCCATTGGCGGCACATGTTGAGAATTATGAATGGAAGATTCCTGATGATATAGCTAAAGGTAAACTGATAATTATAGCTGATCTGAATTATCGAAGGCTTCCCCAATCTGTTGCTGATTTAGTAGAGATAGGGAAAGTTCCTATTTTAGACATCGCTGAGAATCAAATTACTATTGAAGTAAAGTAAAAGGAGAATGGAGAACTAAACAAGAAGTTTGGTTCTTCCTATGAAAGGAGGTTTGTATGAAGATATCAAAAGTACCAAAAAAGATTTCACTCACCTGTAAGTGTAAGAGCTCTTGTTAGGTCGAAGAAATAATAAATCACATTATATGCGAGTTCTTGCTCGACCTTTTTTTGCGATATATCAATAATGTGAAGAGTAACTCGTATCCTTAATGTAGGCTTAATGAGATATTTGCTGGAGTACTAAACATTGAGTTGGAATTTTCTGGTATGTGCATTTATTAAGGAATTCAATAAGATTTCAGAAGTGTTCAATTTATCTGTTTGTGGCTGCAGTCTGCACTTGCCTATAGAATCCCATGTATTTAATCCAGTAAAGAGTCAGGAAAATGTTTTCAGTTTTTGTAGAGACAAATCCTGACTTATACATATCACCGGGGTCTATTTTTTAAGTTCCTTGCATATATATATGCGGAGGCTGCACTGGCAGAAAAAGAGTCCGCCGAAATGTATCGCGAATCTGCATTGCATGGGATTTTGCGCCAGACATGCAACAAATGCATCCAGTCCGATATCCTTCGCCCTGCACATGTTTCTGAATCCCGATCTATAACAGATAAAATCCTTGGGACATTTCAGTCCATCAATAATTTCTTCCGGTATTTTCCGGATATCCTGCTCTATTGTTTTCATGTTTCACGCAAACCTTAAGCTGTGTTCAGCAGCTTTAATGTCCTCATCCTGTTAGGGTGTTTAAGTTTCCTCATGGCCTTTACTTCTATCTGCCTCACTCTCTCGCGGGTGAGCGAGAGATGTCTTCCTACTTCTTCAAGTGTGTGGTCCTTTTCAACTCCTATTCCGAATCTCAGTTTTATGACATCTGCCTCCTTTGGTGTCAGCGTCCGCAGCACCTGCAGTATCCCGTCAGTCAAACCGCTCCTTTCCGCATCATCATACGGAGAAACGCTGTTGTCTCCGATAAGGTCAACGAGCGTAGTGGTATCATCATCGCCAACCGGCGTCTGCAGTGGCACCGGCTCCTGAAAGGCCTTTAGAACATCATCAACTTTTCTCAGGGAAAGTTTTAATGCAGAGGCAATTTCTTCCGTGCGTGGCTCTCTTGCCAGTTGCCGGGTCAATTCCCTTGCTGTTTGGGTAACCCGGTTATATAGCTCAACCATATGTACCGGAATCCTTATGGTTTTCGTCTGATCAATCAGCGCCCGGGTTACGGCCTGGCGGATCCACCATGTAGCATATGTGCTCAACTTAAACCCTCTTTTATAATCAAATCTGTCTATCGCTTTCATGAGGCCGATATTGCCCTCCTGGATAAGGTCGAGCAGAGATAGCCCCCTTCCGACATAATGCTTGGCTATATTGATAACCAGCCTGAGATTATGAGTTATCAATTCATTCTTCGCCTCTGATACGATCTTCCCGGCCTCGGTAATCCGGTCGTATTTTTCCCTTAATTCGAAGATCTTAACCCCGGCCTCCGACTCAATCCGCCCGTAAAAGTCAGCAGCTCCCTCCGTGAAACCGCAGCTCGCATTCATTTCAAAAGCTTTCACATCCCGCATGAGACCATGAAGAAATTTCAGACTCTCATCAAACGCTGTTTCTGCCTTTACTTCCGGATTATCAGGGAAATCTGAGCCGGCAGTGCCGGCCTGATCTTTCTGAAAAGTTTTATACAGTGGCAACGCCGTGATTATCCGCCTTACAATATCGTTACCCTCCTCTATTTTTCTGGCGAGTTCAGTTTCCCTTTTTCTCGACAGTACTGGTATATCACCCATCGACTGGAAATATGTCTGGATAAGATCTTCTGCTTTTTCATATTCTCCCGGTTCCTGTATGATTTCTTCTGCTTCAGCAGAGGCTTCATCACTGTCTGTTATCTCGCTTTCCATATCCTGAAAAATGTCGGAAACAGCATCTGACTCATCCCCGAAAAAGAATTCCTGCGGGTCAGCCCGATGCATATCAGCAGATAAAGCCGATCCATGCCCGTTATCCGAATCTATGTACTCTTCAAAAATATTTTCATTTTCCATGATCTTAACCTCTTTACACTGCATCGCGACTATTGTTTTATAACCACCCTTTTTATATTTCCTGCTTTATTTTTAATCATTATTCATAAGGAAAGATATCGGCTTTTGTCTGATATTTGTGTAAGATTAATGCCTCTTTTAAAGTAGGGGTTTGTCCTACATGAAGATTTACCGGTAAAATGCAGTTTCAGAATAAAAGAAGTGAAGCGGGGTCGGGAACCTAATCAGTCCACAAGGCGATGTTTCATTACGTAATGCATTAATTCCGCATTTGTCTTCATTTTCATTTTTTCCATTATCCTCGCCCTGTAGGTACTGACTGTCTTTGCGCTCAGGGAAAGCTCCTTCGCAATATATTTTACCGTCTTGCCCTCGGCGATCATGCGAAGGACCTGATACTCCCTGTCGGAGAGTATATCATGGGGGGCCTTCTCAGAATCGGCTTCCACCTCAAAGGCCAATTTTTCAGCAAGCGAGGGTGTTATATATTTCCGGCCCTGGGATATCTGTCGTATCGCCGTAATAAGTTCATCCGGCGCACTCTCTTTCCTGAGATACCCGGAGGCTCCGGCCCTTATGACCCGCACCGCATATTGCTCTTCGGGGTGCATGCTCAATACAAGAACAGGCAGCTTCGGTTTTTCATTTTTCAGCTGCTTCAGCGCCTCAAGTCCGGTCATTCCGGGCATTGTGATATCAAGCAGGACCATATCGTAATCATTATTCCATATTTTATCGAGCACTTCGGTGCCGTTGCTCGCCTCATCAGCGACAACAAGTTCCGGGTATTCCGCCATGATATGCTTCAGTCCTTCACGAAAAAGCGTATGATCATCTGCAATAAGAATCCTCGTCATGGATTTCCTCTCATTTCACGTGCCGGTATCCTCACAGTCAGGGTTGTTCCCTTGCCTGGTACGCCCTTCATTATGTTCTTCCCTCCGAATATCTTCACTCGCTCTCTTATCCCCATCAGGCCGTATGATCTGGAATTCGTAAGCTCCTCCTCGGTAATTCCCCTTCCGTTGTCGCGGACGTTCAGCTCAACCTGGCCGTCCCTCTGCCGAAGGCTTACGTTCACTTCCGTTGCACGGGCATGCCGTGCGACATTCGTCAGAGTCTCCTGAAAAATCCGAAAGATAGCTGTATTACGGTCTCTGTCAAAATTTATGTCCGCCGGGTCTATTTTCAGATTGCATCTGATGCCTGTTCGCCTCTGAAAGTCTTCTCCCTGCCACTCGATGGCAGCGGCAAGCCCGAGGTCGTCCAGCAATCCGGGCCTTAGATTTGTGGAAATCTTCTTTACGGTCTGGATGGTCCTGTCAATAAGGCGCGACATTGCTTCCGCTTTTTCAAGCAGCGGGACTTCATCTTCGGGCAATCTCTTACTGAGCCAGGAAAGGTCAAGTTTCAGAACCGTCAATCCTTCTCCCAGTTCATCATGAATCTCGCGCGCGATGCTCATTCTCTCTATCTCCCCGACCTTCTGCAAATATGTCGTCAGGTTCCTGAGCTGTTGTTCGCTCTTTTTAATGGCGCTCTCTGCCAGCTTACGCTCGGTTATGTCTATGACGTTTCCCATTATTGCCGGCTTGCCTCTGTACTCTATGAGGGTTGCCATCATTTCGCACCACATGGTTCTACCGTCCTTTGTAATTCTATGCACCTCATACTGCTGAGGAACGGGCTTGCCTTTTAATCTTTTTAATGCAAATTCCTTGAGGGTTCTCCTTTCATCAGGATGGACCAGCAACAGATGCGTTTTTCCGAGCAGTTCTTCAGCCTTGTATCCATGCATTTTGGCAAATTTGTCGTTGACAAATACGAATTTACCGTCCTGGTGTATGAATATCCCGGTGAGTGAGCTTTCCGTCAGAGTCTTATATTTTTCTTCGCTCTCCTGAAGCACCTTTTCGGCCAGCTTCCGCTTGGTAATATCGCGGATTGCAGTAACACAGAGGGCTCTCCCCATCGACGAATAGTTCTTTCCGCATACTTCCACCGGGAAAATGGTTTCGTCTTTTCTGAGGCATACGCTCTCAAAAGGCAGACTGTAACCGGAAAGAATTTTTGACAGAGTATCGTCCCGCAGATTAGCCGCAATAAGTGATGCTATCGGTTTCCCGATAAGTTCGATCCGCTGATACCCGAATAATTTTGCGAGCTTCTCGCTGACATCAATTAATATACCGCCCTCGGTCACAGCAACCCCCTCAAAGGCGGCTTCAGTAACCCTGCGGAATCTTAGCTCGCTTTCCCTAAGCGCCTCCTCAACTCTCCTGCGTTCGGCTATCTCCTGCTTCATGTTTATGTTTGCATCGGTCAGTTCCGCAGTGCGCTCTTCAACGCGCTGCTCAAGTTCATTGCGGGCCTTCTGCAAAGCTGCTTCAGTGCGCTTGCGCATGTTGATCTCTCTCGAAATACTTGCGATCGTGCTGTTCATGACTTTCTTGAGTGATTCCAGCAGTTCTATATCCGACCTGCCGGACACCCTTGCAAGCAGATCGCCCTTCGAAACCCTGTGCAATACATCAAAATGTTCGGCGAGACTTATAGCAAACTCATGAGACTGGTTGACGATCTCACCGATCTCTTTAGCGGTTATATTCACTATATGCTTCAATTTGCTTATCAGTTCAACACTGGATTTTTCAGGTATTCTTACGGTGGGGTCTCCTGATGATATCTTTTTGAGCGCCTCAAATACCTCTGAAAGCCCCAGTGCCAACTCAAGACCGAGGTGCTCCAGTTCCCTGTCGCGGTCATGGACAATCTTGTTGAATTCCCTGAATTGCCTGTCCACAACTTTAAGAGTGGCGTTTATTGAACCGGCATCCGTATTGGCTTTAAAAGCCTGACAGCCGAGACACATTTCTATCTTCTCAAGGAATTTCCCCTGAATCTCGTTCCGGCAATGGGTACCGGAGAAAAGCCAGCAGTTGAGATTTTTTGAATCATAGGCCGGGCAACCCTCTTCACCGCATTTAAAGAGCTCCCAGCATTTCACCTTTTTTGTCTTTTTGTTTTCCATATTAAGTTATCTTATTAAGACTTTTCTGAATACCTAATAAAAAGACTATCAAATAAAGGATGTTATATCAAATACTATTGCCATTCTGGAAGGGTTTTATGTTCGTATATGCTATATCAGCCGTATTTTTCAGTTTAAGACGCAAAATGAGCTTAAATTTATAAGGCGCTCATATATCCGGAATGCCTGCATGATTTCCCTCAACCTGAAAAATGCATTTCAATTTCCTTAATGCAGGCATATGGGCAGCAAAAGCTGTCCGGCAGCTCCTTCGAGGGCGGTTAGATATCCTTTATCCCTGCATGTTTTCATTTTTGACGGTTGATTGTCATCATACCCAAATCCTGCGTTGGAGAGGTTTTGGTGCACATATGCCTGTATGCCCTCGCTCAAATGAAGTTTTCGGGTCAAATACAGTTTTCGGTCAACCCGCAGAAGTTACTTGGCACCTATTCGGATTTGCCCTGAAGCTTCCTGATCTTTCCGATTATCCGGGTAGTCGACACCCCCCGGACGTAAGGAAGGCTGAAGGTCTCCTTTGCAATATCCGAACCGACTATTTCCTCCTTCTTCCAGTCCCCTCCTTTAACAAGCACATCGGGTTGGATGAGTTTGATTAATTCATAAGGGGTGTCTTCATCAAAGATTGTTACATAATCGACCATTTCGAGTGAAGAAAGAACCTCAGCTCTCTGTTCCTGGGGATTTACAGGCCGTCCGGATTTTATGGCTGACACAGACTTATCGGAGTTTAAACCAACCACAAGGACATCGCCGAGAGTCTTTGCATGGCTCAGGTAACGTGTGTGTCCTATATGAATAATATCGAAACAGCCATTGGTAAAGACTATCTTTTTGCCTTCCGACCTTAGCCTTTCTAGACTCTCTTTAAGCAGATTCCGGTCTGCTGTCTTTCCCATGTCCTGATCTCTTCATCGCCTCAAGGGAACGGCTTTCCGGTGATCAATCTCAGAATGTCATTGTACAGAACAAAGACCATCAGTGTGAGTATGAATGCCATTCCTATCTTCTGGCTCACCGATATAATTTTCTCGCTCAGCGGCTTCCTTCTTATCGCCTCGATAGTCAGAAACAGGATATGCCCTCCATCGAGCACCGGTATCGGAAGCAGATTCAATATGCCGAGGTTGACGTTAATGACAGCCATAAAAACAAAAAAGCTAAGGAACCCTCTCGACGCCTGCTCGCCTGCCATCTGAACTATAAGTATAGGCCCTCCCACGGTATCCATAGGTATGGCCCTCTGAAATAGCTTTACTATAGAGACCATTGTCAGTACCGATATGTCCCATGTCCTTGCAAGGCCGGCCGATATGGCGCCGGCAATATTCTCCTTCTTTATGAATGTATTTCCTGACGGCTTTATTCCTATCAACCCTACCAATCTTTCATCACCGAAGACGTCCTTTACCTTTTTGCTTTCAGGCACTATCGCAACCTGAATGACCGTACTATCCCGCCGTATCTCAAGATTAAGGGTCTTGCCCGGACTTTTATGGATAATGTCAGTCATCTCATCCCACTGGTTTACGGCAACCCCGTTAATCCCGGTAATAGTATCGCCTTTCGCAAGTCGGGCCTTTTCCGCAGGCGTATCAGGCATGACCTCACCTATCTCGGGCACCAGGGCAGGGAAGCCGCTCAGGAAACTGAAGCAAAAAATTATCACGGCAAAGATTATATTGAAAAGCGGTCCGGCAAAAACTATGACGAACCTTTTCCATACAGGCTGATAATTGTAGGCAAATGGTTTATCTTCCTCAGGGAGCTCATCCTCAGTTGTTTCGCCCAGCATTTTTACGTAACCCCCGAAAGGAATCCCGGATATAAGGTATTCGGTATCCCCGTGTTTCTTGCCTATCAGTTTGGGGCCAAACCCGAGAGAGAATTTCAGGACCCTCACACCCATAAGCTTTGCAAAAAGAAAATGCCCCAGTTCATGAACAAAAATAATCACTCCAAGAAGAACAATTGCAGATAAAAATGTCATTATTTAGTCTCCCTTGATGAATAAATCATTTCTTCTGCCTCGGCACGCGCCCAGTTGTCGGCTTCCAATACAACCTCAAGTTTTGTGTCCGGCCTTACCTTATGGCGGAGCATAGCTTTCCTTATGATTGCCGGTATGTCAGTAAACCTGATGTATCCCTTGAGAAACGCTCTCACCGCAACTTCATTGGCCGCATTCAGCACAGACGGCATGGTCCCGCCGGCCTTCAGAGCCATGTATGCGTATGACAGACATGGGAAGTCCCTGTTATCCGGTTTAGCGAAAGTCAGTGAGCCAATCTTATGAAGCGACAAACCGTCAATAACGTTATCCAGCCTTTTCGGATAGGTAAGTGCATATGCAATCGGCCCTCTCATATCGGGCACGGAGAGTTGTGCAATACAACTCCTGTCACTAAACTCTGCAACGGAATGGATAATACACTGCGGGTGTATAACCACATCTATCTTATCCGAAGGAAGCGCGAAAAGGTGGTGCGCTTCGATCACCTCGAATCCTTTATTCATAAGAGTCGCTGAATCTATCGTGATTTTTTCCCCCATTTTCCATCTCGGGTGTTTCAGCGCTTCACGCGGGCTGATCCTCTCCATGTCAAGCAGGGTTCTGCCGACAAAAGGGCCTCCGGAGGCGGTAAGTATGATCCTTCTCAGCCGGGACTTTCTGTGTCCCTCAATGCACTGGAAGACAGCGCTGTGCTCACTGTCAACAGGCAGTATCGTCGCCCCGTGTTTTTTTGCTTCCCTCATAAGGATTCTGCCCGCCATCACCAGCGCTTCCTTGTTTGCAAGGCCGACTGTCTTGCCAGATCGGATGGCAGATAGAGTCGGGATGAGTCCCGCTGCCCCAACTATTGCAGAAAGGACAAACCCGGAATTCTTTCTTGCAGCAGCCTCTGCGATTCCGTCCTGCCCTGAGAGTATCTCCACTGACCCTGCAATTTTTTTACCGACCCTCATTTTAAGTTCACGGGCATCCGATTCGCCTGCCACTGCCACGACATCGGGAGAAAAGAATTTCATCTGCTTTTCAAGAAGGGCAATATTATTGCCTGCTGTCAGGGCAGCCACCTTGAATTCGCCCTTATGGCGCGCGATGATATCGAGGGCGCTTCTTCCTATGGAACCCGTTGAACCCAGTATAGCAATGCGCTTCATAGATGAACACTCTTTGTGTTCATCATTATAAGTATCCAATAAAGCACCGGGCCCGCAAACAACGAACCATCAATTTTATCCAATATGCCCCCATGCCCGGGAATAATGACACCCGAATCCTTGACGCCCGCATCCCTTTTGAACATTGATTCTACAAGATCGCCTAAGATCGAAACCGAACCTATTACTGTTCCTATTGCCAGTGCACTGGATATTTGGATCTGCTGAACTATAAGAAATTTTAGCAGGAGTGCTCCGGCTGCTCCGCCGATAACAGAACCGACTGCGCCTGCAACGGTCTTGTTTGGACTCACTTCCCTGTAAAGTTTTCTCTTGCCCATGCCTTTACCGATATAATATGCCATCGAATCCGATGCCCATACTGTTGCATAGAGAAAGATTATCCATTCGGACCCCATATTCCTGATGCCCATCTGGAATGACAGAAGAACAGGGATATAAAGAAGCCCTACAACAGGAGGCGCAATATCGTAAAGAGCAGCGACAGGTTCTCTCCTGAACAGCAGTCGCATCAGTATTATCGCCATAATCGAGATCACAATGCCGTCCAGTAAATGCCCCTTTGCCGAATATGATATTCCGAGGACTGAGATGCCTAAGATAATGCACAAATATTTAAAAAAACCTTCCATCATATACATCGAAAAGAACTCTGAGAGAGACAGAAGGCTGACGACTGCGAGCAGGAGAAAAAAATACTTCTGAGGCAGATACATGACATAAAAGTAGAGAGCAGGCAGGAGCACTGCCGCGACAATCAGCCTCTTAAGATGCATCCGCCCTCACCGGGATGGCGCCGAATCTCCTCTCCCTGCGCTGGTAATCCTGAATTGCCAGCAGAAACTCATCCTCGCTAAAATCGGGCCAGAGTGTATCTGTGAAAAAGAATTCTGAGTAGGCAGCCTGCCACAGCAGGAAATTGCTTATCCGCATCTCACCGCTTGTACGTATGATAAGATCCGGATGGGGAATGCCTGAGGTATCCAGAAAAGCACTAAAGCCCTCTTCCGTAAGTTCATCAGGCGCGATGCCGGAACGGATAGCTTTTTTAACCGCTCTGAGGATTTCATTCCTGCCGCTGTAACTTAGCGCTATGGCCAGTATCATTCCTTTATTGGATGAAGTCTTTTTCTCGGCCTCACTTATGATGGACTGTATATGATCCGGAAGCCTCCATATCTCTCCGATGCTACGGAATACAATATCGTTCTTTATGAGGCCCTCAAGTTCTCTCTTCAGATAGATCTCCAGCAGTCTCATAAGTGTCGCCACCTCAGCGGTAGGTCTCCGCCAGTTCTCCGTGGAGAATGTAAAAAGGGTCAAAGCCTTCAGCCCGAGTTCCACCGCAACCTCGATAACCTCCTTGGACCTCTCAACACCGCGTCTGTGGCCCTCTATGCGCGGCAGTCCGCGTGACTCGGCCCATCTTCCGTTTCCGTCCATGATAATACCGATATGTCTAGGTATGCGGCCTCCCAAAAGCATTCTATCTCCCCTTCAGCGAATAAATATAGAGTTCTGTTTTAAGCGGACTTTCGCCTTTAAGAATATTACCCGGCTTGAATCCGAACATAGGGCTTGCAAGCACAATGATTTGATCGCGGTCAACTGCATAATCAATGAGAGTGCCTCCTATATTGTCTATTACAACACCCTCCTCCATCGAAAGCCCCTTCCAGAGCAGGCTTCTGATCTGAGATTTTTTATACCCTATCCCCTTAATCATATCAAGCACGGGGATTCTTTTTACATGCAGCACTTCCCTGCTCCTCAGGAAAAGCCTGTCTTTGACAGCCCATTTACCCCTGTCGATCATCGTTGTATCGAGTGGCACTGAATCAGTCTTCGTTAATGTTGAAGGCGCGTCCCTGCTGAAACTTCTCAGGAAATCCCCGGCACTCGTCTTGCTTCTCCAAAGTCTGTGATTGTTCCCGTCAAATACGTTCAGGAAACCGGCTTCATCATATGAGAGCATCAGCCTGCCTGCCTCAGCATCCTCAAAAAAAATAAAGTCATAGATGTTGACACCGGGAGGGAGTTTCAGGGTTTCTCCTTTTTCATATTCGCCTTCCCAGCGCATATGAAATATCGGTCCGTCAAAACCATACCTGCGGGAATAAGACTGGGTTAAGAGTTCTTCATCCATTTTTCTCATGAACCCTTCGGTTTTGTACAGGAGAACAAATTCTGCGCCGCTGTATTCATAAATGTAAGAAACTACAGAATCACCCCTCATCGAAGTAATGACCACCTCATCCCTTCCGTTTTTGTTCAGGTCAATCGCGTCAATCCAAAGATGGTTATCGCCCGTGGACCCTTTAATCCTGCTTCCCCCCAGCGCCGGCAGCAGGTCAAGCTCCACTGTATAGGCGAGTATGTCGCTGCGCGAACTGAAAATAATCTCGGACTTACCGTTTCCATCAAGATCTCCCATCGTCATGAGGTCTGCACCAACCGGCATTGCCAATTGCACCCTGGCATCGCGCGAGACTGATGTGAAAAATTTCTCGCTGAACTTAGTTTCCTTCGCAAGAACAGCGTCGACATTCCTTTCCATTCCGGCAAATTTAAGCCCATCGGAGATCCAATAAAGGTCCTGCACAAGAAATAATCCCGCCTCTGTATTTCTTACAGTCAAATGAATTGCCACTTCTGCTTCAAGCCGTCCGGCTTCTTTGAGCACAATATCAGGGTCATCGGTTTCGATAGCGGTATCAACCATATTAAACCTTCCGGTATCCTTCAGTTTCCGGTAATACGCCTCGGCCAGATGCCAGTCGACTCCTTCGGACTGGCAGAACATCATATTCACCTTTACCTCTGAAATCCTTATCTTGTCCCCTTCCTTCGGGTTCCCCTCAATGATTTCTCCGGAAGCAGAATCAGCCGATACCTCCTTTATCTCAAGCCGACCGATTAAAGACTCCATTTTACCCAGAAGTTCTTTGGTGACAGGGTGACGAAACGGGGCTTCCTCCCTGAGGATAGTAAATCTCATACCTTTCTTTAATGCGTCATTTGCTCCCATGTCCAGAACAGCCGTTTTCCCCTCGACGGATATAATATTTCCCTTAAGGGGATTGAAGTAAGAAAGGGCTTCGTCTCTCATAACGTCAAGAGCGTCTTCGGAAGCATAAGCTGAAGACAACAGGCAACAGAAGGCAGTCAGTATTAAAAATAAAAGTAAAAAAGGACTTGTGAGCCCCTTAAGTTTTGCTGCCCTGTATTTGCGTCCCGATCTCATATATTCATCCATATAGCAGAAACACCATCCATCAGGTCTTGCCGGCATCCCGCGCAAGCCGGTCGAGGATGCCGTTCAAAAATGAGACTGCCTCGCTCGTGGAATATTTCTTCGCTATCTCCAATGCCTCGTTAATCGTAACTGCAGAAGGTATATCCTTTCTGTAAAGAATTTCGTAACCGGCGATTCTGAGAATATTTCTGTCAACCGCTGCCATCCTCTTTAAAACCCAGTTCTCCGTTACCTTTTCGATTCTTATGTCTGTCTCGTCAAGATTTTCGAGGACTCCTGTTACGAGTTCATCCGCGAATTTCCTAACTTCCCTGTTCTCTTTCTTGTCAGACCAGAATTCATCGAGATTTTTCCGGTCGATTTTTTTGTCTGTAAAATCTATCTGAAATAATATCTGAAGGGCATATTCACGAGCCTTGCGCCGTTTCATAATAACGCGCGGTGTGTGCGACGATGGGCATCAAGCAGGTATTTACATGTGTATTTCATGCCGATCACCTGTCGAATTAGAGTTTCTTCAGAACCTGCGCCATTTCAATGGCGGTTACTGCCGCATCCCATCCCTTGTTTCCGCTCTTCGTGCCAGCCCTTTCAACTGCCTGTTCTATGGTATCACAGGTGATGATTCCGAAAGCTATCGGAACCCCTGTTTCCATAGATGCTGAAGCAATGCCCTTGGAGACCTCTGCAGCTATATAATCAAAGTGCGGCGTTGCTCCCCTTATGACTGTACCGAGACAGATTACTGCGTTATACAATCCCTTCGATGCCATTCTCTTGGCAACCATCGGGATCTCGAAAGACCCGGGCACCTTAACCACATCTATATCTTCTTCTTTGGCTCCGTGTCTTATTAAAGCATCTCGTGCTCCTTCAAGAAGCTTTCCTGTAATAAACTCGTTAAACCTGCTAATGACAATACCGAACTTAATACCTTTTGCCTGCAGCTCTCCTTCTATAATCTTCATAAAACCCTCCCTAAAGGTAAAATACACCTGCCCGGTGATTCAGGTGTTGAGTGATAACCCCTTCACCCAGCCATCAGGCCCCCGGGGTCCTTAATCCTTTCATTTAAACGTTATCCAGCATATGTCCCATTTTTTTCTTTTTTGTCTTGAGATATACGATATTCCTCTCATTCGGACTCGTCTCTATCGGAACCCTTTCGACAACCTTAAGCCCGTATCCCTCCAGCCCGACAATCTTCTTCGGATTATTTGTTATCAGCCTCATCTTCCTGACACCGAGATCGACAAGAATCTGTGCGCCTATGCCGTAGTCTCTAAGGTCGGGCTTGAACCCGAGCCTGATGTTCGCTTCGACGGTATCGAGTCCTTTATCCTGGAGTTCATATGCCCTGAGTTTGTTTATAAGACCAATGCCCCGTCCCTCCTGTCTCATGTAAAGGATGACTCCCGTGCCCTCTTTTTTGATCATACTCATCGCTTTGTGGAGTTGTTCGCCGCAGTCACAGCGTTCCGATGCAAACACGTCACCCGTAAGGCACTGGGAGTGAACTCTCACAAGCACTTCGTCATCGGGCTTTATATCACCCTTCACAAGAGCGATATGAACGCTGTTATCGATTGCGTTGTCATAAGGAATGGCGGTAAAATCTCCACCGTACAGAGTAGGAAGTTTCACTTCCGTCAGTCTCTTTACGAAGAGTTCCGTCCTCATCCTGTATTTGATAAGATCCTTAATCATTACTATCTTCAGATTGTGCTTCTTCGCAAAATCCATAAGTTCAGGCACCCTTGCCATCGTACCGTCTTCGCTCATTATTTCGCATATGACCCCTGACGGGTTGAGCCTTGCAAGCTTTGCCAGATCAACGGAACCTTCTGTCTGTCCGGCCCGCTGGAGCACGCCTCCCGGACTCGCCCTGAGCGGAAAGACATGGCCGGGCCTTGTAAGGTCTTCAGGACGTGACCTGGGATCTATAGCTGTCATTATCGTCTTCGCCCTGTCCGCAGCAGAGATTCCTGTAGTAACGCCTTTTTTGGCCTCTATCGATACTGTAAACGCCGTGCCGAAAGGCGAGGTGTTGTCATCCGTCATCATCGGAAGCTTTAATTCCGTCACACGTTCGGGCGTAAGAGAAAGGCATATCAGCCCCCTTCCATATCTGGCCATGAAATTGATCGCTTCAGGCGTAATCTTCTCAGCCGCCATGCAGAGATCTCCTTCATTCTCGCGGTCCTCGTCGTCAACCAGGATGACCATTTTACCTTCGGCTATATCATCGAGAGCTTCATCAACTGTATTAAATTTATACTTCTCCATAATTTTTCGCAGGTTCGGAGACTCGGGCATTAACAGATTAAGCAGAATGTCCTCAACCCTGACCCGTTCAATCCTGCCCTATATATCCTCCTTCCATCAACGTTTTCATAAATCCCGCTTCTCTGTCAGTGCCGGGGATCTCCTCCTTCCCAAGGAACCGGTAAACATATTTACCAAGGATATCCCCTTCGATATTAACCGAATCCCCCGACCCTTTAAACCCCAGTGAGGTTAATTCAGCCGTATGGGGAATGATTACGAGTGTAAAGCCGTTCTTAAGTATATCAACAACCGTAAGGCTTATTCCATCCACAGCAACCGATCCCTTCCGGACAAGGAATTTCAGGACATCCTGCGGAGCTTCTATCTCGAACTTCAGCATATCTCCGCTGCGGGCCTTCCACCTTACCCTTCCCACAGCGTCGACGTGTCCTGTCACAAAATGCCCCCCTATCTTCGAGGACGGCATTAGCGAGGGTTCAAGGTTAACGAGGTCGCCCTTTTTCAGACTGCCGAGGTTCGTGCTTTGCAGCGTCTCGTCTGATAGGTCGAAAGAAAGCTCGGTGCCGCTTTTTTTCACAACTGTCAGACATACGCCGTTTACGCAGATACTGTCCCCAATGCCTGCAGCAGGTCCGATCTCTTTTGTTTTAAGGGACAGGACTGCCCCGCCACTGCGGTTTTTCAGGGACAGAATCTGCCCCATTTCTACTACAAGCCCTGTAAACAATCAGTATTCCTCTTTCATATTGAAATCGAATTGTTTCTGATAATACCCCCAGAAATCAACAGTTTCCGACCACACTGCGTTCACCCTGATGATTTTGTTGTCGAGAGTAACTTCGAGATTCTCCTCCTCAAGCGGGATTTTCAGAGTCTTCGCCTCGGTCATAATTCTTTCACTGATCATTTCGAGGTTTCCTATCTCCGATTTCAGCACATCCCGGGTATACGAACCCAGCTGGTAATAACGGAAGTATGGCTTGCCGAGCGAAACCAAAACAAATACTATCGCTGCAAGCAGAAGCAGAATAAAGAAACCTTTAATATAACCTCCCTCGAACTTTCTTCTGTTCATTCTATCAACCTCCCTATCCTGTTGAACCTAAGCCAATTGTTCGGGTCCCAGGACCAATAGATAATAAGAGCCTTACCCCTTATCTGATTTATGTCAACAAACCCCCAATATCTGCTGTCATAACTCTGGTCACGGTTGTCTCCCATGACAAAGACTTTATCTTTCGGAACAATCAACGGGCCGAAGTTATCTCTCGGATCAGCCCCGAACCTGATACTCTGGTCAAAATGCTGAATGTATGGCTCCAGCACAACCTGTCCGTTCACATAGACCACCTTGTTGCGTTCTTCAATTACATCGCCTTCTGAAGCCACGACTCTCTTGATGAAGTCCTTTTTCGGGTTCTCCGGATATTTGAAGACTATTATATCCCCCTTTTCAGGTTTTCTGAGTATCAATATTTTTTTGTCGGTAAATGGTATTTCCGTGCCGAATAAAAATTTATTGACGAGTATATGGTCGCCTATAAGCAGTGTAGGAATCATGGAGCCCGACGGTATCTTGAAAGCCTGAACTATATATGTCCTGATTATCAGGGCCAGTATAAGCGCTGTAACAATAGCTTCTACATATTCCCATAACAGCCTCTTCTTGCCTTTCACTCAAACTACCTCCTTGAATTTTTTTCCTTCCACATCGGCCCTATCGGATTTTATACTGAGAAAATCGAACGCGATCCCGGCAGCGCCGATGAGTCCTGCATCGTCTTTAAGCTGTGATGGGATAACAGCCACCTTCTCAAAAAGTTCTCTGAACGACCTTCTTGATGCTTCCTTCACAGCTTCCTGTACATAGATGTCCCAGGCTCCGGTCAGTCCGCCGGCGAGGATAATGGCATCGGGTCCCATAAGATTAATAATTCCCGCGATGCCCACGCCGAGATGCCTGCCCGCATTTTTCCAGAGTTCCCTTGCAAGAGTATCCCCGTCCAGTGCAGCCCTGAATATATCCTCTGTAGTTAGTCTGTAGAAATTACCCTCATAATGTCCCATCAGGGCGCTTTCTCTTCCCGCTTCGAGAAATGAAACAGCCCTTGAGAGTATGGCCCTTGCAGAAGCATATGATTCAAGGCAGCCGGAATTCCCGCAGGGACACTTCTCCCCGTCCGCGTTGATGCTCATATGCCCGATTTCCGCCGGCACATGGAGCAGCTTTTTCCGATCCACCATGCCTCCGCCTATACCAGTGCCTAGGGTGAGCAGAACAAAGCTTTGGAATTCCCTCCCCGCGCCGACCCACATCTCTCCATATGCGGCTGCGTTTGCGTCATTTTCTATAGCTACCGGCACTCCGTACCTTCTGCCGATTTCACCTGCAAGATCTATTTTTTCGACCACATGAAGGTTCGGCGAGACTATAACCCTTCTTCCTTCCTTGCTTACCAGACCCGCCACACCGATACCGACTGCCGCTATATCGTCGGAAAAGAGCGAATCTATTGCCTTATTGATGGAGCCTAGCACTTCTTCCGACGTGGGCTCTTTTATCTTTGCAGCTATTTCGCCTTCAGCGGAGATTTTTGCGACTCTTAAATTCGTCCCGCCGAGGTCAATCCCTATCGCAAATTTTTTCTGCATGGCTATTCTTCCCTGTAAACCTCTATGGCTATTTCCGGGCACATCTGTGCGCAAATGCAGCAACCGGTGCACTTGTGCGGATTAGCCGGATACGCCGGGAAAAAACCCTTCTTGTTAAACCTGTCTTCTATCACGATGACGCCGAAAGGACAGGCGCCTACACAGTAAGTACAGCCTTTGCACAGCTCCTTCTCAATGGTTATCATGCCCTTCATGCAAGACCCTCAATCAACTCTTTCGCATGCTTCAGGGAAACTTCCGTTATCTTGCCGCTCAGCATCCTTGCTATCTCATGCATTCTTTCCCCGCCTGAAAGTTCCCTGATATCAACGCATACCCTTTCATTCTTCTTTCTCTTCTCCGCCTTCAGATGGAAATCTCCCATGGACGCTATCTGGGGGAGGTGTGTCGTACAGAGCACCTGCCGGTTATGAGATATGGCCTTCAGTTTTTTCCCCACAGTTTCGGCAGTCTTCCCTCCTATACCGGCGTCCACCTCATCGAAAACAAGCACGGATATGCTGTCGAAATCAGCGAGTATGCTCTCGAGGGCAAGCATAACCCTTGAAAGCTCCCCACCCGATGCAATCTTTGCAAGAGGCCGGGCAGGCTCTCCGGGATTTGCGGAAAAGAGAAACTCCACCTTATCAGCTCCGTGGGGCGATAAACTTTCCGTTTGAATACCTATGATAAACTCAGCATTGCTGAAGGCGAGGTCCTGCAACTCTTTCTTAACGAACCCCTCCATTCTTAGGGCTGCCGCTTTTCTATTTTCGGAAAGTACAGCAGCTGCCCGGCACAGTTCTTCTTCTTTATTCCTGAGATCCACCTCAACAATACCAAGCCTCTCGTCGGCAATCTCAAGCTCTGTTAAATTCATGGAGGCTTGATCCCTGAAGCTTATTACAGCTTCAATGCCTCCCCCATATTTCTTTTCCAGTCCTTTAATCAATTCAAGTCTGTCTTCGACACCGGCAAGCATTTCAGGATCGAGGTCGTATCTGTCCGTGTACGCCCTGAGGGATGCGGCTGCGTCTTCGATGAAAGGTCGCGCTGACTCGAGACTGTCCAACAAGTCCGATGCTCCGTGATCCAGTGAAGACATTTCTTTCACTCTTGATATTATAGACGAAAGCTGCTCCGTACATGAGCCCTCTGAACTGTACAGTATTGCATAAGCAGTCTCCGCAAGTTCTTTCAGCCTGCTCAAATTCGAGAGTATGGCCTTCTTCTCAGTCAGCTCCTCTTTCTCCCCCGCCCTTAAAGAAGCGGAATCTATCTCATTAATCTGAAATCGCAGAAGGTCAAGCCGCTGTGCCCTCTCTATGACTCTTTGCCTCAGACCTGATTCTTCCTTTCTCAGTTCCTCAGCCTCCCTGTAAAGGCTGTCGATCTTTTCCCTTTCAACGTAAAGCTTCCCGAATGAATCGAGGAAGTCTCTGTGTTTGTCGATTGCGAGGAGGCTCTGGTGTTCATGCTGCCCGTGGATATCCACCAGCGACCTCGTGATATCAGAAAGACTCTGGAGATTGACCATCATATCATTTATATATGCCCTGCTCTTCCCTGAAGCTGCGACAGATCTTCTGATTATTAGGTCACCGGACAGTTCAACTCCTATATCGGGAAATTTATACTCACCGACTATTTCAAAATATGCCTGTATAACCGCCTCCTTCTCTCCTGCTCTTACCATATCCGACTGTGCCCTGCTGCCGAGTGCAAGACTCAGAGAATCCACTATAATGGATTTCCCTGCGCCCGTCTCTCCTGTAATTACATTAAGACCTTCTTCGAACCTCACCGTAAGGTCGTCAATAATTGCCAGATTCTTTATCCTGAGTTCCTTCAGCATACATTTTCATTCAGAAGACGCAGTTTTAAGCATGCGGGATGACTCGGACGACTAATATCTTATAGTGAAACCTTGCTCGTCGCCCGTGTATGTCTCCCATCGGACATCTACATGAGAGACCGCTGCACCCGGAGGGCCAGCTTCGCATCCCCTTATAGCCTGCTCGATTACCTTTTTTTCACCTTCGAATAAGGCTTCGACCCTGCCGTCTCTGAGGTTTTTCACCCAGCCGTCCAGGCCGAGGCTGGAGGCGAGCTCTCTAGTGAAAGATCTGTAAAATACTCCCTGGACCCTGCCGTCTATAAATACGCGGGCTCTTGCTCTGTCCATACTGAAAAATTATAGCATTTTTAAGGCATTACTCTCCAAGGTAAGCCTTCCGCACAAGTTCATCGTTCAGCAGGTCTTCTCCGCGGCCCTGTAATGTGACAGATCCGTTTTCGAGCACATATCCTCTGTCCGATAGCTTTAGAGCGGCACGCGCATTCTGCTCAACAAGCAGGACGGTAACTCCTTCCCTGTTTATCTCGCTGATTGTACTGAATATCTTGTCCGTGACGATTGGAGCCAGACCAAGCGAAGGCTCATCCAGCAGCAATAACTTTGGGTTCGACATAAGCGCCCTGCCTATGGCAAGCATCTGTTGTTCACCTCCGCTCAATGTGCCCCCTAACTGTTTATGTCTTTCTTTCAATACAGGGAATAGTTCAAATACCTTGTCATAGACAGTATTTAATTCCGTGCCCTCGGCTTTTGATTGGATGAATAATGCAGTCTTTCTGCTGCCTGTTGCATAAGCTCCCATCTCAAGGTTTTCCATGACCGTCAACTTCTGGAAAATTCTCCTTCCTTCCGGCACCTGGCTTATCCCCATCCGAACTATTACGTGCGGAGGAGCCCCCTTTATACTCAGCCCCTCAAAAAAAATATCGCCCGCCTCCGGTTTCATAATTCCCGATATGGTCATAAGCGCAGTGGATTTGCCGGCTCCGTTATTGCCTATCAGGCAGACGATTTCGCCCTGCCGCACCTCAAGGGTGACTCCTTTCAGTGCCTCTACAGGGCCGTAAAATGTATGAATGTCTGCAAGCTTAAGCATTTTTTGCGTAAAGCGTAAGGTGTGATGAGCAAGGTAAGGGAGATGTTATTTCTTTGCACTTCATGCGTTGCATCTCACGTATTTCAGTGTTCCTTTCCCAGGTAGGCCTCGATCACCATAGGATCCTTCCTGATATCGAAAGGGAGTCCCTCGGCTATTTTCACACCGTGATTTACAACAGCGATCCAGTCTGAAATGCCCATTACCACCTTCATGTCATGCTCTATAAGAAGCACAGTTTTGCCGAGTTCCCTCACCTTTCTGATAAGCTGCATCACATCAAGCGTCTCCTGGGGGTTCATCCCTGCAGTAGGTTCGTCCAGCAATATTAATGATGGCTCACAAGCAAGGGCACGCGCTATCTCAAGTCTCCTCCGGGCCCCGTAAGGCAGGTTCCCCGATATGGCGGATGCATAATCCCGCAGACCGATGAATTCTAGATATTCCGAAGCCTTTTCCCTTACCACCCTCTCCTCTTCCCGGAACTTCTTCCAGCGGCTTACAGCCCCCAATAGCCCAGATTCCATTTTCTGATGCCTGGCAACCATCACGTTTTCCAGAACTGTCATCTCTTTAAAAATCCTTATATTTTGAAAGGTCCTCGATATCCCAAGCCTTGCGATCTCGAATGGAGGAAGGCCGGTAATCTCTTTGCCGAAAAACCTTATTCCGCCTTTTACTGTTCTTGCAAGGCCGGTCATACAGTTGAAGATTGTTGTTTTTCCGGCGCCATTGGGACCTATAATGCTCATAATAATCCCTTCCCTCACCCTGAGGTCCAGTTCTTCAATGGCCCTTACACCGCCGAAGTGAACTGAAACGCCTTTAATTTCTAATAAATACACCCTTCCCCCCGAATAAACCCTGGGGCCTGAATATCATCAGAATAACAAGCCCGGCTCCAAGCGCAAGCATCCGGTAAAGCTGTACCTCCCGCAGGACCTCCGGCAGCAAGACCAGTATAAGAGACCCGATAATAACGCCGGCAATACTGCCGAGGCCGCCGAGAATCACCATGCACAGTATAAGAACGGATTCCATAAAACTGAAACTTTCCGGCGAGACAAACTGCATCTTCCCCGCAAAGACCGCACCGGCGAGACCGGCCCAGAAAGCACCGAAGGCGAATGCGTAGAGTTTATAAAGTGTTGTATTAATACCCATGGCCGACGAAGCGATTTCATCCTCACGTATCGAGACCCACGCCCTGCCTATCCTTGAGGAGTAGACCCTTCTCGTTACGATGACGGTTAAAACCACAAGAGCCAGAACAAGATAATAGTAATAGGAAAGCTTACCCAGCGACACCGTCAGTATTTCCGGAGGAGCTATGCCTGATATGCCGTTCGGACCACGCGTTACCCTGTCCCAGTTATTAAGGATAAGACGAACAATCTCGCCGAATCCCAAAGTAACGATGGCTAAGTAGTCTCCTCTCAGCCGCAACGCAGGTATCGCAAGCATGAACCCCGCCAGCGCCGTAAGACCGACTGAAAAAGGCAATGCAGTCCAGAAATCCAGACCTAACCTTGTATTCAGAAGGGCATAAGTGTAAGCGCCGATTGCGTAAAATGCCACAAATCCCAGGTTCAGAAGCCCTGTAAAGCCGACTACGACATTCAGTCCGAGCGCGAGAATAATATAAATTCCGGCCAGAATTGCCACGTCAATAAAATAATCCCTGAAGATGAGAGGGAAAGCCAGCAGAATAATGGCAGATGAATAATGCAGTATAACCTTAAGACGGGCAGAGGGCAGCGCAGCAGGCAGTACACTTTTACTTAAGTAACGCGCAGTGCGGGAAAGTATATGCCCGAAACCCGAAACGTATCTGAGGGAATAAAGGATTACCGAAGAAAATAAAAAAAGGATTAAGGCTGCTTTCAGCCCCTTAAAAGGAAGGAAGAGAAAAGACAGCCATAGTGCGATGATGAGAGGTCTTGCCGATACAAACAGGTTCTGCCTTAAGTGGAATTGCGGGATATCGCCTGCCACAGTCTCCTACACCTTCTCCAATTCCGCCCGGCCGAAAAGCCCGCCCGGCTTAACAAGCAGCACTATTATAAGGATTATGAAAGCGTAAGCGTCTTTATATTCGCTGGATATATAGCTTCCCCCTAGGCTCTCTACAAGCCCAAGGAGAAGGCCACCGAAGACAGCACCACGGATGCTGCCTATTCCTCCGAGGACTGCTGCAGTAAATGCCTTTATGCCTGCCATATATCCGATAAAATAATTGACCAGTCCGTAATACATGGCGACCATGAGTCCCGCAACCGCAGCCAGACCTGAACCGATTATGAATGTTACTGATATGACGGTATCGATATTGATCCCTACAAGCGAGGCCATTGTCTTGTCCTGTGCAACCGCCCTCATAGCCTTGCCGGTTTTAGTCTTTCTGACAAAGATACGGAGCGCTATCATGATAACGAAAGAAGTCAGGATAATGAAAAGCTGCAGCCAGGTCATTCTGAGAGCTGCGAACTCGAAGCCTGATGCACCGAACAGGTGTGGGAACACCTTATCCGTAGCACCCTGTGTAAGCATGACATAATTCTGCAGGAAAATTGAGACACCTATTGCGCTTATGAGCGGGCTCAGCCTCGGAGCGTTCCTGAGGGGCTTATAGGCAATCTTCTCGATGGTAAATCCGTACGACGCACAAAAAATGACAGATAAAATAAGTGTAAGGAAAAGCGCCAGCGGAAGACTGTATGCAGTCAGCCCGATGGCGGTGAAAAAAGCGAGCAATATAATCCCCAGGTATGCGCCTATCATATAGATTTCGCCGTGTGCGAAATTAATGAGTTCGAGAATACCGTAGACCATTGAATAGCCAAGTGCGATGAGTGCATAGACGCTGCCGAGGGTCAGACCATTAATCACCTGCTGCAAAAACATCAGCAATTTTAACAGAAAAAAGGAAAGAGAGCAAAGCAGATGCAGTCATAAATCTTATAACATCTTCATATGTCGCAGAAAGGCTTTCCAGGCATACCATTCTTTGTCACACCTTTCATTGACACTCTATAATTTTACTTGATATACTCCATTATAATTAATAATTAAGTGAATGCTGATTACTAACAATATATCACGTGTTATCGTTATTATACCTGCTGAGTTGCACAGGGTATGGGGAGGCGCCATTAAAACTGAATGGGCTGAAGCCGGATGAGCCTGGTAGGGAGGATCGAAGATCTCGCCCTTTCAGACATCTTCCAGATTCTGAGCATAGGGAAGAAGACGGGCACACTAGTACTCAATGGAAGCAGCGGCAGCGCTATCATTACCTTGAAGAACGGGCTGGTCGTAAGAGCGGAAACAGACGATATCGAAAATACGCTCGGTCAGGACCTTCTGGAAGCAGGGATAATCAAGGATACGATCTATCACCTCGCCGATGAAGTAAAAAAAAAGCTGCCCTCGAAGTCTTATGCGGAAATACTGTTTGAACTCGGTTCGGTTACCCGCGAGACCCTCGAAAAGGTCACAAAAAAGCGGACAGAGAGGATCGTAAGCCGACTCCTCTTCTGGCAGGACGGCGATTTCCAGTTTGAGCTTGACGATACCGACCCCGCCGGCAAAGTGGATATCCCTGATGTCGGATGGGAGCTTTCCAAAGGAATGAGCCCGGAATACCTCCTGATGGAGGGCGCCAGGGTGCATGATGAAGCATCACAGACATCAACTGAGTCAACAGAACAATTCTTGCTGGAGGACGATGAGGAGATGTGGGAAAAAGACTGGGATATGCAGTCCCAGGGAGAGAGGAAGGATATCTCATCGCTCAGGGCGCTTACACAGGAACTCAGGTTTCCAAATTCCGCATCCGAAATAACTCTGCTGATACTAAGATTTGCCAGCGACATGTTCAGCAGGGGCATACTCTTTATGGTGGGAGAAGACGAGATAGTCGGCCTCGGACAATTCGGACTTGAGATAGAGCAGCCTGATGAGAAGATTAGAGACATAACGCTGCTATACAGGCAAGGCTCGTTCCTCCAGAGTATTATAGACGAGAGACGACCCTATAAAGGAGTTTTGCTGCGAGACTCTGTAACCGAATCATTGATGAATGAAATCGGAGGACAATGGCCTGATGAGGCCGCCTTTTTCCCGCTCACTACAGAGGGAAGGGTTGTCGCCCTGCTCTATTGTGACAATCTGATTACGGGGGAGACGATCGGAGAGACAGAAGGGCTCGAGATTTTCATTGATCAGGCGGGCCTTGCTCTCGAAAAATCCCTTCTGCAGAGGAGACTGCAGGAGATGGAAAATAAAAGCGGGGAATAATGTTTTTTTTGTCCTAATCTGTTAGAATTTTTACAGCATGCAAGAAGAGACAACCGGAAGATCGATCCTTATTGTCGAAGACTCGGCAACCACAAGGGCGCTTATCAGGGCGGTCGTCGAAGAAATGGGAGATTTTACCATACTGGAAGCAGGTTCCGGTTTCGAGGCATTGAAACTCCTTCCTTCATGCGAATTCCAGCTTGTCATAACCGACGTCAATATGCCGGACATCAACGGCCTCGAACTCATAAATTTTATAAAGACCAACCCCCGCTACAGCCATATTCCTCTTATAATAGTCAGCACCGAAAGAAGCGAGGAAGACAGGAAAAGGGGCCTCGCATTGGGTGCAAGAGAATATATTACAAAGCCCTTCAAGGCACAGGAACTCCAGGAAGCCATTAAACAGGCGCTCGCTGATGAAAGCCTCTAAAAAAGAATTCATCGCAGAGACCGAGGAGATTCTCTTCGAGTGCCGGCAACTGGTGCTAGAGCTCCAGGACACCTATGAAGCAGCCGTAAACCCCGATACGATAAATGCCCTTTTTCGGCTTGTGCATACTTTAAAGGGTCTATCCGGGCTATTCGGCAACCGCGGCATAACAGACCTCAGCCATTCACTCGAGTCACTGCTTGATGATATGCGCCTCGGGAAGGTAAATGTTAATGGTGACGTCGTGACCTTCCTTTTCAAGAATATAGACGTGATGGCAGCTGCAGTCGAGGCAGAAAAAGAAGACCGCGAGTTAGACATGGCCGGGCATATAAATGATATTAAGTCTTTCAGGGTATCCCTGAAGGAGGCCGAAGGCGGGCCTGATATCAGTGGACTTATAGATGAGTCCATACTCAGGGTGCTGTCTGAATACGAGGAACACAGGCTTAAGGCGAATATAAAGACCGGCATTGGAATATGCCTGCTTAAAGCTGTTTTTGATCTTTCGACATTTGACACCTCTCTTGAGGAATTGACAAAAAAGATAAAAACAGCAGGGGAGCTTATATCAACATTGCCTACATCCTCGGACATACCTGAGGGCTCGATAGGATTCAATCTCATGTTCGCTTCCCCGATGCAGCTGGATGATCTGAACTCCGTGCTCGGCGGGGAGATCGAGGTTTTGGTTCAGCCTAAGCAGACCGGTGTCATAACAAGGCAAAAACAGGACCAGTCAATCATAAGCTCATCGAGCACTATCAGGGTTGATATCGAGAAGCTTGACAGGATACTCAACACTATCGGCGAACTCACACTCGTTAAGGACGCGGTCAAGAGGATTGGTGGAGAGTTGGCAGATGCCTATCACTCTTCACCTTTTGTGCGCGACGTATACAAAATATCCCAGTCCCTGGAAAGAAAGCTTACTGAGTTGCAGGAAGAAGTCCTCGAGATTCGTATGGTGCCGATAGGCCATATCTTCTCGAGACTGGCACAGGTTATCAGGCGCTATTCAAGGGAGATAGGCAAGGATATAGACCTGAACCTTTACGGAGAGGACACCGAACTCGACAAATCCCTGGCTGAGGAGATCGCTGATCCGCTCATGCACCTTGTAAGGAATGCACTTGATCACGGTATCGAATCAGCAGAGGAGAGGGCTGAGAAGGGGAAAAAAGAACAGGGTAATATTGTACTGAAAGCTTTTCAGCGGGGGAATCATGTAGTAATAGAAGTGATTGACGACGGGCGCGGGATAGACACGCAAAAGCTGAAAGAGAAGGCCATAAAAAAAGGGCTGTTTGAATCGGCTGCTGTGCATGAGGAGAGAGATCTTATAGACCTTATATTCATACCCGGGGTCAGCACTAAAGATATTGCGAGCGAAATCTCAGGCAGGGGGGTAGGCATGGATGTAGTAAAGGAAAAACTCTCGTCTCTGGGTGGATTCATCGACGTGTCTTCTCAGAGGGACAAGGGGACGACCTTCACTTTGACCCTGCCGATCACTCTTGCAATAATCAGGGCCCTCCTTGTCAAAGTCGGGAAGGAACGCTTCGCAATACCAATAACGACTATCTCAGAAACGGTAGCAATCGAGCAGGAAGAGATCCAGACCATTGAATGGAAGGATGTTTACAATCTTAGAGGAGAAATGCTGCCGATCGTAAATATAGGAAAATTATTCAACATACATACCGATCCGCAAGAGATATTTTTTGCGATTGTTGTGGGTTTCGGCAGAAGGAAATTGGGACTTCTGGTTGACGGGATCATAGGGCAGCATGAGATCGTAATCAAATCCATGGGAGAATACTTCAAAGGATTAAGCGGATTTGCAGGCGCAGCAGAGATCGGCAAGCATGAGGTTATCCTCGTCCTCGATGTCGAGTCCGTCATCGAAAGGTCTCTGATAAGGCAGGAGGGCGCATAATATGTATGAAACATTTTACGGACTGAAGAAGAGACCTTTTACAAAGACGCCTGACCCCAATTTCCTTTTCCTGAGCAGGAGCCATGAAGAGGCCTTTGCGAGGCTTCAATACGCAGTAGAGGAAAAAGACCTCATACTGCTGACCGGTGACGTCGGAAGCGGAAAGACAACCCTCACGCGGGCCTTGATGGATTCCCTGGGCGACAATTACAGGGTAGTTTTAATAATCAATCCCCAACTGACGCCCGTGCAGTTTCTCAGGACCGTTGCAAAAAGGTTTGACATGGAAGTCTCTTATAATTTCAAGGACAGCCTCCTTGATGCAATTTATGATAGAGTCTATAAGGATTTTGAGTCAGGCATAACTCCGGTCATCATCATAGACGAAGCCCAGCTCATACCGAATAAAAGGACGTTTGAAGAAATCCGGCTTCTCACGAATTTTCAGCTTGACCATACAAATCTGCTGAGTCTGATTCTCGTTGGCCAGACGGATTTAAGGAAAAGGCTCAATCATAAAACATACCTGCCTCTGCGCCAGCGGATAGGACTTTTTTATCATCTGGGCCCGCTCAGCGAGAGTGAGATCAGCGGGTATGTGGAACACCGGTTGCGGGTTTCGGGTCTTGATGCGCCATTGTTTACGGATACTGCCCTGAAAAGACTTTACAGATACTCCGGCGGCATACCTCGGGTCATCAACAGTCTTGCGACTTCAGCCCTGCTGACAGGGTTCGGTAAAGAAGTTCATGTAATTGATGAGATGCTGATCAATGAAGCCGCTATGGAACTCGGACTAAATGGATATCGCGAAGATTAGGAAAAAACTGAAGGATACAGAAGCCGGGATTCCGCAGCGCAACCCTGAAAAGCAGGCGGCGGAGAACCCCGAACACGCGGCCTCAGGAGAAGAAGAAAAAGTTTGCGTATCAGAAATAATGACCGATCAGGAACCTGCAGAAAGGGATCCGGATATATACCAGGCTGAAAAAGTTCAGCAACCCCTTGCGCATATCGAGTCGGAGAAAAAAACCAAAAAGGCTAAAAAGGGGAGCGGGCAGACCGAAGAGCCTACAGATGCCGGAATTTCTGCAGACGTAGTTGAGATTCTTACATTCAGCCTCTTCAAGGAAGACTTCGCCTTCAGGATCTCTCATCTGAATGAAATCCTGAGATCTCAGTGGATAACGAGGGTCCCGAATGTTCCTTCCTATATTCTCGGCGTCACATCCCTCAGGGGGAAGATAATACCTGTGATGGATTTGAAGCAGAAACTCTGCCTGCCGGAAAGGGAATCTGTTGTGGACCAAAAAAGGAGGATACTCATATTGAACGGACCTAAAGGACCGATCGGTGTTGGGGTCGACAGGGTTCTGGGGGTCGTCCGGATAGCGAAATCGGCTATTCTTCCTCCGCCTTCTCATCTGTCGGATACGGAACTTAAATTCATCGAGGGCATAGCCGTTGTGGACAAGCGGTTCGTCTCCATCATTAATATGGAAGAAACAGCATTCCTCCATTTAAAATAAACTGGTTCTTATTTTATAAGCCGGGCAAGGGGGCATTATGAGAAAAATTGCAAGAGGAAGCCTCGAATTCAAATATCTGATCTTTGTCATAACGCTGCTGATAGGAGGGATTCTGTGGACCGGCATTATATCCTTCAGCGCTGTGTCGTTAGAAAAAATATATGGTACAAGCTTGAATTTTATCATCTGGACAGTGCTCATGGCTTTCATTGGAGTCTCTATAGTCGCATTTTTATTCTGGATAGTTGCCAGGAGACTGGTAATAAAGCCGATTCAATCAATCGAAAAAGCTTCCCGGGCGCTGGCTGAAGGTGACCTCTCTTTCCGTATTAATATAAGTTCGAACGACGAGATAGGAAGGATGAGCAGTGCCTTCAATCAATCCCTCTCCTCACTCGGTGACATTTTTCAGAGGGTCTCAAACGGCTCACAGAGGGTGAAATCGGTTGCCGGAAAATTTGAGCAGGAATTCGAGAGATTTACTGAAAACACAAAACTCGAATCCGAGGCGATATCAAATATAGCTACGTCGCTTGAGCAGATGAACTCAGCTGCTGCCGAGATTGCCCAGAGTGTAGAACGGCTGGCCGCCTCTACAGAAGAAAAGGCGGCATCAATGGAGCAGATGGTATCGAGCATAAGTGAGATAGCAAACAGTTCTCAGCAACTCTCCACAGCAGTGGACTCAACTTCGGTGTCTGTTGAAGAACTCTCATCCACAATCAAGGAAGTTGCCTATAAGGCGGAAGAACTTGCCGCCACTTCCGAAGAGACCCTTGCAGCGTCGGAAGAACTCTCTTCTTCCATCAGAGAAGTCGAACAGAGCGCCAAGGATTCCGCTCTGCTTTCCGACAAAGTGAAAAACGACGCATCAACTTTCGGTATGGAGTCTGTAGAAAAGACGGTTGAGGGAATACAGAATATAAAGCTCTCCTTTGCAAAGACTTCAGATTATATTAAGAAGCTGGGCGGGAGGTCTGTTGAGATCGGCAAGATCCTGAATGTCATCGATGAGATAACCGATCAGACTACTCTTCTGGCGCTGAACGCAGCCATACTGGCGGCTCAGGCAGGGGAGCACGGAAAGAGTTTTTCCGTCGTTGCCGACGAGATAAAAGACCTTGCTGACAGGACGTCATACTCCACTCGCGAGATCGCAGAACTTATACAGTCGGTACAGCAGGAGGTCAGAGACGCTATAGTAGCCATGGAAGACGGCATGAAGTCTGTGGAGGAAGGGTTAATGGTCGCCAGGGATGCCGGTGACGCGCTTGGCAAAATTGTGGAGACGTCGATACAATCGGCAGAAATGTCTGATTCGATAGAGCGCTCCACAGCTGAACAGGCCCGCACAACGAGGCTTGTTTCGGATTCAATGGAAAAAGTAAAGAACATGGTAGCGCAGATTGCAAAGACCACCCAGGAACAGAGTAAGGGCGCACTTCACATAACCCAGGAAACAGAAAGGATGAGAGACGTTGCCGGCCACATAAAAACCGCCACAGGCGAGCAGCTGATAAGCGCCAGGCAGATTTCTGAAGCAATAGAACTTGTGTCCGACAAGAGCCAGCACATCGTGAGGTCCGTAAATGAACAGAGAAGCGGGGCAAACCAGATATTTAAATCAATAGAAAAGATCAGGGATATCCCGCAGGAAAACCTCGAGAGGATTTTGGGCATCGACCATTCACTGAAAGGATTATTCAAAAATACTGAGTTGTTGACGAATGAACTGAAAAGGATCAGACTGCCCGAGACCGGCGGAGACTTTGCCGCTTCAGGCGTCATAAGATTCGGCATAGAGCCGGCCGGCTTAGCGGACACAGATATATCGGCTAAGTTCAGGCCGCTTGCGGAGTATCTTGGTAAAAAGCTCGGCAGAAAAGTTGAGTTGAGAATATCATCAGACCACGAGGGAGCTTTAAGGGATATCGGCAATGGAATCGCGCATATATCTTTCCTTACCCCCTTAACATACGTAATAGCCCGTAAAAAGTTCGGCGCCGAGGTAATTGTAACCTCAATGATGGAAGGCAGGTCAGGACATCGTTCCGTGATAGCAGCCAGGGCTGAAGGCAGGATAAGGTCCCTTGAAGACATCAATGGACGTAATTTCGCTTTCGGATACCGTCATTCTGTTTCGGGGCATATCGCCCCGAGGACAATGCTTCTTGATGCCGGTATCGACCTGAAGAACCTTCTCCATTATGAATATTTCAACTCACATGAAGATGTCGCCGAAGCAGTGCTAAGCGGCAATTTTGACGCCGGGGGGCTGAAGGAGAGCGCAGCATACCGATACCAGGGGAAAGGGTTGAGCCTTCTGAAATTCTCACAGGAATTACCGGGATTCAGCGTCTGTGCAAGTAAAAGCTTTCCTCAGACTCTTAAGTACGAACTGGAATCTGCACTCCTATCATTTGCAACACCTGAAGGCTCTTCGGTTCTGCTTAACCAGGGAGAAAACTTCACCGGATTTGAGAAGGCATCCGATGCCGACTTCACCATAGTGAAGGATATGATGTCAAAGCTGGGGATGTTTTAAGAAATAATACAGGATGAAATTCACTGTTTTTAAGATCGGGAAGGAAGATTTCGGGATCGAGATCAGCAGAGTCGTCGAGATTCTCAATACACAGAAGGTATATTCTCTTCCTGAACTCCCGGACTTTCTCTCGGGTGTTATAACGGTCAGGGGAGAGGTTATCCCGCTCCTCGACCTGAGAAAGCGGTTCGGCATTCTTTCTTCCGATACAAAGGAACTTATCATCCTAATCCGGTATGACAGTGAAAAGATCGGCCTCCTCGTTGATGAGATAAAGGAGATAATTTCGCTGAATCCGGAGGAAATCATCGTGCCTCCTGCAATATTCAAAGGCCTAAAAGAGAGATACCTTGCCGGCCTCGGGAAAAAAGACGAAGGGATAATCATCCTTCTGAATATCGACTATCTCCTTACTTCCGAGGAAAAGATAATGCTGAAGGAAGCGGAGGTTATTCTGGAAGAAAATGCGGGATCTGAAAAAACTGCTTAAGGATAGCGACGTAGAGGTCAGACGGGAGGCTGTCGAAAGTATCAGGGGAAAGACTGATGAATCCTTGATCCATATCCTCCTGAGCGCCATGGAGGATCCGAGCTGGAGGGTCAGGAATTCTTCAACCGATATACTCATAGAAGAGTATCCTGTCGAAAAATACATTAATGATTTGATAAAGCTGCTTTATCTTGAAGATAATGCGGGGGCAAGGAACTCCGCAATCGAAGCGCTCGTAAGGCTGCGTAAAAAGGCAGTGCCTTTTTTAATCGATGCATTCAGGACACCTAACAGGGACGTCAGAAAATTCATTATCGACGTTCTTGGCGAGTTCAGGGACAGGTCTTCGCTGCCGCTTATGCTTGATGCATTGAAGGATGACGATGAAAATGTACGAGCCACTGCAATAGAGCATATCGGCAGGGTCGGAGAATCCTCCATGATAACCGCTCTCGTGGATATTATAGAAAGCGATGAAATCTGGACTGCCTATCCCGCAGCAGATGCACTGGGCAGGATCGGCGACAGAAAGGCAGCTCCGGCGCTTGTTAAGGCTCTGGGTAAGAAGACACTGCGGGTTCCCACGATCAAGGCACTGAGCCTGATAGCAGACCCCGATACACTGAAACACGTAATTCCGTTCCTGAACGACCCTTCGAAAACGATTCAGGAAGAGACTGTAATGTCAATAGAGAGATTTTACCGCAAAGGTGTGAGTGAAGAGTTTATTACCGGTGAATTGAAAAATGCGCTCGGCGAAACAGTATTTGATCTTCTTATAAATCATGCGTGGTCGCAGAAACCTGATGTGAGGAAATCGGCAATACTGATACTCGGGTTGATGAAAGATGAGAAAGTTTATAACCCTCTGCTCGAGATATCCCAGGAAGAAGATTTCGCCGAGGATGTAAAACGGGCCTTTGTATTTATCGGAAAAGACAAGCCTGAATCGCTCCTGAATCTGTTTAATACGGAGAACCTTTATCAGAAACGCTTCATCTGCGAAGTAGCAGGCAGGATCGCGTCTGGTGTTTATTACCCGGTACTCGAGAAGTTCCTGCTTGACGAAGACGGACATATCCGGTCAATAGCCGCGATTGGGCTTTCTAAAATAGGGGACCCGGCAGCAGTGGAACCGCTGAAAAGACTTCTTAACGACCCATATCACGACGTTCAAGAGTCTGCTGTTGAAGCTCTTTCCCGCCTCGGACCCCATCTGTCAGTCGACGAGCTTATAAAAATGCTGGGGGACAGCAATCCGAATCTCAGGATGAATGCCGCAATGATACTCGGCAGGATCGGGGCCAAAGGTGCGGTGCCAGCACTGGGATTTGCACTCAAGGATGGGAATGTTAATGTTAGAAAAGCCTGTGTAGAAGCCTTTTCACTCCTGAAAACAGAAGACTCCATCCGTTTTCTTGTAATTGCGCTCACCGATGAGGACCCATATATAAGAATTGCCGCCTCCATCAGTCTCGGACGTATAGGTGGCAAGGGTGTGTTCGAGGCCCTCTCCCTTCTAATTACGGATTCGGATGACTCTGTCAGAGTTGCAGTTTCAAAGGCCTTCGGCATGCTCAGAGACAAAAAAGCTGTAGGTCTGCTCGTACCGCTCCTCTCCGACAGAAGCGGTTTTGTAGTAACAACTACAATAGAATCTCTGAGTGCTATCGGAGGAGACGAAGCAAAAAAAGCTCTACTGAGCATGCTTTCGTCCGGAGACAAGGAAGTGGTCAGAACCGCGATAACAGCATTGGCTCCGTATGATAATATCCGGCAGGCGCTGCTTCCCTTCCTGAAGGATACCGATTGGGCAACGCGAATGGCTGCCGTCGAAGTCCTCGGGAAAAAAGGAAATGGGCGTGTCAGAATAGAACTCGAAAAACTCCTTGACTCAGAAGATGATCCGATTGTTAAAAAGGCTATAGAAAAAAGCCTTAAGAAGTAATTTTTCATTAAACCCGAAAGTGCATTTAAAAATAACAGATATAGGGCATATGTGCAGAAAAAGCTTTCATATCGACTCCTTTTGCATATTCCGGGTTAGTTCCCATTGGTTGGGAAGAAAAATATAGATAAATCCGGGGGGACATTGTCGATATTCGAAAAAGAGGAGATTATACCGCTTGAAACTGATGTATTCAGGCTTATTCGCGATTTCATACGGGATTTCTGCGGTATTTTTTTTGACGATGATTCGAGATATCTCCTTGAAAAAAGGCTTTCACGCAGGGTGCGGACGCTTCACTTCAATACATTCAGGGAATATTACAGGTATCTGCTTTATCATAGAAACCGGGACGAAGAACTCGCCTCCATCATTGACATTCTTACTGTAAATGAGACTTACTTTTTCAGGGAACAGAACCAGCTAAAGACTTTCAGTGAAGAGATCCTGCCGGAACTGAAGTTAACCAACAGGGACACAAGAAGACTCAGGATATGGTCTGCAGGTTGTTCTACCGGAGAAGAACCCTACACCATTGCGATGCTCGTACTCGAAAAGGGATATTTTTATGGATGGAATATCGAGATTTTCGGCAGTGATATAAACCAGAGAGTCCTGCAGACAGCGCGAAGCGGCCTTTACAGAAAAAATTCCTTCAGGACTACAGAACCTTATTACCTCAAAAAATACTTCAGGGAAGAGAACAGCTCTTCGAGAATAGCCGACAGTGTAAAACAGCACGTAAATTTCAGTCACCTTAATCTACTCGACCCCTTCAAGGTCAAACTGGTCGGATCAATGGATGTAATTTTCTGCAGAAATGTGATGATCTATTTCGATCAACCCTCGAGAAAAAAAGTGATAGGGATGTTTTATGAGCGGCTTGTTGAAGGCGGGTACCTGCTCCTGGGACATGCTGAATCGCTGATTAACATATCGACTGCTTTTACCCTGAGACACTTCAAATATGATATGGTATATCAGAAACCGTCTAAAAAAGGAGCTGGCACAGATGTCTAAAATCAGGGTGCTCATCGTTGACGATTCTGCCTACAGCAGGCAGACGATTAAAAAAATGCTGGAATCGGATTCACACATCGAAGTCGCGGGGGTATCAGCAGATGGGATAGAAGCCATGGCAAAGACTCTCAGGAGCAAGCCAGACGTTATAACCCTGGACATCGAAATGCCCGAAATGGACGGTTTCAGTTTCCTGAGATGGCTAATGCAAAACAGGCCTACCCCTGTAATAATCGTCAGCTCCTATTCGGACTCGAAGACGGTATTTAAGGCACTCGAGTTCGGCGCAGCCGATTTCGTAGCTAAACCTTCAAGGATACCCTCAGCTGAATTCGGGAAAGTCGAAAAGGAACTGATAAAGAAAGTTAAAGGCGTAAAAGATTTTCGTCTGGATAAACTGAGCAAAAATCTGGCGCTCCTCGAAAAGCAGTTTATACAGCGGGAGCAGCTCTCTGAATCTCCGCAGGCTGTTGCAGCTTTGGCAATAGGGTCTTCAACAGGAGGGCCTGCCGCCCTCAGGATTCTGCTGACAAATCTGCCTTCCGACTTTTCGGCATGCACTGTAATCAGCCAGCATATGCCGAAAGGCTTTACCGAATCTTTTGCTGAAAGGCTCAACGGTATTTCAAAGGTATATGTTAAAGAGGCAAAGGACGGCGATGAACTGGAGCGCGGGAAAGTTCTCATCTGCCCGGGCGGGGCCCATATGTCTTTTATTAAAAAGGGAGACCGCATACTGACTTCTCTGAAGGAGCCAAAAAGCACTGACAAATACATTCCTTCGGTCGACACAATGATGGCATCGATCGCAGAGATATTCGGTTCCAAAGCAATGGGTGTGGTGCTCACCGGCATGGGCAATGACGGGAAGACGGGCATGCTGGAAATTAAGAAGAGAGGAGGATATACTATTGTAGAGTCGGAGGAGAGCGCTGTTGTATTCGGTATGCCCTCCGAGGTTATTAAGGCGGGTGCTGCCGATAGAATTCTTCCGATTGCAAATATACCTGCGGAAATAATAAAGGCTGTGAAAGGTTCAAAGAAATCGGAGGGTTAATGGAAAAAGAATCCGGGATTTCCAGAAAAGCAGACGAGTTTCTCCAGATATTCAAGAGGGGCGAGGAGTTCACAAAAGACCTTATAAAGGAAAACGAGCGGCTCAGGTTCAGAATCGCACAGCTTGAAGAATCTGCTCAGCAGGCTGGGAACGAAGATAAAATTCGCTTGTATGAAGACAGGATAAAAATACTGCAGGAAGAGATAAATTCTATTTCTGAGAGATTCGCGAAGGTGGAGGAGGAGAATAAGGATTTCGCATCAAAATATGTCGAGGTAGAGACGGAAAATAACATGCTTGCCAATCTTTATGTCGCCAGTTACCAGCTTCATTCCACACTGGACTTTAACGAGGTCCTCCGGATTGTCATAGAGATAGTCATTAATCTTATAGGCGCCGAGAAGTTTTCCATATTCCTTATGGATGACAAGACGAATGAGCTTATACCGGTGGCAAGCGAGGGATTGGCTCTGAGCGAAATCCCCAAATTCAAGATGGGAGACGGCATTGTTGGAAACGTTGCAAAAGAAGGAGAGAGTTACTTCATCGAAAATGCATCGGCTCTGTCACCGACGGATATCGATAACAAAAAACCCATGGTATGTATTCCTCTAAAGATAAAAGAACATGTCATCGGGGTCATTGCCATCTACTCTCTCTTTACACAGAAGAGTTCTTTTTCGAATATAGATTATGAGCTGTTCAGTCTCCTGGCCGGCCACGCTGCTACAGCCATATTTTCATCCAAGCTCTATACGCAGTCAGAAAGGAAGCTTACTACCATACAGAGTTTTCTTGACCTTCTGAAAGAAAAACCGAGGAAATAGGAACGATGGAAGGAGGAATTGATGCCGACTATCCTTGTTGTTGAAGATTCACCTACGATGAGGCAGCTCATCGGCTTTGCAATTAAAAGGATCCCGGAAGCAAGAGTTATCGAAGCAACCGACGGAGTAGACGCATTAAAGAAGCTGTCCGCAGAAAAAATTGACGTCATACTGGCAGATATAAATATGCCTATAATGGACGGCCTTAAACTTGTCAGCCTTGTTAGGGGAAACCCCTCATATAAGGACATCCCTGTAATTATGATCACGACAGAAGGGGCTGAGGAAGATAAAAACAAGGCTATCGCAATAGGAGCGAACGCCTATCTCACAAAGCCCATACAGACCCAGGAACTGATGAAACTGGTCAATAGTTTCATCTCTTAACTTGATTATCGCTGAAATGAAATCGCCGCGAATATCAACCGGTCGGACGGCTTTCTTTCATAGGTTATTTTTCACTCTCCGGATCCCCGGTCTTTAACATAACTTCGATCTTGGCTTTAGCCCTGAGGTCGGCAATCCATTTTTCCATAAGTTCACGATTTCGCTCCTGCTCAAGTTCCTTTTCGAGCTTTCCTTTCACCTCATCGAAAGACATCTGCTGCTCGGGTTTCTTACCCTCCAGCCTGATTATAAAAAAGAAATCGCCCGCCTTTATGATATCGCTCACTTCACCCTCTTTAAGCTTAAACGCAGCAGCCTCGATCTCCGGCAGCATTCTGCCCTTATGCATATATCCGATATCACCGCTCTTTACCCGGTAACTGTCCTCAGACATTGTATATGCAAGGGTACCGAAGTCGTCTCCGGATTTTATCCTGGCAAGTATATCCTGCGCCTTTTTTTCATCCTTTACTGAAATAAGCTTAAGCTTCACCCCTTCGGGTTGCTTGAATCTTGCTGAATTCTTATCATAGAAACTCTTAAGGTCGGCATCACTTATCTGTGATGGATCTGTTACTGTTTTAGCGGTTACAGCCTGAATAACCATGTCCCTTTCGACCATGAGGCGAAGTTTCTCCTGAGTCAACCCTTCTTTATCCAGAGCGGCCTTATAGTCATCTTCTGATTTAAATCTCTCTCTCATCCTCTGCATCTGCGCGTCGACCTTTTCCTTCTCCGGCTTAATGCCCCTTGCCACTGCATCCTGGTATTGAAGCTCTTTATTCACCAGTTCTTCGATAGCCCTTTCATAGTAAAACTTGCGTTTCTCTTCAGGCACATTTTTATGGAAAGTGATCCGCGGGATGAGTCTGTCAACCTCTGCCTCAAGTTCTTTCTTTGTAAATTCCGTACCGTTAACCCTGGCAACTATATCATCGGCATATGAAGCTGCTGAAAAGATTACTATCAGCATCAGCGAGAGCAATATTCTGGGCATACTTTCTCCTTTTTTATTTATAATGCCGCATAGAAAAGGGAACTTGCAAGAAGAAATAACTCCTGAAAGGCTATTTACTCTCAATGAAAAAAATAGAGGGCGCCCGATAACCCTATGCCAAAAACAATATGCAGAATCAGCTGCTCAAACCAGGTAATCTTTCCCAGTCTTCTGCCGAGATAGCCATGTCCTGCAACCGGCAGTGCAATAAACAGCATAGAAACCCAGAGCATGAAAATATACAGGGCAATGAACCAGCCATTTCCTGGGTCAAGCTGCAACATATTAATGAGCACTGCATATCCGGCACCGAAGGAAATACTTGTAAAAATATGAACGGGAATTCCGACAAGAACTGAAAGGTTCCCGCTGTATCTTAATCCAAGCATCTGTAACGCAAATGTTCCATCTATGATCAGAAGACTTGACCTGAAGAGTCCGGCCCTGAACCCGGCATGTGATACCAGACCCATTAAAATGCCGGCTGCTAATCCTGACATCAATGCTTCGAACCATAGCATTTATTTATTGCCTCTTTATATCAAAGCTGTGCGGCATTCCCTCTATCTTAACATGCGTCATGATTTTGCCAGGACTGCGTGAAGGGCTTTGTTTAAATTGTCGTAGTCAAAATGAAACCCTATATTGTTAAGTTTAGCCGGTATCACTTTCTGGCTGTTCGTCAGCTCGTTCGCAAGATCGTTTATAAAAGGCCTCACAATTGAAACCGGGAAGGGTATAACAACAGCTTTGCGGTATTTGCGCAAATGATTAAGCAGTTCACGGAAACGGACAGGTTCAGGGGCACAGGCATTCACCGGGCCGGAAAGACGTTCATCGGAAATTGAAGTTTCATAAATACGTATCATGTCATTCATATGAATCCAGGGGAACCAATTCCGTCCGGAACCGAATTGCACGGCAACGCCGAATTTCATTGATTGCATGAGCTTACCGATAAAACCCCCCTTCTTGTCGAGGACTGGTGCTGTTCTCACCTGGACCGACCGCATCCCCATTTTCTCCGCACGGCGGGCTTCTTTCTCCCATGCAATACATACATCCGCAAGGTACCCTTTTCCGCTTAATGCCGTTTCATCCACATCGTTTTCCCCTTTGCCCCCATAGAAACCAACTGCAGAGGCAGAGATAAAGGTCCTCGGTTTTTGCTCCAGTTCAGAGATAAAATCCATGAGTTTCCGGTTGACGGAGACACGACTTTCCCATATAGCCTTCTTATATTCTTTTGTCCAGAGGGTAAGGATATCCCTGCCGCTCAAATTGATAATGGCTTCTGTTTCTGCAAACCAGCGCCTCTCAAAAAGACTCGTGTCGAGCAGATCTATGACATAAGACTGAAGTTTCGGTGAGGTTATCCTCGACTGATTCCGGTCGAGTATGACAACTTCATATCCTTTATCGAGCAGCAGGCGCGTAAGGCGCTGGCCTATGAAACCGCCCCCGCCACAGATTACGATTTTCATGAATTCATTATATCAGGAATTAATCCCGGAGGGAAGTTTGTCTTAAGCCTGAACGTAATCATGTTGACAGTTTATAACGAGTAATCGTACTATCTAACGATGCATGAACAGAAATTGTTTCTTATAAATATTTGTATTTAGGGATACCGGGGAGGAAATGCATAATGAAAGTGAAAGATTATCTTGAGGAAAAAAGAGGCATAAGCATACTTTCGACGGCTGACAGAGACGGCAAGTTGACAACAGCAATATATTCCAAGCCACACGTTATGCCGGATAACAGCTTAGCTTTTATTATGAGAGAACGCCTGACTTATCATAACCTGCAGAGCAATCCACACGCTGCTTATATGTTTATTGAAGCAGATGCTGGTTATCAGGGAATAAGACTTTTTCTTAAAAAATTAAGAGAGGATGATGATCCTGAAGTTATTGCAAAGATGACCAGGCGTAACCTTACTCCCGAGCAGGACAAACAGAAGGGGCCAAAGCATCTTGTCATATTTCATATAGACATGATTCTGCCTCTTATCGGTGACGGAGAGAGCACCGTGACTCTGGCTTAATAAGTTCAAAACAAGCTTTATCTCTAAAGCGGCTTGATATTTTAAAAATTCACAGGGAAGTTTTCCATCGGCAGCGGGTTCAGACGCTGCCGATGGAAAAAGTATTTTTAGCTTTCACAGCAGGCGCGTCTCAGTCTCTTTTTCCCGGTAGGGGAAACAGACAGAACAACTTCTACCTTATTGCCGCAGATGCTGCAGCGCTGGATCCTGCTCTTTGCCTCCGCTCTTGCGCCAACATCGGTTTTTGATTTTTTCTCTGCCATCTTTAAACCTCCTTTCTATTCGGAAAAATCGATTCTGGCAATAACAAAACTTTCCCTTCCACGTTTGCCATCTACGCAGTTTCCTTATCTCTAATCCTTTAATGGATTGGTAAAACAGGCGAGGCCTTAATACCACTCAGGAAACTTCACAAAACTTCTAATTTTAAACTTAAAATAAAGTTAATGTCAACATGTTTCACAAAAATTAAAAAAGATATAGAAAGTTATAAACATAAAAAGTTAAAAAGTAGAATGATAACGCACCATAAACAGCAATAAACCGCGTTTTCGGGAATAAATACTATATAAAGAAATCTTTTACCAAAAAATTAAGCTTTTAAGCCTTTTAATATTCATTTTCAGACCTTGAAATATTTTCCAGAAAGAGTAACCTTATAGGTAAGAATAAGAAAAGGAATTGCGAGGCCCGGAACGGGATAAAACCTGAGGATCAAAAAGTTCGAAATGGGAGCGGGAGTTGGATGCGGTGAGCAAGCCTCCAGATGCGAGGAGGAAGCCTTAAGCAACAACCGAAGCGCCCACTTAGACAAAAAGGCTCATGGTTTCCCGAATCCGGGATCGCAGTGAATATTCTGGAGCCATTAAAGGGCGTACGGTCATTCTGATAGCAAAGGCAGTTGTCGTATAGCCAATCAGAAGGAGATGACCGTGGGAATTTGCTCTTTTAATGGCTCTTTTTATTTGGATCAATTGATCAGTGTTTAAAAGCCCTTTGGCCTGTAAATACCATAGTAACCTGAGGATTTGCTTCGTTACACGCAATTATTGACTCAAAATCCCTGTCCGAGCCTCCAGGATGAACAATAGAGGCAACCCCTTCCTTAATACCGGCGTCAACGCCGTCCCTGAACGGGAAAAAGGCATCGGATATCATGGCAGAACCGATCAATCCGCCTTTCTCCTTCTTGGTCTCTTCATCAATCTCCATAAGGGCCTCTCTGTTCCTTCTGCCCTGCTTCACATCGAGTTCGAATGTTTTGTATGGAACACCATATCTTTTGTAACAGAGCGCATCGGCATACTTGGTATAAGCTTTATATACGGCAATCTCTGCCACCCCAACCCTGTCCTGCTCGCCCGTCCCTATACCGACGGTAACGCCATCCTTAACATATATGACGGAGTTCGAGGTTATGCCCTGTTCAACGTTCCATCCGAAAAGCATATCGGCATATTCCCTGTCTGTTGGCTGCCTCTCAACAGAGTATTCCTTGCCTTGATATAAGGTACTTGCCGGCAGGAAATCTTCCCACGTCTTAATCTTGTTTATGGCCGACTGCTGGACAATAACGCCGCCGTCCATCAGAGATTTAAAATCGATACAACGGAAATACCTGTACTTTTCGAGTTCATTAATCCTGCCAACCCTGATGATTCTCAGATTTTTCCTCTTCGCCAGGATAGGGACTGTGCCATCCTCGAACTCAGGAGCTGCAACGACTTCAAGATAGTTGCTGCTGACCAATTCTGCTGCTGCTTTGTCCATCGGCCTGTTTACCACGAGACACCCGCCAAAAGCCGCAATGCGGTCAGCCATATTGGCCTTCCCATATGCATCGGCCAGCGTTGTTCCGTACGCAGCTCCGCAGGGGTTGTTATGTTTTAAAATAGCTGCAGCAGGCCTGTCCATAAGAAATTTTATTATATTCAATCCGTTGTCGAGGTCGGTCAGGTTAGTCTTCCCGGGATGCTTTCCGGCCTGGATCATATCGTCTTCGGTGATACTGCATACAAGCCCGTTCCCCGGTTCTATAAAACGGCAGTCTCCAAATATAAGATTGCCGTTTATTAACTCGTAGAGGGCCGCCTCCTGTTCAGGGTTCTCTCCGTAACGAAGTCCTTTTTCTATAAGCTCGCCTGTTTTTTCATCATGTATCTTCCAGGTTCTCTTTCTGTATATTAATGTCTGATCACCGAACTTTATTGTCATATCAGCAGGGAAATGGTCGGCCATAATAGTACGGTACATCTTTTTTATATCTGACATAATACCCTCCTACCACATATTTTAGAGACGCTCATTGCTTCCTGATGTGCTCTTCTCTCACCTTCAGCGTCTTTTCGAGCATCAGAAGATATTTTATATATCTGAACCCCAGCTTCATAAGCGCAACGTCGTCGGTCTTTATTTCATCGATTTCCTCTGAGCCGATATCGAAAATCTCAAGGAACCTGCTTTCGAAAACGAACCTGCGGAACCTGTCCATATCATAACTGGCAGTATATATCTGGGCCTGCTTGTTTGAATCGAGGCTCTCTCCGAAAGGATGCCTGCGCAACTGAATCTCCTTCCATTCCTTGTTCATGCCGTCATAGTAGCTTGCCTCCTGATCGTCTTTCCATGATTGAATCGTCCACTCGGTATCTTCCTGATAGCCCAGGCAGTGTGGCTCTTTTATAAAAAAATAGAACTCTTCATTAACCGGCTCATCATTCGTACCCTTTCTCATAATACCCTGGCCTATGGGATAATAGCGGCAGTTGGCAGGTCGGTCAGTGTATATAGTGCAACCTTCGGGAGTGACAAAGGGACATCTCTTTTCGTCGTCATCCAGCATTTTCAGCCGCACAAGAGGATGTGAAGACTTCTCGTCAAGCTCCATGCGGGTATATCTTTCGAGGAATTCCTCGGAGGAGAGCCCAAGCCTTTTCTTCATCCTGACAATGTCGTATGGAGTCAGCAGTATATTTATTTTGCTGCAGCATTTGGTAAAGCATTTGATGTCCTTATGACATCTGAATTTAAATTTTGTCTCGAGTGTCAGTTTTGTCGGATCAATATCTTTCATGCTCGGCAATGGCATCGTAATTCAGTCCTTTCCATTCTGATATAAGAAGCAAACCCAAAGGCTTTATTATTATCGGGCACAGGAATACATCTTTCTGTATCACCTGCCGGATTCAGGGCAGACTGCTTCTCTTTTTTATAATAATAAAAAAGGCCGACAGAAATATCTGCCGGCCTTTAAAAGTTAAAATAAAACTAAATCAAAGGAACGATCAGCAGCGCAACGATGTTAATAACCTTGATCATCGGGTTGATCGCCGGGCCTGCTGTATCCTTATAGGGGTCGCCGACCGTGTCGCCTGTTACAGCGGCCTTATGTCCATCGCTCCCCTTCTTGTGCATGACACCCTTGCTGTCAATAACGCCCTCTTCAAATGACTTCTTGGCGTTATCCCATGCGCCACCGCCGCTGGTCATTGCGATAGCCTGGAACAATCCTGTTACGATACTTCCGATCAGAACTCCTCCGAGTGCTTCTCTGCCTAAAAGGAGACCGACAACTATCGGTGTAACAACAGGTATAAGGGCAGGAACCATCATCTCTTTGATTGCGCCCTTCGTAACGATATCAACACACTTTCCGTATTCGGGTTTTGCTGTACCTTCCATAATCCCGGGTATTTCCCTGAACTGCCTTCTGACCTCTTCAACAATGCTGCCTGCAGCCTTTCCGACAGCCTCCATCAGGAGAGAGCCGAAATAGTAAGGAAGAAGTCCGCCTATGAAGAGTCCGACGAGTACCAAAGGATTCGAAAGGTCAAAAAATAACTCCGTACCAAAAGACCGTGAATACTCTGCAAAAAGAACCAGTGCAGCAAGACCTGCAGATCCGATGGCATAACCCTTGGTAACAGCCTTTGTTGTGTTTCCGACTGCATCGAGAGGGTCTGTGATGTCGCGGATCTCCGACGGAAGTTCTGCCATTTCCGCAATACCGCCTGCGTTGTCGGTAATCGGGCCGTATGAGTCAATCGCCACAACAATACCGGTCATTGAAAGCATAGAAACTGCTGACAGAGCAATGGCAAACAATCCTGCGACTGACTGTTCAGGAGTAAGGCCGGTAAATCCTCCGGCTCCTATGTAAAAAGCCCATATGATTGCTCCGCAGATCACTATAACAGGTGCGCCTGTTGACTTCATACTGACTGCAAGTCCGGCAATAACATTTGTTCCATGTCCGGTAAGACTTGCCTGCGCAATATGTTTAACAGGAGGATAACTGGTGGAGGTAAAATACTCGGTGATCATAACAATCAGACCTGTCAGGAGAAGACCTATCAGGGCTGTTGCAAAAACTCCCAACTGGGTGAAAGGCAGGTTGCCTGCTGAATCAAGAGCGCCAGGCTGTCCCAGGAACCATCCCGCTACAAAATAGAAGGCTATCGCAGCGATAATACCCGATACCGCCAGCCCCTTATATAATGCACCCATAATATACCTGCTCTTGCCGAGTTTTACGAAATATGTCCCGATAACTGAGGCTATGATTGAGATGCCACCTATAAGCATCGGGAACTCAACCCATGAGCTTTCCGAACCGAAGGCTGTCTTTGCAAGAAGCATGGCAGCCACAAGGGTAACTGTATAGGTCTCGTAGAGGTCCGCTGCCATTCCGGCGCAGTCACCGACGTTGTCACCAACGTTATCAGCAATAACCGCAGGGTTTCTCGGATCGTCCTCGGGAATTCCTGCCTCGACTTTTCCGACAAGGTCAGCGCCGACGTCAGCTGCCTTTGTGTAGATACCGCCTGCAATACGGGCAAAGACGCTCATGAGAGAACAGCCGAATCCGAGTCCGACCAGGGCATGGAATGCCTCCTCACCCGCCACAGATTTCGCGACATAATAATATCCAGCTATGCCGATAATTCCCAGTCCGACAACCATGATGCCGGTAACCGAGCCGCCTTTGAATGCAACATTAAGTGCTGCATCAAGGCCTTTGTAAGCAGCTTGTGCAGTCCGAACATTAGAGCGTACTGTTACCATCATGCCTATATAACCGGCCAATGCAGAACCGACGGCCCCGATTACAAAACCTATTGCGGTCCAGACGCCCAGGAATAATAGCAATCCTGTAATTACCACACCGACAATTGCAACCGTCTTATACTCACGGGCAAGAAATGCAGCAGCGCCTTCCGCTACAGCGCCTGATATCTCCTGCATACGCGCACTGCCGGCATCCTGCTTGGATACCCATGCTGCCGTGATCAAAGCATATAGAACGCCAACTACACCGCAGATCAAACTAAATAAAATGATTGAACTCATTTATCCCTCCTTTTTTCAAACTTGCGTAGTGCTTCATAAGTGAAGACTCAGCATATTCACTTATCTCTTTACTTTCCACCCCCCTCCTCATCATAATCATGATTATCCTCAGAACTATAAGCTATTTTACGTCTGGTTCCCTCTCTATAGTCTTTGCATACACCATTGCAGCTGCGCGATAGGCCATATGAGCCATCTTCGAGAAAGGTGCATACGCAAACAAAAAGAAAACCACCACGAGATGTGAAATATATATAATATAAGACAGAAGCGCCAGATCCGCCAATCTCACCACCTGCGAGAGTATTCCTGTAGCCATTACCGCAAAAACGATATAAATAAACAGCCAGTCGTAATATCCGCCTTTGCCGGCTATTTCCTCGTTTTTCTTCCTGTTTATAATAACCATGACAATACCCACCAGCAGCATAATGGCGCTGGCGTTTCCAAGCCACTTGACAGGATCGGATAATGGATACGGGGATGGCCCAAGCAGCCACGGGTAAGGTGTTTTTCCCATTGCATGCATTATCTCATAACCGTACAAATAAAGAACCGCCCATGCAGTCGTTATAGAAAGTCCGATAAAACTGAACAAAACGAGCATATGCGCCAATTTCCTGGCGATAGTCACATTGCAAAGCTCAAACCGCCTGTGAGCCAGTATATCACCAATTGTTGCTGTTACAGCACTTATAATACTGCCCTTCGGTTTTATGCCTGTTGTCTTTATCATGTCTTTCCAGTACCTGTAAACACCTATGGCCAGGGAAAATACGGCAAAAAAGAAAATCGGAACAAAAACCCCATCGATGTAATACGACTTGATCAGGGATGAGTATGCGATCTTTCCGGCGTCATTCCTTATAGATTCGAGATTCAGATGACCAAGGCCTGCAAGGATTATAAGGAAAATTACCGTAGGCACAGCAAGCAGAAAGACAAGCGCTCCCGGTTTATTGACTATTTTACCCAAAAACCTTGGCACCGAATAAGTTTCTATTGTCATTTTCCTTATCGCATTAAGCACCTCGCCGGGCTTTGCCCCTCTGGGACAATAGGCAGTGCAGTCACTGCACTGATGGCAGAGCCATACATCGGGGTTGCCTATAAGTTTGTCCTTTAAGCCCCATTGCGCATAGATCATCTCTTTTCTCGGGAACGGGTTGTCAGGTGGAGTCACGTGGCACACCACTGAGCATGTCGCACATTGGTAACATTTCTTGACTGATTCTCCTCCGCCTTTGATGATCTCGTTAACAAATGCCAGATCAGGCGATGCAATAATGGAATCATCCTTAACGGGTTCAGTTGCTGCTTCTTCCACCTTTGTTTCCGGAGTTTCTGCTTTCACTTGTTCCATATATATCCTCCCTATTGCTTACAGGTCGCAGGCAATCCTGTTCTACATTTCCTTGAACGGATTATGCCCTATTTCTTTGACTTTTTCGACAAAGGCGTTAATCATGTCGGGCAGTTTATCGTATTCCGAAATAGCCACCTGCATCATGTTAACCCTGTCCGACTCAAGCTGGAGCCTGTCGAGGGTCTCACCGACCTTGCTGAAACGCGTATTTGCAAGTTCACTGCCCTTTATAAAATGACACTGATAGTTCTCTCCGAACTTACATCCAAGGAGAAGGAACCCGTCTATCCCTTTCGAAAAGCCGTCAGCAAGCCAGACAAGGTTCAAGCCTCCAAGGCATCTCATGGGAATAAAACGAACACTCGGGTCTATGGCCTTACGGTTAAGACCGACAGTATCGAGGGCAGGATAAGCATCGTTTTCACAGACCAGACATATAATCCTGAATTCTTCTTCAGGAACATCAATAGACTTTATTATCGAGCCGATCATGTCAACGCTGTAATCCTTGAATGAAACAATCCTTTCAGGGCATGCTCCCATACATGTTCCACAACGTCTGCACCTGTTCAGCATATAAGTAGGAATGCCTTTTGCGTCCTCTTCGATCGCTCCGAACGGGCATTCCTCAGTACATCTCTTGCAGGCCGTGCACCTTATAAGCTGGGGATCCGGGAATGTCAGATCCCAGGCTCTGGGATGAACCGCCATACCTTTTGCCACATGATCGATGCACTGTATTGCCTTAAAGGCTGCCCCTGCGGCATCTTCCTGCGCTTCAGTCATATTCATCGGCTGCCTTACAGGACCCGCAGCATATACCCCTGTCCTTCTGGTTTCGTACTGGAAACAGACAAAGTTCGAATCTGCAAAACCTACCGCACCTTCAAGCGAAGGAAGCTCAGGCCCCTGCCTGTAATCGAGATTCAGGATAAAGTCAGGTTTTGGCGTCGACTCCAAATACGCTTTTTTAGCCTCATCACCTTTCGCAGCCGCCAGGGTTATACCGTCGAGGTATTCCTGCGGACCCCGCGTAGTCGGGACCATCCCGGTTGCAAGCACCACGAGGTCTGCCTCAACTTTAATCTTATCCCCCAAAAGGGATTGTTCCATCATAACGTATAAATTTCCGTTCCCGGCATCGGAAACGCCCGTAACCTCACCTTTTGTCAGCATGATGCCCGGGTCGTTCTGTGCCTCTTTATAAAAAGCTTCAAGTCTGCCGGGTGTTCTCATGTCTTTATATAGAATCATTGCGAGTGCATCCTTATTCTGTCTGACATATTTCGCCTGTTTCAGGGATGTTACACAACACAGGGAGGAGCAATAAGTCAGATGGTCAGGATCTCTTTGACCAGCACACTGAATAAAGGCCACCTTTTTTGCCTCTTTACCGTCAGAAGGCCGGGCAATAGTGCCTTTCTTTGCTATCTGCTCAAATTCAATATTCGTAACAACATCCTTATACTGGCCGTAACCGAGATGGCCAAGCTTCGAAGCGTCATAAGGTATCCATCCGGTTGCAACGACGATCGCACCGATCTTGACAGTATCGGTCCCGCTGCCGGATGCGATAGTCACATCGTACAGACCCGGCTGTCCCACTGTTTTTTCGACCTTTGCGGATTTATATACTTTAATATTCGGATTGCTCTCGACTTCCTGAACAACCTTACCTATATCGGTATCGACAATCAGAGGTTCTTTATAGTCTCTCGTAGGAATCTTTTTATATAATTTATTGGCAAAACCTCCCAACTCCGGCTCCTTCTCGACCAGAACAACCTGATATCCGGCCTTTGCCGCATCGAGGGCTGCAGTCATTCCTGTAATACCACCGCCAATGACCAATATATTTTTGCTGAGGTTTTCAAGAATTGAGGGTTCCGGCAAAGCGCCCTTCTGTGCCCGGATGGCCCCCATGCCAATATAATCTTCTGCCAGACTCTGGGTGTCATCAGTATTAGGAGGCTGCATCCATGCAACAAATTCGCGGATATTAACCCTCTCCGTTATACAACCCGGAAAATCAAACTCCTCATATTTAACACGCGGGGAGCATGCAGCGATTATTACAGTATTGATGCCGTTTTTCTTGATATCGCTGTTGATCAGCTGCAATCCATCGGAACTGCAAAGGATATCATGAGTCTTGATGTTCTCCTCTTTTACCATACCGGATTTTGCAGATTTTGCAAGTTTCTCTATATCAACGGATTCTCCGATTCCACAACCCTTACAGATATAAACACCGAATTTCTTTTCCATCCCCTACCTCCTATTCACGCTCTGGATGCACTTGATTGCTACACCCGTTGCATCCTGAACTGACCTTGCAACATCCGCAGGGCTTTTCAATGTTCCCACGGCGTATATTCCATTCTTGAGCGCCGCATCGTCAACGAGACCGTCGGGTGTGTATGAAATAGCAGTTCCGACCTTTGAAGACTTTGTCGATACATCCATTCCGGTAGCAAGCACTACCATATCGAAGGAAGCCTTTATTTTGCCTCCGCCGTATACGTCTTCAACTTCCACAATAACATCTTTTGTTGCAGGATTTTCGGTAATGCCTGCAACTTTACCCTTCGTAAAGGTGACATTCGGATCGTCCTTTATCTTCCAGTAAAATCTGGGCTCATACAATCCCGGCGTCCTGATGTCTATATAGAAGATCTGTACTTTTGAATCAGGGTATTGCTCTCTGATGTACATGGCATGCTTTAATGAAGCCAGGCAGCATACGTAGGAGCAGTAGTGGAGATGGTTTTCATCCCTTGATCCCGCGCACTGTACAAAGGCGATATTTTTCACTTCCTTCCCATCGGAAGGACGAACAATCTTTCCCCTGGTAGGCCCGTCAACCGACGATATCCTTTCCATCATCATATTTGTTATGACATTCTTAATTTTCCCGGAACCCAGGATGTCGAGCTTATTCATATCATATGGATTCCATCCTGTGGCAAGTACGACTGCTCCGACCTTCAGACTGATTGTTTCAGGTTTCATTCCGAGGTCGATCGCGTCGTATTTACAAGCATCGAGGCATGGCTTCATGCAGTCTTTGGAACATGCCTTGTCATCAATAACATACTTGAAAGGGAATACCTGCTCAAAAGGAAGGTATGCCGCCTTTGTCTTATCCATGCCGAAATTAAACTCATTGTCACGGGAAGACGGACAGGCCTGGGCGCATGCATCACATCCGACGCACCTGTCGTTCACAAATCTTGGGTTCAATTTTACCGTAACGTCAAAATTTCCTTCCTCACCCTTGATGTCCTCGACCTCGGCAAGAGTATAATACTTGATCCGCGGGTTGTTCTTAATCCTCTTGAACTGTATTTCCAGACCGCAGTTGGGTGGACAGAGTTTCCAGAAATACTTGCTGATCTGTGCAACTCTTCCGCCAAGATATGGGGATTTCTCAACTATATAAGCATCCAATCCTGCCTCTGCTGCTTCAATTGCAGCAGTAAGGCCGCTCATACCCCCTCCTATTACAAGAACTCTCCTATTTTCTGCCATAGTAACCCTCCTTTAGGGCAGTAAGTCACAAAGTGAATGTTATCACTCATAACCGTCTCTTTGTAACCTACTAATTAAACGGAGACAATTATAGCATAATCGCAAAAAAAATGTTGTTTTTTGTTGTAATAAAAAAATTGGGGAGGGCTTTGCCCTCCCCAGCAGATATTCAACTACGGAAACATCTGAACGTACGGCACTTTCTTAAACTCCCATGTATTGGACTCTGCATTGTACTTGGAATTAGTGAAACACTTCCAGTTGGCATCATCGATCTTGTTGAAGTCGCCCCTGTAGTAGTAGCCGGGGTATCTGGACTCTTCCCTGAAAAGGATGTGCCGTGCATGAGCCTCGACCGATAGAATTCTGTGGTAGTTTTCGAAGCACCTCAACAGCTCGTGGAGGTTTGCTGCCGCCATTTTATTGCAATCCTCCTTGAGAAGTTCGAGCAGCTTGAGACCCTCTTCGAGCATGGTCCTTGAAGTCATATACCATACTGAGCATCCGCCGAAGTACTCATCAGCGATTTTCATGAGCCTCGCCTGGATTGCCTTCGGCCCGATGAAATAAGGGTTCACAAGGGGATCGGTCGTGTAGGTTTTATATTTCTCATACACTTCGAACGGCAGATAGAGTTCAGCCGCAATCTCGTCAAGTGACAGCTTCGGCGCCGGCTTGTAGTCCGGGTTGTCGAGTATGTAGGCTATTGCAGCCTTGGCAGCCATTCTTCCCTCGGCATGTGAACCGGATGAGAACTTATGGCCTGATGCGCCAACACAGTCGCCTGACATAAAGAGACCAGGGACAGTGCTCATCCTGTTATATCCCCAGGTGTAATGTTCCGGAGTGCCCGGAAGGTCGCCAGGACCACTTACCCAGAATCCTGCGCAGCCGGCGTGTGAACCGAGGAGATAAGGCTCTGTAGGCATAATCTCGGAGGGGACTTTATCGGGCTCAACATCCTTTGACGCCCAGAGTGAAGCCTGTCCGATAGCCATATCGAGAAAGTCTTCCCATGCCTCTGCCTCAAGGTGCTTGATCTTCTTTGCGCCTTCCTTTTCGCCGAGTTTCTCTTTCATGTTCTTGGAGATTTCGGCCATGGCAGTATGGGTATTCATAAGAATAGGGCCTTTTCCGTCTTTCATTGCCCTCATCATCAGGTGATTTCTGATGGCTGTACCCATATTCTTGGCGTAGTCGCCGTATCTTGCCACTGCATCATCAAAGTACTCTTTATTGGTGCAATAGTCTTCGCCATAGCTGTCAGTCGCCTTGGCCTTGAAGAACAGGAACCAGGCGCCGACCGGACCATAACCGTCCTTGAATCTTGCTGGTACGAACCTGTTCTCCATAAGGGTCAGCTCAGCACCGGCCTGCATGCCAAAGGCAAAACCCGAACCGGCGCAGAACACCGGGTACCAGGTTCTTCCCAGGCCTTCACCTACCGACCTCGGTCTGAAGCAATTGACTGCTCCTGCAGTTGCGCAGAGCATCGCTTTTGCTTTAAAGGAATATATTTTATTTTCTCTGGTGCTGAAACCGATGGCTGCTGCTACGTTCTTGCCATTGGTATCCATAACAGCCTTAACGATGAATACCCTTTCAAAAAGGTTCTCTGCCATACCAGTTGCAACCTTGTTGGTCTCCAGGGCCTTTTTCGCTGCCTCGGCAACGACAACCTTATAGGATTCGCCGTTGATCATGATCTGCCATTTACCGGTTCTCACCGGTGTACCACCGTCTTGCAGCATGGCTTTCCCGGCGTCTCTGGCCTGATGTCCGTCCATTGAGAAACCGTCGTCGCCTTTTTTCCAGATCGGCAGTCCCCATTCCTCGAACAGATGGACTGAGTCATCAACGTGTCTTCCGAGATCAAATACGAGGTCTTCCCTGATAATGCCCATCAGGTCATTTCTGACATATTTGACATAATCAGCAACCTTGTTTTCACCGACATAGGTATTGATAGCGGACAGACCCATTGCAACGGCGCCGCTTCTGTCTGTTGCAGCCTTGTCAACCATAACTACTTTCATGCCTTTTGCGTTAGCCCAGCGGCACGCCTCGAAGGCTGCGCCGCAACCGGCCATACCGCCGCCGAGGATGAGAAGATCGCATTCAACCTCGGTAACTGCAGGCTTCTGACAATATGAAAATGTACAAGTTTCTTTTTCCATTAATATTCACCTCCTTAATTATTCAGTTCTTGCAGGCTTTGTGAATAAGCCGGGCTGCTTGATTGTTGCAAAATCAGGCTCGGGCTTTCCTGCATAAGCATCAACAGAACCCTCTACAGTGGTCCTGATAGGGAATTTAAACCTCTTGGTCAGACCGCTCCTGAACTTGATTGTCCACATGATAGCGTCAGAACCTCTCATCGGTATTGTGCTGCTGCCGAGGGGAACGAAGTCTGAATAGCCTCTTACCTCGACTGCCTGCTGAGGGCATATCTTCACACAGTTAAAGCACTCCCAGCACTGCTCCGGTTCCTGATTGTAAGCCTTCATTTTTTCTCTGTCGAGCGCCATCAGATCGTGAGGACAGATATACTGACATGCAGTCTTGTCCTGCGCCTTGCAACCGTCACACTTTTCAGTAATTACAAAACTTGGCATCTAAATACACCTCCTTTTATTGTTATAAGTAAAAGCTTGATGAAAAACTATAACTGAAAATCCGACTGTCTTCCACCTCCTTTCCTTTCTTAATATCTCAAATACGCAGGTATTAACAAGGTTAAGTACCCCTTATTAATACCTGCTATATCTAAATGTAGATACCCATTCAGAACATCAGGCACCTTTTATCTCAATTCACTTCGAAAACCTATTTCTTCTCGCCCTCTGCATACTTATGCAGCTTGATCTCGACCTTTTCAGTCAGACCCTGATAGTACTCTTTCAGAATGTTCAGCACCTCGATGCGGCTGAACTTCGGGGTAACTTCTTCGCCTTCGGAAAGCATCTTTCTCAGCTTAGTTCCGCTGAGCATAACCCTGTCGTCTTTGCCGTGCGGGCAGGTCTTCATCGAGGCCATGCCTTCACATGCGTTGCAGTAGAAGGTCCAGTCGATTTTAAGCGGCTTGGTCTCAAGAGCATCGGCCGGGATCTCTTCAAATATCTTCTGTGCATCAAACGGGCCATAATATTCGCCGACGCCTGCATGGTCACGGCCTACGATCAGATGGCTGCATCCGTAATTCTGCCTGAATACTGCATGCAGAAGGGCCTCTCTCGGACCTGCATATCTCATATCCAGAGGATAGCCGCCTACCTGAACCGTGTTCTTGACGAAGTATTTCTCGACGAGCACGTCGATACATTTCTGGCGGACATCCGAAGGAATGTCGCCCGGTTTCAGTTTTCCGAGGAGCATATGGATATAAACGCCGTCGCATACTTCGACCGCAATTTTTGCGAGAAACTCATGCGAGCGGTGCATAGGGTTTCTGGTCTGGAACGCTGCCACGCGGCTCCAGCCTTTTTCCTCAAATGATTTTCTCGTCTCGGCAGGGCGCTGATAAAGACCGGGATATTCAGTCGGGAAGGTGCCTTCGCTGACGACCTTGACCGGGCCTGCCAGGTTAAATTCCGGCTGGTCCATAACCATCTTGACCCCGGGGTGCTCAACATCGGTGGTCTTGTAAACCTGCTGACACTCATACGCCTTGTCTATGGTGTACTTCTCGTTGACCTTCATGGTCGCCATAATTTCGTTGAATTCTGTTGAGAAGAGTGCAATCTCCTCACCCTCTTTGATGCCGTCTGCATCAGCTTTTGAGGCGGAGACCGTTACCGGAATCGGCCAGAACTGCCCGTCAGCCATTTTCATATCCGCGCAGACGCCCTTCCAATCGGCCTTTGTCATGAAACCGGTGAGTGGCGTAAAGCCGCCGATACCCATCATAATAAGGTCGCCGGTTTCACGTGAGCTGATATTAACCTTCTTCAGCCCTGCTGCTTTTTTCTTTTCTGCTTCCAGTTCTGCTCCTGCAAGTAAAAGCGGTTTAAGCTTTTTCTCTTTGCCCAGTGGATTCACTAAAGCCATTTCATAATCCTCCTTAGTTATATTTTCAAGACCAAGCTTGAATTCTCTATTTAAGCCCGAGAGCTTCGGTTACCTTCTTGAATATCTCATCAATGCTGCCAGTTCCGCTGACCGATTTCAGGATTCCCTTATTCCTGTAATAACCGATCAAGGGCTCTGTCTGCGCGGTGTATACCTCAAGTCTTTTCTTGATGGTAGCTTCTTTATCGTCGTCCCTCTGGTACAACTCTCCGCTGCACTTGTCACAAACGCCTTCTTTCGCCGGGGCCTTAAAATAAATATTGTACATCTGGCCGCATCCCTTGCATGTCCTTCTTCCTGTAAGTCTTTTCATCAGATCGTCAAGAGGCACATCAACACTTAGTGCCGCAGTGAGCGACATGTCCATTGATGCGAGCATTTTGTCCAGCGCCTCTGCCTGCGCGGTATTCCTGGGAAAACCGTCAAGAATATACCCCTTTTTACAATCGTCCTGTTTCAGCCTCTCCTGAACCATACCTAATACGACACTGTCAGGTACAAGCTCGCCTTTATCCATATACGATTTTGCCTCTTTGCCAAGAGCAGTTCCTGCAGCCACAGCTGCCCTTAAAAGATCCCCTGTAGAAATCTGAGGCATGCCGTATTTTTCGATAAGTATCTTCGCCTGCGTCCCTTTTCCGGCTCCCGGTGCACCAAGCAACACAATTCTCATAGTTTAACCCCCGAATAGTATTTTTTAGAAAATTTACAATACACTGCTACGTCTGGGATAACAACCTGTAAACAAAGCAAAAAAACAGAATAATTTGTCTAATTACAAAAACTTGGCTGCGGCAGAGCTAAAATTTAATTAAAAAAATGGACACTTAACTATATTATTCCGCATGTTTTAAGTCAAATTCATATTTTTGATATATAGATAAGATTTCCTTATCACTCAACTCTGAATTATTAATCAAGCTGCTAATCCATGTTCACGTCTCAGGAATTGCCGGAACTCTCTGAGAGCCTTCCCCCTGTGGCTTATGGAATCTTTCTGTTCCGGGGTCATTTCCGCAAATGTTATATCATACCCCTCAGGATAAAATACCGGGTCATATCCAAACCCATCAGACCCCTTCCGTTCTGTTCCAATTGTGCCCTCAACATCGCCATAAAAGGTAACAACATTTTTTTCATTTAAAGCTAATGCTATACAGCATACAAAACGCGCCTTCCTTTCGTCTTTTGCAACCAGACGCATTTCAAGAAGTAATTTTTCAATATTCCTTCTGTCATTAGCACCTTCACCGGAATATCTTGCGGATAAGACTCCCGGAGCCCCATGCAAAGCATAAACTTCAAGTCCGGAATCATCAGCAAGTGCAGGGTTGCCGGTACATTTTGCAACAGCAAGAGCTTTCTTGACCGCATTTTCTTCAAAAGTAACTCCATCCTCTTCTACTTCCGGACAAGACGGGAAGTCATCAAGATTCAAAATTGCAACAGGTATGCCGGCAGTAATCCTAGCAATTTCTTCGATCTTCTTTTTGTTCCTTGTAGCTAAAACCAGTTCCAAAGCGCTCCTTACCGGATTAACCGATGTCTTAAATGCAAGCTCCGGATTTGGATTTATAACATAATAAAGATGATAAACTCAATATACTGGTAACCCTTCAGTAACGGGCGGCGTATACCCTGCTTTGGAAAAGGGGTGGGCATGGGGAAATAGCGCTAATTTAAGGATTATTCCAAGCCAGTCATAACCAGAGCCTTGTGGTTGTCATTCCACGGCTTGACCGGGGAATCCAGCCTTGAAGCCCATAGATGCCCCGATCATCCGTCTTAAGTATCGACGGACGGAGCATGACGGTGAGTTGTTACTTCCGTCCAAATGGCCGCTTGAAAAAGTTCCCGGTTCTCTGCTAACATTTGCAAATGCCTGAGGACATTAAAAAGGCAGGTTTGCTCGTCAGAACCATCGCCAAAATCCTCGACTTCATCATAATAGCAGCAGCCTTAGAGATAATTCCGAAGGCAGGTTTTTTTGCAGGACTTGCCTATCTTCTGATCGGCGATGGCCTTTTTGACGGGAGAAGCCTGGGGAAAAAACTGATCGGGATCAAAGTAGTATCAGCAGACATGCTTACTCCCTGTTCTTTCAGAGAATCTATTTTGAGGAACAGCACGTTTGGTATCGGTTTTATTTTATATAAGGCAATGTGGTTTGGATGGATATTTATTTTTGTTGCAGTTATAATTGAATTTCTAATACTATTGGGAAGCAGGGAACAGAAGCGTCTTGGCGATGAAATCGCAAAAACCTTCGTTATTGACACCCCTCAGTATAAACAGGAGGCATGATGTTTTTTCATAAAATACTCGGATTGTTTTCGAATGATCTCGCAATAGATCTTGGAACCGCAAATACTCTCGTTTACCTTAAAGGCAAGGGTATCGTCTGCGATGAGCCGTCGGTAGTGGTAATAAGAAGAGACGACAAGAAACCAATAGCCGTCGGAGCCGAGGCAAAGCGGATGCTCGGCAAGACTCCTGCCAACATCATTGCTATCAGACCTATGAAAGACGGGGTTATAGCGGATTTCGATGCCACCGGAGAGATGCTGAAATATTTTATAACCAAGGTGCATAACAGAAGAAGTTTTGTATCTCCGAGGGTAATTATAGGTGTTCCCTCAGGTATAACTCAGGTTGAACAGAGGGCTGTTAAGGATGCTGCACAGGTCTCGGGGGCCAGAGAGGTCTATTTAATTGGAGAACCCATGGCGGCGGCTGTCGGAGTAGGTCTTCCTGTTGGTGAGCCCTCCGGGAACATGATTGTTGATATCGGCGGAGGCACTACCGACGTTGCAGTAATATCACTCGACGGTGTTGTCTACAGCAAGGCAGTCAGGGTTGGCGGTGATAAAATGGATGAGGCTATTATGGCTTTCATCAAGAGGAGATACAATCTTATGATAGGAGATATGACCTCCGAGCAGATCAAGATCAATATCGGATCCGCTTATACTAACGCCGGCAGCGATAAGCGGGTTATGGAGGTTAAGGGGCGGGATCTCATTTCCGGCATACCAAAAACACTCACAATCAATGAAGCGGAGATTCAGGAAGCCCTTGCAGAGCCGGTTAACATAATCCTTGATACAGTCAAAGTCGTCCTGGAGAATACACCCCCTGAACTCGCTTCGGATATTGTGGATAAGGGGATTATACTGGCAGGTGGCGGAGCCCTTCTCAGGGGACTCGACCTGCTTATACGTGAAGAGACAGGACTTCCCGTCTTCGTAGCGGAAGATCCTCTGACAGCGATTGTGCGCGGTGTAGGTAAAATGCTTGATGAGATTGATCTGCTGAAAAGAGTTGCTCTTTCTCTGTAATGCCTAAGAAGTGGCTACTTCTTTTCCTTTTTGTCATCATAACCCTGGGGTTGATGACATACCAAAGCAACAGGCAGCGCTGGTTCCCGCTTAAATTCCTCAATAATACTTTCAATGTATTTCATGATCTCAGGCATTCTTTCATGGATTCGGTGAAATCGCCCTTTCGGAAGATGCTTATCAGGGAGGAGGAAAACAGCAGGCTGAAAGAAGAGCTTGCAAAACTGCTCCGCGGGCATGAGGAATGCAGGGAAGTCCTGCTTGAAAATAAAAGACTGAAAGACCTCCTGTCGCTTAAAGAGATAGAGCAGAGGTATATAACAAGCGCACACGTGATTGCGAGAAGCACCGACAGATGGTCGAACACTTTCATTATAGATAAGGGCGCGACAGATGGGATCGAAAAAGATATGGCAGTGGTCTCAAATCAGGGGCTGGCGGGAAAGATATCCGGCGTATCCGAATCTTATTCGCATCTCCTGCTTCTGACCGACATGAGTTTCTCGGCGGCTGCAAGGCTTCAGGAAAGCAGGATAGAGGGCGTATTGACAGGCACAGGTTTCAGAAAATGTACGCTGAAATACATCCCCTATGAGGAAGAAGTAAAAAAAGGGGATATTGTAATAACATCCGGGCTTGACCTGCTTTTCCCGCCTGGCATCCCTCTCGGATACGTATCCAAGGTTGATAAAAGCAATATTGGCATCTTCCAGAAAATCGAAGTGCTTCCTTTTGTTGACAGCACACGGCTTGAAGTCGTTACAATAATAAAAAAGGGATGAAGGTCCTGCTATGGGCAGCCATCGGCTTCTGTGCCTTCCTTGCTCAGGCAAGCATTTCTATCTTTGATATCACCCCAAACCTTACCATTGTTCTGGCATTTTATGCAGGCACAAGGGAAGGTGAAATAAAAGGATTGTTTTACGGGTCGCTTATAGGAACTGTTGAAGACAGTCTGTCGGAGGCGTTTCTCGGGCCTCACCTCTTGAGTAAAGGGCTTGCAGGATATCTATCATCCCTGGTTTACAGCAGATTTTTCATATGGACGCCTCTTTTGGGAGTCATCAGTATAGTAATATTTACTTTTGCGGACGGCATAATTGTTTTTATGCTGAGGAGCATTTTTGACAGGATGCCTGCAGGTGTAGGAGCAGCCTTTTACGTGATATTAATTCAGTCTTTAATGAATGCTCCTTTCGGTCTGTTTCTGAAACCCGGGAACAGATAACGACAGGTGCCGTCTGGAATATTGCAATGGACAGAACTAACGGACACGAAAAAATCATTTTTATAAGTTTCATAGTTATTGCAGCTTTTCTTCTGCTGGCAATGAGGCTATGGCAATTGCAGATACTGCAGGGGAAGGAATACAGAAAAATATCTGAAGCCAACAGGCTGAGGATCATCAGTATTCCCGCTCCGAGGGGGATCATCTTCGACAGGAACGGGCTTCCGCTTGTTGAAAACTCTCCTTATTTTTCGGCATCAATTGTCCCAAACGAATTTGATAAAGACAGGGTTGTTCCGCTTTCCAGAATCCTGAATCTGCCGGCAGAGGAAATATTCGATAAGCTCAGTAAAAACGACCTGGGTACTTTTATTCCTGTTAAGTTGAAACAGCGGCTCTCATTTAATGAAATCGCCTATATTGAGGCAAGGCGTTCCGATTTCCCCGGGCTCATAATTGAAACAGAAGTGGGCAGAGAATACATTTACGGAGATGTAGGTTCTCACCTTATAGGGTATCTCGGCAAGCTGACAACTTCCCAATTAAAAGACCCTGCCTTCAGGGACATACCGCCTGACATGTTCGTAGGACAGTGGGGCGTTGAAAAACTCTTTGACAGCTCTCTAAGAGGGGTCCCGGGCAACAGAATTATCGAAGTCAATGCATTAGGCAGAGAAATAAGATTAATCCAGGAAAAGCCCCCTGTTACAGGACAGGACATCGCACTTAGCATAGATATCCATATGCAGGAAGCTACAGAGAAGGCTTTTGGAGAGAGGGCGGGGGCCAGCGTCGCTTTGAGTCCGGATAACGGAGAAATTCTCTCCATAGTCAGTAAGCCCTCATTTGATCCGAATCTTTTCACGGATGGAATAAGTCAAAGTGAGTGGACGAATCTTATTAACAACAAAAAAAATCCGATGCTCAACAGGGCAATACAGAGTCAGTATCCCCCGGGGTCAACGTTCAAGATTGTCACCGCGCTCGCAGGACTTGAGGAAGGTGTTATTACTACCGATACAAAAGTCGAGTGCAGAGGTGTTATAAGCTATGGGAACTGGCATTTCGGATGCTGGCAAAAAAACGGGCATGGGGTGGTCTCCCTTCACCGCGCTATTGCGGAATCATGTGATGTTTTTTTCTACGAGACCGGCAGACGTCTGGGAATTGACAGGATATATGATTATGCCATAAAACTTGGGTTGGGTAAAAAAACAGGGATTGAAATCGGGAAGGAGCGGGCCGGGCTGATACCTAATTCCAAATGGAAGCTGGAAACCAAAAAGACAGGATGGTATCCTGGCGAGACCCTTCACGCGGCAATCGGACAGGGCTATGTCACCGCAACCCCGCTTCAAATGGCTGTTATGACAGCCACTGTTGTGAATGGCGGGATTCTTTACAAGCCGATCCTGCTTAAAGATGCGCCGCCGGTCGTTCAGGCCCGGCTTCAATTAAGCCATAAGAACCTTGAAATTATTAAAAACGGCCTTCTCGGCGTTGTTGAAGACCCCGGAGGCACGGGATGGGCGGCAAGATCCGGGATGGTTGATATCGGCGGCAAGACAGGAACATCACAGGTGGTATCAATTAAAAAAAGCTCCAGATATCTTCCCGAGCAGTTCAGGGACCACGCCTGGTTCGTCGCATTTGCGCCTTTCGAAAAACCTGAAATAGCCTTATCAGTGCTTGTTGAACATGGCGGACACGGCGGGGGCGCTGCTGCACCGATTGCAAAACAGGCAATAGAAGCATACATGAATTCTAAGAAAAACATGCAGGCAGCGCCTCCGGATTCTTTACAGTAAACTCTAAGGATGAAAAAACTTCTTTTCATATTATTTCTTCTGTTTCATTCAGTCGCCTTTTGCGGTGAGTATCTCGATGTAACCGAAAATACAAACGTTTCGCTGCCGGCAGATTTATACTACAAAAAAGATTACAGGGTACAGTGGTGGTATTTTACGGGTCATCTGTTTGATACCGGAGGAAGGGAGTTCGGCTACGAACTCACCTTTTTTGCAGTAAACGTCCAGAAACGCAAATACATTTCGCAGTTCGGCGTAAACCGCATATACATAACTCATTTTGCGATTTCAGACATTCATGGGAAAAGGTTTTATTTTTCAGATAAGGCGGATGCCGGCGCCTATGGGTTTGCCGGTGCAGAAGATGAATATCTAAGAGTATGGATTGATAACAATGTTCTGGAACAACAGGAAGGGATATTCCATATCAGAGCTTCAGACAGGGAAAAAACAGTTAATCTGCGTTTAATACCCGGGAAACCTGTTGTATTGAACGGCGATAATGGCTACTCAAGAAAATCGGAGGAGTCAGCACTTATAGCCTCCCTCTATTTTTCATACACAAATTTGAGAACAGAGGGGAATTTAACCATAGGGGATAATGTTTTCAGGGTAAAAGGCAAAAGCTGGTTTGACAGGGAGATATCGTCACGCGGGCTGGGGCAGCAGAAAACCGGGTGGGATTGGTTTGCGATACAGCTCGACGATAACCGGGAAATAATGCTTTATATAATTAGAAACAGAGACGGTTCAGTTGACAGGTTTTCATCCGGTACATTTGTGCATAGGGACGGTTCATACAAATATCTGACGAAAGATGATTTCTCGCTGACCGTCTCAGACCATTACAGTTCGAAGAAGACCGGCGCCAGATATCCGTCCCGATGGGAAATCAGGATTCCATCCGAGGATATAATCTTAAGGATTACCCCACTCATGGAAGACCAGGAAATACTGGCATATTCTTCAACCGGTAACCACTATTGGGAGGGAGCGTGTATTGTTGAAGGTTCGGCACGTGGAAGGGCATATGTCGAGATGACGGGATATTAAATAGTGTCTGGTTATAAACGTCATAGTTTACCACCCTCCCCACCCCCTTCCGTCCTACGTATTGACGGACCTCCCATCAAGGGAGGCGTAATTTCCCCTCTATCAAGAGGGGCCAGGGGTGTGTCTCCCTCTACCCTGGTGGGAGAGGGTTAGGGTTAGGGTGAGGGGGTCGAGAATATGATAAAACTCGAAAAAGTCGAAAAATATTTCGGTGATCATAAGGTACTGAAGGACATCGACCTCGTTGTAAAAAAGGGCGAATTTGTCTCCATCATGGGAAGTTCAGGGTCGGGCAAATCCACTCTGCTGAATCTCATCGGAGGCATGGACAGGCCGGATAAGGGAACAATCATTGTGGACGGGGAAACCGTTTCTTCATTCACCGACGAGAGACTCACCCTTTATCGCAGGAGAAAGATAGGCTTTATATTCCAGTTCTTCAACCTGCTTCCGAATATTACGGTCTTCGAAAATATATCGATGCCTCTGTTGCTGGCGGGAACCTCGAATTATGATAAGGTCATGTCATATATAAAAAGAACCGGCCTCAGTGGAAAAGACAGGCATTTCCCGCACCAGATGTCCGGTGGCGAACAGCAGCGCGTTGCCATTGCAAGGGCGCTTATTCACGACCCTGATATCATTCTGGCCGACGAGCCGACAGGGAGTCTCGACAGTGAGACAGGAGGGCTGATAATGGACCTTATCAGGGATCTTGCAGAAGAAACCCGGAAAACAGTCATCCTCGTCACCCATGAAGCTTACATATCAGAATATTCAGAAAGGATCGTAAGGATAAAAGACGGGACACTATCCGTATGAAATTTCTGAAACTCCTCAGGTTCATCATCCTCAGGAATCTTGGACAGGAAAAATTCTTTACTTCTCTTTCGATAATAGGCATTGCACTGGGCATCGGACTGTTCACCGGCGTCAAGGTAGCCTCAGACCGTGCAATTGAATCTTTTGAATCCGAAATCAGAGGTATAAATCCGCATGCAAATTTTCAGATTCTTGATGTTTCGGGTCTTGACTTCGACGAGCGTGTTTATAAAGACATCCGGAGCCTCGAGGAAAACAGCCTTCCGGTCTTAAAAACATTCGGTTATCTGTCCTCAGTCAGGGACACGATCGACATCAACGGCATTTATACCGCAAAGGCACTTCAGCTTTTCGGCCCCGCAAACTCCCGCAACATTGACCTTGAAGCTTTCTACCGGGAGATTAACGGGGTTATGATTACGAAAAACTTTTCGGAAAAGCATCACCTTAAAGAGGGTGATATCCTGACAACACTGGTTTATGACAAAGAATACCGGCTTAAGGTTCTGGCTGTAGAGGATTTTCCGTCTCTTCTGCCCAACACCGTAATCATGGATATCGGCAATTTTCAGGAATACTTCGGCAAGACCGGATTTCTGACAAGAATAGATCTTCTTTCAGAAGAAAAAACCGTTGATAGCATAAATAGGGCTTTGCCATCCAACCTCAGAGTCGAGAAAAAGGATCAGATTTTCAGGAACCAGAAGGCGCTGATAGCATCGTTCAGATATAACCTTCAGTTTATCAGCCTCATAGCCGTACTTGCGGGGATATTCCTGCTTTACAATTCAGTGTTTATCTCGGTCGTAAAGAGGAGGACCGAAATAGGGATTCTGAGAGGTCTCGGCACTGATAAAAAAACCGTGGTAATGCTCTTTATCGTTCAGGGAGTGATACTGGGCGCCATTGGTTCTCTGCTCGGCATAATCTTCGGACAGGTTGCTGCGTATTTTTCAGTGATAGCGGTCGAGAAGACAATATCGACAATGTACAGTACGATTCCCATAACCGATTATATGATTACAAAAGGCGATGCGATGACAGCTCTGTTTTTGGGTATTTTCATATCCGTCCTGGCTTCCGCCATCCCTTCTTACGAAGCATCAAGGATCAGGCCGAATGAGAGTTCAAGAGAAGGGTCATTTGAAGGCCGATACAGAAAATATCAGCCCGTTGTCTCACTGACCGGATTTCTTTTCATTCTGATCGGGATCATACTCTCGTATATGGATTACCGTTACATGCCTTTTTCATTTCCTTTGCTCGCTTTCACCGGCATTCTTTTCATAATCGCAGGTTTCACGTTCATCTCTCCCTTCTACCTGTCCATTGTATTGAATATCATGAAAAAACCCGTAGAAAAGATATTCAGGGCGGTCGGCAGTATTACGATAGGGGATATGCGCGGGAGTGTATACAGATTTTCTGTTGCACTTATGAGCGTGGCTATCAGCAGCGCCCTCATCATCGCATTTCTGACGATCATCTTTTCTCTGCGAAATTCCCTGACAGGCTGGATAAACAAATATATAACAGCTGATGTTTACATTAAACCGGCTTCATGCAAATCAAATTATTGCTTTTATCCCGTATCGGAAGAAGTGATCGATATCGCCGGAAGTCTTCCGGGAGTTGAAGGTATTGACAGATTCAGAGGAATGCAGATGGATTTTTTCGGAAAAAAAGTGACTGCCGGATTTGCCGATACAGGCGTCAAGAGAAAATTTATAAGCAGGAGGTATGAAGACCGGGAACATGAAAATATCCTTGAAGAAATGGAAGGGGACGAGCGGGTGGCAGGAATATCCGAGTATCTGAGCATAAGGTACGGACTCAAAAAAGGAGATATTATAAAACTTCAGACACCGGGGGGCGAAGCCGATTTCAGGATAAACGATATTTTTTCGAGCTACGCGACAACTTCAGGTTTCATATATATAGACAGGAAATGGCTTAAAAAATACTGGGGCATTGACGACACTACACAATTGGGTATTTATCTGAAGAATGATAAAGATGCGGGACAATTTATCCGAACACTGAAAGAAAAAATGCCGCCGGAATATTCGCTTGAAATATTCGACAACCAGGGGCTGAGAGACAAGGTGTTTGATATATTCAATAAAAGCTTTGCGATTACCTATGCCATCGAATTGATATCGATTATTGTATCGCTGATAGGGGTGGTGAATGCCCTTTTGGCGCTTGTTTTCGAAAGGAAAAGAGAGATCAGCATTCTTCGATACCTGGGAGCCGGCTGGCAACAGTTACAGCAGAATTTCATCCTATCGGCAGGGATTATAGGAATTACGGGGATATTGCTTGGTTCAATCCTCGGTGCACTTATGAGCGCCATCCTTATTCACGTAGTCAATAAGATATCTTTCGGATGGGAAATACAATTCAAAATGCCCTTCCTTTATCTGTCAGCTGTTACATTTCTTCTTTTCATAACAACATTAGCAGCAGGGCTTATTCCTTCAAGAGCAGCAAGACGTATAGAACCGAAAAAGTTCATCAGCTTCGAATGACCCGCCCATGAGCAAGGCCGATAATGAAATCGATATACGCTTGCATATCATCCACATGAAATATTTTAGCCTTTTCAGGCGCGCCCTCAAATACCTTATTGCGATCTATAACAACGTCCGCCATGCCGAGGACTCTCTCTGCGCCTTTTTTAAGTTCTCTACCCGGTCCCTTTACGAATACGACTATATCGGGCTTTAACACCTCTATTATGCTGTTCCCTTCAACGACTATACCCTCAAACTGCGCCAGCATTTCGACTGCCATATACGCGGTTTCAGCAAGTCCGGAAGACGGTGAAGAGACCCACAGGACCTTCCCGGCTCCGGCGTCCAGCATTTTTTTTGTGTCTTTCCCATCCTGGGAAATTAATTTTTCATCATCTGTTATGGAACTGAAAAGGGTAGTCTTTGTAAACTTTATGGCGCCCCATCCCGGGAGTTTTTTCAGAAGCATGGCAGCAAAAGTGGTTTTGCCGGCTCCGCTTCCGGAACCGCCGATTCCTATAATGACGGGGCGCATTTCAGTGACTCGACAATTTTATAGATATCCTGAAGCAGGAGAGGCAGATGCGATGAAAAAAGACTGCGCCGACACATTATAGCACCATAATGTGGCCAGCTAACCATTTGGAGGAATGAATCCGGCTTAAATCTGCGGTCACGTGTATAAGAAAGAAATCAGTCGATTTGCAGGCTTTTTTAATCGTGTCTGCCTCTCCTGCAATGCAACGTTAAGTTAAAATACTTACGCAACCCCGGCAGGAGCCTCTTCATAGGCTTTTTCAGTTTCCTTGTAACCGCATTCCCTGTTATGGCAGAAGAATGTTAAATCCCCCGCCTTGTTGCGTTTTTCGAGCAGAAATCCGGCGCCGCACCCCGGGCATTTTCTGTCGACCGGCTTATACCATGACGCAAATTTGCACCCTGGATAATTGCTGCAGCTCCAGAAATTTTTTCCTCTTTTAGAGCGCCTTTCGACAATATCCCCCCCGTCGTTGGGGCACTTTATGCCGGTGGAAAGGGGCTTGGTATTCTTGCATTCGGGATATTGTGAACAGGCCAGGAACTTCCCGAACCGCCCGGTTTTTATAACCATAGGGAAACCGCATTTCTCGCATTTCTCGTCTGTCTGCTGCGATGTTTTTTCTTCGCCGCCGGGCTGCTGGTCATCACCCTCCTGATGAATGGGCTTTGTATTTTTACATTTCGGATAACCGGTGCAGGCAAGAAACCTCCCGTGCCTGCCCCACCTGATCACCATCGGAAGTCCGCACTTCTCACAAACTTGTTCGGTCGGAATATCCTCCGGTTTTACCCGGTCCGTGGCTTTTGCAGCTGATGACAGCTCACTGCTGAACGGTTTATAGAAGTCCGTCACAACATCTATCCACTTCATTCTTCCGTCCTCGATATGGTCAAGTTCATCTTCCATCTTTGCGGTAAAATCCAGATCGATCAGCTCAGGAAACCTTTCTACGAGATAATTATTTACGACGACTCCGAGTTCTGTCGGAGAAAACCTGCCTTCAGCTTTCTGAACATATTTTCTGTCCTGAACTGTAGAGAGTATTGCAGCATAGGTACTCGGCCTGCCTATGCCTTTCTCTTCCAGGGCCTTGACAAGAGTAGCCTCAGTATACCGGGGCGGAGGCTGCGTAAAATGCTGCCTGGACTGAAGGTCGAGCAATTTTAATATTTCATCTTCCTTCAGCGCCGGTAATGTGGATCCATTTTCTTCCTCTATCTCGTCCTTCCCCTCGGTATAGAGCGCCATAAATCCTTCGAAGCGAACCACGGTTCCGGATGCCCGAAACTCGTAAACAGTCTGTTCCTTTCCTTTAACTCCCGCCGGTTCACGATTTACGATGATAAAAGTCGTCTGCTCAAGCTGCGCCGGAGCCATCTGGCTTGATATGAAACGATTCCATATCAGGAGATAGAGGGCATATTGATCTCTGGAAAGAAATTTTTTTATAGATTCAGGCCCCTTATCAGGATATGTTGGCCTTATTGCCTCATGAGCTTCCTGGGCCGATGACTTGCTTTTATATACAGGAGGGTTTTCCGGTATATAGTCTTTGCCATAAATATTTTCCACAAGTCTTCTAGCCCAGTCCTGCGCCTCCCTCGCAACCCGGTGAGAATCGGTACGCATATAAGTGATAAGTCCTACGGCTCCCTCTTCTCCAAGCTCAATACCTTCATAAAGTTGCTGGGCCACCATCATGGTCTTTTTTGCTGAAAACCTCAGTTTTCTGACCGCTTCCTGCTGCAGGGTGCTTGTGATAAACGGAGGATACGGCATCCTCTTCCGCTGTTTACGGTCTATTTTATCAAGTACAAATTTCCTGTCTTTAAGATCAGCAATGATTGTGTCGGCCGATTCATTATTTGGTATCAGGAATTTATTGTCGGCAACCTGATTGGCATCTTCTGACACACGGTAAATCTTCGAGAGCCTTGTCCGGAACTTCGGAGGCATGGAGCCTTCAAATTCCGCGCTTATACTCCAGTATTCCTCAGATTTGAATTCTTCTATCTCGCGCTCTCTGTCTGCAACCAGTTTTACAGCCACAGACTGGACCCTTCCGGCGCTCAGACCTCTTCTCACTTTTTTCCATAGCAGTGGACTGAGTCCGTACCCGACAAGCCTGTCGAGTATCCTCCTTGCCTGCTGTGCTTCAAACTTCTGCATATTGATCTTCTGCGGATTCTGCATCGCCTCAAGCACAGCGCGTTCAGTTATTTCATTGAAAATTATCCTGTAGATCTTCCCGTCCCCGGTGCCTTTTTTCTTATCGGCAATTTCCGATGCTATATGCCATGCTATGGCCTCCCCCTCCCTGTCAGGGTCGGGAGCAAGGTAAACAATATCAGCCTCTTTTGATGCCTTCTTAAGCTCCTTTATAATCTTTTCCTTCCCCGGGATGATGACGTAGCTGGGGCTGAAGTCCTTTTCAACTTCGACTCCAAGTTCTTTCTGGGGCAGGTCTTTTACATGACCGATAGAAGCCTTTACAGTAAATCCTTTGCCGAGTATTTTATTAATCGTCTTTGCCTTTGCAGGCGACTCAACTATGACTAAAGCATTCATGCAAGATAAAACCTCTTTCCTGTTATTTGTTTTACAGCGCCTTTAAGTTCAAGTCCGAGAAGTATGCCGAGCGCCTCTGACGACGCCAGTCCGCTCTCTCTGGAGATAATGTCTATCTGTTTAGGTTCGCCAGAGAGCAGGTTGCATACTCTCTTTTCTTCATCTGAGATACCCTCCCTGATGTTGTGTCTCGTTCTGAGGAAACCTTTAAGTACGGGGGAAAGCTCCTCTACTATATCCTCAGCCTTTCTCACAAGTATCGCCCCCCGCCTTAAAAGCTCATTTGTCCCTTCAGAGCAGCGCGAAGTAATATTTCCCGGTACTGCAAAAACCTCTCTGCCCTGCTCCGCTGCGTATCGGGCTGTTATAAGGGCGCCGCTGTCAAAAGTTGCTTCTACCACAAGCACGCCCAGCGAAAGCGCGCTTATCAATCTGTTCCTTCTGGGAAAATTCTCCTTTTCAGGCGGTGTGCCCGGAGGGAACTCGCTCATGGCACATCCACTCTTAACGATATTCTCCATCAGGGCTTTATTTTCCGGAGGATACGGTATATCAAGCCCTGAGCCAAGCACCGCTATAGTCCTGCCTCCGGCTTTCAATGCGGCTTTGTGTGCGATGGAATCCACACCTCTGGCCATTCCGCTCACAACAGTAAATCCGCATGATGCAAGCTCCTCTGAAATTTTTTCAGCCACTGAGGCCCCGTACTGCGTGAGTCTTCTGGAACCTACAACCGCAATTGCAAATTTGTCGTCCGGTATTAAGTCGCCCATGGTATATATAACAACCGGAGCATCCTGGGCCTCTCTCAGCATCTCCGGATATGCTGATTCCTGAAGACAGATAACCTTTATATTCCTGTCTTCCATCTCCCTGATCTGTCTTTCAATATCACCCCATGAAGAGAAATCCATGATCTTTCGGGCAATAACAGCTCCTATCCCTTCAACTTTCTTAAGATCATCAAGCCCCGCCCTGAATACCATCTCCGGGCTCGCAAATACGGACAGTAATTTTCTCGCCCTTACCGGTCCGACATCCGGCAGCAGCGATAATGCAATCCAGCAGGCCAGATCGGTTCGGGTATCGCTTGTAATGGAAATTCCTGTTTTCAAATATTCCTTTTTCGCTGCTTTTTCAAATTGCCCAGCTTTAATCTGAGTGCATTGATTTTTATAAACCCTTCTGCGTCCTTCTGATTATATACATCCTCTGCTTCAAATGTTGCAAGCTCAGGGCTGTAGAGCGAAAAAGGAGACTTCCTTCCCGCTACGCAGCAGTTTCCCTTATATAGTTTAAGCCTCGCTGTTCCGGTGACCGGTTTCTGGATATCATCTATAAGCCCCTGAAGGGCAATCCGCTCCGGAGAAAACCAGTAGCCATAATAGACAAGCTCTGCATAGCGCGTAATCAGAGAGTCCTTCAGATGCATGACTTCCCTGTCGAGGGTAAGCGACTCGACCGCTCTGTGGGCTGAATGCAGGAGAGTGCCGCCGGGTGTTTCATAAACTCCTCTCGATTTGATTCCCACATACCTGTTTTCAACTATGTCGACCCGTCCGATGCCGTGTTCGCCGGCTATCGCATTCAGGCCGGCGAGAAGCCTTGCCGGAGACATGCGTCTGCCGTTGATAGCGACAGGATTTCCCCTGTCATAAGAGATCTCGATGTATGCAGGAATATCCGGAGTCTTTTCGGGTGAAGAGATCATTGTATACATGTCATCCGGGGGTTCTTTCCAGGGGTCCTCCAGAATGCCTCCCTCATAGCTGATGTGAAAAAGGTTCCTGTCTATGCTGTATGGTTTTTCCTTTGTGGCTGAAACAGGTATTTTATGCTTATCCGAATATTCGATCAGAGATTTTCTCGAATCAAACGGCCATTCCCTCCACGGAGCAATAACTTTTATATCCTGCTTAAGTGCATAATACGTGAGTTCAAACCTAACCTGATCATTTCCCTTGCCCGTAGCGCCGTGTGCTACACCTTCAGCCTCCTCTTTTTCAGCGATCTCTATCTGTCTCTTTGCAATAAGAGGTCTTGCGATTGAGGTGCCGAGCAGATACGAGCCTTCGTAAACAGCGCCGGCTCTCAGCATCGGATAAATATAGTCTCTGACAAAAACTTCCCTGAGGTCCTCTACATATACTTTGGACGCTCCGGTTCTGAGTGCTTTGCGTTTTACCTCCTCAAGGTCCTCGGCCTGACCGAGGTCAGCGCAAAAGGCGATAATCTTTGCGCGATATTTCTCTTTAAGCCATTTTATTGCAACTGATGTGTCAAGTCCTCCGGAATAGGCAAGGACAATCTTTTTCAGCATAAAAAATCCTCCATTACATTATTTTGACTATGGGGGAATATGAACAACCCTTCAGATTATAGAAGTTAGCATAAAACAGAAAAAAATGTAAAACCGTAAAATCCAAACCCGGACATGGAAAATTGTCATTGCGAGCGAAGCGACGCAATCCCGTCTTCCAAAATCAGATTGCCACGAACCCTTCGGGTTCTCGCAATGACAGGCAGATTAATGCCATATAAAATCAATATCGGGATTTAGGCTAAAAATTCTGTGTTGACAGATAACAGTGAATACGTTTACAATCAAATTGAGATTGATTCTCAATTATAATTGCGCTTATGGATAAGGATAAATTCAGGGAAATACTGAAAGAGCGTGGGCAGAGATTTACCGGAGAGCGGTACGCAATTTTGCAGAAAGCCCTTTCGTACAGGGGACACTTCGATCCCGAGACGCTCTATCTGCTTATCAGGAAAGCGGGTGCAAAGGCGTCGAGGGCGTCTGTCTACCGCACCCTGTCTGTTCTGCTCGACTGCGGGGTTATTCAGCAGGTACGTAAAACAGAGCATGGAACAGTTTATGAAAGCACTTACGGTCACAGTCACCATGACCACATGCTCTGCATCCAGTGCGGAGATATCCTTGAGTTCTATTCCGGGGAACTTGAAAAAATCCAGGAAAGCATCTGTAAAAAACAGGGGTTTCATGGATCGAGCCATACACTTGAGATCAGGGGATACTGCAAAAAATGCCGGAAGAAAAAGAACTGAAAGGATTTGGAAAGAGGAACCGTATGAGACGACGGGGGCAGCAGCATAAATATAAAAGGGTAGTGCTGCTCGGCAATCCGAATGTAGGCAAGAGCGTCATATTCGGACTACTGACCGGAAAGTATGTGACCGTATCGAACTACCCCGGAACTACCGTGGAAGTGTCATACGGTAACGCAGCAATCGGAGATGATAATTTCCTGATCGTTGATTCACCCGGCGTAAACAACCTGATACCTATGAGTGAGGACGAGAAGGTCACCCGGGACATACTTCTGAAGGAGAAGCCCGAAGCAGTACTGCTTGTCGCAGACGCCAAAAACCTTAAGCGGGCGCTTATGCTGCTGATTCAGCTTTCCGAAATGGAGCTTCCCTGCATACTCGATCTCAACATGGAAGACGAGGCAAGGTCAAGGGGTATCGAGGTCGATTACCGGAAATTGAGTTCATTGCTTAACATCGAAGTCGTCGGCACCGTTGCTCCCCAGAGAAAAGGCATACAGAGGTTGAGAGATGCCATCCTTAAGCCCTCGCTGCCTTCTGTTAATGTAGACTATCATCCTGTCATAGAAGACTATGTCAGGAAAATCTCAGTGTTTCTTCCGGTGGCTCACATCTCAAAACGGTCTTTGTCCCTCATGATCCTTTCAGGCGATGAAAGCCTCAGGGACTGGTTAATGGCAAATCTCGATCCCGGTGATATTGAGAAGGTTGAGGATCTGAGGGATGAGTTGCAGGCAAAAATGAAAGAGCCTGTATCTTCCCTGATAGGGCAGACACGAATAAAATTTGCGGAAACCATCACAAAACAGGTTCAGAAAAGCGGCGAATCAAAGACAGGGGCTTTCCTTCAGACGATTGACAGGTGGACGACTCATCCCGTCGCAGGGGTACCGATCCTGCTTATCGTAATTACAGGTTTTTACCTGTTCGTGGGAAAGTTTGGAGCAGGCATACTTGTGGATTTTATCGAAGAAGTGGTCTTCGGCAATTACCTCAATCCTGTCATCGAAAAGACCGTAACATATGTCTTTCCCTTTGCATTCATGCAGGACTTGCTCATCGGTCAGTACGGCATCTTTACAATGGCAGTGACTTATGCCATAGGCATTATTCTTCCGATCACGGCCACTTTCTTTCTTGCATTCGGCCTGCTTGAAGACAGCGGCTATCTTCCGAGGCTCGCCGTCATATCCGACCGTGCATTCAGGATAATCGGCCTTAACGGCAAGGCCATTCTCCCGATGATACTCGGTATCGGATGCGGTACAATGGCAACAATGTCTACAAGGATTCTTGAGACGAACAGGGAAAAGATAATCGCCACGTTCCTCATAGCGCTTGCAATCCCCTGTTCGGCGCAACTCGGCGTGATCCTTGGCATACTGGGGCCGTTCTCTGTGCGCGCGTTGATATGGTGGGCAGGATGCGTTATTCTCGTGCTTATTCTTACCGGTTACCTTGCTTCGAAGTTCATGCCGGGAGAAAGACCCGATTTTTTCATAGAGCTGCCGCCTCTCAGGGCGCCTTCTCCGGGCAATATAATAATGAAGACCCTCAGCCGCATAGAATGGTACCTGAAAGAGGCTGTCCCGCTCTTTATTCTGGGCACCCTGATACTTTTCACTCTGGACAGGATCAGGCTTCTGGGATGGATTGAATCGGTTGCCTCACCAGTCGTAGTCCAGTTCCTGGGGTTGCCTGCAAAGATGACCGAAGCTCTGCTTATGGGATTCCTGAGGAGAGACTATGGAGCCGCGGGGATGTTCGACCTTGCCCGGCAGGGTCTCATGAACGAGAATCAGGTAATCGTCAGTCTGGTGACACTCACCTTATTTGTGCCGTGTCTCGCAAACTTTTTCATGATGATAAAAGAAAGGGGTGTAAAAACAGCCTTATTAATGATTACATTAATAATACCTTTTGCGCTTCTTGTCGGAGGCGCACTTAACTTCCTTTTAAACTGGACTACTTCTTGAGCCAGTGCATAATTTTTGAAGCAACCGAAAACGCCGGCTGGTTCTCAGTCTCAACGATGACCCCGGTGGCCACCTGAATCTTCTTTCTCAGTTGCTCGACCCCCTCCTTTTGTGACGGTATTATTATCGCCTCGCCTGCAGGCGGCGCTCCGGTACCCAACCGGATCCCTTTATAGACGGTTACTGTTCCGCCTGTGCCGCTGGTCGCCTCAGGAGCCCTGATGGATACAGATGACGGTGCAACTCCGGTCGTGTAACCCACAGAATAAAGATATGAATCTCCCCCGAACTTGCAGGGGTCTGCATCGGGTTTATAAGTAAGAAAATCCACCAGCCCCCCGACTGAAAGTGGCCTTGATATGACCCGCTCACCGCCCGACAAATATATTTTCCAGCCCTCGTTATCGACGCCCGGAGCACCTGACGTAAGCTTTATGGATGTTACTACATCCTTCCATACGAAGCTGTTGGAAGAACCGTCATAGGCGCATACCTTTGCAACTCCCGTGACTTCGCCTTTTGTCTGAATATTTGACACATTGCTCAGGTCTCCTTCACTAACGGTACCCCCTTTATCTTTCAGTCCGAAAAAGATCTGCTGGGACATATCAGCCTCATCGATGTCGCTGTAATATTTTCCCGAACCCGAAAAGACCCATATATTGCCTTTCGTATCAAGGGTGGTATCGGGAGATGCGGTGAACGGATAGCTGCCCGAGAAGAGGGTCTTTCCGAAAGAAGGGTTCCATGCAGCAGCCCCGGAGGCGGCGAGTGCAGTTGGAACGTCTATACTCAGGAGTTTTCCGGTCCATGCCGTCCCGGCACGGCAGGCAGTTCCAAAGTATAATTTCTCTGAAATATAATCCTTGTCAGCGTCAACAGAGAGTATGTCGCCGACTATGCCGTTATGATCAAGAGAAATCTTTTTTACAAGTTCGCCCGTTCCGAGGTCAAGGATAAAAACGTAACCCGGGGAACTTCTTCCCGTATCAACACCGCCTTTTGGAAGCACCTTCGGCCCGGATCCGACAACAGCATACCAGCTTCCGTTCTGATCCCTGCTGCCGTTTCTGATTATCGTTGTAAACGAGGTCGTATATCCAAGGTTCGGGTCGGAAAACTCCCACAGAGGGGAAGGTTTTTCAGGGTCTGTTACATCAATGGCGAAATATGACGAAAAACCTGCATCCGGAGGTGAACCGGCAGGGGGCTCCCCGGGAGTACCTCCCGGACCGCAGGCCCCTCCCAGGCGCATGCCGCCAAGAAGGACCGTCCTCCAGCTGTTTCTGTCTTTGGCAGACGATGGACTGCCGTTGATGCTTGCATCAACCAGCCTTGCGGACAGGTCGCAGTAATACAGGTGGCAGTATCCGGGATCTGCAAGGTACTTTAAATAGGGAAAAGAATTGAATGGGATAAATGCCCATATCTCCTCGCCTAACCTCCCGTCATCACTGTCTCCGGAGCTGAAGAAGTCCCTGAAGACGGCCTTAATCTTGCCTGTCAGGCCGCTATCCTTTAGATAACCTACCCTGAAGGCGTGAAGCATTCCGTCATTGGCTCCTGCAAAGGCAACGGAAGATTTATTTCTGTATGCTCCGGAGGAAATGAATTCATAGTAGGTCTTGTCGGCATAATCTATGTGATAGGTATTAAGGGGCATGCCTGAAAATACTGTTGGCGCAGAGCTTATGATATCACCAAGTTTCCATACGCGGAGAGAACCGTCTACCGGCAATCGCCTGTCCCTGAAGAGGGGGTCGGGCACAGTTCCGCATCCGGTATCTCCTGCCGAACCTGTTTCGAGGCATTCACCTCTTACATAACCTATAATGGCCTCTTTGGTATATGTTGAATCCGGATTAAGGGCATTCAGAAGAACAGGGTTCATCCCTGTGTTGAACTCGGGATAAGGAACTTCTGAAAATGTTTTTACCTCTGTGCCCCTGAGTATCCTCTTCGATGTAAAAATAGTCCTTTCTGAAGGATTTTTCAACGCAAGTTTTTCCCCTGCTTCCCAGAGGGGCTTCATATCTGCAAAAGGTTTTATCTCCGGATTAGAGCAGGTCGATAGTGTCCCGCCGCTGCCGTCCGACTGCGTTGTAAAGAGGGCAACCCCTGTTTCATTGCTGTTCGGATTGAAAAAAAGTCCTATTACTTTGTCCTGATCAAGCACAAGCTTCCGGTCGGGCACCGAATCCTCCCTGAGCCTGTCCGAATAATCCATCCATATATTCTGCATATAACCCGTCCAGTAAACCTCTCGCAAAGCCTCACGCCTGACCGGCAAAAAATATGCCTGAACCACTGAACCTGCGCCTCTTGACGAAGTATTAAGAACCGACACAGCAGTGCCCGAGGCTGCCCCGGAGAGGATATCCTGGAATGCCTTCTCAAGGGCAGAATATATGACTGCAGGTGCTGAAGCTTCGAGATAGGTATCGGGAATTCCGTCGGCGTTTCTGTCCCATTCACTGTCGAGGTCGGGATAAAGGTCTGCATTGGAGTCGGCAAACCCTCCATATTTTGAGAAGTCCTTTAAAAGAGCCTTCCCGGAGAGAGCGCCAAAAATATGAACACTGTAAAAGTTAACGGTCTGCATGCCTTCACGGTCGGGTCTTAAATCGTTGGTATGAGCCTTTAATATCTGCTCGTCGAGATATGCCTCTGAATAGGGTGAAGGAATATCGGAGGCCTCGCCGCTGCTTATCAGCAGAACAAAATTCTTTCTGCACGCCACTGAATCTATCGGGTCGGAACAGGGATTGCAGTCCGTACCGCAAGTGTTTTTGTAGTACTGTATGGCCCTCAACGCCGCTAATCCAAGGGGCGCAGCAGCATTGTTTTTATCAGGCCTGGCCTGATCGGAAGCCATGCTGTTGATAAATGAGGACATCGGCCCGGTATTTCCCGCGCAGTAATCGATCTTTATATCACCCTGTGATGCATGGTATCGCATAATGCCTATTCTCGGTGCGCCTGCATCCCAGCTTCCGTCAACCGGATTGCTGTCAGCCAGCTTCTGAATAATTCCGCGCGAGGTAATATTGGCTGTATTATCGTCTACTGAGACCTTTACCGGCGTACCGCCGGAGCTCGAAATAATTGGGAGTGAACACGATCCGTCGGAAGTAATTCTCAATCCGCCCTGGTTTGTAATATCAAAGACGCATCCGGGATAGGCGCCTGTGATCCTTGGCTCCCAGTCGGTGTTTTCTCCTGCGAGCCTGTCACGGGCAGAAGGAGTTGGTGTGCCTTTGCCGCCTATCAATACAAGCATTAAGATATCGTACCTGCTCATGGAAGCCCAGTTAAGAAGGCTCCCCGGATACGGTCCGCTGTCAGAGCCGGAACAGAAATTCGCTTCATAGAAAATATTGTTTGAAGCACAGTAGGTTTTACCGGTTTTAAAATATCCTGTATAGTAATCCGGCTTTGCAGGATTGTATTCGCCCGAGTATGCAGGATCAAGCATGCCTTTTGAATTGTCGAGCACGATAGTTATGTTAGGAGGCACCGTCCTAGTCACAAAAGGCGGAGCACTGCAGTAATCGGACATTGTCTTCGTATAAATCAATGCGGGGATTGAAGTAATGGAGAATACTATAATCAGAAACAACAACTTCTTCATATCAGCCTCCTTGCAATGCGGATCGTATTATTAAAAAATTAACCACAGAGAACACAGGGAAACCATTAACTATCAATATGTCATAAAAAAGATTGTATCTTTCCCTCTGTGCTCTCTAAATTATCAGCCGTTTTATACCATCTTTAAGCCTCTCCACATTAAAATTCATCAATAATCCAACTCGTTTATCCATTATTTTTAAATAAGTCAATAATTGTGCTTCAAATATATTATTCATTTTCTCCACTGCCTTTAGTTCCACAACAACTTCATTTTCTTGAAGAAAATCAATCCGATGCTTTCCGATTTCTTTACCTTTATAGTTCAGATTTATTTCTTTTTGCTTTTCATATAAAATCCCTCTAAGGGCAAATTCATGCGCTAATGCTTCCTCATAGATACTTTCCAATAACCCTGGTCCTAACATTGAATGCACCTCGATAGCACAAGAAATAACCTTACCTGTAATTTCCTTTAAAGGAAATTCTTCCTGAGCAGATAAATGAAAACTCTTAGTCCTCTGTGGTTTCATTCAGTTTTATAAAACATACCTGTAGAGGGCGGTTGTCTCGGCCCTTGTGCTGCCGGCTCCGGTAACGACTGTGCTTATCCTGAAATATATGGCAGTCGTCGGAGCGCCGCCTCCTGCGCGGGCAAACTCGGTTCTGCTTCCGGGCAGCGATATGGTGTAGAGTCTCGTAACCGTCATCCTTGCCTTGTAGTCATCAAAAAAGCCGGTGCCCGGGAGGGTAAGCGCAGCAGTGCAGTCAGCATTCTCATTAAAAAGAATTGAATCGGCAAGACACGGCGGCGTTGCGTCTTTAACAGGCAGATTTGATACCGGCTCACCGGAAAGAATTAAATTAACCGCGTCCTTCATTACTTCAACAGCTCCGTCTGCCGCTTCCGAAGCTGTTGAATATCTCTTCCCTGCGCCGGACATGTTTGTGGCCTGTGTCACAAAATAGAGGCTGCTCATGACGAGAAGCATAATGGCAAGACTCACAAGAAGTGCGGAAACAAGAGCGATGCCATTTTCATCTTTCACCTCAGGTTTCTTGGAGTGATACTTAATGAGATAAGCTTCCATCTGTACCTCCTCTGCTCCTCTGTAAGCCTGATATCCCTTCCGGTTCCGATGGCGCTGTCTCCGACACGAATTGTCGCCGGATCGGAAATATTAACGGGATTCGAATAAAGGTAGTCAGGATCACGGCTCCCTGCCTGCTGAAGGATATAGACTCTCACCTGTTTCAGTCGCCTTTTAAGCGTCCGGTTGTCATAAGCAGAAGCCTGCACTCCTCCGTTGTCCCATAAATCAATCACGTTGTCTTCGATCAGGCTTGTATCAAGCCCGAAAGCTATCTGAAAATCCCTTACACAGTTCAGAATGGGTTCTCTGGCAGAGGAATGCGGCGGGTCGGCATTCCGGCTTTCGGCTCTCAGGAGGTTCCGGGTGCCCGCTGCGCATATGGATGGCGGAGTGCCGCCCATGACGTAATGAACCGCATAGTAAGGCATTGCGGAGCTTTCAGAATTGAGACCGTAAACAAGGGTGCCTCTGAATCCCGACGAAGGCGCTGACGGGAACTTGAATACAGCAGTTGCTCCTTCCGTCACTATCTCCCTTGTGGCATGATCCATATAAACGACGGAGTCGCCGGCTGATATATTCTCTCTGCCGTCGCTCCAGGTCCGGAATACGATGGGCGGACCATTGTCAGATATGTAAGACCATCCCTGAGAGCTTCTCGAAAGTATGCCTATAGCCGTTCCTCTGAGGATGAGGGTATCGTAAACAGATGCGGAGGCTGCATCCGTTGCGCTGATTATCCGGGGCGAAGCAGGCAGTGTAGCGTAAGCATCCGCCATGCCATACCCGGCCATCATAATATCCCTTTCAAGGACAGACTTTGCGATGCCAAGTTCCATTTCGGATTCTGCAAGTCTGTATTCCCGGCTCACATGTCTTACCTGTGCGTTATAAAGTCCGCAGACAATAGCCATGACCACCGAAAAAATAGCGACAGTCACAAGCAGCTCAAGAAGGGTCAGCCCGTTTTCATTCTTCATTATTAATCTATGCATTCATTTATAAGGGATCCTCCCATGCACTTTTTTAATCAGGTGCATGGGAGGATCGGGGGGGAAGACCCTCTTTATTTTCTTCAATAAATTTTTCCTTTTCCCTTTTGCATAATGTCAATTAGTAGTGAGCGTACAGAAACTATAAGACCCCCTCTCCCTGACCCTCTCCCACCAGGGGAGAGGGAAACACACCCCTTGCCCCTCTTGATAGAGGGGAACTTATCCGCTCCCTTAATGGACGCATTTCCTCTTCCCTTTTTATTAATGGAGGTCTCTATGCCTTCCCTCCCTTAATGGGGGGCTCTCTCTTTTCCCATTCTTTTGATTGGTCTCTCTTTTCCCCTCCCTTTGATTGGTCTCTCTCTTTTCCCCTCCCTTGATGGGAGGGGTCAGGGGAGGGTGTTTCAATCTATCCCTTACCACTTCCAATACACCTTCAATATTACCTAAGACCTCATTGTTCCAAAACCGCAAAACACTATATCCCTGTCCCCTAAGCCACCTGTCTCTTTCTCCATCTCTTTCTCTCTCCATGGAATGCTGACCTCCGTCAACCTCAATGACAATCCGTTTTGCATGACATACAAAATCCACAATGTAGCTTCCGATAGGCTCCTGCCTCCTGAATTTATATTCTTCCAACTGTTTGGCCTTTAGATTTTTCCATAAAGCTCTTTCGGCATCCGTAAAATTTTTGCGCAATAGTTTGGCTACGACATGTCTGTTAGAGATCATTTATTGAACACCCTCCCCTTCCCCCTCCCATCAAGGGAGGGGTACAAGAGAGAGTCCCATCAAGGGAGGGGAACAAATACATTGGCATCCATCCCTTTCTTCATAATGTCCGGTGTTTATAGATCACGGCGCTGTTTGTATAATCCTCTCCTCTATTCGTATATGCAACTGTTATGGTGATCTGTCTGAGGGCGCTGCTCAATGGGAGCACCTCCCATGTGATATTGAAGCCCTGCGTAAACCCTTTAACCGTCTGCACGGGTTTAGGGTAACGCAGATAATCTGCACCCGCGCCCAGACATTCATTCTGGTCATCATATGAGTATTCAGCCTTGTAATTAAGCGCTCCCGGGTCGGCAGTGATCCCGCACGACTCTATGCCTTCCAGCGGAATAGCCAGAAGCACTTCGGCTGTCTCGTTCGTCAGTCTGACCGATGCATTCCTCAGCTCATTCCGCAGGTTTGCGCTGATCGAATTCACCATTACGCCACTGAGAGCAAGAATGGAGATTGCAATAATGACTACTGCTATCAGCATCTCCAGAAGGGAGAATCCCCTATTGTTCTTTACATTCAATGCCATCCCATTCCCCCTCCCTGATCCGGTTGAAGCTTATACTCACACACTTGCTGACGCCGGTTGCATGCGGGTTACGAAGCACAATCGTCCTTTGCTGAAAGCCGAGGTTGGCCTGCCGGGGGATCCCAAGGTGATCGAATATGAGTATATGGTTTTCAGGGTTTCCAAGGACGTTGCCTTTTTTTATTCTGATCTGGACAGGCGGTGAAACAGTCCTGTTTTTTTGAGCCGCCTCTCCGGGAAGTGGAGCCTCTTCGCTTATTCCGTCATATACGAAATTCGAGTTGATGTCATTAAAACGGAAAAGAGAGTATCTGCTGTTTGATTCGAACCTCACTCCGAAACCAGTCAACCGTGGCGCTGTTGCATCGGCCCCCTGTGTCATGGCGGCATATCTGATCCACTGCAGGTCGGCGATCAGCTCTCTTGAAGTATTCCTGACCTTGTCGGTGCTCACAAATCCGGGGCCAACAGAAGCAAGCGCAAAAACAAGGATAGCAGCCACAGTCATGACCACTACAAGCTCGATCAGACTCGTACCTTCCATGTCCTTTAAATACTTCAAAGAATATCTTTCCATATTAAGTATCGTCCTCCGGTATTTTTGGGATTTGATTTTAGCATATTATTGTTAGCAAATGCTATATTTTATTTTGATACCGGGAAAATATTTGGAAGACCGGTTTGGTGTCTGTCCATAAGAGAAACATTTATCGCATTGGGCGTTCATTCAGGTTATTCGGAATCTTTCTTTAACAACCCCCTGCCCCCCTTTATTAAGGGGGAATCAGTCAGTCTGAAATGTCCCATTCTCCGAGGTTGACGCTCAGTTTAATCGTGGCCGACAGGCCAATCAAGGCAGGATAGAAGTTCCCCTCTTAAGAGGGGGAAGGGGTGTGTCCCCTCTCCCCTTCTGGGAGAGGGTCAGGGAGAGGGGTTTTTTGAATATAATCCGGGATAGAAAATATTAACTATTGCTAACTAAACCACCCCGCTGCAAGCTGCGAGTTATCATGAATCTCCCCTCCCTTGATGGGAGGGGATTAAGGGGAGGGTGTCAAATTTATCTTCTGTCGATCACCATCTCCCTAACCCTCCCCCATCAAGGGGGAGGGAATAACTCGAAACCCCAAGCTGAGCTTTGAGGAATTCTTTTGATTAACAGCAATGGTTTTTTAAATCAGATTCGCTAAAAAAGGTCAATTCTTCTTAATCTACTCGGGCCGGATTTCGAGGGTGAAGCTCTGCAGAATATCTCCGCCGCTGCCGTCGGATACGGATACCGTAATCGGCGCCTTTCCGGCGAAACCGTCAGGCACATTCCATTTAATTGCCCCTGTGGATGAATCGATGGTCATGCCGGTGGGAGCGGATTTGAGTGTATAAGTGAGGGAGTCGCCATCCGCGTCCGAAGCCTTTACCCGGTAAGTGTAAACATTTCCGTCAAACCTGAATGTATCCTGTGATGGGGTGATAACCGGCTGCGCATTGGCGATAGTCATAACTACCGTGATCGATGCTCCTGAAACATATCCATCGCCCGGAGTAGCCTTCAGGGTTATTTTGTCTCCGCGTTTGAAATCATTTGTCAGTTTCAGGGTATCCGAGTCTTCGATTAGCAGGTCCTCGTCTCTTGACCATTGATAAGTGACTGACACATCGTCACCTTCCTGGTCATAGGTCTTGACTTCAGCCCTGAGAGTTTCTCCGACAACAGGGACTTCGGGAGAAACTTTTAGGGAAGTGATCTTAGGAGGAGTATTCCCCGCAATGCCCGGAGAAGTCTCAACCGAATCGGTATCCTGAAAACCCGGCTGCACAGTGGAACCGGCCTGTTCCTGCTGTTCTGCCATGGGACTTTCACCGGCAGGCTGGACTTCTTCTTTCCCTTTACATCCGAAAGAGAATAAGGATATCAGGATAATAAGACAAAATAAGGTTTTAATCATATGTCCATTATACCTCAAAATCCGTAAAGAACCGATATAGTTGATCTCTCGATCTGATTAGTCGCGTTCTGTGCATCCACCTCAACCCTGTAAATATAGGGCTGCGGAGGCGACCTGAGTGTCATCGAGCTTGAGGTTACAACACCAGCGCCTCCAAGATCCTCTCCGCTCATATCCGTATAGCCGGGTATCGTATCGACTATTTTTGTATTAACGCTGTAAGAGTCTCCTCCTAACCCTGCAAGCGAGAGGGATAGGTCCGGATTTGTAGCGGCGGCAAGAGTATTGTCGCAGCCTGTAGGCCAGTCTGCGGTTGCATCGCATAACTTGGCGCACAGACATAGGTATGCACCGGTGGGAGGAGTTGTCAGGCTGCCGTCTTCATTTACCATGCTATTGTCTCCTGCCGTATCAGGGTCGCCGCAGTCACAGCCTTTTGGAAAGCTCGTCAACAGTATGCCCGTTATCGCCGGCAACTTGCCACGGCTGTTTATCAGGTCCACTGTAATTTCAGCGCCTCCCGTACCCGCTTCACGTGCGGTCTCATATCTCTTAAAGAACCCTGAAAACCTCGTGCCCTGTATGACGAGATATACCAGCGTAGCGATAATGGAAAGGGCGATAAGGGATAGTATCAGAACAGATACTAAAGCTATTCCTTTTTCATTCCTGAATAATTTCATCATGACCTCAGATTATTGGGTTTTACTACAATTGTATATAATTTCCAGCGGTAACGCTGCCAATCTGTAATGGGAGTCAGAGAATACGTCCGTCCAATTCCGAATTCCCCGACAGTGATTGAGTTCGAAGGATAAGTGTAATTGACGTCTTTCTGCCCTTCATGTGACAGAACATAAACCCTCACCTCTTTCAGCTGCTCCCTTATCTCCTGGGCGGTAAGCGCAGACCCTGAAGCATCATTTAAAACATCGGTTGCGGCATCGATGGTTCCATCATTATCTCTGTCAAGCCTGAACATAACCTGCATGTCGGCAACACAGTCAAGCAGTGGCATGCCGGGCAGTCTGTTGCCATTTGCATGGCTTATCAGCGACTTCATCAAGATACCAGTGCCTGCCGCGCACCTCGGCGGAATTGCCGTACCTGTTTCCCTATCGATATAATAGTCCGCTCTGTTAAAGGGCATCCTGAGGCCTGATACGCCGGTTAAAGGTGGGGTAACGCCATAGATCAGATAAACGTCATTCTGCGTCGACGGAGAGAATGCTCCGGGGAATGTTGTTGAATTGAAAGATGCATAAAAAGTAGCACCGCTGTTAACCAGCACCCTCTGGTTTTCTCCTCCCCTGCTCGGTATCAGTACAATTGTGAGGTCGTTTGCATTCAGGTCGTCTATTGAATTGCCCCAAACATTCACAGTGCTTGCGCCAGCAGCCCCACCGATCACATGCGTCCATTTCATGGCCGCATCATTAGTTGCAATGCTTGTGGCCTTGATCACAAGGAAGTCTGACCCTCCCAATCCTCCAACATTATTAAGACCTGCAATCGCCCTCGGGGGATTTGTTGTGGCGTCATCGATCGCCGCATTATTGGCAAGAGGAATCGAGCCAGCGGCAGTGCCTGAGCCTTCGTTAAAGGTCACAGCAGCAGGTATAACCCATGGCAGGCCGAAACCCGCCTGCTCAAGGTCCTTCCTGAGTATCTGAAGTCCGACCGCCCCTTCTATCTGGGTCTCGGCTACCCTGCTCTGCTGCTTGAATTGCGTGAGAAGAGGTACAAACACATTAGACATGGCAACGATGGCGAACATGAAGATTGCCATTGTCACAAGAAGTTCAGCCATTGTAAAACCTTCCTGTTTCCTTATAATCATCTTCTCCTCAAAGTAGTAACGTTATGCGTATAACATTCATTTTTATATTCCCAAGCAACCTCAACATCGATCTGTTTTGTATCAGTATCGAGATCGTTAACTGTTATTTCAGTTCCAAAAGAAAAGTTTGAAATATTTCTGAAATTACGCAACGTTCCCATAGAATAGTTAGTCACAGCACAGGATGACAAGACAACAGGCGTCGGGGTTCCGCAAGTTTCACCCGATTGAGGGCATTCGTCATCGTCCGTACATAAATTGTTGCTGACCGAACAGACATTCGGATTATTTACAACGTTATCAAACAGCATACTCTTAGCCTCTTCCATCCTTGCTGCAGCTATATTAACTGCTTCATCCCTCAGGATGTTTTTCATGTTATGCTCGATGCTCAGCAGAGCCGTCTGAAAAAGCCCCATGAAAACAAGAAGAAATACCGAAAGGGCTATCATCACCTCGACAAGGGTGAGGCCTTTATTGTTATTAGCTAAGAAAACCATGATTAGAGTACCATTATGTCATTCCCGCAAGTCCGCCTTCTGTATGGCGGACGCGTCGGGAATCCTTCTGATTCCCCCTTAACAAAGGGGGGGCAGGGGGTTGTTCAAGAAGGATTCCGGACAAGCCGGAATGACAACGTTTGCAAAAATATGACTCTATTAGTTGCTTATTTGGCACCGCAGACTCCTCCCGACATCTTGCCCATCCTTATCCGAACCTGATCCACTATTACGCAATCATAATCAGGCGCTGCATATGAAGAGGTAAAGCTCAACGGAACTGATATTGCTGCTGCAACAGGCGGATCTGACGTAAAATCCCAGGCATATCCCCTGGTATCAAAGCCTATATCACCAGTCCAACTCAGATCATATTGCACTGCCTTGGGATTAGCATATCCCTGAATAGCAGTATCACCCGCTCCAGGCTCGTTATCGCCGTCTGTATCCTCAAATATCTGATAGCTGCGGGTGGCCAGAGTCACAAAATGCATCGTATTCCTTGTCATAGCCCGTGTCCTTGCTTCCATAAGATCCGAATACAGCTGTTTTGTCGTCGTCTCTATCCTGTAGCTACCCATCCATCCCCTGTAGGAAAAGCCCAGAGCCACCGCAAGAATACCGATGATGCTGATTACGACAAGCAGCTCTGTTAAGGTTACGCCGTCCTGCCTCATCTTTCCCTTATATGGAGAATTTTGTTAATCGGCTTTGCCGGCAGAATAATGCCGGGCGGTGTACCCGCAGGCGGGACACCCATGACAGCAGCAGCCCTCCTGCCTCCCCTGCTGGTTGAACCCGCAAAGGCAGTCTTTAAATCCACCTCCTCGATGCTACCTGTCGAGACCTGCATCAATGCCTTGCCCCGGAGGAGAGAACTGCTGACCGCGCCACCAGTCTTATAATTCACCGCCCATAGATGGGAGGCGCCGCCAAAAGAACATACATCGGCAGAAGGCTTGGTGGTAGTGAAGAAGACAGCTCCGATTGGAGTAGCAAGCGGGTCGGTCACATTCCGCTCTGTTTTATATATGGCAGAGGCGCTTGAGCAGTCTATTATCTCGCCATTAACATCCGTGCATAAATCCAGATCTATATACCACCCGTCGTCATCTTCCACTCCACCGCTGTTGGCGTCGCCCAAAGCAGTGCGCGCAATGTCATCAGTACAATCCTCATCCAGTCCGCTTGTCGAAAAACATGGTTCTTTAACACCATAAATACTCCTGCCAACATTCGCGTCATCGATCTGGTCGCCTGCTCTGAAATAGAATCTGCCGGTGCCGAAGAAGAGCAAGAGGTCCCCTGTCTTGTAATTCTGGAGCTTTACTACAGCCGAAGGCACAGGACCGATATTTGTTGAATCGGTCGGCATCACCCTGTTTAAAGCCCAGTTGGCCGGATTATTCAGATCGTTCTTCGTAAAAAGCCTCATGACTCCTCCGACGTTCCAGACTGTCGGAGGTTCATCGGCTGCTTTCACGTAGCCAAAATAGAGCGCATCGTCCTGATAATGACTGGTATCGTCTCTCTTATTTTGCTCGAAATCTATCGGGGCGTTTATCATTGAGCCTGAGAAGGCATTTGCAATACCGGAGTCCTTAACCCAATAATCTGTGTTCAGAGTCCATGCGCCGGATGAAGGCCCCTGAAGATCGAGTATGAAGACCTTAAGGTTCTGGTCCGAGTATCCCATCATCTGCTGTGTTGCGGTATCGATAGGTCCGGTCGGACCGGAGCCGAGCACCACGAACCACCTGCCGTTATTGGTCTTTTCACCAAGTCTTACAACTGCAGGGCCTGAAGTCGAAAAACCGAGGTCCGGATGCGCAAACTCCCAGAGAACCTGCGGCGGGCCGGCAGGGTCTGTAACATCGAGCGCAAAGTATGAGGAATAACCGGTTCCGCTTGCGGGCGTTAAAACGCAGTCTTTGTTATCAATCACTCCGTCGTTATTAATGTCCTTTGTACAGGAATCAGCAACCCCGCTCGAATCGCTGTCAGCCGGGTTCTTGCACGCACCGCCAAAGCGCATGCTTCCTATAAGAACAGTCCTCCAGCTCTCTGCTGTTTTTGTGCAATCCCAGTAGTCTCCGGAGCAGCCTGTGGGGGGGTTGAAGCTGGCGTCGAAGATATAAGGCGTCGCATCAACATAATAGAGATGGCAGTAGCTCGTTTCAGCCATATATTTCAGATAAGGAAGGACATTATTAGGGATGAAAGCCCACTGTTCGTCTCCAAGATTGATTCCGGATAACCGGGCCTTCTTGAATTGTTCTTCAAAAAGTTCGAGTGTGCCCAATTTAAATGCATGGAGCATACCGTCATTGGCGCCGAGAAAAACCGTACCCCTGTTCGTATAGGAAGAGGATTCGGTGAACTGTTTATAAGTCAGGTCCTTATAAGTTGAATAATAGGTATTCAGAGGAACCCAGGATGCAATGCGCGGAGTCGAGTTGATGACGTCCCCAAGTTTCAATGTATTTGATACCCCGCCTATGGTAACCGTCCTGTTCCTGTACTGGATACAGGTTTCACCGCCAGGACAGTCTGAATCCTGTGTGCAGGCAGTGGCAACAGTGCTCGAACAGAACTTGCTGTTATAGTCCGTTCCACGTGTATAGTTTATGATCCTTTCAGCCAGCGGTCTGTTCGTACCTGCCTGAAGCAGGGCTATTAACGGAGAATCGTCTTCAAGCGGAGATTTTAACTCCTCGATTGTACTGCCATCGATTGTCGTATATATCAGTCTGTCAGCAGGGTTTTTCGCCCACAACTTTGCCCCCGCCTCCCATATGCTCTTCACATTCTCGAAATATACCGTAGAGCTGGGTGTTGACGAGTCTGCAACACCATCGCCGTCTGTGTCGGCAAAAAGATCAGCCTTTGTAAGATTGTCCGTAGGATCGAAGAAAAAGTGGACAATATTATCGTTATTCAGCGTCAATATGCCATCGTTGAGAGTATCCTCCCTGATGCTGCTGTTTCCGAGACGGGGGTCTATGAAATACCACATATTCTTCATCGAACCCGTCCAATTGACGAGTGTTCCCCCGACAGTTACTTCCGGATAGAAGAGCGCCTGTATGAGATTGGCGCCGCTTCCCTCACCCGTGGCAAGCACGGAAGCCGCAGTACCGGAAGCAGCCGCCCCCGATATCTGAAGAAAAGCCCTTCTTAAAGCTGCCTGAAGCGCCGCGGGATTCTCAGCCCTCTGGTAACAGCCCAATGCAGGGTCATTACCGCAGCCGTTCTCAGCAGCCTCCCGCAGCAACTGGTCGGGATTGCATTCACCGGGATCGTTGCTCGGCACACCGTTGTAAACGATATAGGTGGTTATAGTTTTTCTGTTAACCGATGGATCACTCGATGCAGCGTCTTCGGTAAAATTTTTTATATTTTTATTTTTAGCAAGCCACGTTAAATCGTCCAGATTTGTGCTGCCTGCATATTTCGGGCATGTCGATGGCGCAGTGGTGATATTGCCGTCGCCGTCGTTATAGGCAGACACAAGAGTCGTAACGTCAGAGTTCAGGTCTGCCGTGGACATACCGTCTGTTATGAGCAGGACATTGTTTTTCTGACACCGGTACTGAGACGGAGGCTTAGTTACATCGAAATCGGCAGCATTAAGCCTCAGATACTGGCCATAGGAGTCACCCGTCCTCTCGTTTGCAAAATATCCAATCGCATTATAAAAGCCTTCTGCAAAAGGAGTCCATGTTGCCGCCTGAATATTATTGACGGTTTTAATAAGTCCTGTCGTGTGAGTGCCGACAGGATAGAGGCATCTCTCGTCGTCAGGACATTGGGCATCATTGAAACAGCTCGTGGTGGTTGTGACTGAGCATCGGCCCTCTATATGATGTATGACCCTGCCGCCGTCAACATTGGAAGCATCGACACATGACTCACCCGATGGGCAGTCTGCGTTATATACACAGGTCGTGAGCGAAGTCGAACATATTTTAGTACAGGGCACATTTGTCGGGCATTCGGCTGATGATCCGAAAAAGTTGAACTTCATTGCGCCGAACCGGATCTGTCCCTCAAATTCCTGTAATAGACCGGCCGGAGCAGTATCAGCTTTGAGACTGACTCTCAGTGCACAGTTGCTGGTGCATCCCGCAAACCGGAGAGGGTCTCCGAGCTGTGACCCGACAGCCATATCACCGATAATTGCCGGCAGGTTGTCAAAGTTCTCTGTAGAAGATGGATCATCCGTAGGGTCTGTAACCGGAGGTTCCTGAGCATCGCCGCAGTATTCCTCGAATTTTGTCTTTACGCATAGGTCAACTGATGCGTATTCCCTGGCATTCCAGATCGTGCTTTCCCAGCACTTGCCCCCCGGGCAGTCAGATGGAACTGTACATGCTATCCCATTATTAGCTCCTCCGCTGCATGTTGAGCTAGCACAGTAACCGGCATAACCGGGGCTGCATAAAAAAACCGGACTGCCCTGCCTTATCGCCTGCGGCCCATTGATACATTCACCGCCCGGGCAGTCAGCATCAGTTTCGCATAATTTTGCGTCCCTTGACCCGCCCCGGCAGGTAAAAAGATCCTTGTACATCTGATTGCAGCCCTGCGGGTTCGTTACCAATGGAAGCCAGTTATTCCCGACCAGAGACCCGGTATCCCAGAATTGAGTGCACTCATGGACACTCTGGGTGAATGTGGTTTTTATCTGCGAGGTAACCGGCTTCTGGCAGACTCCCTTATAGTCGAGCCCGCACTCGATGTCAAGAGCACATGATGCCCCAATGTTCCCGGCAGTACATGTGCCTATAGCCGAGTTGCAATCAGTGTTAACAGTGCAGGCATTTCCCACCAGACCGGCAGTGCACTCTTTGGTGTTGCAGTCGGCATTGGCGACACAGGCATTACCAACCAGACCTGCGCTGCAATTTTTCAGATCACAATCGGAGGGTGCAACGCAGAGGTTTCCGATTTTGCCATCCGTGCAGGAACTGTAATTACAATCAGCATTGACGTTGCATGCCGAGCCGGCTTTGCCCCCGCTCTGACATATTTTGGAGCAAACCTTACTGTCACATTTATTATTGTTCTGGCAGGCAACCCCGGCATTGCTTCCGCCGATACATACCTTGTTCGCTGAACACGTCCCGTTGTCCGCAGTACATATGCCGGCAGTAGTAATCGAACATATTCCATCATTCGCTGACCCGCATACTCCGTCACTAACGACTTGACAGGTACCCGGCGTGCCGGTGCAATCTGCATCGCTGGAACATTGCGTGTTGAAATCCAGAGAGCAGTATTTTGCCTGTCCCTGGCTGCTGTAATTCAGACAATCCTCCAGGTAACCGGTTATTACGTTCTTATGATCCCCGGAAACAATCGCGTCGACCGCATTCTGACAATCGCCCTCCTGGTAATCACCGGCATATATTTCGATGAATGTCTGGCCGCCGGGCGAGAGCAGGGTCTGGCTGTAAGGGTGGTCAGGGCCTTTGACTGCAAATGTGAGGCCTAAAGGTGTATTAGTGCCGCCCTCGGTATAAGACTGTTGGGTGATAGGTTCTTTAAGGAATCTCTTTCCTACACAACCCCTCGTCTCCAGCATCTGATATTTGTCCGTAACACTTATGCAGGTGTCTCCTGTCGGGCAGTCGGCATCTGCATTGCAGGAACGCGTATTCCATTCAGTTGATGTCGAGCACATCTTTTCAATATACTTGCCGCCGGTCAGTATCTGTTTCTGAACGTCGAATTTGGATGCGGTCAGCCAGTTCAGATAGTTCCCTTCTGCAACGAATTTGGTGATTGTTTTCGGGGTGCTGTCATTATCGAGATTTGTGCCGTTGATGCAGAGGCTGCCGTCTATATACTTGTCGCAAGTTGTCCAGACAGGCGCAGATACTTCGACGAAATAATCCTCATCAAAATCATATTCATAATAATGATACCAGTCTGAAAAATACCCGGCATATCTGGCGCCAAAATTATAGGTCTGGTCGTAACAATATAAGGGTTCTCTCTGATAGGTTATGTTCGTACAGGTCTGCCCGGCAGGGCAATTAACCGTATTCGAACACGCGCCGCTTACGGAACAGGTGCCTGTAAATTTTCCCCTGTCGATATACGTCAGATCGAACATGCTCGCAGAGTTGTCGATCATCATGAGCAGGTTGGGACTCACGCCGCCGACGATAAAAGGCGGGGTGATGCAGTAGTCGCTCATCTGGGCAGGGTGGACCGGGGACAGGTTTATGAATAAAATCAGAAATAAGATGACCGGCAGGAATAATATCTTATAATTTTTTCTCTTCATTTAGTTGCACCTCTCAATATTCTGCTTTTCTCTGTGGTTATAAACAGTCTCATAATAGAAACGACATTATTTATAAAATCCCTCCATACCTCCCTTTGGCAAAGGGAGGTTTTGTCCCCCTCTTTGGTCCGTCCATATTTGGACGGAAGGGGTAAGGGGAGATTTTCTGATTCATGTAAATTCAATTTTGAAGCCCTTAATATTATTAAAAAATTATTATGAAACAAAATTCTTATATGCAATTCCTGTGCCCGTTTATATTGGTGCCTGTTTATAAAGTCGTTTTTCGTTATTCTCAGGCTTTTCCGGAATATTTTTAACAACCCCCTGCCCCCCTTTGTTAAGGGGGAATATAAAATACTTACCCTCCCCTTTGCCCCTTCCGTCTTACGTATTGACGGACCTTCCGTCAAGGGAGGGGACTACTTCCCCTCTATTAAGAGGGGCAAGGTGTGTGTGTGTCTCCCTCTCCCCTTGTGGGAGAGGGTTGGGGAGAGGGGTATTTTCACGGAGATTGGAACCTGTTTTCGCGGGAATTAGGACACAGACAACGGACACGGACTTTATGTCCAGTCTCCCTTTTTAATTTAATACGTAAATTGGGGAATAGATGTTATAGACTATGTAACCGGTTACATAGTAATACAGCAAATTAAGCGCTACTCGTCTTTTGCCATTAACACTTTTGTTCTCTCTATAAATTCTCCAATATCAGCCACGCTTTCTTTAACAGTGATAATGTTTTGCCAGTTTATCTTTAAATACTGGTGGATGGTCTCATTTCTATGCTTGACAAGGGGTGCGATTTTTAAGGCTATATCCCCGGTGAATTCATAACAGGCGAGGACAGTGTCTTTATAGGTCTCAGGGATATTTCTGTTATGCCTTTTCAAAATCTCCTCTGATATATCCACGATACAGAGTATGACGTCATTTATCGACTTATCAAGAATATTCCTTATGTCCCTGTCCGCGAAATACCTGTCCCTGTCAATACCCTCAAGCTTGCGAAGAAAGTACTCAATGGTTTCACCAAGGAAGGACAATAACTTGTAAAGCCTCTGGTTCATGATTGGGATAAGGCGCTCATCCTCCTGTATCTTATGCTTTCCGCCTCGTGCAGCGCCCGATGGGCAACTCTGTAAAGTGTCTCCATGTCAGGCTCTACCAAAGGGATGCCTTTAAGCGATTCCTGAATAATGAATGGTGACTCATCTTCATCATCAAGCCTCAGAATCTCCACATTTTTTTCAGCAGCCATCAATAGAGAATCGATAATCCCGATAGCCTCTTTTTCATCATCTGCCTTTATGAATACGGCTAAATCAATATCAGACCGCAGATGCTGTTTATTTGTTGCATAGGAGCCGTAAAGATAAGCAAGCAGTATCTTTCCCTGTTTTCTGAATACTTCCAATACAGATTTCAGGGCATATATATCGGGATGTTCGTTAATTTTCATAATGAGTAAGTATACCCTATATCCCCTGATATGGGAAACATGCAAGGCACCAAAGGGTTATCATGTCTACGTTTTTAGATAAGCAACATATCACCCAGTAGGTGCATTATGAGCATACTGAAATCGGTCATTCCCGCGCACAGAGACTGTGTCGCAATTGTGTTTTTTGTCATTTCGAACGAAGTGAGAAATCTTTAACTCACTGTTTTTGTTGCAAGATTTCTCGTCGCAAACTCCTCGAAATGACACCTTTAGCGATTGTGACACAGCCTCACAGGCGGGAATCCAATTTAAACAAAGAATGGATGCCCGACTAATGACTTCGGGCATGACAGGTATATTAAGTTTGCTCTGATAACAAAAAAACTTTCTACTACAGCCTTATCAGGGAATCAAGGTAAGTATAACAAAGGCATAATTGTGATACAAGCAAAAGGGCAATCCTGAAAACCGAGATTGCCACGGGGCTCTCGCCCCTCGCAATGACCCAGGAGTTGCGTCACATCGATGTTTGTCATTGCAAGCGTAGCGAAGCAATCTCATATTTTAGATAAAAGTCCTTTTTCTCTTCGCCCTCTGTGGTTAAGTCCTGTATTCACTGCTTCCTCCTGAAATACCGTGTCAGTATCTTTTCGATATTTGCCCCTATGCTGTCCTTTGCATTAATGATGAATATCCTGTTCCATACCTGGAAAAGCTCCTTTTCAATCCTAACAACTTCAGGCGGATTCGGAAGCCTCTTTTTCAGTTCCTCTTCGAACATCGGCACGATCTTGTCCTTCATCCTCAGCTCCGTATCCATAAAAAAAACACTTATTTCAGGCAGCATATCGAACACCCTGTCGAAAAAGGCCGAGATCTCGCTCTGATATATCTGTTTCGGCGGCGAAGATTTTATCTCCATGTACAGTATTGCGCCGTCTACCTTTGCAATAAGATCGTAATCGCCGCCGACATTTGGACGCTTAAACCGTATACCCCATATAGCCTCCGTCGAAAATTCGCGTTTAAATATTTCCGAGACAAACCATTCCAGGGTTTCGCCGAAACTCTTAACAGGTGCTGTGCGGAGCCGGAAACCATCCCCCTTTTTCCCGATAAGACCGACCGTTCTGATGTATTCGATGTACTCCCCTGTCACCTCGGAGGTGGAGTATCTTGTCACATCTCCGGGGGTGAAGAAATGCTGATGCTTTATCACGTCGCGCAGAAACAGCCGGAAGGAATATCTCTTCATCATCTCATAAAAGCCGGCAATGAATTTCTTCCGGGGAAGGAGCAGGTCATCAGCCGGTTCTCTTTTATAGATTTTGAAACCGCGGCGCCTGAGGAGCACGTCCAGAGGAGGGGTGAGTTCGGAGAGTGATTTTCTCAGCCTTCTTATTTCATCACGGAGGGATTCGTTTTCATCCATCGATTCGTCTCGCCCTGAGTTTTTCGAAGGTTCATTGCTAATTTAGTGTCAGTCAATAAATCAATTTTAACACCATCCCCAACCCCTTCCGTCGTATTTATTGACGGACCTCCCATCAAGGGAGGGGCAAATTCCCCTCTATTAAGAGGGGTAAGGGGTGTGTTTCCCTCTCCCCTTATGGGAGGATTGTCTTCGTGAATTGACCGTGCCACCTGGCAAGTGGTTTGTCTTCCCTCTCCCCTTGTGGGAGAGGGTTAGGGTGAGGGGGTTCCTCAATTTACACACACACTAAACAAACTTTAACGCTATTCTCCTGTGTCTCGGGCCGTCGAACTCGCAGAAAAAAATCGACTGCCAGGTGCCGAGGAGCACCCTGCCATCCTCAATAATCACATTAATGGAAGTGCCCACAAGAGTGGACTTTATATGCGCGTCTGCATTGCCTTCCCTGTGGTGATAGTTCATCTCGTGCGGGATCAGCCTGCTCAGCGCATTCAGAATATCGCGCTGCACGCTGGGGTCTGCGCCTTCATTGATAGTAATGCCGGCAGTCGTATGCGGGACGTAGAGATAGCAGATACCCTTCATTACTCCAGCCTCCTTTACGACGTCCTGAACCATCTCGGTAATATCGATAAACTCGATCCTCGATCTGCTTTTTACATTGATATACCTGACCATAAGCCCCCCTGAAAGATTACTGCAATGACATTCAATGAACTATCCCGAAGCAAGAGCGAGGTATCCTGAATCTCCCCTCCCTTGAGGGGAGGTCCGTCAATACGCAAGACGGAAGGGGATTAAGGGGAGGGTGTCGAATGTATCTTCTATCAATCACCCTCTCCCTAACCCTCCCCCCTCAAGGGGGAGGGAATAACTGGAAACCCCGAAGCTCAGCTTCGAGGAATTCTTTAGATTAAGTGAAACTCCCCGCAGCAAGCCGACGTGGGATTCTGCTAAAGTCTTTGCTAAAATTTAAAAACTTCATCATAGAACTTCTTCTCAACCTGAAACTCGATTACCAGTGACACCAGATTATCCGGCAGCTCAAAACCCCCGAGTCTCATTATATCTTTTTCCGTAGTTACAATCCACCCTGCCCCGCTCTTTTCCGCATCCTCAGCAATAGCCCGCATATCATTTACGCTGAATGTATAATGGTCCCTGAAGGTCTTAAACCCTTTTAGAACAGCGCCAGTGGACAGAAGAGTATCCCTGAAAGACGGGGGATTTCCTATTCCGCAGAAACCATACAATGACTTGTCCCGTACCCAATCAAGTGAGAAAAGTTTTCCGTCCATTGCCTTGAATTCCACAGGCCTGTGCTCCGAAAAGAATATTGGGGCAGCTGCATTATATTTTTTTAATTCTTCAATGAGGGCCTCAATCTGCAGACTTTGAGTTCTTTTACCTTCACCGGCGTATGTCAGTTCCGGAGCATTTGTGATAACTATAATATCAGCCCTGCCTATTGCTTTCAGCGGCTCCCTGAGATATCCAAGGGGAAGCAGCCTCCGGTTTCCAAAAGGATTTGTGCCGTCTATAAGAAGGACATCCTTATCCCTGAAAAGACCCCAGTGCTGGAACCCGTCGTCGAGGATAAAAAGGAAATCTGTTCCCGGTTCCTGGTTTCTGGTTCCGAGTTTCTCGATTGCAAGCATGCCGGCTTCGTACCTGTCACTGCCTTTTACGATTGGGACATCTTTTAATTTCTCAGCCATAAGAACAGCTTCGTCGCCTGCCTGGATTGAGTCCATCAGCCTTCCGCTGCCATTACTCACAAAACACGGGCCTTTGACCTTACCCTTGTATCCCCTCGTGAGTATGCATGGCCTGAAACCTCTTGTCTTCGCTTCCATTGCAAGCGCTATGGCTGCCGGTGTCTTTCCGGTACCGCCAAGTGTTATGTTTCCTATACTGAGGACCTTGCAGGGCAGTCTTTTCCTGTTATTTGTTCGATACCTCCGGTGTACCGAATAACCTGCATAATACAGAAGTTCAGGCAGTCTCATGCTGCTTTCTCTTGAAGAACACTTTGACAAGAAAATACGAGATGCCTGCTCCGATAATGCCAAGCACAAGTCCGCCGAGGATGATCGGAAGCAGATAATGGTTAACAAGTTCGATGAAATCATACGAGAATCTGATTTCGAGAAACTTCCCGTTAAGAATCAGGCTTCCTATCTCGGCGCTGATAAAAAGCTGGAACGGAAACGTCAATGGGTTTGAAATCTGTGTTCCGAGCAGAACGATAAGCGTATTTACCCTTAAAAGCGATGCAAGCGCTATCCCCGTGATTGTATGAATGCCGAACAACGGCATTGAAGCCACAAAAACACCCAGCGCAACACCAAGAGCTATCTCATGCGGTGTCAGCCCCTTTTTGCTTAACCTGATGATATATTCTTTCAGCTTCGATATATATTTCATAGAACTATGATAATTCTATCGAAGAGTTTATTCCAGTCGGCGAGTTGAAAATAACACCCTCACCCTAACCCTCTCCCACCAGGGGAGAGGGAGACACACGCCTTAGCCCTCTTAATAGAGGTGAACTTACCCCTCCCTTGATGGGAGAGGGTTGGGGAGTTAGCCTTCCGTCATTTAACAGATATCTTAGTTAACTTACCCCTCCCTTGATGGGAGGGGTTGGGGAGGGTGTCTAATATATCTTCCATCAATCACCCCGGCTGTCCGCCAAGATAAGGTTCAATTATCTTCAGCGCCCTTTCAACAGCGCCTGAGTTCTTTGTGTAAAGGTCCCGCGCCTTTGACCCCATCTCCTCTGCCCTCTCAGGAGCGCGGAGCAAAAAACTCAACTGCGGATAGAGTCCACCCTCCTGAACCATGACAGCAGCGCCCGCTTCCATAAAATCCCTGATCACCGGGAAATTCTCCATATGTGGCCCGCATATAACAGGCTTGCCCCAAAACGCCGGCTCAAGGGGGTTCTGGCCACCTTTTCCTCTGAAGCTTTTCCCGATAATCGCGATGTCCGCAATACTGTAGACAGCCGGAAGCTCTCCTACTGTATCGAGAAGGATGATTTTGCCTTCTACCTTTTGAGGGAAACCCGGAGTTCCTGACTCAGAGCGTTTAATAAAAGATACCTTATTTGATCTTAAGAGGTCCTCCACCCCCCGGAACCTCTCAGGATGCCGTGGAGCGATTATAAGATTGAGATTCGAAAAGTCTTTTTTAAGGGCTTCGTAGACAGATAAGAGCAGTTGTTCTTCACCTTCATATGTGCTGCCTGCAACAATAGCAGGTCTTCCGACATTTTGGGTCCAGTCCGGCGGCGTTGATGGAGGCCTTGTATCAAATTTGAAATTTCCGGACACTTCCACTCTGCTGCTGTCGGCTCCAAGGTTTATTATCCTCAGAGCGTATTCCTCAGCCTGCATACAGAAGATATCCACAAAAGACAGGACTTTTTTCATAAAAAAGGAAATCTTCCTATATCCGCCAAATGACTTTTCTGAAATCCTGCCGTTCATAAGGGCAACCGGAATCCCGCGTTCTTTGAATATTCTCAGGAGATTTGGCCATAACTCGGTCTCTATTATTATGAGAAGCTCCGGAGTCATCACATCAAGAACTTTATTCAGCACAAGAGGGATATCAAATGGCAGATAAACGATCTCCGTGCCTTCAGGCACACGTTCTTCAGCAACCTTCCGTCCGGTATCTGTTATCGTCGAGAGGACGATTCTTTTTCCCGGATAACATGACTTCATCCCATTCAGGAGCGGCAGCGATGCCATAACCTCTCCGACTGATACTGCATGAACCCATATAATCCCGCCTTGCCCTGGTTTAATAACAGGAGGATGCGAGGATTTCGAAAATGCGGGATCAATGAAACCGAATTTTTCCCTGAGCCATCTTTTTCTTATATCCTTCGGCCTTTTGAGATATTCAAAAGGAAGAAGGAAGATAACAGCGATGGTGTATAGCAGACTATATAATAAAAACATTTCTTCTCAGTGAGTCTCCCCCGCCAGTTCCATCACTATGTCGGCAACCCTTTTGGATGCGGTTTTGTTCATAAAAGGCTCTTTCAATTTTTTGTAATGAAGAAGCATCTTTTCACGACGCACTGTATCAGACATAATGCTCTTCAGTTCTCTCACTATATCCCGGGGGTTGGCCATATCCTGTATAAGCTCTTTCACAACTTCTTCTCCCGATAATATGTTGACGAGTGAAATGTATTTGACATCAAGGATGCGCCTGCCCAGGTGATAGCTAAGGGCTGACAGCTTGTATATGACAACCATCGGTACTTCGAGGAATGCGGCCTGCAGTGTTGCAGTGCCTGAAGCGACTACCGCCATATCGGATGCTGCAAGGACCCTTATGGATTCGCCTTCTTTTATAACTACGCCTTCAGACCTCAGCGCCTCAATATGTGTATGATATTTCTTTTGGTCGGTATTCGGAGCGAGCGGGATGCAGAACTGATAATCTTCCCTGGGACTTCTTCCGGCAGCGCTCCTTAACTCTCTCACAACATCTATGATTAGGGGGAAGTGTCTGTTCAGCTCACTGGGCCTGCTGCCCGGCAGAAGCGACAAAAGAGGTCTTGCCGGATCAAAACCGAGAAAATCCCTGAAATAAGCCCTGGATTCTTTGGTACCCTCACGCGCTTGAAGCCTCTCCTGAGTCAACACGGCTTCGATCTCTTCAAGTATCGGATGTCCGACAAACTCGCAAGGCAGTCCTGTATTTCTATATATCTCCTGCTCAAAAGGAAGAAGCACGGCCATCCTGTCAACGAGCCGCGCAATCTTTTTGACTCTGCCTTTTCTCCAGGCCCATACCTGCGGGCTTACATAATAAAGGACTTTTATTCCGAGTGATTTGGCAGCTGCTGCAACCTTAAGATTAAAATCAGGATAGTCGATGAGCACAACGACCTGCGGCCTTGATTCCTTCAATGCCCGTAACGCCATGCTGAAGGTCTTCCTGATTTTGCCGAATGCCGAAACAGCTTCAAGAAGGCCGAATGCGCTGGCTATATGGGAGATGAGCTCCACCCCTGCTGCGGCCATACGCTCTCCGCCGACGCCGGTTATATGGATATCATGCCTTCTCTTCTTTAATTCCCCTGCCAGAAGCGAGCCATATAATTCACCGGAACTCTCTCCGGTAATGATCATTACGGTAGTCATAGATTTATGTTTATACCTGTTTCAAGTAGGGTACTATATTTTTGCGGATTAAGATTTTTTTGTGTGAGGCAGGTATGATGAGAAAGCTTTTTCTGAGACACCTTATAGCCCTTCTGTCAGGCCAGCAAGCCCTTATCGGAATTAAATAAACGTAAAAAGTACGTTTACGTGAATATAGATATAACCTGGTCGAATCAAAAGGTTTTTCAGCATATCTGCCTCACATCACCTGAAATTTCGAAACAGGTTTTTATTTATACACCCTCCCCAGCCCCTCCCATCAAGGGAGGGGTACGTTTGCTCCCCTTAGTGAGTGCCGTCATGTCACACAACTCAGACTTGTCTGATTATTCCGGCTATCTTCACTATCGCCTCTCCCTCAAGTTCGGGATACATAGGCAGGGAGAGTACTTCACGCACCGCTTTTTCGGCAACAGGGAAATCTCCTTTACGGTAACCGAGAAATTTAAGCGCCTTCTGTAAATGCAAAGGCACAGGGTAATATACAACCGAAGATACCCCGTTTTCCTTCAGCTTCTGCTGTATTTTGTCCCTCTTCGCGCTCCTGATGGTGTACTGATGATAAACATGATAGGCGCCTTTTCTCTCAACCGGACAATTGATAATATCCGAGAGGAGCTCATTGTAAAGCGCTGCATTCCTTCTCCTCTTTTTGTTGTATTCCTCAATATGTTCGAATTTCACAAGAAGTATACCGGCCTGTATCTCATCCAGCCTGCTGTTAAAACCCACACTGTCATGCCTGTAAGAGCCTTTTGATCCGTGGTTCCTCAATTCCTTTATAATGCCGGTGACCTTTTCATTATTAAGGGTTATCATTCCCCCGTCTCCGAATCCTCCAAGGTTTTTGCTCGGATAGAAACTGAAGCAGCCCGCGTCTCCAAGACTGCCTGCCTTCCTGTTGTTAAGGTCGGCGCCAAAGGCCTGGGCACAGTCCTCAATAACCTTTAAGCGGTGTCTTCCGGCAATCTCCCGTATCTTAACCATATCAGCCGGATGACCGAACAGATGGACAGGCAGAATCGCCTTTGTCTTATCCGTTATATGCTCCTCTATGCTGTCTGCGTCAATATTAAAGGTCTCTTTTTCGATATCAACAAAAACCGGAGTGGCTCCGGTATAAAGTATCGCTTCAGCCGTAGCAAAAAAAGTGAACGGGGTCGTGATAACCTCATCTCCCTCTCCGATGCCGAGGGCGTCAATTGCCAGATGAAGTGCATCGGTGCCCGAAGCAACCCCTATTGCTTCTTTAACATTGGTATACCCGGCAACCTTTTTCTCCAATTCCAGAACCTTTGCCCCGAGGATATAATGGCTGCTTTCAAGTATCTCTGTTATGACCTTGAAGACCTCATCTTTAATCTCCCTGAACTGCTTGCTTAAATCAACCATCGGTATCATTTATATGCCCTTTCTATCCCTGCATTCTTATTTTTTCTGATATCTGTATTACCACCTTGAGTGCATTCCTCGCTTCAACTGCTGATACCTTTGGTCTTCCCCGTTCCTTCACGCAGCAGAGGAAATCCCTGATTTCCTCCCTCAGGGGTTCTTTTTTCTCCGGTCTTCTGACCTCGGAGAATACGCCTTTTTCGTTCCGGAAATGGCACTTCACCTCTGACTCCTGATAATCAATCGAGATATGGCAGTCCCTCTGAATCACCTTAAGCCTGCGCAGTTTCTCAGGAGATAAGCGGCTTACTGTAGCAAGTGCGGCACAACCGTTACCGAACTCGAGCCAGGCCTTTGCAACATCGATATTATCAGTGAGGATTTTCGCTCCCACAGCCCTGATATGCCTGACCGGAGAAGAAACAATACTTAATATTATGTCGATGTCGTGGATCATAAGATCGAGTGTCACATCGACATCAGTTCCTCTTCCCTGAAACGGCGATAATCTTTCTGATTCTATAAATACAGGCTCATGAATCATGCCGGCTGCGGCAAGCACAGCAGGGTTATAGCGTTCAAGGTGGCCTACCTGAATTATGCAACCCTTCTTCTTCGCCAATCTGATAAGCGCGTCAGCCTCCCTGACATTATCCGTTATGGGCTTTTCTATCAGGATATCCTTTCCCGCCTTGAGACAATCGACTGCAATAGCATAGTGGGTCGTTGTCGGGGTTACAATGCTCAGTACATCCGCTTTACCGATAAGTTCCCTGTAATCAGCGAATCGGGGACAATCATATTTCGCAGCGATCTCTCCGGCCCGCTCAGTGTCCAAATCAGCTACACCTACAAGCTCGGCTTCCTCAAGGTCGGAATAAATCCTCGCATGGTGCCGTCCCAGGTATCCTACGCCGATTACGCCTGCTTTAAGAGCCAACGAGCCTCCCTTTATTGATTACAGGATGAAACTGTATTTTCGCGGATTTAGCCCGATGAATATCGGGGTACCTCGGAGGTCGGAACGACCGAGAATGAGCGAAAATACGGTTTTATCCTGTTTCCTGTTAATCACAGGGTATTGCTTACCCTCTTGACCTCTTCAAGTTTTTTCAGAGCCCTGCCTGAATCTATCACTTCAGCGGCCATATCCAGAGACTCCTTTAAATCCTCTGTCTTTCCGCCTGCAACAAGCGCAAGCGCGGAATTCATAAGCACAATGTCCCTCTTCGGCCCCTGCTCTCCTTTTAGGATGGACAGCGTGATAGCTGCATTTTCTTCCTTGCCGCCGCCCCTGATATCTTCGATCGAATGCCGCCGTATTCCAAAGTCTTCAGGTGAAACAAAAAAATTCTCGACCTTTCCGTGCCTGCATCTTGAAACCCTTGTCCTGTCCGAGGCGCTTACTTCATCCAGCCCGTCTTCTCCGTGGACAACCATTGCATCGATTGCACCCAGGTTGCCGAGCACCTTTGCGAGGGTCTCCGTAAGCCGGCCGGCAAATACCCCGAGTATCTGCCTTTTTGCGCCTGCGGGGTTTGTTATAGGGCCGAGGATATTGAAGATGGTACGTATACCCATTTCACGCCGTGGTCCGATAGCATATTTCATCGCAGGATGGAACAGCGGCGCAAAAAGGAACCCGAACCCAGTATCGAAAATACATTTTTCGACCTGTTCCGGAGGCAGATCCACCCTTATCCCGAGGGCTTCAAGGACGTCCGCGCTCCCGGAACGGCTGGAAACAGAACGGTTGCCGTGTTTTGCCACCGGAAGTCCTGCCCCCGCGACAATGAATGCTGTTGTTGTGGAGATATTAAATGTATGCGACATATCGCCGCCTGTTCCGCAAGTGTCGAGCACTCCGTCAGGCGCATTGATCATCGAAGCCTTTTCCCTCATGATTCGCGCCGCTCCTGTAATCTCTTCGACTGTCTCTCCCTTGACCCTGAGAGCTGTGAGGAGCGCCCCTATCTGGGCATCGGTCGCTTTCCCCTCCATTATCTCCCTCATGCACCCGGCAGTCTCGGCCTCCGAAAGGTTTATACCGCCGACCAGCATGTTGATTGCTTCTCTTATCATATTTAATTAAATCCTTAATCTCAGGAAGTTTTTCAGGAGGTCTTTGCCGGCTTTGGTAAGGATGGATTCAGGATGGAACTGGACGCCTTCAATTCTATGTTGCTTATGCCGCACTCCCATTATCTCTCCGGTATCGGTCCAGGCCGTTATGCCAAGACAGACGGGAAGGGTATCTCTCCTTATTAACAGGGAATGATAACGCGTGGCCTCAAAAGGGTTCGGAAGTCCTTCATACAACGTTTCACCGTCATGATATATCAGCGAGGTCTTTCCGTGCATAAGCCTCGGCGCCCTTATTATTTCACCCCCGAAAGCAGCGCCTATGGACTGATGGCCGAGGCATACGCCAAGGAGTGGTATTTTGCCGGCAAAATATTTAACCACCTCTATGGAAATACCGGCCTCTTTCGGGGTACAGGGACCGGGTGAAATCACGATCCTCCCGGGATTCATTTTTTCTATGTCCCCGATGGTAATCCTGTCGTTCCTGAAAACCCTTATGTCTTCACCCAGCTCGCCCAAATACTGAACAAGGTTATAGGTAAAAGAATCATAGTTGTCGATCATCAAAAGCATAAGATTAACTTAATTCCTTCTCCGCCATTTCCACTGCCTTCATCATCCCCATCGCCTTGCTGACTGTTTCGGCATGCTCTGTTTCGGGAACCGAATCAGCAACTATCCCGGCGCCTGCCTGAACGTATACTCTTTTATCCTTAATAATCAGAGTCCTGATAGTGATGCACATGTCCATATTCCCTGAATAGCTGAAATATCCGACAGCGCCTGCATAAGGACCTCTTTTCATAGGTTCAAGCTCTTCGATAATCTCCATCGAACGCACCTTCGGCGCTCCTGTGACCGTGCCCGCCGGGAAACAGGCACCCAGCACATCAAAGGCATCAAGCCCGCTCTTAATACTGCCTTCAACATTTGATACGAGATGCATAACGTGGCTGTACCTCTCTACTGACATAAGTTCGGTCACCTTAACCGAACCTGTTTCAGCAACCCTGCCTACATCATTTCTTCCGAGATCCACAAGCATAATGTGTTCCGCGACTTCCTTGGGGTCCTTTTTGAGTTCTTCTTCGAGTTTCTTATCCTCCTCTTCGTTCTCTCCCCTTTTGCGTGTACCGGCTATCGGCCTGAGTATGATCTTGCTGCCCTCAAGCCTTACGAGAATTTCGGGGGATGAGCCGACAAGTTTTGCGTCTCCCGTGTCGATGTAATACATATACGGAGATGGATTAATCACCCGAAGCGCCCTGTATACGTTAAACGGGTCTGTGTCGAAACCACGGGCAAACCTCTGGGACAATACAACCTGAATAACATCTCCGGACATTATATATTCCTTGCCTTTGCGCACCGCATCCTTGAAGGCCTGTTTTGTCATAAAAGATGACTCATATCCCGACAGCGATGAACTTTCCGCAGATACGGGAACAGGATTTTTCAGGGCTTTCCCTCTGGTTTTCCGGGAACTAAATGAAGGCTTTCTGAGCCTTTCCGTGATCTTCTCTATTTTTTCCTCTGCCTCCCTGTAAGCTTCTTCAGGGGATTTATTGTTCAGGTGCGCATTGGAGACGACCTTTATCTTTCCCTTGAGGTTGTCAAATATAACAACCGTATCGGTGCCCATAAGGAACATATCAGGCATCCCCAGGCCGGGTCTTTTCCCGTCAGGTATTCGCTCAAAAAACCTGACCATATCGTATCCTATATATCCTACAAGGCCACCAAAGAACCTCGGCAGACCCGGGACGTCAACAGGCCGAAATTCTTTTATCTCCTTCTGGATCACCTTAAAAGGGTCTTCCGCACGGAACCTGCGGGTGCCTGTCTGCCCGTCTCTTATCTCCACCTTCTGCCCCCAGCTTCTGATAATCCTTGAGGGTTTTGATCCGAGGAATGAATACCGGGCCCATTTCTCTCCTCCCACCATGCTTTCGAGCAGAAAAGAAGGCGCCCCCCCGAGTTTCAGGGTTGCAGAAACAGGGGTCTCGGTATCAGCGAGAATCTCCCTGTATACAGGGATAAGATTTCCCTTCGATGAAAGAGCCTTGAAACTCTCGAGGTCCGGATACAGCATATTGACAAAAAATTCCCCTTTCAATTACTATTTTTATAGTAACGCTCATTATAGCTTATTGCCTCAATAGAAGTTAAGAGTTGAAAGTTTAAAGTTAAGAGTGAAAATCAAGAAATTAAGAATAAACTTCTAAAACTTTTAACTTTTTTTGAAATGCGGGAATAGCTCAGCTGGTAGAGCACAACCTTGCCAAGGTTGGGGTCGCGGGTTCGAACCCCGTTTCCCGCTCCATCTTGAGAACCACGTTAAAAGTAAAGAGTTAAGTGTTAAGAGTCAAAAACTGCTGATTGTTTTTTCAACTCTTCACTTCCAACTTTTCACTTTTCACTGTAGTAAACGGCGGCGTACCCAAGTGGCTAAGGGGGAGGTCTGCAAAACCTTTATGCAGCGGTTCAAATCCGCTCGCCGCCTCCAACAAAAAGCTTTTCGAGGAGTGCCGGACTGAGTTTCTTGTTTTCGAAATACTCCTTTTCAAGAGTCTCTATGTAGAACCTGTCGAGCCCGCTGTTGTCGAGGAAGTCCTCCCGCAGGGTAACATCCCTGGTCTCAATAATCAGCGGAAGCAGATGGTTGAGATAGTAGGACTCTTTCCTGAGGTCAATAAAAACTTTATCGAATAATTTTTTTGTAACCTCTCCTGCGACGCCTTTTTCAGCAAGTTCTCTTGTAATATCCTGCCTTATCTTGTCGCGGCCTTTTTTCATATCCAGGCCAGGGAAGAAGCTGCGCATCCTGTCTTTAAGCGCAATATGGACATTGCGATAAAGATTCTCTTCTTCCACAATCTTTCGCAACTCCGCAACCACATCACGCAAAGATGCGTCTCCCGCCGATATCTTCTTCATGCCTTTTGATATCGCCGAGATCTTCTTCTTCCCGAATGTCGTAACATATTTATTCCTGAGGAGCGTTTTTGTGAAGATTTCTTCAAATAGTTTCGATTCCAGAAGATCAAACTCTTTCTTGTTGCCGATAAGGCTTCTGAGTGAATCTTCCGTAAACCCCACATTGTCCATGAAAGCCATCTGGCTGAGCAGGCTGGAGACATTATCGTATCTGTCGAAGTATGTTGCTACCGAAGTGAACTCCTCAAACAGGCTGAAGTCATTCGTCTCGCGCACTATTTCATCGCAGGCCCTGACAGTGTCGAGCAGGATCTGCTCGAAGCCTTTGTCCCCCTTTGCCTCAGCAGCCTGTTTTGCCCTTATGAGCCTGACGATATCTTCTTTTATAATATGTCGCTTCAGAGAAGGGTCCTTGAAGAAAAGTCCCTGGAGAATCGCCCTTGTTTCCTTGAGGTAATCAGGCTCTTCGATCTTCTGGATCTCTCTTCCTCTAAGGAGCAGTTCATCCAGGGTCTCGAACAGTACTGCCGGGATATTGTTCCTGATTCCCAGCGTCTTCAACCTCTCGAGTCTTGCGTGCTCGGACTGCTGCAGTGTATCCCTTGAAATACCGCTCAGGAGAATATCACGGTATTCATCCACAATGCGCTTGTTTTCGGGATGCCTGTACATGATGTCTATCTTCATCCTCTCCTGCTGGTAGCGGTCGATATTGTAAGTCGATGCGATCTCTTCGAGATAGAGTTCCTCGTTATCCGAAATAGACCTTGAGCCCGAATAGAAATCCCTGTAGGTATTGTAAAACTGCTGGTTCCCCCTGTGGATAAGTTTGAATATGAATACCTGTGAGGTGTCTTCTTTAAGCTCGGACATAAAACCGTTAAGAATAGCCGTGTCCATATCTTCCGAGATGAGATTGGTTCTCTTGAGAAACTTCCCCACCGCTCCGAGTATATACTGCTGCCTTGTTTTATAGTCCCCGCTGAAGTCTGATGAGACAGTAAAATAATAGTTCTTGACAGCGTGCCCGGTCAGAAAAAGACGGTAATACGATTCCCTGCCCTCGGTGTTGTTTGTAAAGACAACGCTCTCATTTTCATCGAGGAAAGCCCCGAACATGATCAGCCTGTTGGCAACCCTCCTTTTCATAAGATCCTTAAACGGTTTTTCCACACCGAACATATACTCGCAGAAACTCCCACCCGTGCCCTTGTAATGAATACCTTCTTCCAATAAGGTAAATTCATTGCCACGCGAGAAGAATCTTATATCGGTGGGGCTTTCCTGGTAGAAATAGGTATTATGCGCGCCTGTGCCGCCGACAAAGGCAAAATACTCCACAGGGCCTATGCTTCCGTGAAGCCGGAGATCATTGATCATGGGGAAAATATATCATAGAAACAGGTGAATATTCTATCGGAAGGATTGTTGCGTCCGCGAAAGTATATGCAAAATTCATCCGGACATTCTCTCGGAATCAGTCACGCCTTTTGACAGGGTTTTAAGGTCAGTAAAAACATCTTTTATGGTCTCGTATCTGTCTTCCCTAACTTTTTTAAGACACTTTACAACGATCTCATCCAGCCACTCAGGGACATCTTCGACCGTGTCTATTACTCTGGCAAGTCCAAGTCCTTCCGTGTTGCCTATAAGCATCTCGTAGAGGATAACGCCTGCTGAGTAAATGTCGGAACTTTCGTCAGGGACAAGTCCCTTTAACCTTTCCGGCGGGGCATAAACCTGATGCTGTTTTTTTCTCACAAAAGAGACGTTGTTCTTTGCATCAACAGCTATGCCATCCGGGCTTAACATACCAGAAGGCCATCCATTCCTGTAAGCTTCCTGAAGGCCTTTAAGCATCTGAACCCAGAGCTTCAGGCTGTATTTGGGCTCAATCCGGCCGCTTCTTATGAAGCTTCTGAGGCTGGTCTTACCTTCAGGAATATCCTCCTCCACAAATGGCGGCATGAATGATTGAAGTTTTTCTTTCACATCCCTGCGTTCAGGAACAGCTCTCTCCAGTTCAGCAAGAACTTCGGTTGCCTTCTGAACATCCCCTGCTTTTTCGAGCATAAGGGCATATGTAAAAAAGTCATCCGCCAATAAAGGCCCGGGCTTCCTGTCATGCAGGTGGAACCCGAACATCTCAGCAGCCTCTTTGTACATGCCCTCCGACTTTAACAACAATGCGGCTGCTTTATAATCTCCCGCTTCCCTGTATGCCTTGACAGCATAAATTGTTTTTCCGGCCTGCTGCATGACCTTTGCAACATCGGCCTTTTTTCCGGCCTTGTCGTAAAATCTGGCTGCCTCGTCAAACTCTCCCTCCATAATGGCAACCTCTGCAGCGTCCTCGGGGCTTCCTGCCTTCTCATACATCTCCTTCGCCTTATCAGGAGATCCCAAAAGGTCATAGAGCATTGCAGCCTGATTGTAGTCTCTGCCTCTTTCATAAAGCGATGCCGCCATGCGATAATCCTTCAGCTTCTTTTCATATACAGCAGCAGCGGATACATATCTGCCAGACTTTTCCAGCTCAGCCGCCTCCCTTTTATAATCCTCAATCACAGTTGTTTCAAGCTTCTTACCAAGTGTCTGTTTGTAAAGAAATCTTAACAGGAAAAAAACAGCAATCAGAACGGGTATGATAATTACCACAAACAGCACCATAAGCCCTTTTGCAGCCCTGGTCTCCGGCGGAATCTCATCCAGCGCAGCTTCCCTGACAAGAGGTTCGCAAAAATAATGCGTCAGATCAAAAAATATACGCCTTATCAAAAAATCTCCTGCTCTCTTGTTTGCTGTATATTATCCCAATAGACGCATAACTTTCATTCATTTTCTGCGCCTGATATGCTGAAAAAGCTTTTTCCGGGACACCTCAGAGACAAAAACCCTGCAAGTTCTTATTGCCGAAACAGGCTGATTTGGCTATGATAGTTTTATGAAGCGGTTTTTAATCCTTATACTTTTTATATCCTCATGCATGCCTGTCTACAGCGGCGAAACCGACGGCAACTCTTCGCTGAAAAAAGGCAGACTCGAACTTGAAAGAAAAAAATACGGGGAGGCGATAAGCCACCTGTCTGCTGCTCAGGAGGAAATGCCGCTTTTAGGCGATTACGCCCTGCTATGGCTTTCAGATGCATATCATGAGGCCGGGAACCACACCGAAGCTCTTAAGTTAGTCCGCAGCCTCCTTAAAAAATACCCGGAATCGCCGCTTCAGAAAAAAGCACGTATGAGAGAGATTGAAGAGGCGGAAAAACTGCAGCCAGACGATGTTAATAAGTTATTCGTGTCATTTCTAAAGGATTATCCGGACGACCAGGATATGAAGTATCTTTATGCCGGATGGCTGAAGAATAATAACGAAGAAGAAAAGGCCAGGTTCTATTTCAGGGATATATACATTTCAGCAGGCCCTCTGGCGCAGTCAGCATACGGAGAATTGTGCTCCGGTGATATTACCGTAGACGATATGCTTAAACGCGCTGTAAATCTTATTAACAGAACTAGTTACAAGACCGCCGAATCCGCACTGAGGTCCATATTATCAGAAGCCGAAGGCAAGCAGAAAAAAGAGATACTGCGAACCCTGGGGCTCTCTCTGTTCAGACAGAAAAAATATCCCGAAGCTGCAGAGGTCTACAGGGAGGTGAACGAAAAGTATTGGGAAATCCGCTCTCTTTACCGCGCAGGCAAAAAAGAGACGATCGATTCCGCATTTGACGAGCTCCTGAACAGCAGTGACAGAAGAATTGGCTCCGTTCTTGCTGCCTACGCATCTGATAAAAGGAGAGACGGGCGGACTGAAGAGGCATTGCGGCTTTACCGAAAGGTCATGGACAGTTTTCCTTCAGAAAAGGAAGACGTGCTCTGGGGAATCGGCTGGACACATTTTCGCGCAGGAGACTACCGGGAGGCGCACAAATCCTTTGCCCGGCTTTATGATTTTTATAAAGACCCGAAATATCTCTACTGGATGGCGCGCAGCATGGAAGCCGGCGGAGAAGATGCTGCAGAAATATATCAGTCCGTCCTCGGCAACGAGCGGAATTTTTACGGAGCCATGACTTATGCCAGACTTGCAGCATCTCCGGAAAAATTATCGGCATCCGCCCTGAAAAAGGCTGTGAGGACAATAAATCCGGTAATAACCAGACACACACAGAAGAACCCGAGGGTGGAAGCATTAAGCAGTCTCGGTTTTGCCCGGGAGGCGCTGTTGGAGCTGAGCCACTTTTCGAGAAATCTGAGTTCATGGGAAGACACTCTTTATGCCTGTTATAAATTCGAGGAGCTCGGCAATTATACTGCCTCTGTCAGGCTTGCTGCCAAAGCTCCGTACTCTGACAATATACACCAGTTTCTTTATCCACGCGCATACTGGACAAACGTCGAGAAGTTATCCGGAAAATATGATATTGATCCTTTTCTGGTTCTGTCGGTCATAAGGGAAGAAAGCAGGTTTGATCCGAATGCACGGTCTGTTGCCGGAGCCCTCGGCCTTATGCAGCTGATGCCGGGAACAGCTTCTCGACTGGACAGAAGACTGGGATTGGGAGCCGGCAGCTCTGCAGAAATATTAAACGTAAATAATAATCTGCACCTGGGCATCTATTATCTGAGCCGGCTGGTGAAGGAGTTCGGATCTTATACTTATGCCATTGCCGCATACAACGCAGGGGAAGAGGCAGTGAAAAAATGGCTCTCGAAGGGCAAATATCTGTCTGCCGATGAGTTCATAGAAGACATTCCCTATGCGGAGACCAGAAATTACGTCAAAAAAGTTATCAGCTCTTATTTTGAATATAAAAGGCTGTCCTCAGGCAGCGACGGCGGGATTAAAATACCAACAGAAAAATTGTAGACTTTGACTTTCCCGTTTTGTTATTTTAGGAACGATGGTTTTTAAGAAGACCCTCTTTGATGACGATCAACTGATGGATCAGCCGGAAGACTTTAAAAAGGAGGTTGCACCCTTGGAAAAACTCAGAAGTCTTGAAGATAAAATATCCTCAGCCATTGAGAGGGTAAAGACCCTTAAAGATGAAAAAGCGGTCAGCGAGAGGAGGATTCGGGAACTCGAGCAGATGCTTGATGAAAAAAATCAGGAGGTCGAGATGCTGAAAGCCGACAAGAATGCCATAAAAGGCCAGCTTGAGTCCCTCCTCGAAGAGATCGAAACGCTCGAATCAGTCTAGAAACAGGATATGGGAAGCACCGAGGTTTACATCTTAGGCCAGAGATATACGATTAAAGGAGATGCCCCGGAGGAATATATCAGGGAGCTTGCTTCCTATGTCGACGGCAAACTGAAAGAAGTACACAACTCGGCTCCGAATATTACGCCGGTTAAAGCCTCTATTCTTGCTGCTCTGGACATAGCTGATGAGCTTTTCAGAGCGAGGAACGAACAGGAAGACCTGGCAAAGGCGATTGAAGAGAAGACAGAACGTTTATCCTCCCTCTTTGATTAATCCAAAAAAAGCATTTGATACCCGGCCATGCAGGCCTATGCGCATCAAAACCTCTTCAACGCAGGATTTGGGTCTGATAAGAGCCAATCGTCAATAATGAAAACGTGCAGGAATCCCAGATATATAAACGCCTGCAAAGGAACTGCCGGAGAGCTTTTGCTGCACATGCATGCATGAATTAAACCCGAATTGTCCGTTTCGACCACATTGCAGGCGGGTATAAGGGAAGCAAAAGCTTGGTGGCAGCACCTTTGTAGGCGGAAATCTTTAATATGCAGCCGGAAGGTTTTCATCTGATACTGTACCATATCGAAAAAACATAAACCCTGCATCAGCAAGGTTTTGCTTCCCTTATACCTGCCCATAACTTACCTTAAATGAACAATCCGGGTTAAATTGAAATGCATTTTTCGGGTTAATCCGAAAGCTGCAATTGACCGCTCACCTGATAATAAAATAATTCACCTTTAATCCCAGTCGATTTACAGGGCTTTTTCATCGCGTCCCCCTCTGCCATTCGTGAACTGGGTCATCTGATATCTGCATGATATCTCTGGAGCGACTTCACCTCGATATGTCCCCGCTGAAAAGCTTCAATCCCGCGTGCAGCTGCAACAGCAGCGGCTATTGTAGTTATGTAGGGGACTTTATATTTAATCGCAGCTTTTCGTATATATGAATCGTCATGTTTGCCCAGTCTTCCGCTCGGGGTGTTGATAACCAGATGGATCTCCTTATTCTTTATGGCATCCACAATATTGGGACGGCCTTCATGCATCTTATCGACATGGTCGGACTTGATGCCGTTATTGGAAAAGAACTGATATGTGCCACGGGTTGCCCTGATTTTGAACCCGAGATTTTCGAACCTCCTGGCAACCTGAAGGGACGCCTGTTTGTCCTCGTCCGAAACAGTAATCAGCACTGTTCCGCTGACAGGAAGACGCTGCTGCGCAGCCTCCAGCGCTCTGTAATAGGCCATACCGAATGAGTCCGACATTCCGAGGACTTCTCCTGTTGACCGCATTTCCGGGCCAAGTATAGGGTCTACCTCCGGGAACATGTTGAAGGGGAAAACAGCTTCCTTAACCCCGAAATGAGGGACATGCCTTCGTTTGAGGTTCATGTCCGCCAGCTTCTTGCCAAGCATAATCTGGGTTGCTATACGGGCCATCGGTATATTGCATACCTTGGAAACCAGAGGCACAGTACGCGATGCGCGGGGATTGGCTTCGAGCACATATACAATATCATCAGCAATGGCATACTGGATATTCATAAGGCCGACTACGTTGAGCTCCACCGCAATCTTCTTCGTATATTCATTTATTGTCTCGATGTGCTTGGCCGGAATGCTTATGGGAGGGATAACACATGCAGAATCGCCCGAGTGGATTCCTGCAAGTTCAATGTGCTCCATCACCGCGGGGACAAAGGCGTCGGTTCCGTCGGCTATGGCATCTGCTTCCGCTTCGATGGCGTTTTCCAGAAACTTGTCGATGAGGATCGGCCTGTCCGGATTCACATCTACTGCCGCAGTAACATAGCGGTTAAGCATCTCCTCGTCATGAACAACTTCCATGCCGCGGCCTCCAAGCACATAGGATGGCCGCACCATCAGAGGATAGCCAATACTTGCAGCCAACTGCAGAGAGTCTTCAAGGGTGCTCGCCATTCCCGATTCCGGCATAGGAATTCCCAATGCCTTCATTCTTTTTCTGAACCGGTCGCGGTCCTCTGCAAGATCTATCGTCTCGGGAGAAGTGCCTATTATCCTGACTCCCGCTTCCGCCAGTTCCCTTGCAATGTTGAGAGGTGTCTGTCCGCCGAACTGCACGATCACACCTTCAGGTTTTTCCTTTTCGTATATTGACAGGACATCCTCTACAGTAACGGGTTCAAAATACAGTTTGTCCGAGGTATCGTAATCTGTAGAGACAGTCTCAGGATTGCAATTTACCATTATGGATTCAATCCCTTCATCACGAATTGCAAAGGCGGCATGGACACAGCAATAGTCGAATTCGATGCCCTGACCGATGCGGTTAGGTCCTCCACCTATAACCATAATCTTTCGCCTGTTGCTGCTTCCCACGCGGTCGGAAGCATTATATGTGGAGTAGTAGTAGGCGGCTTCTTCAACCCCGCTTACAGGAACAGGCTCCCAGGCCTGGCTGATACCGAGAGCCTTCCGCTGATCGCGAATATCTTTTTCCGCAGCACCCGTAATCTGCGCTATATACCTGTCCGAAAATCCGTCTTTCTTGGCCCTGATGAGAATTTCATCGGGCAGTCTCTGCCCTTTGTAATGCAATATCTCTTCTTCGAGTTCCAGCAGTTCTCTCATCTGGACAATAAACCAGGGTTTGATATGGGTCTTTTCGTGGAGAGCCGCAACAGAAGCGCCTTTTCTAAGCGCCTCGTACATTATAAACTGGCGTTCGCTGGTAGGAGTAACAAGCATTTCCATAAGTTCATCAAGGGATTTCCTATGAAAGTCTTTTGCGAAACCGAGACCGTAGCGGCCTATCTCCAGTGAACGGATAGCCTTCTGAAACGCTTCCTTATAAGTCTTGCCGATGCTCATAACTTCTCCTACGGCCCTCATCTGGGTGCCAAGCTTATCTTCTACTCCCTCGAACTTTTCGAAGGCCCATCTTGCAAACTTGACTACGACATAATCTCCCCATGGAGTATATTTTTCGAGTGTGCCCTCCCTCCAGTACGGGATTTCATCAAGTGTCAGCCCACCTGCAAGTTGTGCTGAAATACGCGCGATTGGGAAACCTGTTGCTTTGGATGCCAGGGCAGATGACCGCGAGGTCCTCGGGTTAATCTCTATTACCACTACCCGGCCGGTTTTTGGATCATGGGCGAACTGGATGTTGGTTCCTCCAATCACCTGTATGGCTTCAACAATGTCGTAAGAATATTTTTGCAGCCTTTTCTGCAGTTCGCTGTCGATAGTAAGCATAGGCGCCGTACAGTAAGAATCCCCTGTATGTATACCCATTGCATCCACGTTCTCTATAAAGCAGACTGTGATGCACTGATTTTTGGCATCCCTGACAACTTCAAGCTCGAGTTCTTCCCAGCCGAGTACCGACTCTTCAATAAGTATCTGGCCGATCAGGCTCGCTGAAATTCCTCGTCCTGCAACAGTGCGCAGTTCTTCCATGTTGTAGACAAGGCCGCCGCCTGTACCGCCAAGTGTATAGGCGGGACGGACCACCACAGGATAGCCGAGCGCGGACGCAATCTCTTCAGCTTCCCCTACACTGAAAGCCGGCTTGCTCCTTGGCATATCTATGCCAAGCTGGTTCATTGTCTCCTTAAAGGCAATACGGTCTTCGCCCCTTTCAATAGCATCCGACTGCACCCCTATAATCTTTACGTCAAATTTTTTAAGAATCCCTTTTCGGGCCAGTTCCGCAGTAAGATTCAATCCTGTCTGTCCCCCGAGATTGGGCAATACAGCGTCAGGACGTTCTTTATCAATGATCTTTTCGAGGGATTCCACTGTCAGTGGCTCCAGATAAGTAACATCAGCCATTTCAGGGTCCGTCATAATTGTTGCGGGGTTTGAATTGACAAGAACGATTTCGTATCCGAGATCCCGAAGCGCCTTGCAGGCCTGCGTCCCTGAGTAATCGAATTCACAGGCCTGACCGATCACAATGGGACCTGAACCGATAATCATTACTTTCTTAATATCATCGCGTCTTGGCATATGTCATCACCTTTCTACTTCATAAAATTATTTTTAATGAATATCAGCAGGTGGCTGATCCGGCTCGAATACATTTAAAACGCCCCGTATTACCTTGCAAATTTAGTCAAAAGTATAAATAACAAATGGAATAAAGAGCAAGTGGGAAGAAGATCGGGATTAAGTATTACTGAACACGACAACCTTTTTCCCCCACATCTGCGCTTCCAGGCGGCTTGTCAACAGCTGTCATCTGCCGATATAATCACTTCTATATGAAAACTCTCTGGAGTATCCGTATGCGGGCGTCAAAGATATTAGAAAATTCAAAATCTGAAAATGCGAATTCACAAATGTCCGAAACCCATATTTCAGGCGCAGAAGGACTATATTCTGCCTCTGATATTCAAAAGGTCGTCAGGAAATATCTCGAGCGCGCACTAAATCATCCAAAAGGCAGGGCAGATAAGATAGTCACTACTGTCGAAGAGGTGAGGCAGATGCCTGTTATGATATCCGCCCTTCCGGTGGCAACCGTCAAATGTCAGTCTCCGGCTGAAGCAAAAGATATCGTTGTGACCCTGCTTAACTCATCCGGAATATCGGGAACGTCGGTCAGGAAGGCTTTTACTGTCATAAAAAGAGGCTCCATGAGGGGCGCTGCTATAATTACTTCAGAAAAGGGAAGGCGTCTTGATCCTGACCGGCAGAGGGGAATCAGGGTTTCACGCCTTGGCATTCGCAAACAGGCGGGCCGTCTGCTTTCGTTGAAGCTTTCACAGCACGGCATCAATACGGATACGGTAATAGAAGCGCTTATATTGGCATCAAAGGTAATGTCACATGGCGATGTAATGGCCGAGCTGTGCATATCCGATAACCCTGACTATACGACCGGTTATATCTCGTCCGGAATATACGGGTACATCAGGATACCCAACATCAAAAAAGAGGGGGAAAAAACCGGAGGACGTATTTTTTTTCTGAAAGAAGATACTGATGTTGCGACATTGACATCATATCTCGAAAAAATTCCTGTGATTATCAGCAGGCTTTCCAAGATAAGGGGGGAATTCCGGATAGATGAAATCGCTCATTGTACTGATAAGTAATCCGACGGCAAAAAAAGCATCCGAAAGAAAAGTGGCTCTGGCGTCGTACTACCTTCAGTCAAAAGGATTCGAAGTAGAGGTGTTTTTTACCGACAAGAAGGGGGATGCCGAAAAGCTTGCAAGAAAAGCGGCACGAAAGTCACCTCACTTAATCATTGCAGGCGGCGGCGACGGCACAATCAATGAAGTAATAAACGGCATCGCGGGGACACAGACGCCGATGGCGGTGATGCCCCTCGGCACTACAAATGTTCTCGCAAAAGAACTCGGCATCCCTGAAAATATAAAGAAAGCGATGGAAGCAGCTGTCAGGGGCAATCCCAGGGTTGTGTCGCTCGGTAAAATAACACTTGCTAATCCCTCATCACCTGTCACCCGTTACTTTTGCCTCATGGCAGGCGTCGGTTTCGACGGAAAAGCGGTCCGGGGGATCAACGAGACTTTTAAGAAGATTTCCGGGAAAGGAGCATATATCTATAGCGGTATGAAGACCCTTTCAGGGTTCAATCCTGAACTGCTGGCTTTTACTGTAGATGGAAAACAGTATTACGGCTATTCTGCGATTATCGGGAACGCATCAAGATACGGCGGCAACTTCCGCGCCACCCCCGACGCAAGAATCGAAGATCCTTATCTGTATGCATGCCTGTTTAAGGGTAAAAAACGGTTGGATACCCTGAGATACATCCTCGGTATTATAAAGGGAAGTCACCTTAACTTCAGGGACGTAGAATATTTAAGGGCAAAACATATTAAAATTGAAGGCGAAGCGCATGTGCAGATTGATGGTGATTATATAGGCATGACCCCGGCAGAAATCTCCGCAGTCCCTGATTCACTCAGGCTTGTCTACTGATAACCCCTCCTCCAATTACATCCTGGCCGGCATAAAATACAGCGCTCTGCCCCGGAGCAGGCGCCCACTGGGGTTCATCGAATAACACATTGACTAATTCAGGCAATAATCTTCCATTTCCCCCCTTACCAGATGGCGGGGTAATAGAATCTGCTTCGATCAATATTGCAGCCGGTGCATCCTTCATCATCGAACGGATCTTAACCGAAGCCCTGAACCCTGAGTAAAGTCTTTCAGTATCCCTGCTCTGCCATCTCTTCCTCTCTACATCCGGCTGCGGGAACGTGATCCAGTTGAGGTCATGAACAGAAAACTCCTTTTTCATAGCAGCTTCACGAGGGCCTGCGTGCACGGTATTCTTCGGTACGTCTATGTCAATAACGTAGAGAGGTTCCGCAGAAGATATCCTCATTCCTTTTCGCTGGCCGATTGTATACCCATATATCCCGCCATGCTGACCTATTAATTTGCCTCTTATGTCAATAATAGGACCAGGGTTGCCCGCAACAGCGGAAAGACTTTCTATATATGAGATATATTTTCTGTCCTCCACAAAACATATCTCCTGACTTTCCGGTCTGTGGGCAGCCTGAAGACCTATTTCCTTCGCGATTTTTCTGATCTCATCTTTTTTGTGATTGCCGAGAGGCAGTGTGAGTCTTTTCAGTATGTCCTGCGTAAGAACATATAATACATAGGACTGATCCTTTCGCATATCAACCCCCCGCCTGAGAGAAAAGAGAGACCCTCCTGAATGTTCAATCCTTTCAACCCTCGCATAGTGTCCGGTGGATATAAACTCTGCGTTCTTTTCATCCGCCTTTTTTATCAGAAAAGGGAATTTGATGAATCTGTTACACAATATACAGGGGTTAGGCGTCAGGCCGGCAACATACTTTTCGACAAAAGGTTCAATCACCTTTTTTTTAAACTCTTCACGCACATCAACCACACTGTGGGCTATATCCAGAAAGTGCGCAGCCTTCTCCGCATCCCCGGCTGCCTGAAGAGAGCAGCATGCACCGCCGTCAGTCCCGGCGCATCTGTCCCACAGGATAAAGGATACCCCTTCGACATCATATCCTTCCTTCTTCAGCAGATATGCTGAAACAGAAGAATCCACTCCCCCGCTCATACCCAATATGACCTTCGGCATAAGTTAAATATAACAGATTGACCTGTAAGCCTGTAACGCCATACAATATCTTCACAATGAAAAACATTGTACTCACCGGCTTTATGGGAACCGGCAAGACTGCCGTCGGAAAAGAGCTCGCCCGAATCCTCGATATGAAAATAATCGATGTCGACACAGAGATTGAGGCATCCGAGCAGACCACGATCAATGAGATATTCGCACAATTCGGAGAGCCGGGGTTCAGGGAAATCGAAACAGCGATGATTAAGAAGATAGCAGCCGGCAAAAACCTGATTATATCAACCGGCGGCGGTGCAGTGCTGCAGCAGGAGAATATGGACACCCTGCGCAGCAACGGGGTAATCATATGCCTTACGGCCTTGCCAGGAACTATACTGAACAGGACCGGCACCAGTAACGACAGGCCGTTACTCAAGGTTGAAAATCCACTGGATAAAATAAAGCAGCTTCTGAATTTCAGAAAACCATTTTACGAAAAAGCTGATATCATGATCGACACAGAAGGCAAGACGCCTTTGCAGATTGCAGAGGAGATAATAGACGAATTAAAGGGGATAGCCTAACGATAAACATTTTAGATAGCATTCCTGTGAGATAGAGGAAATGGAAAAAATAAGGGTTGAGCTTGCTGAAAGAAGTTATAACGTTTTTATCGGGAGCAGTATTCTCGAAGGCATAGGGGAAGCCTTACGTCATCTCGGGTTAAGCCCCAGGCTTGCCTTAATCAGCAATCCTACTGTTTTTTCACTATACGGAGAGCCTGTATCATCTTCGATAAAGCGGGCAGGTTTTGATCTGATAACCGTCATTATTCCGGACGGGGAGGAGTACAAAAACCTTGCGCAGGTGCAGCATATATACAACGAGCTTCTCGGTCATAAACTCGACAGGTCCTCAGCGCTGATCGCACTTGGCGGGGGAGTTATCGGAGACATAACGGGATTTGCGGCTTCCACTTACATGAGGGGCATACAATGCTTGCAGTTACCCACAACGCTTCTGTCACAGGTAGACAGTGCTGTCGGAGGGAAGACGGGTGTAAACCACGAACTCGGGAAAAACATGATTGGCACATTCTGGCAGCCGGGACTCGTATGGATAGATGTGGATACATTGAATACACTTCCCAAACGTGAATTGCTGGCTGGTCTTGCAGAGGTAATTAAATGCGGAGTTATCTATGACAAAGGTCTGTTCGATTTTCTTGAGGCAAACATAGAGGATATTCTGAGCCTCGGCAATAAGGCGCTCTCTCATATCATCAAACGCTCTTGCGAGATAAAGGCAGAGGTCGTATCAAAGGACGAAAGGGAATCCGGCCTGAGGGCGATATTGAACTACGGCCATACAATAGGCCACGCAATAGAAACCGCGACCGGTTATACAAGATTCCTTCATGGAGAGGCTGTCTCCATAGGCATGCATCTTGAAGCAAAGCTCTCACAGGCACTTAATCTTATTGAAAGAGAGGAAGTCCTGAAGATAAAGGCCATCATCGATGCATACGGCCTGCCCTCAGCTTTGCCCGCCGGTATCGACGTGGATTATATGCTTTCATCAATGCAGCTTGATAAAAAGTCTGTTGCCGGAGAGCTGAGATTCATTCTTCCCCAGAAGATCGGGAGCGTAATAATCCACAAGGGAATCAACGCTGAATTCATAAGGCAGGCGCTGTATTTGGAAAGATAAGAGGCTATATAATCAAAGCTACAACCTTATGAGTAATCCAGGCAAAAATGGCACATGCAGGCAAGGTTAGCAGCCAGGCGTTAACAATCTTTTTCCCAATTCCCCACCTAACTGCAGTCAGTCTCTTTGTAGCGCCCACTCCCATGATGGCAGTCGCAACAACGTGTGTAGTGCTTACCGGAAGTCCGAGATGGCTGGCTCCCATAATAATTACGGCAGCCGATGTTTCAGCAGCAAAGCCGTGAATCGGTTCGAGCTTTAACATACTAACCCCTATTGTTTTTATAACCTTCCAGCCGCCGAGAGCCGTCCCAAAGCCCATTGCGAGTGCGCATGAAAGGATTACCCAGAAAGGAACTTCGAGGGAATGCAGGAAGCCGCCGCTGACGAGCGAAAGCGTAATGATGCCCATTACTTTCTGCGCATCGTTCGAGCCGTGACTGAAGGCCATGCAACTTGCTGAAATAATCTGAAGCTTCCCGAAATATTTGTTCACTGCAGCCGTGGAGAGATTCCGGCAAAATCCCAATATCAAATACATGAAGGCATACCCGAAAACAATACCGAAAACCGGGGATAAAAGGAGAGCCATAAAAATTTTGGTCAGCCCCTGCAAATTGAGGATCAGAAATCCGCCGTGCGAGACCGATGCGCCGACCAGCCCTCCGATAAGCGCATGGGAGGCGCTGACCGGCAAACCTAAGCGCGTCATGGCAGTATTCCATATGAATCCGGACAGAAGCGCTGAGGCAACAACACCCTCAGTTATTGCGCTCGGATCTACAACTCCCTTGCCTATTGTTTTAGCCACAGCGGTAGTCATAAAAGCACCGAGTACATTCATGGTTCCTGCAAGGAGAACCGCCGGCATAGGCTTAAGAACGCGCGTGGAGACAACAGTTGCTATGGCATTTGCTGCATCATTATACCCGTTGCTTATATCGAATAATATGGCGAGAACAACAACAATAATGACAATTTCAAGCATGCTTGAGGACTATGGCTTCAAGAATATTGGCGACATCCTCACACTTGTCAGAAGCATTTTCAAGATGTTCATAAATCTCTTTCCATTTTATGATCAGTATAGGGTCCTGCATCTCTTCAAACATATGACCGAGAGCATCCCTGAACCCTCTGTCTATCCTGTTTTCGAGCTTGTTTATCTCTATGCAGTATTCCTGAATGTGAGGGTAGTTCTTGTCTTTAAGTTTCTTAATCGCCTTCTCTACAAATTCCACGGTTGTAAGAAGGTCTTTGGCCATGGTAATCGCCCACTTGGTGGATTCCTTCAGTTTGAAAACCGTGAGTCTGTCCGCAGCCCCCCAGATCAGGTCGATAATGTCGTCAAGTGTAGCCGCGAGTGCATGGATGTCTTCCCTGTCAATAGGCGTTACAAAGGTCTTGTTAAGCTTCCGCATGATGTCATGGGTATAGACATCTCCCTCCTGCTCCAGTTCATGCACTTCCTTTGCCCATGCATCCAGGTTGCTGAAATGTTCCATAATGCCAACCAGAAGAGTGGCCGCATGTGTAACATTGGCAGCAGCCTTCTCAAAAATCAGAAAAAAGTCGGTTTCTTTCGGGAAAATTTTCATTATTTACCTACTGAGAGTAGATGTAGAATATAAAAATTTGCAGCGAATGTCAATAAGTGAACTGGAACCAGAATCCACCGTTAAACCACAGAGGACACAGGGGAAGGGATTCATTAAAACAGACAAAAGCTCAACCTCCTGCAACCTCTCTGTGGGCTCTGTGGAATGTCTTTTTTGATGGTGGATTCAGGCAACCCTTATTTATTGAACAAGAATCCGGTTTAATGTTATAAGTATTATGTGGAAATTCAAAAAAACATACTCGTTATAGATGATGAAGCAGATCTCGTAGAACTGATCCTTTATAATCTTAAAAAAGAAGGCCTGACTGCGGACTCTGCTGCTGACGGTGAAACAGCGTTAAACAAAATCAGGAAGGGCAAATATGACCTCCTGATACTCGATCTTATGCTCCCGGGCATTCAGGGGATGGAGCTATGCAGAATATTAAGGGGCGATCCGAAGACATCTTCTCTGCCTATTATAATGCTGACTGCCAGGGGAGAGGAACTGGACAAAATCCTCGGCCTCGAAATGGGAGCCGATGACTACATGACAAAGCCGTTCAGCCCGAGAGAGCTTGTCGCAAGGGTCAAGGCTGTCCTCCGGAGGTCAACTGAAAAACCTGTTTCTGAAAAAACGCTGAAAATAGGGGATCTCGATATAGATAAAGAAAGATACAGCGTTTCGATTAAGGGCAGACCAATAAAGCTGAGTGCGACTGAGTTTAAACTGCTGCTTTATTTGGCCGAAAGAAGAGGCAAGGTTTTCAGCCGCGATCAGCTCCTTGACGCTGTATGGAGGGATGAGGCATTCGTGGAGCCGAGGACGGTTGATGTCCATATCAGGAGGCTAAGGGCCCAGATAGAAGGAGATCCTGCCCATCCACGCTATATCAGGACAATGCGGGGCATAGGCTATTCGTTCAATGATAAGTGATGAAATCTGTTTTGTTCAGAAAGATTCTGCTGACCTACCTGCTCGCCATACCTCTTCTGCTTTTATCTCTAGAACTGTATCTCTCAAGCTCCGTCAAAGACAGTTATATTAAAAACCTGCGGTCCGGACTTATCATTCAGGCGCGACTGATCGCCGAGAATCTGCCTGATTCAGACGCCGGCCTCGACGACTTCTGCAGCAAATACAAGGATAAGACAGGGGCGCGTGTTACTGTAATCAACGACAATGGCCGGGTATTGGGTGATTCGGATGAGCCTTCGGATAAGATGGACAACCACTCCGACAGACCGGAAATCAGGGACGCCGGATTCACAGGTGTAGGCAGTTCGATCCGGAAAAGCGATACCCTCCAGAAGAACCTCTTTTATCTTGCCATAGCCATAGACGATCATAGCGGGAAAAAATTCCTCAGGCTCTCTATTACCCTCCAAGATGTCGAGACTGCAATGAACACTATAAGAAAAAGGATCGTAGTTGCATCACTTGGAGTAACATTTTTGGCCATGCTTTTCGGACTGTTTCAGGCAAGAAGAATAACAAAATCCATAGGGGAAATTACAGATTTTTCCCGGGAAGCGGCTGCAGGAGATTTCAAGACAAGGCTTTTCCTGAAAGAAAAAGGCGAACTGGAAGAGCTGGGAAAGAATATAGGCAATATGGCCCAGGAGCTGCGAATGAGACTGCAGCAGAGTGAAGAAGAAAAACAGAAGATGGAAGCAATCCTCCGAAACATGTCCGACGGCCTTCTTCTTACCGATGTTAAAGGACAGATTATCCTGAGCAATCATGCTGTTTCGAAACTATTCGGCATCGGACAGAATATAGAAGGCCGGCCGGTTATCGAAAGTCTGAGAAAAGCGGAACTGATGGAGATGATCGAAGAAGTAGTTCATAACAGAGAAGGCATATCCCGTGAAATAGAGCTTGCATATCCGGCAGAACTTTCCCTCATGATAACTGCGACCCCTTATTATTCGAATACAGGACAAGGTGAAATATCGGGCGTGGTTATGACATTTCATGACATTACGAGGCTGAAAAAACTCGAAGAGATACGGAAGGACTTTGTTGCAAACGTATCCCATGAAATAAAAACTCCGATAACCGCAATTAAGGGCTTTGCAGAGACGCTCATAGAAGGCGCACTCGACGACAGGGAAAACGCCCGTAAGTTCCTCATTACAATCAAGAACCACAGTGAACGGTTGAATTCCCTTGTAAGCGACCTCCTGACCCTGTCAAGAATAGAACTTGGAGATATCCGGATCGAGAAAAAACATGTCAATCTCGCTGAAGTGCTTGATTCGGTTTTTACAACACTGCTTGATAAGGCGCGCAGTAAAGGTCTGTATCTCAATAAGGAGATTTCGGACACAACTGCCGATATTCAGGCTGACAGGGACCGCCTGATACAGATACTTCTCAATCTCGTGGACAACGGGATCAAATTTACTGAAAAAGGTGGAATAACAATAAAAGTCAAAAGTGCGAAGTTAAAGATAAAAGATGGAGAAGCAGAAGAAAACTTGACAGAAATCATAGTCGAAGATACCGGAACGGGTATTTCCGGCAAACACCTGTCCCGCCTTGGCGAGAGATTTTACAGGGTTGACAGGGCTCGTTCCAGAGAGTTGGGCGGCACCGGCCTTGGACTGGCCATAGTCAAACATCTCGTAAAGGCTCACGGATGGGAGATGAAAATAGAAAGCGAAGAAGGGAAAGGCACGACCGTGCATATCCTCTGTCCCGCCGCCTGATTTAATTAGAGTTTATCCATAAACTTATTATTTAGCATCATCCTCTCCCATAACCGTCACCGAAATTTAACGTTTCCTTAATATCCCTGTAACATTCAGCGATTAAAGTAGATTCGGCTATTGTGTAACAGATGGGAAAAACAGGATTGTAATCATCTGATTGTCACAGGTCAAAAAAATCTTTTTAAAAGGAGGAGTCGTATGAAGAAAAGAATGCTGGGAATCGTCGTCAGCCTATGTTGCCTGATGTTCCTCTCCGGAACATCCTTGGCAGCTGAGGGTATAACTGACCCGATACTCAAGAAGCTGGTGGAGAAAGGTGTGCTCACAAAAGAAGATGCCGTATCGATAACAGAAGAGATGAAGGTTGAAGCAAAGGAAAAAGAAAAAAAGGCTGAGGAGAAAAAAGTAAACTGGGCCGGCAGTTTCAGGATGAGGCATGATACTCAGTGGTTCGACAAACCAGACAAGGCAGACAGAAACAGAGAAAGAATACAGGGACGATTTGGATTTACCTATGATATCAACGAGCTGACACAGGTCGGGTTTGGACTTGGTACAGGAGAAAAACAGGATCAGGTTACTCTGAATCAATCTTTGGGCGATGTCTTTGAACTGAAAAATGTATGGCTCGAGGCGGCCTATGTCAGACACAAGTTCTTTGATAAAAAGCTGGATGTATATCTGGGGAAATTCAAGAATCCTTTTACCCCTCACACATGGATTGTATTTGATGGTGATCTTTACCCTGAAGGATTGGCGATTCAGGCAAGGCACGAAATCGGCAAACCCACTCTATTTTTAAATGCCGGGGTATTTCCTCTTGACGAGCTGAGCGGAGATTCTTCCGATCCCTGGCTTCTTGGCGTACAGGGCGGTATTAAATATGGCCAGAAGGATAAATTCGATCTGGTTCTCGGAGTGGCCCACTATAACTACTCGAATGTTGATCTGATCGAGAAAAGCCGCAACAAATACTATGGCAATACAATCAGCGACTTCAGGCTTTATGACGCAACTGCCAATTTTTCAATTTATACGCCAATCTACATAGGTCTGACAGCGGATTATATTTACAATGTTGCTGCAGATGACAACAATGATGGTTATCTGTTAGGCATTACTGCTGGAAGCAGAAAAATAGATAAGTTTAAAGACCTTCAGGTTTTCACAACTTACAGCAGGGTCGAAAGCGATGCCACGTTCGATGAATTTTCAGATTCGGATTTCCGCAGCGGCGGAACAAATAACAAGGGATGGACGTTCGGATACAGGCTCGGGCTTGGGAAGGGCTGGGCGCACGCTCTTAAATATTACGTAACCGAGGCTGTAAGTGCACAACTGCCGACTGACAAGAGGTCAACGAAGGAGAACAGAATCCAGATAGATCTTACATATGCATTTAAATTTTAGTCGGTCGCTCTTTATGCCAGATAGAGAGCACTGTTAACCCTTATATGCCCTCCCGCCGGCGGGAGGGCACTTTTTTCAATTACAAACTCAAAAATCCAGACATTTTCAAAATGTAACCTCAGTTTCATAATCCTGTAATATCCGCCTGCTAAGATTAAATTAAAAAGGAGGTATGAAATGAACGTGTCAACTATGAGCGGAGAGTTCACAAAATTCAGAATCTTCGAAACCGCATGTCCATATAACGGCTATACGGTATGCAAGGCTTCATTTTCATCTATGAAAATAGACAGTTACATAAGAGCAAAGTGTTGTGATACGGAAAACTTCGATAACTGCCCGATCTTCCTTGCAAAAGTATTGAGAAGGTTTTAACCGTTTCTGCCCCAAAACTGCTTTCATGCCTTTTTCTACTTCGCCCTGAAAATTTATCCCGATCTTCCACGGGCAGTTGCCGGTTCGGAAAGCAAACCTCCGCTAAGAACCAAATCAATAAATCTCCACAGAAAGGAAAAACAATTTTGGTTTTATGCTAAGATAAATGGCTTTTTTATCATAATACCAGGGGGCTTCTGATGGGTAAGTATGAAGAGATTTTCCGCAAGAGTATTGATGATCCGGAGGGTTTTTGGGGAGAAGTTGCCGAAGACATCATCTGGCATAAGAAATGGGACAAGGTGCTGGACGCTTCAAATCCGCCTTTTTACCGCTGGTTTGAAGGCGGCGAACTTAATACTTGTTACAATGCCCTTGACAGACATGTTGAAGGAGGGAGAGCTGATCAGACAGCGCTGATATATGACAGCCCTGTTACAAATACAATAAGAAAATTCACTTATCGGGAACTGCTGGATCAGGTTGCCCGCTTTGCCGGCGTTATGAATAAGCTGGGGGTACAAAAAGGTGATACTGTTATTATCTATATGCCCATGATTCCTGAAGCCGTTGTCTCCATGCTGGCATGCGCAAGGATCGGGGCAATCCATTCTGTTGTATTCGGCGGCTTCGCCCCCAATGAGCTGGCGATCAGGATCAATGACGCAAGACCGAAAATTATCGTTTCTGCGTCAGGCGCAGTTGAAGTGAAAAGGCTTATCGAGTATAAGCCTCTGCTGGACAAAGCCATTGAAATCGCCTCGCATAAACCTCAGAAATGTATCATTTTTCAGAGACCTGTTGTGAAGGCCGAATTATTGCCGGGGCGTGATCTTGACTGGGATAGCCTGATAGCCGGTGCTGAGCCTGTTCCATGCGTCCCCGTTAAAGCTACAGACCCCCTTTATATTCTTTATACGTCTGGCACAACGGGCAAACCCAAAGGGGTTGTGCGCGATAACGGAGGTCATGCTGTAGCGCTCAGGTGGAGCCTTGAATACATATATGACACAAAACCCGGAGAAGTATACTGGGCTGCCTCTGATGTAGGGTGGGTGGTAGGTCATTCATATATAGTATATGGCCCCCTTATCACCGGATGCACAACCGTACTCTATGAAGGCAAATCTGTGGGAACCCCTGACCCCGGGGCGTTCTGGAGGGTGATTGAACAGCACAGGGTCAAGACATTATTCACTGCTCCGACAGCATTCCGGGCTATAAAGAAAGAGGACCCGAACGGTGATTACATCAGGAAGTATGACCTTTCAGAATTCAAATACCTTTTTCTTGCGGGCGAGCGGCTTGATCCTGACACTTACCACTGGGCTCACAATCTCCTGCAGAAGCCTGTGGTCGACCACTGGTGGCAGACTGAAACAGGATGGCCGATCACGGCGAACTGTATGGCAATCGAGCGGTTGCCGGTTAAGCCGGGATCGAGCACAAAGCCGGTTCCGGGATACAATGTACAGGTTCTGAACAGTCTGGGCGAGAATATCAGACCGAAAGAAGAGGGTCTTATAGTAGTGAAACTCCCTTTGCCTCCCGGTACATTACCGACTCTGTGGAATGCTGATGAACGCTTTATCAACGCATATGCAAAAATTTTCCCGGGCTATTATTTTACAAGCGACGGCGGATACATGGACGAAGACGGATATGTTTATGTCATGGGAAGGGTTGACGATGTGATCAATGTTGCGGGGCACAGGCTTTCGACCGGCGCAATGGAAGAGGTTGTTGCGCGGCACAAAGATATCGCCGAGTGCGCGGTAATAGGAGCTCATGATCAGCTGAAGGGCCAGCTTCCGGTCGGGCTTGTAGTCCTGAAGGCCCGGGTAACAAGAGATGAAGAAGACCTTCGGAATGAACTGGTTCAGATGATGAGGAATGAAATCGGGCCGATCGCATGTTTCAGGGAAGCAGTAGTTGTGACGAGGCTGCCCAAAACACGTTCCGGCAAAATACTCAGAAGCACAATGAGAAAGATAGCAGACGGGCAGGAGTATAATATGCCTTCAACTATAGATGACCCTTCGGCGCTGAATGAGGTGGAAGAAGCTCTGAAGAGGATCGGATATGCTCAGAAGAAACAATAGGGTTATTGATTATCCATAATTAACCCGAAGATTTTACCGACTGCTTCGAAAGCATTCTCAGCCCTGATACCTTAATTGTTTATTATTTGCCGGCATGCACCTTCATCCTTTTTCCCTGCCACGCATCGATTGACTCAAGTCTGTTTTCGATATCGCTCAAAATCTTATGCCTTTTCCTCCCCCAATCAGGTGCGACAAGAATATCATCAGGCGCGGTAGCAAAAAGCCTCTGTAAGACAATTTTGGGCGAAAGCCTCTGTATGAATTCGGACACAAAATCGAGATATTCTTCATACCCGAAAACAGGGAAAGGTTTCTCATGAAACATTGCCTCAAGCAGCGTATGCTTAACTACCTGCAGGTGATGAATCTTCAGAAAATCAACCGGAAGATGGGATAATTCATCCGCCATTAAAAGCATCTCCTCTTTTGTCTCGGTTGGAAATCCGACGATGATATGGGCCCCGACAAATATGCCTTTATCAACTGTCAGATCAAGGGCATTGAGGAAAGCGCTGTAATTGTGGCCGCGGTTTATGAACTCGAGAGTCCTGTCAAACATCGACTGCATGCCATACTCCAGAAGGATAAAACTCCTCTCAGCAAGAGATTGGAGAAGCCTCACTTTATCTGCATCTACAGCATCGGGTCTTGTACCAATGGCAAGCCCAACAACAGAAGGTTCCGAGAGGGCCTCTGCATAAAGCTGCTCAAGCTCATCAACCGGGGCATAGGTATTTGTATAAGGCTGAAAATAGACAAGGAATTTTTCGGCTTTATACCTCTTCCTGATAAAAGCAGTCCCGTTTCTGATCTGTTCATGCACAGAGAGCCGGGGCCTGCAGGAATTCGGCCTGAAACTGTCGTTGTTACAATAGATACAGCCGGATGTGCCTAATGTACCATCCCTGTTCGGACATGTAAATCCTGCATCCACTGTCACTTTATAAACAGCGGCGCCAAAAAGATTTTTCATATACGCACCAAAATGATTGTAGCGCCTGCTCATATCGTAATTATAACCCCGGGCAAAGGCAGAGGAGAGAGAATTTATTGATTACTTCACTTTTTCCCGAATCTCCTTCCATTCCTTCACTTGTCCATCTTCTCCGCCCTCCTCAAAGCTGTATGTTTCAGCATTATGAGGTTTTGCAGATGCGACAACTTTGCTGTTCCCGATAACGGCTTTTATCTTAATGCCCATATCCTTTATTTCATCGAATATCATCCCCTGTCTCCACTTAATAACAGGGGCTTCGTGAAATCCATTTTCTTTCAACCATGTCTTAACCGCTTTTACCCCGAGGACTCCTGTCTGGAGGTAAACTAACGGGAATCTTGCAGACAGGTCTTTTATCGTTTCCCTGCTTCCTTCTCTTGGTTTTGCGGCAAAAGGGCCTTTAAACAAGGAACCTTCCGCGTCAATGAAAATAATCTTTTCTCCTTTTCTTAAAGAAAGGAGCAGACCCATCCCCTCTTCTGTGCCGGATGTTGCTTTTATTCGATAAATGCCGGTTCCAGTAGCCGTAAACTGCCTGAATGCAACACCATCACCACCTGAAAGAGCCCTTCCCATCGATTTATCATTAACATAAATATCGACGAGTTCGCCGCCCTTGCGAAGAAACTTCCCCCTGGTTTCAACCCTGAGCGTTGTTTTTTCCCCTTTTATGGTGATAAGGTCATGGACGATTATCTCAGGATATGAAGAGGAAGGAGAAAAAAGTATAAAACCAGAAAATATAACAATCAGTAAGACAGACATAATAATTTAGTGAACCCAAAAAGCATTTGTATGTTCCTCATGCGGGCATATTTGCAGCAAAAGCTCTCCGGCAGCTCCTTTGCAGGCGGCTATGTATAAGGCTTGCCTGCATGTCTTCATTTTTCCCGTTTGAATTCTATAATACGCAAATCCTGCGTTGGAGAGTTTTTGCTGCCGATATGCCCGAATCCTGCCGTCAAACAGAATTTTTTCATTAATTTTGTCCTATACTTAATCCTTAGACCTCTGAAGCGTAATATCCTTTTAACCTATCTGCAAAACCTCTTAGCCGCTGGTCTGCCAAAAAATTGACGCTGGCCTCCGGATAACTTCCGTCAGCTTTTCTTTCACCGGCAGGCAGACCGGTAAGCACCTCAATCCCTTCATCAACAGTGCTGACCGCATAAATATGAAACCTGCCCTCCCTTACAGCGGTAACAACATCTTCGCGAAGCATGAGGTTCCTTGTGTTCTGACTGGGGATCATTACAGCCTGTTCTCCGGTAAGGCCCTTTGCCTTGCAGACGTCAAAAAAACCTTCTATCTTATGATTTACGCCACCAATAGGCTGGATTTCTCCCTTCTGGTTTACAGAACCCGTCACTGCAATGCTCTGATTTACCGGGATATCCGCGAGGCTGGATAATATGGCATAAAGCTCTGTTGAAGATGCGCTGTCCCCCTCCACACCGGAATAGGACTGCTCAAAGCATATGCTTGCCGACAGTGACAAAGGCCTGTCCTGCGCAAATTTCCATCCCAGATAACCGGACAGGATCAGAACACCTTTATCATGGATACGCCCGCTGAGCTGGGACTCTCTCTCGATATTGATTATCCCCCGTCTCCCCATAAAGGTCTTTGCCGTAATACGGTTAGGCCTGCCGAAGCTGAATATGCCAAGGTCATAAACCGACAGTCCGTTGACCTGGCCTACAACCGATCCCCGGACATCGACCATAAGCGTACCGTCCGTAATCATCTGGCGGATCCTCTCGGCAATCAGGTCAAGCCTGTGCTCCTTCTCTCTGACTGCTTTCTCAACATGTTCTCCTTTTATAGTCTCACTCTGCGACTCCCTTGCCCAATGGTCGGATTCAATCAGCAGATCCTTGAGGGGACCAAACCGCGCCGACAATTTCTCCTGGTCTCCCGCAGCCCTGACAGAATGTTCAATAATTCTGGCCACGCCGGACTTGTCAAAGGGCAGAAGCTTTTCCGCATCACAGCAGCTGCGGATATAACAGGCGCAGGACATCAGATTCTCATCGGAACGATTCATCCGGTCATCAAAATCTGCCTTAACCTTGAACATCTCCCAGAAATCCTCGTCATAGAAAGTCAGAAGCTGGTAGAGTGAGTCATCTCCCATTACGATAATTTTGAAGCCAACCGGCATAGGCTGGGTTTTCATGCCCTGCGGAGCCATAAAACCGAACTGTTCCCATGGGTCCTCGACCCGGATCTCCTTGGTCTTGATGACCCTTTTCAATCCTTCCCATACATTTGGATTAAGCAGGACATCCCGGATATTAAGTATCAGATATCCTCCGTTTGCCGCTTGGATCGCCCCTGCCTTCACCATGGTATGATCGCTGAAATATGCACCCATCAATGCCCTTCTTTCGATCTTCCCGAACATGTTGAACCAGTTGGGATTGGGCTCGAAAATAATGGGCGGACCGCTTATCGAACTGTTATCGACAAAAACATTGACCCGGTAGGCTGTAAAGGGGTCTCCCTGGGGCAGCGGGACCGTGCCCGGAGCAGGCTGGGGAAGCGGACCCTGAATGAATAAATCCATTTTTGTAACGGTATATTCCTTCGCCTCTTTCAGAAAATCCAGAATATCCGGATAATCTGCATAGCGTTTTGACATCTCGGCAAATGGCATTGTGATGGCTAAATCAGTGGCCTTGAGATCGATATCCTTCATCTTTTCAGCGATATCCTTCTCCAGTTCCCTTATTCGTGAATATGTCTCCTCAACTTTCTTCATCAAATTAAGCCGTTTTTCCTCAATCTCTTCTCTTTCTGCTTCAGGACGTTTAAGAAATTCTTCCCTGGCTATCGGTTTCCCCTCTTCAAGAGGCACAACCACAGCCCCCATCGGAGACATCTGAACCATCAGGTTTTTTGAGGCCGCCTCCCTTTCGAGCTCGTCTACAGCCTCCTGATATCCTCTCTGGTGGGCTTCCATCACCTCCTGTTTTCTCTTGTTGAATTCCTCGTTTCCGAAGGTCTTGGGTATCTCTTCCTTTAATCTCTTAAGAAGGTCTTCCATATCGCTGCTGAGAGACTTTCCTGCCCCCTGCTTTAATCGCAATATGCGTGGCTGGTCAGGATTCGAAAAATTGTATACATAACACCAGTCATTAATCTGATACTCTATCCCTTTTGCCTGCCGTTCTTCGATAATCTGCTTTACACGGGCCTTGACCGTTGCAGATTTTCCTGTTCCCGTCAGTCCTGTAAGAAAAAGGTTGTATCCTGTTCTCTCCACGGCAAGGCCGAAATTTATTGAATCAATGGCCCTGTTCTGTCCTATAAATTCTTTGAGTGGCTCGATATCCGAGGTGCATTCGAACTGAAAAATATCATCAGGACATATCCACCGGAGTTTATCGAAGGTTACGGCATACTTACTGCGATCAAAGGAGTTTTCCATAAGTACCTCCATCCCAGGGTCTTTAAGGCTAATTATATCACTAAAACAGGCAGCTGTTTTACCCTGGAAATAAAGTCTATGTCAGGCATATGCCGTCTGTTTTATTTATTGATGCATTTTTCGGACAATCTTCCTCATGACTTTTCTGGGACTGTCTGATATACTTTTTCGTAATATTTTCTTCTTGCACGCGCTATAGTTATATGTGGGAAAGTTACTATGAAAAGCGTCTCAGATAAAACTCTTATAAATATATCAAAGAAAATCAAACTCCTGATACTCGACGTCGACGGCGTGCTGACAGATGGAGGCATTATGCTCGACGGACACGGCAGTGAGCTTAAAACTTTCCATGTGCGTGACGGACACGGGATAGTGATGCTCATTAAGGCAGGCATCCCCGTGGCACTGATCACCGGAAGGCAGTCGAAGGTCGTAGAGCTGCGGGCCCATGAGCTCGGAATAAGAGATGTTTTTCAGAAATGCTACAAGAAAACCTTCGCATACGACCGGCTTGCCGAAAAATATTCACTGACGGATCAAGAGATAGCATATGCCGGCGACGACATTGTGGACGTATCTGTCATGAAGAGATGCGGGTTGCCGATCGCTGTTGCCGATGCCGACGATTGCGTTAAAACGTTTGCAAAGCTGATTACGAAAAAAAAGGGCGGCAGGGGGGCTGTAAGAGAAGTATGCGATTTCATACTGAAGGCAAAAGGTATCTGGAAAAAAGTAATAGATGAGTACGCTGAAAATTAATCTTCCGACTATCCTCACGCTGAGCAGGATCGTCCTTATACCTTTCTTTGTTTATACCGTCTACCTGCATCCCCTCCTCGGGGTTCTGATATTCGGCATTGCTTCCCTTACCGATTTTTTGGACGGCTATCTTGCAAGGCGCTCCGGCGACATAACAAAATTCGGCATCATACTGGACCCGATTGCCGATAAATTCCTGGTGGTATCAGCACTCATCGTTCTTGTTGACATGGGAAGGCTGCCGGCATGGATAGCGATTACCATAATCGTGAGGGAATTTCTTGTGACGGGTCTGAGGGCTGTGGCACTTTCAAAAGATATCGTCATTCCAGCGGAAATAGGCGGGAAAATAAAGACGACTCTGCAGATAACCGCTGTCATATGTCTTATTCTCAGGAACAGCCTTTTTGATATAGACCTTTACGATATCGGGATAGTCCTTATATGGGCTGCGCTGGTATTGTCTATAATCTCGGGAGTCAGGTATACAGTTTCTTTCGGGAGAAAGATATATTAGTGGACACGGCCGGAGTCATACTGCTTCTGGTAATGTGCTTCGTTCTCGGGTCAATTCCCTTTGGTATAATAGTAGCAAAGTCAAAAGGGGTAGATCTGAAAAAGGTCGGAAGCCGTAACATAGGCGCAACTAACGTATTGCGGTCTCTCGGAAAATGGCCGGCCTTGCTGACACTAATGGGTGATATGTTGAAAGGAACTATTGCCGTAGCAGCAGGAAGTTATTTCGGAGCAGGTTCGCTCCTTGCGGGTCTTTTCGGTTTCTCGGCAATCCTCGGTCATAATTTTTCCTTTTTTCTGGGATTTAAAGGAGGAAAAGGTGTTGCAACGAGCCTTGGCGTCCTGATAGTTTATGCGCCGCTTGCAGCGCTGTTAACAATTGTCTTATGGTTGGGAGTCGCTGTATCTACAAAATATTCGTCTCTGGCTGCGCTTGTATCATTCGGCTTACTGCCGGCAAGCGTTTTTTTCCTCAACCCCGGCGATACAGGTAAAATGCTTACAGCAATACTTATTACAGCTCTTATATTCTTCCGGCATACTGATAATATCAACCATCTGATAAAAGGCACTGAAAGAAAAATAGGGCAGAGGGAATGAAAAAAATCATTACAATGATTCTTTTTATCATTTTCATCACGCCCCTGCCTTCATCAGGACAGCCTCTGCACGATGAGCAGCTTAACAGAGGCATAAGAAACTCTGACCCTTACGCTTATCTGCTTATTAAGAGAGCACAGGCAGACAGTACGGACAGGAATAACCTGCTGAGGGAGGCGCTGATGTATTCACCCGATCTGCCGGCTGTTTATTTTGAACTCTCAAAGGCCAGTTTCAGCCTTAAGCCGGAAAGTGTATTTGAATCCGTGGATTTTCTCCTGCAGGGGATATTGGCATACAAACGGAATTTCTGGTGGACCTTCATGATGGCCTCATCCCTTATTACCAGCCTTATTCTGGCTTTCTTTTTTGCCGTATTTATCCTGCTCGTTCTTAGACTTCCAAGAGATTTATCTCTGCTCTCCCATGATATCAAAGAAGTCAAAGCAAAGGCCCTGCTCCTCCTTATGCTTGTATTCGCCCTGGCAGGGCCGCTTTACTTTATAGGCGCGCTGCTAATAATCGCCGGTTTCTATCTGAAAAAATGGGATAAGATCGTGGTATATCTTTACCTGCTCTTTCTGCTCTTATCCCCCCTTCTCCTCAAGACGTTCTCATTGGTTTTCGACGCACCTGCATCAGGAGAACTGAAAGCGGTCGTTCAGGTAAATGAAGGGAAGGGTAACAGATATGCTCTTTCTCTGCTGAGAGGAAGTGACAATCCCGTTGAACTCTTCGCATATGCGCTCGCATTAAAACGGGAAGGGAGAGCAGGCGAAGCCATAGATGTCTATAATAAAATATCGGGGTTAATACATAAGCCTTTGATCTATAATAACCTTGCAAACTCCTATCTGGCAGTTAACGATATCCAAAAAGCAAAAGAGCTTTATGAGAAGTCAGCTCAAATGCAACCCCGTCCATCAGTTTTTTATAACCTTAGCCAGGCTTACAGGGAGACGCTAAACTTCGACAGGGGCGAAGAATATTTTCTCAAGGCTCAGAAACTCGACAATGATGCTGTCCTTGGCTTCAGAAGGATAGCAGGCAGGAACCCCAACAGGGTTGTAGTAGATGAAAGTCTGCCGGTATCAGATTTACTCAGATATGCGATGGAGAAAACAAAAAACATTTCTACTCTGGGTCTTTCCTCAGTCCCCCTTTTCGCCATGCCTCTAATAGCTCTGTTTGTGGCAATCCTTTTTGTTTCTCTGGACAGGCACTTCAAAAACAGGGCTTACAGATGCAACAGGTGCGGAAAAATCCTGTGCAGCATATGTGAAAAACATATACTCTGGAGGAGCATGTGTTCACAGTGTTACAGGTCTCTGATAAAGCTTGATGAACTCGATGCAAAGGAGAGAATTGCAAGGCTTCTTACCGTCTACGAGCACCAGCAGAAAAGGAGAACTATAATAAAAGTCCTCTCGTTCGCACTCCCGGGCACGGGTCAGATATATGCGGGCAGCATACTGCCGGGCCTGTTAATTCTCTGGCTTTTTTTATTTTTCCTTCTCATTCCTTTAACCAATACTATATTCATCGTTAATATGTCGGGCTTTTCGCATTTGTGGCTTAATTTGGTGGCATTCTGTTGTCTTGGCCTTATATATATTCTCTCTAACATTGTTACAAGAAGGAGGCTTGCAAAGGGTTGGCTTTAGAGGGGTCGCTTAAAGATTTCGGGCTTGCCGATATTATGCAGCTGATATTTTTTCAGCGAAAGACAGGCGTCCTTACGCTTGACGGAAAGCTGGACAAGATAAGACTTCTGTTTCTCGATGGCAACATTATAGGTGCAGAATCAAAGAGGCGTATTGAGTCAAACAGGCTGGGCAAGGTTTTAGTAAAAAAAGGGCTTCTCGACGAAAAGACCCTGCAATCTGTTCTCGATGAGCAGAAGAATACGAATGTTCGGCTCGGGAATATCCTCGTCAGAAAAGGGATCGTAGGTAAAGAGGATATAGAAGAAATCCTTGTCGGCCAGATCAAGGAGACCGTAATACAGATATTCGGATGGAAGGAGGGGAGTTATGAATTCACTCCCCAGGCAATACCACTTGATAAGGACATCCCCATGTCGATCGACACCCAGCATCTGCTTATGGAGGGGTTGAGGATAGTTGATGAATGGTCTCTGATAGAGGGGAAGATAACGCTCGATACGGTCTTTACCAGAAAGTCCGAGGATATTATTGAACTCACCGGTGAGGAGAGCGACATTTTCTCTCTTGTCGACGGAGATAACGACGTCAGCACCATCATAGACCTGTCGGGAAAAGATGACTTTTCCGTTTCAAAAATACTTATTTCGCTTATTGAAAAAGGAAATATAGAGCAAAAAGAGGTTTTGCCTGTCATAACAGAGGCGCCCGTGATTCATACAAAAACGTCTCTTTTTTCCTTCCGCTTTCTGCCCGTACTGGCAATCATATCTGCCCTTGTTTTTTCTATGTGGCCTGTATTTTCCGATACAGGCCATACTTTGAAGAGATTTTTCGCATCGGAGGCTATCGACAATCTAAGGTTTAAAATTGAGGCCTATAAGTTCGAGCACGGTTCTTATCCAGCCTCATTAGATATCATTTCCGGGGGAAAAGACCCCTGGGGTAATGCATACCTCTATGAAAATAACTCTTACACATTCATGATTCTGAGCAGCGGTGCCGACGGCAGGGAGGGGACAGAGGACGACATTTATTAGTCTTAAGTCCCCCCAATCATTTCACCATGAATAAAAAGAGAGCTATTGTACTCCTGAGCGGAGGCATCGATTCGTCGACGTCTCTTGCAATCGCAAAAGCATATGGCTGTGACCTCTTGGCAATGACTTTCGATTATAACCAGAGGCATAGTAGAGAGCTTGAGTCCGCTCGTATGGTGGCTTCGGCTCTCGGTGTCCGTAAACATTTCATCACACGCTTTGATCTGAGGGAAATCGGCGGGTCCGCACTGACTTCGGAGATGGAAGTCCCAAAGAAAGACAGAGGTCAGAAACCGGGCAGCAGAAATCAGTACAGGACAGAAGATGATTCACTCTCAGCCATACCCCCCACATATGTTCCTGCCCGCAACACAATTTTCCTATCCTTTGCCCTTGCATGGGCGGAAGTCATGAAGGCAGAAGATATCTTCATCGGAGCCAATGCCATAGACTACAGCGGCTATCCGGACTGCAGACCGGAGTATCTGAGGGCCTTCGAAGATATGGCGAATCTGGCAACAAAAGCTTCAGTAGGCGGAAGCTTACGGTTCAAGATCCAGGCTCCCCTGATTTCCATGACAAAGGCGGAGATCATAAAGAAAGGCCTTGAGCTTGGCCTCGATTATTCTCTGACATGGAGCTGCTACGACCCGCAGCCTGTAGAAGTTGAAAGTAGGAAGTTAACAGTTAAAAGTTTGGGAACTCAACATCATGAACTGGCCCCATGCGGGAGTTGCGACAGCTGCCTTTTCAGAGAAAAGGGATTTAAGGAAGCCGGAGCAGACGACCCTTTGCTGACTCGGTTTAAGGATTTAAGGTTGTAACAGCAGGCTGATTTTTTCTGCCTTCGCTCCGGCAATGTATGCATTTTGGGGGAGCAATCTTGCCGGGACTGACAGACATCTCTTTATCCTGATACCGTTTTCAATGTTGAGAACCTCCGTGTTTAAAGAAGAGAATGCCCAGCGGCGGCAAAGTAAGGGACAGCGAATGGTATCTGCCGTGAGCGGGTACCGGAGAAGCTTCAAGTCCGCCTGCATTTCCCTGACCACTTCCGCAGTATACGGTCGCGTCACTGTTCAAAACCTCTCGCCAGAAGCCTCCCCTTGGAACTCCTACACGGTAATTATGCCGTGGAACCGGCGTCATATTGCAGATTACGAGTATCAGGATATCGTCGCTCGAGCCTTGTCTTATAAAGCTGATGATGCTCTGCTCCCAGTTATGGAAATCGATCCACTGGAACCCTTCGTTGCTGAAATCAAGTTCGAAAAGCGCAGGTTCGTTTTTGTACAGTTGATTCAGGTCTTGTACCCATCTCTGAACACCCCTGTGGTAAGGATATTCGAGCACATGCCACTCAAGACTCTCGTCATGGTTCCATTCCCTCCACTGGGCGATTTCCCCCCCCATAAATAGGAGCTTCTTCCCGGGATGTCCGTAAAGATATCCATATAGCATGCGGAGGTTCGCATATTTCTGCCATTCGTCACCCGACATCTTTCCAAAGAGGGACCCTTTACCATGGACTACTTCATCATGGGACAAAGGCAGAATGAAGTTTTCGGAAAATGCATACCATATGCTGAAGGTGAGCTGGTTGTGCCGGTATTTTCTGAAAACAGGATCATTCGAAAAATAGTCGAGGGTGTCGTGCATCCATCCCATGTTCCATTTCATGCCAAACCCGAGTCCGCCAAGATATGAGGGCTTTGAAACCATCGGCCATGCGGTAGACTCCTCTGCAATCGTCTGGACATCCTCCACGGTACTTCTGTATACCATCTCATTGAACCTTTTTAAGAAATGAATGGCTTCAATATTTTCGTTCCCGCCGTATTCGTTCGGTATCCACTCGCCTTCCTTCCTACCGTAATCAAGATAAAGCATCGAAGCTACGGCATCGACCCTCAGACCGTCAATATGGTATTTCTCGATCCAGAAGGTGGAGTTGCTGATGAGAAAATTTCTCACCTCGTTTCTGCCATAGTTGAATATATAGCTTTTCCAGTCGGGATGGAATCCTTTCTTCGGATCCTCGTGTTCGTAAAGGTGAGTTCCGTCGAAATATATCAGTCCGTGTTCGTCATCCGGGAAGTGGGACGGAACCCAGTCAAGCACAACTCCGATACCGTTCCGGTGGAGATGGTCCACAAGGTACATAAAGTCCTGCGGGGTACCGTATCTGCTCGTAGGCGCGAAAAAGCCGGTTATCTGATATCCCCAGGAGCCGTAAAAAGGATGTTCCATTACCGGGAGGAGCTCTATGTGGGTAAATCCCATCTCCTTAACGTAATCGCTCAGATAATGTGCCAGTTCCCGGTAGGTAAGATGCCTGTTGCCTTCTTCAGGGACCCTTCTCCATGAGCCGGGGTGCACTTCATATATCGACCATGGCGCATTCAGTGCATTCCGTGCATGCCGTAAGACCATCCATTCGCTGTCATTCCATGTGTACTCCATATCCCAGACAATCGAGGCAGTTTTCGGGGGAGTCTCACATATAACGGCGAATGGGTCGCTTTTTTCGACCTCGTAGTTATTATACTGCGAGGTGATATGATATTTGTATACAGTACCGTGTCCGATATCAGGTATGAATCCTTCCCATATGCCCGATCCATCCCAGCGGGCTGCGAGGTCATGTGAATGTCTGTCCCAACTGTTAAAATCACCGATAACGGAAACTTTCTTTGCATTTGGCGCCCATACCGCAAATACTGTTCCGTGCTTCCCGTCAACTGTCATTATGTGAGAACCGAGTTTATGGTGAAGGGTAAAATGATTCCCTTCCTTGAAGAGATAGATGTCGTGTTCCGTAAGAAGGCTTACCCCGTGTACTATCTTCTGAACTTTTTTTCTTTTAGCGCTCATTCTTTCTCCAGTCTATGCTTGTTGAAAACACAACTTAATGATTCGAGGATTACTTTTTAACTATATCGAAAAAGAGGGCAGGATACAAGCTCAGTTTTTTGCCATGCCCGATATCAGCCTTATTTGGATCAAGACAAAAATTAACATTCTTGTAATACTGCAGTAATATTTCCCGGATATTCTAATTGTAATGATTATTATTTTGGATATGCATCGTTGCGGCAATTGAAATGCTCGTAAAAGGAAATGCTATGACAGACTTTATCACGCCATCATTTATCAGATATCAACAGACAGGAGGTGAGATATGTAACATTAATTTAACGGGCATGTAACATTATTGTAATAATCCTGGAGTATTGTAATAAAAAATAGGAGGAAAGTAATGAAAAAGATATTAACAGCCATGCTGTCGGTTCTGTTTTCTTTAGCAGTTACGGGAGTTTCTTTTGCAGAGGATTTGAGGATAGACGGTTCTACAACGGTTCTGCCGATTGCACAGAAGGGTGCAGAGGTTTTCATGAAGAAGAACCCTTCTGTCAGGGTTTTTGTTTCGGGAAGCGGATCAGGCACAGGGATTAAGGCAATTATTGACGGGACAACCCACATCGCAACAAGTTCCCGTGAAGCCAAGGAAAAAGAGGTAGCATCAGCAAAAGAAAAAGGTGTTATGCTGACCGGCCATAAGGTTGCTCTTGATGGTATAGTTCCGGTAGTGCACCCGTCAATGAAAATAGATAATCTAACCACTGAACAGCTGAGAGACATCTACAATGGCAAGATCAGGAAGTGGAATGAACTTGGCGGCCCGGACAGGCCGATATCTGTTGTCTCAAGAGATACAAGTTCAGGCACATATGAAGTATGGGAAGAAAAGATTCTGAAAGGGGACAAAGTAAGACCCGATGCCCTCCTTGTTGCTTCCAACGGACAGGCCGTGCAGACCATTGCACAGAACAAATTTGCAATCGGATATATCGGAATCGGATACATCGAAAAATCGGTCAAGATCCTGAAGGTCAACGGTAAAACCGCAACTCCGGAAAGCGTGCGTGACAGCTCATGGCCGGTTTCAAGGCCCCTCTTCATGTACACAAATGGAAAACCGGCAGGGAACATAGCAAAATTCATGGATTTCATGCTGTCCGCTGACGGTCAGAAAGTTGTTAATGAAGTCAAATATGTAAGCGTAAAGTAATATATTAAGGTCCCGGGATTCAGGGAGACCAGGGGAGGATATTCAAAAGTACTCTAACTCCCGGCCCCCTGAATCTCTGAACTTTTTTTATGATGCGTTAAAGAATAGGGAGAGTCTGTCCATAAAGTGCGATTTTCTGAAAAAAAGCCGTCATTCCCGCGAACAGGCTGTGTCACAATTGGCAAGTTGATATAATAGACGGTAGTACAAGTAGGAAGGGAGAAGAACAGTTGGCATATAAGAGAGGAAACAGAGAACAGCTAACAATGTTGCCGCCTACGATAGAGGAA